>Ga0209798_10002341_pt1 | contig 11141 bp, 11 predicted proteins | sample DOMMetBare3Fresh_FD_187475 | JGI IMG/M metagenome (GOLD analysis project Ga0209798, IMG submission 187475) | Wetland sediment microbial communities from St. Louis River estuary, USA, under dissolved organic matter induced mercury methylation -... | ecosystem: Environmental > Aquatic >...
CGGAAGATGTAGGGGAAGCACAGGACGTTGTTGACCTGGTTCGGGTAGTCGGTGCGCCCGGTGGCCATGATCGCGTCGTCGCGCACGGATTTCACTTCCTCGGGCAGGATCTCCGGCGTCGGGTTGGCCAGCGCGAAGATGATCGGCTGCGCCGCCATCTTGCGCACCATCTCGGGCTTCAGCACTCCGGCGGCCGACAGGCCCAGGAACACGTCGGCACCCTCGATTACCTCGGCCAGCGTGCGGGCGCTCGTGGCCTGCGCGAACTCGGCCTTGTCCGGATCCATCAGCTCGGTGCGGCCCTGGTACACCACGCCGGCCAGGTCGGTGACCCAGATGTGCTCGCGCGGCACGCCCAGCTTGACCAGCAGCCCCAGGCACGCCAGCGCCGCGGCGCCGGCGCCCGAGGTCACGAGCTTGATGGTCTTGATGTCCTTGCCCGCGACCGCCAGGCCGTTGAGCAGCGCGGCACCCACGACGATGGCCGTTCCGTGCTGGTCGTCGTGGAACACCGGAATCTTCATCCGTTCGCGCAGCTTGCGCTCGACGTAGAAGCAGTCCGGCGCCTTGATGTCCTCGAGGTTGATGCCGCCGAAGGTGGGTTCGAGCGCGGCGATGATGTCCACCAGCTTGTCGAGGTTCTTCTCGGCGATCTCGATGTCGAACACGTCGATGCCGGCGAACTTCTTGAACAGCACCCCCTTGCCTTCCATCACCGGCTTGGCCGCCAGCGGCCCGATGTCGCCCAGCCCCAGCACCGCAGTGCCGTTGGTCACCACCGCCACCAGGTTGCCGCGCGAGGTGTAGCGGTAGGCGTTGCGCTCGTCGGCGACGATCTCCTCGCAGGCCGCGGCGACGCCGGGCGAGTACGCGAGCGCGAGGTCGCGCTGGTTCGATAGCGGTTTGGTTGCTGCGATCGCTACCTTGCCCGGCGTCGGCAGCTCGTGGTACTCCAGCGCGGCTTTGCGCAGCTCGGCGCGCTTTTCTTCGTAGGTCGACATGGCGGCGGTGCGGTAGGCAAACGGTGAGCGATGGTACGGGCGAACGCGCCGGCGGTGTAGGTCGACCGCACGACGATCGAGCAGGTGAAGCTCAGCCTCGCGAGCGACGGCATCCAGTCGATGCAGCCCGAGGCAACGCCGCCCGACGCGCGGCTGCCGTGCGTGCGCACGATCGTGGCCTACGACAGCCGCAACGGCCGCGGCGGTTGAGTCGAGTTCACCGTGCGCGGCGCCGGGCCGCGCGCGGCGCGCAGGAGGCTGCCGCGCGCCTGTTCACGCGGACTCTTCACGATCCGCAGCGAGGGCATGGGGCGCGGCCTGTCGCTGTGCCCCCCGCGATCTAACCGCGCGGCGGGACGCTGGACTTCGACAGCACGGCGCAGGGCACGGCGTTCCGGTTCACGCTGCGCGCGGCCTGAACCGCAATTGCGCGATGCCTGTGCCAACGCTGGACCTGCCCATGGTCTACCTCGTGGACGACAAGGGGGTGCTGCGCGACGTGATGCAACTGGTGATCGAAGGACGACCGAACGCGTTGATCGCCGACGCGTCGGGCATCAGCGTGGGAACAGTCGAAGTGCACCGCGCGCGCGTGTTCGACAAGATGAATGCCGGCTTGGCGGTCGAACAGGCCGACGTCCTGCGTCAACCCCCGCGGCCCTCGGGCACCGGGTAGCGCACCTCGATCACCTCGATCTTGTGCGGCCCCTTGGGGGTCACGAGCGTCACCTCGTCGCCCTCGCGCGCCTTGAGCAGCGCGCGCGCGATCGGCGACACCCAGCTCACCTCGCCGGCCAGGTTGTCGGCCTCGTCGACGCCCTTGATCGTGATCTTGCGTTGTTGGCCCGCTTCATCGGCGTAGGTCACCGTCGCGCCGAAGAAGATCTGGTCGCTGCCGTGGTGCAGCGACGGATCGGCCACCTCGGCGATGTCCAGCCGCTTGGTCAGGAAGCGGATGCGGCGGTCGATCTCGCGCAGCCGCTTCTTGCCGTACAGATAGTCGCCGTTCTCCGAGCGGTCGCCGTTCTTCGCGGCCCAGGACACCGTCTCGACCACCTTGGGACGCTCGACGTCAAGCAGAGAAATCAGCTCGCCGCGCAACCTCGCGTAGCCGGCCGGCGTGATGTAGTTCTTCGCGCCCGCGGGCAGCGGTGGCAGCGCGGCGCTGCCGTCGTCGCCATCGTCGTCGATGGCGTCGGATTCTTTGGTGAAGGCCTTGTTCATCGCCGTGTGTGCCACGACGATTGTGCCCCGCGTGCGGGGTCAGCGCGCCGCGGTGGTCATCGCCGGATCGACGACCTCGACCGTGCAGCCGGCGCTGCGGTAGCAGATCGTCGCGCGCGCCAGAAGCTGCTGCCACTGCGGATCGCTCGGCGGGGTCCACAGGTCGACGAACCAGCGGCGATCGGCGTCGAGCGGGAAGCGGGTGCCGTTGACGACGGCCGTGATCGTGGTGGCGGCCTCGGCCGACGGTGCGTCTGTCGTCGTGGCCAGGACGCGGCAAGCGAGACGCACGAGATCGGACGTCAGTTCGCAGCGCCAGTGCGTGCCCGCCGAGGCGGCACCGCAACCCGCGACGAGAAAGGGAATGAGCGCGACGGTGCGCGGCCAGGCATGCAGCGACATGCTCCGGCTATCGGCCGTCGGCACGCCGCACTGAATCTCGCCCGGCAGGCGGGCGTGACGCAGCGCACGCTCAGAGCCTGTGACGTTACGAATCGCACCGGCGCTAGGACGGCCAAGGCCGCTGGCGCAGGCGCAGGCGCGGTGCACAGCACGGGCCCGGCGCCCGGGCAAGCGGCGCAACGCCCGCCAGTGGCCTTGGGTGCCCCAGCCCATCGGGTGAGGGCCCCAGTCAGGCCCACTCGGCGTTGCGAGGCTACGCCGGGGCCCCACCCCGGCTATGCCTCGCGCCTTGATTGGGCCTGTCCGGGGTCCTCACGCGGGTGCGATGCATGGCTTCGCAGGCTCTCAGGCCAGGCTCAGGCGCGGCGCCAGCTTGGGGCTCGCGTATCGGCGGCCATCGCGATCGATCACCAATACTTGGTCCACGCCCAGGCGTCGAGCCACCGACCGCCAGCGCGTCGGCCCCGCCACCAGCAGGGCAGTGGCCGCGGCATCCGCAAGCGCGGCCGATGGGTGCACCACGGTCACGCTGTCCAAACCCGCGGCAGGCGCGCCGGTCGCGGGATCGAGGATGTGGCTGCATCGCTGGCCGTCGAGCACGCGCCAGCGCTCGTATGTGCCCGAGGTCACGACCGCCTCGTGCCCTTGTACCGCGAGGCTCGCGACGAGCCCCGGCCCATGCGGATTGCGGACGCCCACCTGCCACGCGCGGCCGTCGATCACCCCCATCGCGGCGAGGTTGCCGCCGAGGTTGAGCAGGGCGTCGCGCACGCCCTGCCGCGCCAGCCGGTCCAGCGCCCAGTCCAGCGCCACACCCTTGGCGTAGGCGCCGAAATCCAGCTGCACGCGGCGCGACGTGGCGCGCACCGTGCCGCCGCGCAGTTCGAGTTGCGCCAGGCTCGGCAGCGCCGCTGTCCAGCGTGCGATCGCTTCGTCGAGCGGTCGCGCGCCCGGCCGCATCACATCGTCGTGAAATCCCCAGGCACCGACCAGGCCGCCGATTGCCGGGTTGAAGCAGCCTTCGGACGCGCGCTCGAGCGCGGCCGCGCTGTGGATCATCGACGCCAGTGCAGGTGTCGTCACATGCGGACGGCCCGCGCGAAGCGCGGCATTGAGGTCGTCGAGATCGCCCGGCTTCCACGCATTCCAGCGCGCGTTCATTGCCGTCAACCCGGCAATCACCTCGTCGCTGGCCGCTTGCGGCGCACGGTCGGGCAGCAGCAACTCGATCGGAGAGCCGAACAGTACGCGCGTCTCACGCCGCGCGGCGTGCGCGGCCGTTGGCAGTGCGACCAGGCCCGCGGCCCAGCCCAGCGAGGCGCGTCGTGTGCAAGACAGGGCGCCGACGTCCATCGCCTCAATAACGCAGGCGCAGCGCGGCCAGCGCACCCAGCGCCAGCTCGCGCTCGCGCGCCAGCTCCTGGATCTGCGCGCGTGCCTCGTCGAGCCTGTCCTGCCGGGCGAGGGACTCGATCTCGGCACACACCGCCGACAGCCGCAGCGCGCCGATGTTCTGCGTCGCCGACAGGAAGCGATGCGCCAGCGTGCGCAGCGCCGGCGCATCGCTGCGTGCGTGCGCGTCGGCGATGCGCTGCACATGGCTGGCCGAGTCGGACTCGAACATGTCGATCAACTCGCGCACCAGCGAGGGTTGGCTGTCGTCCTGTATGGAGCGCAGGTGTTCGAGCCGCGCTGCGGCGCAGCGTGGGATCAGGCCGGCGGCGCATTCGAGTCTACGGCTGTTCCCCGCCCTGCGGGCTCATCCTTTATGCCGCTGCGCCGAATGCGCCGCCGGCCTGATCTGGCGAAGCGGCTTGCGGAACACCGAACAACATCTCTGCACGTTGCCATGCCACCGCCGGTTCGCGACGGGTTCGGTCGAACAGACGCTCGAGAAACGCCCAGCAGGCGTCGTCATGCACGAGATGGTGCGTCAACCATCCGGTGGCCTCATTGGCATCGGCGCGGCCCTCGCGCCGGGCCTGCAAGTGGGCTGTGGCGGCGTCCAGCGCGGCCTGCTCACCAACGAAGCCACGCGTGCCGCGCCAGTCGATGACATCGACGTGTGTATTGACCTGCGCCAGCCCGCACACCGATGCACTGGCGCGTGGACCAAAACAACTCAGGCCCCGGTAACCCGCGGCCGCGAGCCGGGCCGGCAGATTGGCGTCCCCAATGCGGTTCCAGGCTGGCACCAGCACCGGCAACGTGACGGGTCCGGCGATTTGCGCATAACCCGCTTGCAAGCGCCTCAGCGCCGCCTCTACCGGCTCCGACGCCGGGAACTCAGTCTTCTTTGCGCCGGCAGCGGCCCGTTGCACATGGTCGGCGCCATGCTGCAGGATACGGATCCAGCGCGCATCCTGCACCAGTACCGCTGCCTGCACGCCCTGCGGAATCACCGCCAGAGCCAACGGGACCTGTGCCGCAGCGGACAGATCGACCAGACGCTTCAGCGCCGGATCGGCGCGGCAGGCATCGTCGTCCCGCCACCAGAGATCGACCACCCGGCCGGCGTCTGCCCAGCGCGCAATCTCGTCCAGAAACGCTGCCCAATGGGGCGGGACAACACGTGGAACGCTGCCGCCCGACAGCCATCCACGTATCAGCCGTGCACTGGCAGCGGCGCCGTTCAGCCGAACCTGCCCAATCGTCAGTGGCGCGCGCGCTGAGGCGCGATCGATGGCCTGCGCCAGCGTTGCCGGCGTCAATGCCGACTCCGCCACCAGGTCGACCCAACCACGATCGGCCAGCAGTTGCGCACGCAGGGTCTGCTCGGTCTCGTTTCCGCCGGCGAACGGCACCAGCAACGCGCGTGTTGCAGCCTGCAGGGTTTCCAGGACGGTGTTGTATCCGGCCTGACTCACCGACAAGCGGCAGCGACGCAGCAACTGTGGAAAATCGGCCCGGTTGCGCTCGACGACGACGCCCTGGCCGTGGAGCAAAGAGGCCAGCGCGGCGAGATCGGCGAACGCCGCGGCGCCAATGCCCGCGCCCACCAGCACGCGCCACCGCGCGCCGGCCAGCCGCGTCAGCTGTCGCGCATGGATTGCCGCCGACAGCAGCGGCAAACCCACCGCGCCGCCACCGGCAGACACCAGTACCTCGTCGCGTCCGTCGAGCGTGCCGTCGCCGGCGTTGCCATCGGGCGCCGCCGCATCGACCACGTAGCCTGTGTAATGCAACCGTGCGCCGAGTTCCGGGACGTGGGCGAACGTGCGCTCGAACGGCACCAGGGCAGGGTCACCATGCACCAGCACATGGTCGAAGTACCGATCAAACAGCTCCAGCATGCGCCGTTGGCGCTGCGGGTCCTTCTGGCTCCCGCTCAAGACGTCGCGCACCGACGACACGATCACCGGCGAACGCGGCGATTGCCGGGCCGCGTCCAGCAGCGGCAAGAGCTCGAAACGCATCTGGCTCCGGCCGAACGGAAACGATTCGATCAGCAGCAGCTGGGGATCGGTCGCACGCCACAAAGCCAGCAAGGCGTCGCGGCGCTGCTGGCGAAGCACGTCGTCGACCGGCAGGCCCCGCCCGTCGACGAGCGACTTGAAACCCGAATCTGCAGCCGCCACCGGTGGCAGTTGCACCCAACGTGCGCCCACGGGCATCAGGTCAGGCACCGGGAAACCCCCGCTGACCAGGGTGACTTCCAGCCCGGCGCGAGTCATCGCATCCGACAACAGGACGGCCCGTTTGAGGTGGCCGGTGCCCAGCAGATGCTGGACATACATCAGCACCCGCGCCTGGGTCACTAGCGCCCCCAGTCCCGGCTTCGCCAGGCCCACCGAGGGGGCGCAACAAAACAGGGGGCGGTCCGGCGCATGCTCGTCAGTTCTGTCTCGCGGGCAGTGGCAGGTTCAACCGCTGCACCGCAGGCAGACCGCGCTCGTCCAGTGTGAACAGCTGCAATGCATTCCAGTCCAGCTTCGCCGGGGGCTTGCCCAGCATGTCCCAACCCGTGGCCTGGGCGAAGATGACCCGCATCACGCCGCGGTGCGTGACGGCCAGGGTCGACAGGCGCAAAGCCGCCAATTCGGCCAGCCACGGCCGAACCCGTTGCCAGACCAGACGGGGACTCTCGCCGCCCGGTGCCATGAAATCCCATCCGCGCGCCTCGTTCTCGGCCATTTCGGGTCCCAGTTCAGAGCGCAGATCCGACAGGGTGCGACCTTCCCACTGCCCCCAGCCCATCTCGATCAGTCGCGGTTCGATGACCGGCGTGGCCAGGCGCAACTGTGCAGCGGTCTGCGTGCAGCGCGCCAGCGGACTGGTGCACACCTGCAGGGCACCGCACTCGCGTGGCAACATGTGCGCGGCCAGCATGGCGGCACCGGTCTCGCTCAGGCCGATGTCGGTGCGACCCTGCAGCCGCTTGACGCGGCTCCAGGGTGTTTCGCCGTGGCGCAGCAAGGCCAGTGTCGTCGTCATGGTGTCGCCGCGACGACCCCTGTCGTGTCGACCTGCGGCTGCCACGGCGCGAGCAGCTCCCGCAAGGTGGTGGCTGTCTGCTCCAGGCTGCGCCGGTGCGGGACGAATCGCGACGCCGCCTGCCCCATCGCGCGGCGGCGTGGCAGATCGGACAACAAGCTGCGCGCGCAGGCGGCCAATGCCTGTGGGTCGTGGGACGGCGCCAGTAAACCCGTTATCCCGTCCTGCACCACGTCTGGCACCCCCGCGTGGCACAGGACACAAACGCCGTCTCGGCGGCCTGGGCCTCGAGCATCGCCATGCCGCAGGCCTCGTTGACCGCCGGCCAGATGCACAGATCGGCCGCCGCATACGCGGCCGCCATCGTGCGTGCGTCGCAAGCGCCCAGAAAATTGGACGCGACCGCACGCAGCCTCGCGCAGCATGGACTCGACCTGCGCGCGCCCGCGCGCAATCGACGTGCGGGCAACGTCCAGATCCGCGTCGCGCAGGTGCCGCTGGCGCGTGGCATCACCGGCGCCATCGAACGCGCGCAGATCCGATACCAGCTCCGCGTTGTGGCCCGCCAGGCGCAGGGCTTGCATCAACAAGCGCGCCACACGCCGGTCGCCGGATGAGATTTCATGGGTCGGCGCCTTCAGCGGCGCGTAGAAGGCAATGCGCATGCGGCATTGTAGGAGCCGCATCGCCCGCAGCCATGCGACACCGGTCCGTACGATGCGCGGCTTCGGCACCGGCGCGCCTGTCGCGGAATCCCGACCGGTGCTGCGCCAACGCGCGTTCCCATCCATCGAAGCCTGACTCGATGTGCGGCATCTTTCCTGTCCTTGAGCGCGGCCGGCCGGTGCAGGAATCGCGCGCGACGGCGGCCACCGCACGCCGCAGGTCGCAGCCCATAGTTACCGCATCGCCTTCGGCCCACACGCCAGGCAGAAGGTGCTGACGGTGCAAGGTGCAATGCCCAGGGACGCGGACTTCAAGCAGCGCCTGTGCGCCGATGTCGGCAGGTTCAGCTTGCACGCTGCCGTGCGCTGCGGTGCAGTGGACTTACCCCGATTCCACGGACACGACGGGACGGCGTTTCTGGCTACTTCAACTTCAAACGGCGGGTTACGCCGCGGCTGCGCCACGCGGCACCAAGTGCCGTGCACTCTGCGCGTGCACGCCAGGCGCCTACGCTCGCCGCGTCCGGGTGCTCGTTACTGACGAATCGTGATGCCGCGCTTGCGAAGCTCCTCGACGACGACGCGCGCGTTTGCATTGCCGTCAGCAGCAAGTTTTGCCGTGGCGGTGGCCAGCGCGTCAAGCGCAGAGCGCAGCTTCGTCGCGGCCTCGTGCTGGGGATCCAGGCTGGCCTGTGCCAGCTGCAACTGGCGTTGCTCGAGCCCGAGCTGCACGCCCTGAAACGCGAGCCATGAAAGCAGTGAAAGTGCGATCAGCAGCGTGGGCAGGAAAGGGCTGAACGCCCTGCGCCGCGCCGCATCTGGGCTGCCCATGGTCGACGAACGCACCGGCTCCGACGGTTCCATGCGCCTACTTCTTCTCGCTGCGGGCCGGCGTCGCCGGGCCGGACGGCGCCGTCGGGCCGCCTGCCGTGATCGTCAGCCCCTGAGCCGTCAGCATGTCAAGCAGCGGCTTGTCCTTGTCCTTGACCGCCATCTCGGCCAGGGACTTGACGATCTCGCGGTACAGCGCTTCGAGCGGAACGGTTTGCTGGATGAACTGCTGGCGCTGATTCAGCGCGGCCTGGGCGTTGCGGTTCTGCGTGAACAGCAGTGCGTTGACGACCACCATCAGCAACGCGGCAGCGCCGAGCGCGCTCAGCAGGTGGTGTTGCCATCTCACGAGCATGCGGCGACCAGTCCTCGAGGTGTCGGCGCGCTTTGGCCGTGCCGCAGCCTTCTTGCGCGCCAGGCCACGAACCACAAGCCAGCGAGCATCAACACCCAGGCGGATGGCTCGGGGATCGGCGCGGCGATCACGCCCACACTGCCGCTTGCACCGTCGAACGACAGCGAAGTGATGTCGAAGACATTCGACACCGCCGAGATCCTGTCGAAACTCACCACATCTGCCCAGGTGTCGCCGGCAGCGAAAACCGTGGACAACGGCGCGTCGGGGGCGCCCGTGAAACTGCCTGCGAGCAGGAAGTTGTCGAGATCGAATCCGCCCGATTCGGCAAAGGCCGTCGGGTTCGTGTCGCCAAGGAAGGTGAAGACGATCTGGAACTGCTTGAGATTGAAGGTGGAATCGTTACCGATGATGAGTTGGTCGATGTCGTAGCCGCCGGACCCGTTGCCCTGGATTTCAAGGATCAGTCTGCTGCCATCGAGGCTGATCAGATTGCAGTTGATGCGCAGCCTGCCCGGTGATTCGCCAGGGCTGATCGTGCCGCCGACAATGACGTCGCCAATATCGACGTTGCGATTCCCGACGTTGATGACGCCGTTGTTGCCACCCACGAAGCCGAGTGCGCCGACCTCGAACGTCGAGGCCGCGTTGACCGTGCTGTCGTTGATGATCAGTCTGCCGGTGCCTCCCGGATTCTGTGGCGTGTACGTTCCTGGGGGCAAGCCGGTGGGCGTGGCGCCGACGCCCACATAGTCGGCGTTCACCACCGAGCCGGCGTTCAGGGTCAGCGTGCCGGTCGAGCCGGGCTGGCCGGCGATGATCAACTGACCGCCGACGTTGATGACGCCGTTGTTGCCAGCCACGAAGCCGAGTCCGCCGATTTCGAACGTCGAGGCCGCGTTGACCGTGCTGCCGTTGATGATCAGCGTGCCGGTGCCGCCCGGGTTCTGCACGCCCACGACGGCGCTCGGCGTGGCGCCCACGCCGACGTAGCCGGCGTTGATCACCGAGCCGGCATTCAGGGTCAGGGTGCCGGTCGATCCGGGCAGCTGCGCGATGATCACCAGGCTGCTGTCAGCGGTCGCGCCGCTGACGTTCAGCGTGCTGTTCGTGAACGTGGCGGTGGCGGTGACGGTGTCGTCGCGGCCGACGCGGAACAGCGCCTGGGCAGTCGCCGCCGTCACGTTGACCGTCGAGTCGGTGGCATTGAATGCGCCATTACCGAACGGGCGGAACTGCGTGCCGCCCACGCTGATGCCTGCACCCGCCGAGCCCGCGTTGCTGACGTCCACCACGCTTCCATTGGTCAGGTTGACGGTGCCATTGCTGCCGGTGTTGCGACCGACCACCAGGAACGCGCCCGCGAGCTGGTCGCCAGTCTGTTGACCCGAGAAATTGAGTCTCGCGTTATTGACATTGACGATGCCGGCGCCGCCTGCACTCCCGACGATCATGCCGTTCGAACTCACCGAACCGCCGTTCTCTACGGAAAGCGTCCCGCTACTCTGCGCTCCGCGCCCGACGAACACGATGGTGTCGCTTCCGGTCAGACGGATTTCGGAGCCTGTGCCCCGGACGAGCGCGACGCCCGTGCCACCGATCGAGGTGTCGTTGTTGCCTCCGATTCGAAGCTGGGTCGTGCGGGTGTCGGCGACGGTCGACACCGCCTGGCCGTCGATCAGCAGCTTGCCGCCGTCGGTGATGTTGAGCGTTCCCGATCCTTCGCGGCCGATGCGCACGAGCGGGTTGTTGGCCTCGGTCGGCCCGCCGCCTGGTACCACCGACGCCTGCGAGATCGAGACCACCGACCCCGGGCCACTGATGTTGAGCGTGCCCGATGACGTGCTGTCGCGGGCCAAGTCCAGCGCAACACCGTTCGGGGTGGACCCGATCTGACCGACGAGTGTGAGCTTGCCGCCGTTGGTAACGTCGACCGTGCCCGTGCCGCCCTCGCGCCCGATGGCCACGTATGCTGATGAGGCGACGCCGGTGCCGCCACCCGCGAGATCGGCGGCGGCAGACGTCGTGCCGTTGACGAGCACCTCAGAGCCAGCCCCGTCCACCCTAAGCGTACCGGTCGTCCCATCGCGCCCAACCTGTAGGCCCTGCAAGCCACTGACCGTTCCGCCATTCTCTACATTGAGCGATGCAGTGCCGCCCGCCCCGCTGCGGCCGACCCGCAGGAAACCGTTGTCGCCCGTGTACGAGAGTTCCGATCCGGCACCGCTG
>Ga0209798_10002343_pt1 | contig 11139 bp, 10 predicted proteins | sample DOMMetBare3Fresh_FD_187475 | JGI IMG/M metagenome (GOLD analysis project Ga0209798, IMG submission 187475) | Wetland sediment microbial communities from St. Louis River estuary, USA, under dissolved organic matter induced mercury methylation -... | ecosystem: Environmental > Aquatic >...
AAGCGGGCCGTGCCGCTGGCGATCAAGCGCATCATCATCGACCCCGGCCATGGCGGTGAACCCGGCGCGATCTCGCAATCCGGCATCTACGAGAAGGACATTACCTTGGATGTCGCCCTGCGGCTGCGCCGGCTGATGGAGAAAGAGCCCTACGAAGTTCTGCTTACGCGCCAAGTTGACCAACTGGTGCCCCTCGATAAGCGGGTCGCCTTCGCCAACGAGAACAAAGGCGACCTGTTCGTGTCGATTCATGTAAATTCCATGGAGCCGAAATCGCTTCGCGCCCTGGAAACCTATTATGTCGGTCCCACCGATGACCCGGCGACGCTCAAGTTGGCGAGCATCGAGAACAAGGACTCGGGCTATTCGCTGTCGGACTATAAAAAGATCCTGGAAAAGATCTACGTCGACGCGCGCCACGACGAGTCCCGGACCTTGGCCAAGACCATCCAAGCTCAATTGCACCACTCGCTGGCGCCAGTAAACCCGGCGTTGGAGAACCGCGGTGTCAAAACCGCCCCGTTCGTCGTCCTCATCGGCACCCAGATGCCGGCGATCCTGGTCGAGATCTCGGTATTATCCAACGACGAAGAAGTTAAGTTGTTGACAAAGGAAGATTATCGCGAAAATATCGCCCTTGCCCTGCTCCAGGGCATCAAGAAGTACGCGCGCAATTTCAACGTTCCTGAGAGGAAAGGCAATTAGGTCATGGAAGAAAGCAACGAACCCTTATGTGTCGGCATCGATCTGGGGACCTCACGGAGCTCAATCTCCGCCTCTAATGGCGAACGCCATGTGATCGACAGTTACGTCGGTTGGCCCCTGGACATGGTGGCGCGCAAGATCGTCAAGAAAAGCATCTTGATCGGCCGCGAAGCCCTCGATAACCGCTCCATGCTCGACCTGCGCCGTCCCCTCGAACGGGGCATCATGAAGGAAGGCTCGGAGAAAGACCAAGAAGCGGTGCAGGAGATTTTGAAACATCTGATCAGCCTCGCTGGCATTAAACAAAAAGGCAAAAACAAATCCAAAGTCCGCGCCGTTGTCGGTGTGCCAGCCGAAGCTTTCCGGGTCAGCCGGCAAAACCTGCGCAACACCATGGAAGGCATCGCCGACAGCGTCATGCTGGTCTCCGAGCCTTTTGCCGTCGCCTATGGCTTGGAAGCACTGCTGCACGCTCTTGTGATAGATATCGGCGCCGGCACCGCCGACTTTTGCGTCATGCAAGGCCGCTATCCGACAGAAGACGATCAGCGCACCCTGCCCGCCGCCGGTGACTCCATCGACGAGCAGTTGGAGAAACTGGTCCGCGAGCGCCACCCCGAAGCGCAGTTCTCCGTGCACATGATTCGCCAGTGGAAAGAACGCTTTAGCTTTGTCGGCGAACCCAAAGATCGGGTCGTCGTCAGCGCGCCGGTGAAGGGTCGAGCCACCGACATCGACATCACCGCCGAGATGCGCACTGCCTGCGAAAGCATTCTGCCGCCGATCTGCGAAACCTTGCAAGATATCCTGTCGAAAGTCGAACCTGACTTCCAAGACAAAGTACGCAACAACGTTATCCTCGCCGGAGGGACTTCACTGATCACCGGACTCACCGACGCGATCCAGAAATCGCTGACCGAACTCGGCGGCGGTCGAGCGACGGTGGTGAAAGATCCGGTGTTCGCCGGTTCCGATGGTGGCTTGGCCATCGCCCGCGACGCGTCGAGCGCCGATTGGGAGAAACTGTCGCTGTAAACCCCTTTGTTCCGGAATTTACCAGTATGGAAAGCTGGATTTCCTACTTCGTGGTGTTCGCTCTTGGCGTCGAGGTTGGCGTCTTGCTGATCACTATCAAGCCCTATTTGTCGGCCGCGAAAACCAAGCGCACCGAATTGGTCGCCGCCCGTCGACGCATCCTGGCCGGCATGAAAGAAAAGCATGAGGAAGAAATCTTAGACGAAGCGTTCCGCACCACCGAAGCGATCAAGGGTGAACTCGACAAGTCGCTACAAACATTAAGACGAACGCTGAATGCCGCGATGATCCCCACCGACACCGAGCCCGCGCAATCGAGACCAATCATTAAGCTTTCCGATCCGGTCAAGTCAGGCCAAACCGCAACCTAAACCGGCCGCCGTCTTTGCTAGCGCAACACCTTTCGACGGCGCGCATTTTCGCAACTAAGATATTGACAAGCATAGACGGGCATTGGATAAGTGCCTGCGGAGGATTTATCGCTTATGAAATTACTGAAGGGAGTATTGGCAGCGGTGTTAGCGCTGTTGCCGATGGAACTTATGGCGCAAGACTTGATTAGAATCGGTTTGTTCAACCGCGACGCCGCGATCATCGCTGCGGTTGAAAAAGGCTTTCTCAAGCAGGAGAATATTACCGTCGAGATCAACACGGTCACCGACTCGCCAACCTTGCTGCGCAACTTGATCAAGGGCAACTACGATTTGATCTTGAACAACGCCGACAACGTCATCGCTTGGGCCGAGGGCCAGGGCGAAGATCCGCAGAAAAATGATTTCGTGATCTTCCTCGGCGGCAGCCAGGGCGTCGACCAGAAACTGGTGGTCACGTCCGCGGTGAACAGCTATCAAGATCTGAAAGGCAAAGTCCTGGCCGCCGATGCGGTCACCACCGGCTATGCGGTCGTCGCCATGGCGATCTTGAAAAAGAATGGCCTTGAATGGAAGCGTGACTACGCCGTGACTTCTTTTGGCAATACCGGCGCGCGTGCCGATGCCATGAGCCGCGGCGACGCAGTGGCGGCCATGATGAGCATGCCCGACGACGAGATCGCCAAACGTGGCTTCAAGATCCTCACCGAAGCGAAAGATCATGTCAAAAATTACGCCCGCGGCCTGGGCGCCACCCGGCGCGATTGGGCGAACAAGAACGAAGATCTAGTTGTGCGCTTCAACCGCGCCATGATCCGCGCCACCGACTGGTTGCAGGACCCCAAGAACAAGGACGATGCGGTGCAAATGTTACTTGGTGAAACTAAGGGCAACAAAGCGCGCGCCGCAGCGATGTACGATAGCACGCTCAGCCCAACCATGGGCTTGACGCCGCGCAGCCGCATCGACATGGCCGGCATCCGCACGGTTATCGAGCTGCGCGAAGTCGCCGGTTTGATGAAGCCCGGTGAATTCAAAGCGGAAAAATATGTTGACGAACGCTTCTACAACAAAGCGCTGGCGACATTGAAGTGACTGCGTTGGCAATTAATTCCCAGTGCTGACAGCTGACATCTTAGCCATGCTCGCGCTTTACCATAACGACATGTCAGTGTGCGCGCAGAAGGTGCGCATGACCTTGGCCGAGAAGCAGCTTCGCTGGGAGAGTCATCATCTCGACCTGCGCGCCGGCGACCAACAAAAACCGGAATATCTAAAACTCAATCCCAACGCGGTGGTGCCGACGCTGGTCGACGATGGCGCGGTGATTATCGAATCGACGGTCATCTGCGAATATCTCGACGACGCTTACCCAGAACCAAGTTTGCGGCCGGCAGCGCCGGCCGCACGCGCCGCCATGCGCCTATGGACCAAACAGCTGGATGAAACCGTCCACGCCGCCACCAGTACGCTCAGTAATGGCATCGCCTTTCGTCATCAGAAACTCATCTGGGGCATAGAGAAGTTGGAAGAGTTTCACCGCAAGATGCCGAATCCGGCGCGACGCGAGCAAAGCTGGGAGAACATCACCAAGGGCGTCGAGTCGCGCTACTTCATCGACGCCGCCAAGCGCTTCGACAAATTACTCGGCGACATGGAAGCAGCTTTGGCGAAAAGCCAATGGCTCGCTGGCGACCAGTTCTCCCTCGCCGACGCAAGCTATGCGCCGTATATCACCCGGTTGGATCACTTGCAGTTACAATTCCTCTGGGACCGCCGCCCGCATATTCCCGACTGGTACGATCGCCTGCGCGAAAGACGCAGCTACCGCGATGCCTTCGACGCCTGGCCCAACCAGGCTTACTACAACTTGATGAAGGAAAAAGGTCTCGAATCACGCGACCGCGTCAAAGCGATTGTGACAACCACTTAAGCTGCTCTCTATACGCGCTGCCAGCGGATAAATTTCTCATCACTACGTTGTCGGCACTGAACCGGTAAATTTAATCGCTAACCTGTTAATCCTCAGCACCCGCTGTTCTGCTAGCCTAATGTATGTTGTAGATGCCCTGGGCGCATCCAGTGTTCGACCCGGATGGCCCCCAGACAATATTTCAGGGCTATGATATCGACTAAGGATGCAGATTTAGCGCGTCGATTTATTGGCTAGCCAATGCAGGCTTCGAGTCGATCACTAACCACAACTAATAGTTATCCACAGCGAATAATCACCATATCTCCGCCAATATCTTGTGCTGAACCCTATAATGCTGTTAGAAATATTTTTAAATAAGCGTCAATCCCGCCAAGATATTTCTTGACACCGCAGTGAATTATTAATAAACGCTGGCAACTAGAATAAGTCATTCGCCAACGGCGCAAGGAGCATCGCCATGGACGACCAGCGGGATTTAGAAAATCTTGACGACGAGCAACGGCTGCCGAGCACTCATAACATTCATCCTCTGAGCCGGCCAGCTAATCCCAACTCCTGGTTTCGTAAGCGCTTGGACCAAGTCCGCAGCGAAACTAGAAAAGAGATCCAGCTAAAATCGTTTCGCCCGCTGCAAGAAAAATAATTCCGTGCGCTCGCACGGAGCAGTCGTTAGAGAACCAGCCATAATCTTGCACCAAAGCGGTGCGCTCTATCCTAGTTCATGATAGATTCCGCAGAGACAGCGTGATTGTTATTTCGCGTCTGCCTCTCTAGAGAGGAATTTCCCCATGAAACATGTCCGTAAGGTCTTCTTCCTAGCCTTACTTCTATGCTGCTCTCCCCAGCTACAGGCGGCCAATCCCTACCTGGCCAAGCCCGGCGAAACGCCGGTGTCGATCCGCGCCGCCACTTGTGCGATCAGCGGCGGCTTCATGCATCTCTACACCGCGGTCGACAATCGGCTGTTCGAGAAGTATGGCCTCAAGGTTGAGTTCTTGCTGATCCGTGGCGCCGGTGTATCGGTGGCAGCGCTGTCATCTAACGAACTCCAGTTCCTTTACTGTACAGCCGATGCGATCATTCCGAGCCTCGCCGCCGGCGCCGAAGCCAAGTTGATCGCATCTCCCTTAGTGGGTTTACCCTGGGTGATGATCGCGCGCAAAGAGATCCGCCGCGTCGAGGACTTGAAAGGCAAGATTTTTATCGCCACCCGGCCCGGCGGCACGCCGGATACATTGATCCGCGTCCTAATGAAGCGGCTCAACTTCAGCGCCAACGATCTCAATATTCGTCATATCGGCGGCGCCGGCCAGACCGAGGTTTACAACGCCCTACTGCAAGACTTGGGACACGCCACCATGGTCACCGCGCCACTCGATGCTCGCGCCCGGCGCGATGGCCTCAACGTCATCTACCAACTGGACGATCTCAATCTACCGGCGATTTACAGTAGCCTGTTCACCAACAACCGTTTGATCAAAGAGCGGCCCGAAGTGGTGCAGAAATTCGTCGCTGCCATGGCCGAGGCGGTCCATTTCGTCGAAAAAAACCCGGAGCGCGCCAAGGCATCAGTGGGAAAAATCCTAGCGCTCAAGGATTCCGAGTCGCTGCAATCCGCCTACGACGCCTACGCCAAGCAACTAGTGAACCGGCGCGTCAATGTGCCGGCATCGCGAGTCGCGGAGACCATTGAAGCCGCGCGCCAAGCCGGCGCTCAAGTACGCCGCAAGCCCAACGAGACCTACGACAACAGTTTCGCGGAGAATTTGGAGAAGAGCGGCTTCCTCAGAGAGCTTTGGGCTGGCGAAGTACCCGGCAAGCGCTGGTAACCCTGCCAATACGCGAGCTGATAAAGCTGCCTGCCAAGCCTTTGCTTCACATCCCGTCCGTGTCAATCGCTGCACTGACTATAACTACCGCTGCAACTAAAGTTTACGATTGACAACTACGGTTACTAATCAACACTCGATCACAGATTAGTCGAAACCTTGGTCCTCACTGAGCACTCCAAGAAAAATTTCGGTTTTTCAACGCGTTACAAACATCCACGAAGATTTTTTCAACCCACCCGAACAATGGCAACCGATTTGCGTGGTGCAGAAGGCAAATTCTAGGCAGATCTCTGCAAGGCCTAAGTCCGTGTCGCCTCAGTTTGCCGTTAAGGACCAGCATTGAGCACGCAGCTTAGAACAAAGAACGAATTATCCAGCGATGAAACCAATAACTACTGGGCAGCCTATTTTATCGTCTCCGATGCCCTGTCGCTTTGCCGTGAGAAGTTGTTGTTAGAGGAAAATAGCGCAATCGATCCGGCGACCCAGAGCATGTACCGTGCTGCACGCTTAAACCTCGACACCAACTTGGAACTGATGCAAACCATGAGGTATCGCTTCAACGATGGCCGCTCGGGAGTCGTGCCACCAACCACCGACTTGATCAGATCCTTAGCCATGATTTCGGCCAAAGTCACCGGGTTTTCCAGTGATCCTGCCCACCTTCCGGAAGTAATCGAATTGACCGCGGATATCTTTAATAAGTTTCAAGCGCTTCAGGAACTGTGACCGTCGATGCTGTGTTGCAACGTAAGGTTCTAAAGCCGCACCAGCCAAGTTAAGCCAACGAATTTCCGCGCCCCTTTTCTAATACTGTCGGCTCTGTCGTCGATCGCGATTTTCCATTATGATCAACCTGGTAATTGGCTCTGATGACGGTTTCTCAATCAACCATGACCCGTCCAGGAACCAAGTGCACTTGATTTGCGTTATCGCCCCAGCCGGTGGAGGGAACGAATGATGACCAGAAGAAATCTTTTCTTGAGTATGCTGGCAGCGGCAGTTTCGGCGATTTGGAAATCCCGCCCGCTCGCCGCGGCGATGGCACCAGCGAAAAACCTCGAGGCGCTGCAACAGAATTGGCGCGCCCTGCTCGCCGATGGCATCAAAGTGCCGCTGCCCACCGAACCGCTGAAACTCTCCAAAGACGAATGGCGCAAACGCCTAACCGCCGAGCAGTTTCACATCCTGCGCGAGGAAGGCACCGAGCGGCCGGGAGCGAGCCCGCTCAACGATGAAAAGCGGCCCGGCATCTTCGCCTGCGTCGGCTGTGGCCTGCCGCTCTTCACCTCGGAGATGAAATTCGAAAGCGGCACCGGCTGGCCGAGCTTCTTCACAACCATCCCCGGTTCCTTCGGTAAAACCACCGACTACAAATTGATCTTGCCGCGCACCGAGTACCACTGCATCCGCTGCGGCGGCCACCATGGCCATGTCTTCGACGACGGCCCCAAACCCACCGGTCAACGTTGGTGCAACAACGGCGTCGCCCTGAAGTTCATCCCTAAATCCGCAAAGGCGGCCACTTAAGATCGCTCATCGCTTTCTATTCAGGCTCTCAAGGTCGCGACATAATTGAACCGTCCTTACAGGCCGTACCGGCGTGATTGCGTGAATCGCCACCAGCGCCGCGCTAGTGTTGCGCGATTCAATGGGCAACAGGCAATCCGTGCCAACGCGTACCGGCTTCCTTGAAGCCATCGTCTAAGCCGTGCTAAGCAGGGTTGCAACCAAGCTATGCTTTCTGCCGGATCACCCGCCCATCATGCTGCGCTCCTATAACCGCTTCGTCGTTCTCGCTGGCGCGTTGGTCGCGCTGCTGCTGGTCATGTCGCTGCTTTACATGCTGGGGATGTATTATCTCGAGGGCAAGCCGAGGTATTTTATGCAGGCGCTACAGTGGGCAGCCGGCACCGCGTCGACCACCGGCTATGGCGGCGATACTTCCTGGCAGCATCCGGTGATGGTTGTCTACGTGGTCTTCGCCCAGTTCATCGGCGTGGTCCTGCTTTTCCTGGTTTTTCCGATCTATTTGATTCCGTTCCTCGAAGAGCGCTTCGAAACCAAGCTGCCCAAGGAATCGGCCAACGCCAAGGATCACGTGGTGATCTTCGACTACGGCCCAGCCGTCGCGACGCTGATTACCGAACTGGAACAAGCGAACATCGCCACCGTCATCGTCGATGAGGATGAAGCCGATGCGCGCCATCTGCTCGAACAAGGTCACCAAGTCATTTACGGCAATCTCGATGAAGGCGTGCTCGGCAAAGCCAATCTCAGCGCCGCCCGCGCGCTGATCGTCAACAGCAGCGATGATCGCAACGCGGCGACGATCCTGGCGGCACGCCAAATGGGTTACAGCGGTGAGATCCTCGCCCTGGTCGAAGACCCCTACCACCGCCAGCCGATCATCCTCGCCGGCGCCAGCAGCGCCTACACGCCGCGTCATGTGCTCGGTGCGGCGCTAGCCGCGCGCGCCAGTCAGAAAGTCAGCCCAACCGTGGCGGGCATCCAACATCTCGGCCACAAGCTCCAAGTTGCCGAAGCACGCATCACCCGCGATAGTCCGCTGGCCGGCAAGACCTTAGCCGAGGCCGAGCTTGGCCAACACGCCGGTGTCACGGTGATCGGCCAGTGGGCCGGCGGTAAACTGATCACGCCGCCGACACCCAACATGCGGCTCGAAGCCGGCGGCATTCTCGTGTTGGTCGGCAACGACGATAGCATCCGCAACTTCATGAATCTTTGCGCCGGCGCGCGCCGGCTGCGCCGCCATGGGCCGTTCTTGATCGCCGGCGGCGGCGAAGTCGGCCGCAAAGTCGCCGAGCTACTCACCGACTGCGGTGAGGAAACCTTCATCGTCGATGCCCAGCCCGGTCCAGGCGTGAACCTGGTCGGCAACGTCCTCGACACCCAGATCCTCAAACAAGCGGGCGTGGAAAATGTCCAGGCGGTGATCCTCGCGCTCAGCGCCGACGCGCCGACGCTTTTTAGCACGGTCATCATCAAAGACTTGGCACCCGACGTGCCGGTGATCGCCCGCGTCAATCGCGCCGAGAACGTCGAAAGGATTTACGCCGCCGGCGCCGACTTTGCGTTGTCAATCAGCCAAGTGTCTGGACAGCTGCTCGCCTGGCGGCTGCTCGGCAAAGAATCGATAGCGGTGGACCCGGAGCTGCGGGTGATCAAAGTCTCATCGCGCGGTCTGGAGCATCATCATCCGAAACAAAACGACCTGCGCGAAAAAACCGGCTGCACGGTGGTCGCGGTGGAGCGTGGTGATGATTTACTGGTGGAGTTTGGCGCCGACTTCAAGTTCACGACCAACGACGCCGTCTACATCTGCGGCAGCGCCGAAGCCGCACAGAAGTATTATCGTGAATTTCCGCAAGAATAAGATTCAGATTTATTAACCGCAAAAAGCACAAAAGGGGATCGATTCATATCAGAATCGTTCCGAAACTTTTGCGCCTTTCGCGCTTTCTGCGGTTAATCCTCCGATGACGAGTCTTTTTTCTATGTGACCTTTGTGCTCTTTGTGGTTGAGTTTTCCTAGTTCCCCGGCGCGAGCATGGGGCGGAGTTTTTCTTTGAGCTTGGCTGGCATCGACAAGCCGTCGGCGATCATGCCGCGCAGTTGCGCGCCGGAGATCGGCCCCAGCGACAACCGCGACTTTTCCGCTTCGGCTAGCAACTCGGGATCGCGCAGAGTTTTTTGCAGCGCGGCTTCGAGGGCGCGCACGCGGTCAGCAGGCACGCCCGGCGGCAGGGCGTAGGGGCGGGCGTAGCTATTGGGCTTCACCAATCCCGCGCGGAACAGCTGCTTCTCGTCGTCGTTGCGCGCGAATTGATAGATCGACGGAACGTTTTTCTGCGGCATGTCGGTGAGCGGTTCTTCGACCCATTGCGAGAGAATCTGCCACTCGCCGGTTTCGAATTCTTTCATGTTGGTCACCCGCAGCGATTCCCAGCCGGTGACAACGCTGTCGACCTCTCCCGATTTCATCGCCAGGCGGATTTCCGCGGTGCCCTTGAAGCCATTGACCACTTTGACGTTAGCGCCAAAGACTTCGCGCATTAGCGCAGCCGCGTGTTGGATGCCGGTGTTGGGCACGGCGCCGATGACCACCTGCTTACCGCCGGAAATAAAATCTTCCATCTTGCTGATGCCCGGTTTTTTCGTCACCACCATGATGTACTTGAAGAAATCCGGCGCGCCGAGGTAGTTGAACTTGGCGAGATCGAACTGCACCGACTTCGAACCGTAGATCTGCATCGGCACGATGCCGCCGTCAAAACTATTGATCAGCGTGCCGTCCTTGGGCGCCTGATTGTAAGTATAGTTGGCCGAGATCAACGTGCCCGCACCGGGCATGTTGTTGACGAGAATGTTGGGGTTGCCCGGAATATGCTTGCCCAAATGGCGTGAGATCACCCGGGCGTAAGTATCGAAACCGCCGCCCGCCGAGTGGCCGACCAGAATCGTCACGGTCTTGCCGCGGTAGAAGCTCGCGACCGCTTTTTCATCGAAACCAGCTTCCCCACCGATAGCGGCATGGCCCCATAAGCCATGCGTCAGCAGGAATAGCACCATCACCACTAACTTGTTCATGACACCTCCAAATTTTACAGCCACGGCTCCTAGCCCGATAGTTTCTCGATTAATTTCTGCGAATCCATCACCACACCGAAATGCTTGTCGAAGTTGCTCAGCGTCGCCTCCTGCTCGGCTGGCGAGAACGACGCATTGCAGTCCGATAGAAACAATACTTTGAAATCGCGCATAGCGCCGTCCCGCGCCGTCGAGTCGCAGCAGACGTTGGTCGCCACGCCGGTGATGGCGATGGTGTCGCGCCCCATGGCGCGCAAGAGATTCTCGAGTTGGGTGCCGTAAAAGCCGCTATAGCGAAATTTCTTGACGAGAATATCTTCCGCCGTCGGCTTCAACGGCTCATAGATCTCCGCCCCCGGCGTCCCTTCGAAGTTGCTCCACGCGTCGTCGGCGTCATGGGTCTGCGGTTTGATATCGGCGAAGATACCGACGTCGGCGAGATCGCGCCGCTTGGTGGTATGCAGATAGATCACCGGCACTTTGCTAGCGTGGCAGTAGCGCCGGAGTTGTTGAATCTTTGGCACGATGTCTTCCGAAGACGGCAAGTAGCGCGCGCCGCGCGGGTGGACCCAGATATTTTGCATATCGACCAGGATTAAGGCGAGGTTTTTCGTCGTGATCGGCCAATGGTCGGCAGGCCGGCTTTGCG
>Ga0209798_10002344_pt1 | contig 11137 bp, 8 predicted proteins | sample DOMMetBare3Fresh_FD_187475 | JGI IMG/M metagenome (GOLD analysis project Ga0209798, IMG submission 187475) | Wetland sediment microbial communities from St. Louis River estuary, USA, under dissolved organic matter induced mercury methylation -... | ecosystem: Environmental > Aquatic > Freshwater...
GGCTACCGCGGGCCGCTTCGACCAGGCCGACACCGCTGCCTTCATCGGGCAGCACGCCTTCGGCACAGAAGGGTTCGCCCGGGCGCAAGGCCTGCACCCAGACCTCCATGGCCGGAACGACCAGGGCCAGTTCGAGTAGCCGGGCGACGACGCGCGCCATCACGCTGCCACCGTCGGCTTGCACCATGTCGAGCAGGAGCGGCCGGCCGGCGATAACCTGGCGCGCCAAGGCGCCGACTTCATGCGGCTGTTCGGCCAGGCGCGGCGCCTTGCACCAGGTGTAGGCAGCCGGCTTGTCGGCCGCGACGATGGTTTCGCCATCGGCCGGGTGGCGTGGCATTCCATCGAGCAGCCAGGCGTGTTCGGTATCTTCGACGATACCCGCCGCATCCAGCCCCAGCAGTCCGCCCTGCCAGCGCCCGGCTGGAAACAGGTCATAGGCGCCGTAGGAAAGAAAGCGGTCTTCGGCCCGGCCGATACGGTCCAGCCCCAGATCCTGCGCGGCCCGCAGAAAACTCGGAAAGTCCCCCGGCCGGCCCTTCGCCCAGGCCAGCAGGGCGGCTTTCGAATCCAGCGCGGCCAGGCTGGGCAGGCTGTCGCCGAACAAATGCCGTTCAAGAAAACTGCGGAATTCGCGCAGCAAGGCGAGCAGGCGGATGCGCTCGCCAGCCGTGATCGCCCGCGTGCTACCACCCGGCTGGATGGCCAGCGTATGCGGCCAGCGCCCGGCAAGAAAACCCATCAGGCGCAGAAAGCTGGCGCGCGCCGGCAGCACGTCGGCCGCCGCACTGCCCTTGACGGCCATGAAGCGCGCGGCGACATCCGGAAACCAGGCCCGGTCGGCATAGGCCGGGCGAGCGAAATCGGGCATGAAGAACAGGTAGAAATGCGTCAGGTGATCGGCCAGGTTCTCGGTCGCCTGGATCAGATGCCGGGCCAGTTGGCCGTTGGCCGTCGGCACGATACCCATCGCGTCGGCCAGCGCCGAGGCCGCCGCCGCCGACTGGGAGACCGAGCAGATACCGCAGATGCGCGGCACGATGGCCAGCGCATCGAGCGGGCTGCGGCCGATCATGACCTGCTCGAAACCGCGGAAGAGCGGCGAATTGACCCGCGCCTCGCGCACCCGTCCGGCCTCGAGATCGAGGCTGATCTCCAGATCGCCTTCGACCCGGTTGAACGGCCCGACCACGATACGCGTCACTTGCCGCCCCCCTTCTTGCGAATGGCCGGGCGGACCACCAGATGGTCGACCACCGCGTTGTCGCGCACCCGCTTCGGCGTCGCCGATTTGGACAAGGCGGCGAGCGCCACGAACCAAGCTTTTGGCATGTCGGTCGGCAGGCCGATCGGGATGCCGGCGACCTTGGGCGTTTCCTGGAAGGCATGGCCGGGCGACTCGAAGCCCGGCTCGGTACAGGCAATGCAGGCAAAGCCGCCGCGCAGGCAGGAGCCATTGCCGTTCCATGGCCGCAGGTTGCAGTCGGCATGCGCCTGCGTGCCCTTGCAACCGAGGTTTTCCATCAAACAACCGAGATCGGAGGATTTCTCGGCGCTGGCCTTAAATTCGTAATACTCGTTGCGAGCGCAACCGTGGTGCACCAGCTCACCGGCGTAGAACAGCGGCCGCCCGACCTCGTCCAGATCGGTCTCCGTCAGGCCTTCCAGCGCCAGCTTCTCCAGCGTCTCGACCACCCAGCCGGGATGCGTCGGGCAGCCGGCGATATTGACCACCGGCAAGCCGCCTTGCGAGCGGAAATCGCTGCCGAGCAGGCCGCCCGGCGTGTGTTCCTCGAACTGCAGGCCGCAGGCTTCCAGCGGATTGCCCGGCGTATTGGCGGAAAAGCCGCCATAAGCCGTGCACGAGCCGATGGCGAACACCCAGCGCGCACGTTGCGCCAGCCGCGTCACCCATTCGGTCAATGGCCGACCGTCGCCCGCCATCAGGTGGAACTTGCCGGTGCCGTTCGGGCCACGCAGCATGGCCCCCTCGACGCACAGCACATCGAACTCGCGCCGCCCCTCGGCACAGTCTTCGAGCACGCTCAGCGCTTCGTCGCCGCTTTCCAGCGACAAGGCCGGATGCCAGACAAACTCGATGCCGGCATCGTGCAATTCATCGAACAGCGAGCGCGGCTCGGCGCACAGCAAGGACTGCGTACAGCCGCCGCAGCCGCCACTCTGCAGCCAAAGGACTTTCATTCGCCTTGCTCCAGGCCGTGCCGCTCCAGCTTGGCGCGCAGCCCGACCCGCGACAGGCCGAGTTCGCGTGCCGCCCGCGACTTGTTCCAGCGGTGGCGGCCCATCGCCGCCTGCAGCACCCGCCGCTCCAACTGGTCCATGCGCGCCTTGAGATCGCCGCTCAGATCGGCCTCCCAACCGGCCGGATCCGCCGCTACAGCCGGCCCGGCCGGCTGGCGAAGCAGGCGCGGCGAGAGCAGTTCGGCACCGAGCAGCGGACGATCGGTCAGGGCCACCATGCGCAACACCTCGTTCTGCAACTCGCGCACATTGCCCGGCCAGGCGTAGGCGGAAAAAGCCGCCAGCACCGCGTCGTCGAAGCCCTCCACCTCCTTGCCCAAGGCCTGGCAACTGCTCTTGAGCAAGCGGCCGGCGAGCAAGGGCAGATCCATCCGGCGCTGGCGCAGGGGCGGCACATGCAGGGCAATGGTCGCCAGCCGGTAATAGAGGTCTTCGCGGAAACGGCCAGTGCGAACATCCTCCTCCAGATCGCGATTGGTCGCGGCAATCACCCGCACATCCACCGTCACCGCACGATTGCTGCCGAGCGGACGAAACTCGCCCTCCTGCAGCACGCGCAGCAATTTGACCTGGAAGGCCGGGCTGGTCTCGCCGATCTCGTCGAGAAACAGCGTGCCGCCATCGGCCTGCTGGAACAGCCCGACCCGATCCTCGACGGCGCCGGTGAAGGCACCGCGCTTGTAACCAAAGAGCTCGGATTCGAGCAGCGTGTCGGGCAGGGCGCCGCAGTTCTCGGTAATGAAGGCCTTGCTGGCGCGCCGGCTCTCGTAGTGGATGGCGCGGGCGACCATTTCCTTGCCGGTCCCCGATTCGCCGGTCACCATCACCGACAGGTCATGCGGCGCGATGCGCTCGACCAGGCTGCACACCGCGTTGAGCGGGCTGTTGCCGGCGCGGATGAAGCCGGCCAGGCCAAAGCTGCTCTTGGCCTTGTCCTGCTGCACTTCGACCCGCTTCTTGAGCACCGGCTCGGCGGTACGCAGATCGAGCGACAGGCGCTGGTTCTCCTGTTGCAGGCGCCAGACCTCGGCGGCGCGCTGCAGGGTGAGCAGCAGTTGTTCGGGCTGCCAGGGCTTGAGCAGGTATTGCCAGATACCGGCCTCGTTGACGCCGCTGATGATGTCTTCGGCATCGGTATAGCCGGAAAGGATGATGCGGACGATATCCGGCCAGCGGTTGCGCACTTCCTTGAGGAATTGCACGCCGGTCGTCCCCGGCATGCGCTGGTCGCACAGGATGATGCGGATGGCCGCCGTCGCCTGTTCACGTTCGAGCAAGGCCATGCCTTCGTCGGCACTGGACGCGCAGAGCACGTCGAAGTCCTCTTCCAGCGTCCGGCGCAGCGCTTCCTGCGAACGCACTTCGTCGTCGATGACGAGGACGGCGGGCATTTTTCGCAGGCTGGTCGAGCTCATTCGGGGATGTTCCAGTCAAGATCGCGGTGGCGGGCCAGATGGCGCGGCGTCCAGGAATGCTGGCTGCGCGAGACGAAATGATAGCGCGCGACATGGTAGGACGGGTCGAAGCCGTAGAAATTGCGCCGCATCTCGGCCAATTCCTCGGCCCGATAGGCGGCCAGCGGCTTGACCGCTTCGTCGGCCTGACGCCGCGCCTGCTTGGCTGCCAGCCGACTGGAAAAGTCTTCCGCCGCGGCCAGTTCGGCGGCCCGCCGGGCAACATCGACGGCAAAGCCCGGCCCCGGCAGACAGGCATCGTAAAAGCCCAGGCGGACGGCTTCCTGCGCCGTCATTGGCAAACGATGCCGCATGATGTCGCGCGCCCCGGCTTCGCCCAGGCGGGGCGGCAACAGGTAGGTCCAGAATTCGGAACCATAGAGGTTGCCCATGTTCTTGTAATGCGGGTTGAGCATCACGCCCTCCCGCACCCAGACGAGATCGGCGGCCCGCGCCAGGAAGCAGCCGCCGGCGCCGGCATTGCCGGCCAGCGCGGCAACGGTCAACTGCGTCGAGCAACGCAGGATGGCTTCGGCCAGATCGTCGATGGCGTTGATGTTGGCCCAGGATTCGTCGGAAGGGCTTTCTGCCGCCTCGATGGTATTGAGATGGATGCCGTTCGACCAGAAATCGCTGCCGCCGCGCAGCACGATCAGCCGCGTCGGCCGGCTGCTCGCCCAGTTGAAGGCCTCGGTCAGGCGCCGGCATTGCGCCGTGCTCATCGCGCCGTTGTAGAACTCGAAGCTGAGAAAGCCGACCCCCGCCGCTTCTTCATAGGCAATATCCTGCCAGGTGGCATGCGGCGACTTCCAGAAGCCGGCCAGCGGCAACTCTGGCAAGGCCGCCGCTTCGGCGAAGGCCAACGTCGTCGGCAGCTTGATGCCGCCCGCCCGCCGGACGTGTCCGAGCCATACCGCCCCATCCCGCGTTGCCCGGCAGATGGCGGTTTCGCGCCGCCCGAGCAGTTCGCCCGGCAGACCTTTCAGCCCAGCTTCCGGCCAGGCGTCGAACAGGTGACAGGCTTCGCCGAACAGACTATCGGCCACACCGGGAAAGCCGTCCGCCGCATTGAGTCGGGCCAGGATCTCGGCCGTGCCCTGCTGCTGCCAATCGATCGCCCGATCCGCCTGGCGCATCAAGGCATGCGCCTGACCGGGCACGCGCGCCGGCACGAATTCGCCGCCGGCCACCCGGTCGACCGCCGTCAGTACAGCGCGTACCGCCGCCTCGGTTACCTCGTTGCGATAGAGCGAGGACTTGCGCGCCGGCCGCATCGGAAAGCCGGCCGATGCCCAGACCGGGCCGGCATCCATTTCTGCCTCGGCCTGCAGGACGGTGACGCCCCATTCGCCGACACCCTGCTGGATCGCCCAGTCCAGCGCTGACGGCCCGCGGTCGCCAACGATGCCCGGATGCACGATCAGGCAACCATGCCGGGCCCAGATCGACTCGGGAATCGGCCGCTTGAGGAAAGGCGCGACGATCAGTTCCGGCTTGAACAAGGCCACCGCCTCCTCGCTGACCGAGTCGGCAATGTCGAATTCGATGCTGACCTGATGGCCACGTGTCGTCAGTTCGCAGTAAAGGCGTTGGCTCAGGCTGTTAAAACTATGGGTCAGGAAAAGAATTCGCATACCGGACGGATTTTTTTAGTTCGGATCAAAAAATGAAACCCTGATGGATCAAGGGTTTCCGGGAAACAATGTTTCAAAAAGCATATCTCTATAACTTTCGCGATATTTTTCAAATGCTTGCATTTGTTTACGATGCACTGCAACAACAAACAGGGGCAGGACAATGCAAGGACAACGCAAGCCACAAACCCAGCCGCGCCGCCCGCGCACCGCACAGGCGCCGCGCCCGGAATTCACCGCCGCCGTCCGTTATCTCGATGGCAGCCGCGACATCTTTCATGTCCGCAACGCCGACGACATGGCCGATGCCCGCGCCCTGGTCCTCTCCGAACTGGGTGAAGTCCGCTCCCTGGTCATCGCACTGCGTCACTGAGCCCGGCTCAGCAAATACGCGGCAACTGTTCGCCGCTCAACCAGTCCACGATGCGCTTGCCGCCAAAGCCGGTCGTCATCTGGACAAAATGATGCGGGTCTTGGTGGACACGCCCGACAATCGCCGCATCCTGGCCCAATGAATGCGCCCGCATCGCAGCCAGTAGTTTTTCGGCATCGTTTTCGGCGCAAATCGCCACCAGTTTGCCTTCGTTCGCAACATATAGGGGATCGAGCCCGAGAAACTCGCAGGCCGCGTTGACCGCCGGCTTCACCGGCAAGGCCTTTTCCTGCAACATCATCCCCACGCCGGACTGCTTGGCGATTTCGTTGAGCGTCGTCGCCAGGCCGCCGCGCGTCGGGTCGCGCAAGACATGGATATCGGCGCCGCTCTGCCGCATGGCTTCAATCAAACCATGCAGGGCGGCGGTATCGGACACGATGGGCGACTCGAAGCCCAGGCTTTCGCGCTCGGCCATGATCGCCATGCCGTGATCGCCCAGCGTCCCGGACACCAGAATGGCATCGCCGACCTGCGCCCGTCGGCCGGACAGGGCCTGCCCCGGCGCGACAACGCCGACCCCGGTGGTGGTGATGAACACGCCATCGCCCTTGCCGCGCTCGACGACCTTGGTATCGCCAGTCACCACCGGCACCCCGGCCTCTTTCGCCGCCGCCGCCATGCTCTGCACGATGCACGCCAGATCGGCGAGCTTGAAGCCTTCTTCCAGGATGAAGCCGGCCGATAGCCACAGCGGCTTCGCCCCCATCATGGCCACGTCGTTGATCGTCCCGTGCACCGACAGGCAGCCGATATCGCCGCCCGGGAAGAACAGCGGCGAGACAACGTGCGAATCGGTCGCCATCACCAACTGTCCGGCCCCCGGATGCGGCAGCAAGGCACCGTCATCGCCCTGGGCGAGGTATTCGTTGCCGAGATGGCGGGCAAACAGCTCCTCGATCAATTGCGCCATGGCCCGCCCCCCCGAGCCGTGTGCCATATCGACCTGGCCGTGCTTGATATCGAGCGGCCGCACGTAGTTTTTGCGAATTTCAGTCATGCGTATTCAGCCCCACTTTCAGGCCACATCCTTGTAGCGTCCATAGGTGTAATGGGCGGCGCAGGCGCCCTCGGAACTGACCATGCAGGAGCCCACCGGATTCTCCGGCGTGCACACCGTGCCGAACAGCTTGCAGTCCTGCGGCCGCTTGACGCCACGCAGGATGGCCCCGCACTCGCAAGCCTTGTGATCGGGAACCGGCCGGTAGCTCAGTGCAAAGCGCTTTTCGGCGTCAAATTCGGCGAACTGGCTGCGAATGCGCAGCGCCGAGTAGGGCAGGACATTGAGCCCGCGCCATTCGAAATGCTTGCGCATCTCAAAGACCTCGGCCACCAACTGCTGCGCCTTGCGGTTGCCGTCACGATCCACCGCCCGCGAAAACTCGTTTTCCACCTCGGCCCGCCCTTCGTTGACCTGGCGAATCAGCATGCGGATTGCCTGCATCACGTCGAGCGGCTCGAAACCGGCAATCACCACCGGCTTGCGGTATTCCTCGGCAAAAAACTCGTAAGGCCGGCTGCCGATGATGGTCGATACGTGCGCCGGTCCGATGAAACCATCGAGCGGCACGGTGCCCCACTGGCGCACCTCCGGCGATTCGAGAATGCTCGAGATGGCCGATGGGGTCAGCACGTGGCAGCACAGCACCGAGAAATTCTTCAAACCGAGCGCCGCTGCCTGCTTGATCGCCACGGCAGTCGGCGGCGTGGTCGTCTCGAAGCCGATGGCAAAGAAGACGACCTGCTTGTCCGGATGCTTTTGCGCCAGCGCCACCGCATCGGCACTGGAATACACCATGCGAATATCGCCGCCACGGGCCTTGGCCTTGAGCAGCGACAAACCGTCGGAAGCCGGCACCCGCAGGCAATCGCCGTAGGTACACAGGGTGACGCCCTGCTCCAGTGCCAGCCCGATCGCCTGATCGACCCGGCCGATCGGCAGCACGCAGACCGGGCAGCCCGGCCCGTGGATCATCCGCACGTTGTCCGGCAGCAGGTCGGACACCCCGTAGCGCGAAATGGCATGCGTGTGGCCGCCGCAAAACTCCATGAAGTGGTAGCGGCGATCCTGGCGGGCCTCGCGGCGAATCGCTTCGGCCAAGCCCCGGGCGACATCGCCGTCGCGGAATTCGTCGATGTACTTCATCAGTGCAGGGCGGCGCTGTCGTCCAGGGCGTCCATCTGGCCGAGCTCGCCGAACAGCGCCAGCGTTTTCGCCGCCTCTTCGGGATCGAGCTTGTTCAGCGCGTAGCCGACATGGACGATGACGTAATCGCCGACCGCCACATTCTCGACCAGGGACAAGGAAATCTCCTTCTTGACGCCGGCCAGATCGACCAACGCATTGTCGCCATCGCGCAGCTCAACCACCTGCGCCGGAATTGCCAGACACATTCTTCATCTCCTTGAACATCCATCGCGCCGTCCACGCCTGGCCCAGCGCCAGGCCGCCATCGTTGGCCGGTGCCTGCCGGGCCTCGTAGAGGGTCAGGCCGGCCGCTTCGAGATGACGGCGCAGGGCCGCCATCAGGACCGCATTCATTGCACAACCACCGCCGACGGCGACGACCTCGATTTTTTCCCGCTGCGCCGCGGCAATCAGCCATTCGGCCAGCCCCGCCGCCACCGTGGCATGGAACAGCGCCGCCCCGTAGGCGGCATCCTCCTTGCAGCCCATCAGCGCCGGCAGCAAGGGCGACAGATCGAGCACCGCCCCGCCTTCGCGCACGGCATAACCGGCGGCTTGCGGCGCCACCACGCCGTGCCGGGCGGCCAGACCTTCCAGTTCCATCGCTGCCTGGCCTTCGTAATGCATCAGATCACGGATACCGAGCAAACCCGCCGCCGCATCGAACCAGCGGCCGAGGCTGGTGATCGGCGGGCAGCGCAGGTTGCGGGCCAGCATGGTGAGCAGCGGCCCGGCATCGCGCGCCGGGTAATACTGGTTCAGCCAGCCGCCGACGCGATAGCCGAAACCGGCACCGTGCAGGGCCGAAACCGCCATCCGCCAGGGTTCGCGCGCCGCCCGGTCGCCGCCGGGCAGGGCCAGCGGACTCAAGTGCCCCAGACGTTGGCAGGATGCCCCCTCAAGACGCAGCAGTTCGCCGCCCCACAAGCCGCCGTCCGGACCCAGGCCGACACCGTCGATGGCCAACCCGAGCACCGCTTCGTCCAGGCCATGTTCGGCACAGATCGCCGCAATATGCGCCTGATGATGCGGCACGGCGAGCAAGGGCACCTGCCACTCGCCGGCCAGGCGGGCCGCCAGCTGCGTCGAGGGGTAATCCGGATGCAGGTCATGCACCACCAGATCGGGCCGGACATCGAGAATGCCCAGCAGATGGCTGACCGTTTCTTCCAGGAAACCGATCGCCGCGGCATTGTCGAGGCCGCCGATATGCTGCGAGAGATAGGCGTCTTTGCCTTTGAGCAGGCAAACCGTATTTTTCAGAAAGCCGCCCACCGCCAGCACGCTCGGGCCGCCCCGGCTCAACGCAATCGGCAGCGGCACGTAACCGCGCGCCCGGCGAATGAAGGCCGGCCCGGCCGGCGTCACGCGCAGGACCGAATCGTCGCAGCGCGTCACAATGTCACGGTCATGCAACAACCAGGCGTCGGCAATCTCGGCCAGCCGCGTCCGCGCCTCGTCATTGGCCATGACCAGCGGTTCGCCGTGCGGATTGGCGCTGGTCATCACCAGCAGCAAATCACTGGCTTCGGCAAGCCAGGCCGTTCCCGCCGGGCGACCGGCGGCTTCGTGCCAGAGCAGGAGATGCAAGGGCGTCGCCGGCAGCATGACCCCCAGCCAGGCCAGACCCGGCGCCACGCCGGCCAACTCGGACTCGCCCTTGGCGCAAAGCACCACTGGCGCCGCCGCACTGCGCAACAGCGCGGCCTCGGCCTCGTCGATCCGGGCCAGGCCGGCCAGCGAGGCCGGATTCAGACCCATCACGGCAAAGGGCTTTTCCTCGCGCTGCTTGCGCTGGCGCAATTCATCGACGGCCGCCGCGTTGCGGGCGTCGCAGGCCAGGTGAAAGCCGCCCAGCCCCTTGATCGCGACGATCTTGCCGGCGCGCAGCAGGCGCAGGGTCTCGGCCAGCGGATCGCCGGCCAGCGGCAGCCCTTCGCCATCGAGCAGGCTGAGCTGCGGGCCGCAATCGGGGCAGCAAGTGGTTTCGGCATGAAAACGCCGGTCGGCCGGGTCGCCATATTCGGCCGCACACCGGCGGCACAGCGGGAAGCCGGCCAGGCTGGTTTGCGCCCGATCGTAGGGAATCTGCCGGCTGACCGTAAAGCGCGGACCGCAATGGGTACAGGTGCTGAAGGCATAACGCCAGCGCCGGTTGGCCGGCGCGCAGATATCTTCGATACAGTCGGGGCAGATTGCCGCATCCGGGCCGATGGCGGTGGCAACCGTGCCGGCGATGCTGTCGAGAATGACAAAGTCCTCGCCGCTGATTTCGGCGGCAAGCGTCTCGATGGCATCGATCCGCGCCAGCGCCGGAGCCTCGCGCGGCAGGCGCTGCAGGAACTCGTCGATGCGATCGCCGGCAACGCCCAGACTGACGCCGGCGCCATCGTTGCGCACCCAGCCGGACAAACCCAGTTCGCCGGCCAGACGCCAGACATAGGGGCGAAAGCCCACCCCCTGGACCAGGCCTCGAATACGCAGTTGCCGACCGTTTGCCGACAACTTATTTTGCCGCCAGCTGGCGTTCCAGCTCGGCAACCCGGCGCTTCAACGCGTCGACCGTTTCCGAACGCTTGCCGCGCTGGGCCTCGAGTCCGGCTTCGATCCAGTCCAGCCAGGCGCTCATGCCGTCGCCGCTGGTCGCCGAAACCCGGAAGATGGTCAGATGCGGATTGACCCGGCGGGCATTGGCCTCGGCCAGATCGGCGTCGAAATCGAGATAGGGCAGCAGGTCGCACTTGTTGAGCAGCATCACGTCGGCGGCCGCGAACATGTCGGGGTACTTGAGCGGCTTGTCCTCGCCTTCGGTCACCGACAGGATGGCCACCTTGTGATGCTCGCCGAGATCGAAGGCGGCCGGGCAAACCAGGTTGCCGACGTTCTCGATCAGGAACAACGACTCTTCGGCCGGCTGCAAGCGCTGCATGGCATGACCGACCATATGGCCGTCGAGATGGCAGCCCTTGCCGGTGTTGATCTGCAGCGCCGCGACGCCGGTGGCGCGAATGCGCTCGGCGTCGTTCGAGGTCTGCTGGTCACCTTCGACGACGCTGATCGCCACCTTGTCCTTGAGCAGTTCGATGCTCTTCACCAACAGCGTGGTCTTGCCCGACCCAGGGCTGGAAACCAGGTTCAGCGCGAAGATGCCGCGCTCGTCGACCCA
>Ga0209798_10002345_pt1 | contig 11136 bp, 8 predicted proteins | sample DOMMetBare3Fresh_FD_187475 | JGI IMG/M metagenome (GOLD analysis project Ga0209798, IMG submission 187475) | Wetland sediment microbial communities from St. Louis River estuary, USA, under dissolved organic matter induced mercury methylation -... | ecosystem: Environmental > Aquatic > Freshwater...
ATCGTCGAGCCTCGCGTATCCAGTTCCTGGTCGTCGATTAACGGTTTGAGGCCGATGTGGATGTCGAGACTCGGGACGCAAATCCGCCATCCGGCGGGATATTCGGCACCCGTACTTGGACTGATCCAGGTTGAAAGAACGTCGATCTCAAAATCTCTGCGTTTGAGATATGTGCATTTGCCGTCGCGAGCGACATACGTGCCGGTCGATTCGCCGTCCATCTCGCCGGTCTTGGTCTTGAACTGATACAGCATCAACTCGGTCTCGTCATCAAACTGAATACTGAACCAATCCCAAACGCCATGTTCCCAGCTTCCAAACTCGCGATCCATCCACGCAGAGCCGTGAAAGGTTTCTATCTTGCCCGGCTCACAGATCTGTCCCGAAACCTTCATCCGCGTGAAAGAAAAATGGTTCGAGGCTCCTTCGCCTTTCCTTGCTATTCCGTTGCCGCCATCGCCGTTCAGCACCAACGGCTTGGCGGATTCAAGCACTGCGTCAAACACAAAACCGTCCTCAAACGTCGCGTGCAAAATGTGCTTACCAGCAATTTCGCGCAACGACCATGGACCAAGATTGACATCGCACGTGGCTTCACTAAACAGAACCGGCACATCGAACAGTTTATTGAAGCTCCGAATATGCTCATAGCGAAAACGCTGCCGTGTGACGTCGGAAATGGCAAAATGTGCGAAATACATCGGGTTTGCGAGTATTGACATCGGAAAGATGCCAAGGCGGTCGCGATCGGTGCGTCTTTTGAAAAAAACGAGTTCAAAACCAAATTCTCGTCCCGACTGTGTTTTACAGTGGCCGGTGTAATACCACCATTCAGTTTGAACGTCACGCTTGGCAAAAAGGTCGATGGGCAGCGTGACCTGCCCGTTGGTCGGCGGCTCACGCAACGAGTCCCAATCGTTTCCCATAAGACCCGCGACGGTTCCCAACACCGAAGCGGCGAAATCTTCCACGGGCTGTAATAGACGTTCGTACATACGAACTACTTTCGTCGGCAATTATCTAATGGTTTCAAACTTGCCGGTTGACGCTCCCACTTATAAGGCCAGTAAGAAAATCTTCAAACTTCGGTTCTTTCGCCAGTAGCTCAACTTCCTTGACAGCCCAAGGCGAAAATCCATTTGCGGGGTCCCGCAGATCATTAACAAATCCGTTCCATTCGACCCATTTTGTATTATGAACCTCTTTCGGATTTGGGCGTGGCTGACTCAACGAAAATCCAACAAATACGGGGCAGATCTCGTTCTCGACGATCTCGTCTTTTTCGGCTCGATAACGAAAATTCGGAAGTGCCATTCTAAGTTTGACATTGCGTATTCCAAGTTCGTAATTGAGACGTCGATGGGCCGCTAACTCAACTGTCTCGTGAAGCATAACGTGACCGCAGCACGAGTTCGACCACACGCCGGGCCAAGTTTTTTTTGTCAACGCACGCTGCTGGAGCAGCAATTCGCCTTTGGAATTAAATAAAAAAACGGAAAACGCGCGGTGCAACTTTGTTTCCGAGTTGTGCGCAGCGAGTTTCGGCGCCGTCGCGAGAGCTGTGTTTTGTTCATCGACCAAAACGATCATGTCGTCAAAACGGTAATGAAATTTTAGGTAAAAAGCGGAGAGTGAAAGCAAAACGACGACGCCGATGAACACCGGCCCGATCATCGAACTAAAAAATGCAATCGCTGCCCAAAAGAAAATGATAAAGAATGCGCTTGAGATGAGTTGAGTCGGCGCGGGCAGGAGCGGCTTTTTCACCCGCGTAAAGACCTCCAAAATGCTCGCCGCAATTGCTCCTGAAAACAACCAGCCCACGAAATTCGTCAGCGGCACGCTGTAGAATTCACCCCCATCTTGGTACTGCCAGAAGCCAAGTTTCACAGCTCCGGGATCAAGTACAAGATCGAAGACGACGAGCAAAACAGCTGTCGACAGAATTCTGATGGCAGAATTATCGACCACCCTCGCTGCGATCGCATACGCCGCGATCACGAGTGGCGTCCACCCAAAAAACACGGTCCACGGCGCATGCCCGAAAAATTTGTAGCCAAGCAATTCCGAATAACCAAAGTGCCCGTACGGAAATCCTGTAACGATCGCACACGTCTCGATGACGAGCGCCAAAAGGCCAAGCGTTAAAAACAGAACTATCGCGTCCCGATAACCAAGCCACCATCGTGTCGCCCAAAACGCTGGAATCGAAAATAGAACGACATTGACCGGCGACACATAACTTGACCAAAGCGGCAATTCGACGTTCGCCATGAAAAATGCGCCGAATGAGAGAAACGTCATGACCGCGACGATGACAAAAGTCTGTTTTGGCGATATTAGGTCCTTCATTAGGATGCTGACTCTTCGGTATACTCTCTTCGTGCAGAATTTTCTCTTTATGCTGAATGTTAGTCGGCCGCGCTTTTGGTTCTATATTTTTGGACCCTATATCGTGGGTTTGATAGCCGGCATAAATACGGCTGACGAACTGAGTGACATCTCATATCTTCTATTTGGTCTTTACTTCTTGCTCCCGGCGAACGTGCTGGTCTATGGCATTAATGACACTTTTGATTACGAAACGGATATCGTTAACGCGAAGAAAACTGGATATGAACTTCTGGTTCCGCCAGAACGACGGATTAGCCTTCTCGTGTTCGTTGCTTTAGTAACATCCCCTTTCGTCATCGCGGTCGTCTTTTTGAATCTGCCCGCGATGACAGCGGCTTTCGTCTTTTTATTCCTTTCTATTTTCTATTCCGTTCCGCCGATAAGAGCAAAAACGAAACCGTTCCTCGATTCAGCATTCAATGTTTTGTATGTAATGCCCGGTTTGTTCGCATACTCGCTAGTTACAAGCGATTTTGTGCCGTCACGAGTCGTGCTGGCCGCTGGTTGTTGGACCGCGGCTATGCACGCCTATTCCGCAATTCCGGACATCGGCGCAGACCGAGAAGCCGGTTTGAAAACCATCGCGACTGTTTGCGGTCCATATGTGACGCTCGCAGTCTGCGCCGTTCTCTATTCGTCCGCGGCGTTTCTTTCATTCGAGTATCTTGATTTTGTGAGCGTGGCTCTTGGCCTTGCATATGTGTTCTTGATGCTCGCATCGGTTCATTCAGTTACAAACGGACGACTATTCAATCTCTACCGTGCGTTTCCGCTCATAAACGCAGTTGCGGGTTTCATCATCTTTTGGTACATCGCTCTAGAAAAGTTCTTTTGACTACAGCGAATTCAATGGTTCGGCTGAAGTAATGCCATGAACGCGTTTGTACGCAAGCTCGGCACTTATCAGACATATCTGAGTGCCGATGCCGGGATTTGTCCCGGCACCAACATAAAAAAGATCCTGGACTTTCTTCGAAATATTTTTCGGGCGAAAGATTGCCGTCTGTCTCAAGGTGTGAGCTAGGCCGAGGGCCGAACCGCGAAACGCATTGTAATCCTCCACAAAATTATCAACTGTGTAGATCCTCTTGTACTCGATCTTTTCCCGCAAATTCGGCAGCGACATCTCCTCTTCCATCAACGCGAGGACTTGGTCGGCATAACGCTCCAGCTCGTCGTCTGATATTTTCAGCCCCGATGCGATCGGCACCAGAACAAACAAATTTTCTTTCCCTGCCGGAGCAACAGACGGATCAGTCACGCTCGGCACACACACGTACAGCGATGGTTCGGCCGGCAACCGCGGGTCTTTGTAAATGTCATCAAAATTCTTTCGCCAGTCTTCAGAGAACAACAAGTTGTGGTGGATAAGCGAAGGCAGCTTTTCGCTTACGCCGAGATACATGATGAATGCCGACGGGGCCATAACTCGCTTTTGCCAGTATTTCTCTTTGTGCGTTTGGAACGGTGGGCTCAGCAATTTTGTCTCTGTGAACCACATATCCGCGTTCGAGATGACGATGTCCGCGTCGATCACCTCCCCGCCTTCGAGCCTGACGCCGATCGCTTTTCCGTCTTTGACAATTATCTGTTCGACCGGTGAATCGGGCCGTAAAACCGCTCCGTTCTTCTCGGCAATATTCGCAAGAGCCTTTATCAATTCGTAGAAACCGCCCTGCGGATAAAAAACGCCCTGGTTAAAGTCCATGTGCGACATTAGGTTATACAGGGCCGGAGCCTCGTACGGTGAAGTTCCGAGGAAGACCATCGTGTATTCCATCACCTGCTGCAGCTTTTTTGATCTGAAGAATTTCGAGACAAATCGGTGCATCGTCGAAAAAACCGACAGCTTTTGCCCCTCGGTCATCACTCGTTTGTTAAAGAAATCGAAGATCGTGTCGTAGTTCTTGAACATGAAGCTCTGCGTCGCAACTTCATACTGATATTTTGACTGTTTCAGATAGGAACGAAGGTTCTCTCCGGCTCCGGGTTCAATCGCCTCAAAAGTGGCGGCGTCGGTTTCAATATTGGAATTTATGTCGAGGCTCTCTCCGTTATTGCGGAAGAATATTCGATATGACGGCGAAAGCCGTTTGAGTTTGAGGTGATCCTCGACCTTTTCACCAACGAGTTTGAAATAATGTTCAAAAATATCCGGAGCCAAATACCACGACGGCCCCATGTCGAATTTGAAACCGTCGTGCTCAAAAATATTCGCCCGCCCGCCGAGGTTCGCATTCTTTTCCACAACGGTCACGTCATAGCCTTTTTTCGCAAAAAGGCCCGCGGCCCCCAGACCACCGATGCCCGCGCCTATAATTACGACTTCCTTATTCATAGATGCCGGCCAGGGCTTTCATAGACAGCCAAACCTTTTGACGAAAATTCGTCCGAACCCGACCGCGGTACACGTTATAATTTGCACGCTCGATCTCTGCCAAGATCGCTTTGTACAGAACGTACGAGACTCGCACAGCAAGGCGGCCGCGCCATGTGAGCATCGGGATTCCCGGCAAGGCTTCCCGATAGACCTCACGATTTCGGGCGACTTGCCATCTCATGAATGAGATGAATCGTTCGTCGTGTCTATGATCCAAAATGTCCTGATGATCGACGCCAAACCTCTGGAGCTCGTCTTGCGGCATGTACACGCGGCCAAGTTCGTCAATATCTTCTCTGATGTCCCGCAGAAAATTGGTCAGTTGGAACGCATACCCTAGTTTAAGGGCATGCGGAAATGCCGCCTCGGACGAAAAACCGACTATCCGGGTAACCATCAAACCGATCACACCCGCCGAGCCGTACATATATTCTTCAAGCTCATCATAATTGGCATAGGTTGATTTTTCTTCGTCTATGAACATCGAACGCAGAAACGCTTCGCCTTCTTCAACCGGAATCTTGTATTTCCGAAACGTATGTACGATCGCATTCATAACATCGTCATCGCTGCGTCCCACATCCATTGCCGCCAACCATCTCTCACGCCACTCGTTTAACTGAGCGAGGGTTGCAGCTTTGCCTTCTTTTTCATGATCGTCAACGATCTCGTCGGGAATGCGGGCAAACGTGTAAATCGCATAGATCGCATCACGGGTTCCGGGCGGAAAGAACTGGGTCGCAAAGAAAAAGCTCGTCCCGTATTTACGGGTGATTGCTTTACATTTTTGTAAACCCTCAGCTAGAAATCCTGCGTTTTCCTGCAAACCGCCCATCAACGTCATTTAATTTGTCTCCATTGTGTCCCCAAAAAAGAGATGTTATACGCTGTGGTATAGAAATGTAATTCGTCCGCTTATTTTCTTTAGATTCGAAATTAGTTCTTATTTGAATCCAAATAGAGTATATTCACTAATACACTTGATTAACTAGTTTTCTCTGGAGATTTAATCCGAATGGATCAGCACTGATGATAGCTGTCGAAGAAATTACTGACGTAAGCCTCTGGCGGTTTGTTGAAAAGCACATACCGGCGATCGAACGCGCACTCGAAGAAAATTTGCCGCTTGCTCCGGCAGCGCTCGGAACAGGCTTTAACGATGCCGTTCGTTACTTGATTTTCCCGGGCGGCAAGAGGCTTCGACCTGTTTTGACGATCCTTGGAGCCGAGCTTTTTGGCGGCAAAGGGGCGGATGTCATGCACGCAGCGGCTGCGGTCGAATATATTCATACGAGCTCGATCATCTTCGATGACCTTCCGTGCATGGACAACTCCCTACGGCGGCGCGGCCAGCTTTCGTTGCATGAAAAATATGGTGAGGGTCTTTCGACTCTTGTTGCTATAGGATTTCTTAATCATTCGTACCGGCTGGTCACGATCGACGGACAGGGCGACCCGAAGCGTTCGCTAGACGCCGTTCTGGAAATTGTCGATTGCGTCGGCCCGGCCGGAATGGTTGGCGGCCAGTCGGTTGACCTCATGGTCTTTAACAAAGCTGAATACAAGACTCCGGCGATCAGAACCTCTCGCAATCTGCAAAATCTCAAGACCTCGGCACTCATTCGGCTCTCGCTGCGGCTCGGAGCGATCCTCACCGGTGCACGCGACGAAGCACTCGCCAATTTGTCATGTTTTGCCGATTCTCTGGGCGCCGCCTATCAGATCAGTGATGACATCATAGACATGGAGCAGGACGCTGATATCCATGACTTTGAAGATCGGAATGCTGTTGTTGACGCGCTAACGTCGCTCAATCACGACCTGACGGTCTCTGCAGATCGATCAAAAACCGTCCTGCTCGACCATTTTGCACCCTGCGAGGCACGTAATTGTCTGATGCAATTGGTCGATTACATCGCAAATCGAAAAGACTGACGTACAGCACTTGTCTTTGCTTTTCCAAAACACTGCGCGTCGTCCCCAACGAGGCGAACCCTCTCGCTTGGTCGATCTTGTATGACACGATTCACAAACGAGGTGAAAACTGGGTTCGGTGATGTCTGAAATCAGAAACGGGCACCAAATCGGTGCAGACAGTTAGTGATCTTATTGGCTCCGCAGATAAGACTACAGCTTACAAATCTCCGGTCAACATCCGGTGCTTTCTTGTAGCATTCGATATCATAGATTACCGCCGGGGCCATAGGTACCTTCCCAGATGACTATTGCACTTTCGGAGACAGCCTATTTCGTTCGGTGGTGCGGGTTAAAAGTTCGCTCCTTTCTTGACGTAATACGGAAAAAAGTACGTAATCGCGGGATGTGTACACTCAACTACCGATATAGCGGAGTCGGGAACGACAGCGCCTTCCTGAATTCAAACACCTCGTCCTCACTGGGGACAGCTTTTCCCAACGCAAAATCCGTCCTTCAAACAAAACTTACCGCGCTAAGAACCGCTCGACACTGTGCCAGCGATTGTGTTCTGTGTTACGCTAATGATTATTTCCAATGCAGAATTACATATAGTCTGAATTTGACTGTTTACGGTTCGAGGAGGTTGTTTTGATGGCTAAACTAAGCATAAATCATAAAACTTACGAGACGAGCTCGGACCCTAGCTCGTTGCTGCTTTGGGTGCTACGCGATGAGATCGGGCTGACCGGGACCAAGTTCGGTTGCGGTATCGCACAATGCGGCGCGTGCACTGTGCATGTTGATGGCGTGCCAAAAAGGTCCTGCGTGACGCCGATATCGGCGGTCGAGGGCAAGGAGGTCACGACGATCGAGGGGCTGTCGCCGGACTCAACCCATCCGCTGCAAAAGGCGTGGATCGAAAAGGACGCTCCGCAATGCGGCTATTGCCAATCAGGCCAGATAATGACCGCCGCAGCGTTGCTCAAGAACAACAAGCAGCCGACCGACGCCGATATAGACTTGGCGATGACCGGTATAATTTGCCGCTGCGGCACGTATAACCGAATAAAAGAAGCGATAAAACTCGCCGCGATAAACGGAGGTAAATGAGATGACCACAAAAACGAATATCGACAGACGCTCGTTCCTCAAGGCGACCATAGTCGCCGGCGGTGCGTTGGTTTTTGGCGTGAGCCTCCCGCTACGCTCCAAGGCAGAGGAGCGGTTCAATTTGCCGACCGAACCGGCATCTGATTTTCAACCAAACGCATTTATCAAGATTGCCAAAAATGGCAAAGTGACAGTCGTCGTCGGCCAGGCGGAGATGGGCCAGGGCGTGCTAACCAGCCTGCCGATGATCGTCGCCGACGAGCTCGAGGTCGATTGGGCAAATGTCGCATATGAGGCGGGCCCGGCGGATAAGGCATTTTTAAATCCCGCCTTCGGAATGCAGGGAACCGGGGGAAGCTCGAGCGTCAAGGGATTTTTCAATCCGCTCAGGAAAGCAGCGGCGCAGGTCCGCGAGATGCTCGTAGCCGCGGCCGCCGCATCCTGGAGCGTTTCGCCCGACAACTGCAAGGCGGAAAGCGGCAAGGTGATTAACACCATCTCCGGCAAAAGTGTTCCTTACGGCGAACTGCTCGAAGCTGCGGCTAAGATCACCCCCTCAGATAAGCCAAAGCTAAAGGACACTAAAGATTTCAAATATATTGGCAAGGCGGTCAAACGTCTCGATACTCCGGCAAAGGTCAACGGCACTGCCATTTTCGGCATCGACGTCCGGGTTCCCGGCATGCTCTATGCGACGATCCTGCGTTCGCCGGTCATCGGCGGCAACGTCAAAACCGTGGATGACGCCGCCGCAAAAGCCGTCAAGGGAGTGACCCAAGTGGTGCCGCTCGGATACGGCGTAGGCGTCATCGCGGACAACTTTATCAACGCCAGAAAAGGCCGCAACGCGTTAAAGGTCACATGGGATGACGGCCCGATGGCGACGGTCTCGAGCGAAACGATCATGAAGTCGTTCGCCGATGCTGCCGCTAACAAGAAAGGCCTCGAGGCCAAAAAGGTCGGTGATGTCGCCGCCGCCAGGGCCAGGGCGACAAAGACGATCGACGCGGTCTATTGGGCGCCTTTCCTTGCCCACGCGACAATGGAGCCAATGAACTTTACGGCCGATGTGCGTTCTGACAGCGCCGAGGTCTGGGGCGGCGTTCAGGCTCAGATGCTGGTTCAGGGGACTGTCGCCAGAACGGCCGGCGTTCCTGTCGAAAAGGTCAAGGTCAATACGACGCTGCTCGGCGGCGGATTTGGCCGCAGATTCGAATTGGACTACGTCATCGACGCGACCCTGCTTTCAAAAGCGGCGGGCAAACCCGTCAAGGTCGTCTGGACACGCGAGGACGACATGCAGAACGACGTTTATCGCCCTGGAACATACAACAAAATGTCGGCCGGGATCGACGCCGGCGGAAAGCCCGTTTTCTGGCACCATCGTGTCGTCAACGATTCGATCATGGCACGGGCCGGAAAGTCCTACGGATTTGAGTTGAAAGCGGATCAGCTTGACGATTCGTCGTATGAGGGTGCCCATAATCTGCCGTACAATTTCGCGAACTACCAATGCGATTGGGTCAGGGTCGATACCGGTGTACCGGTTGGATTTTGGCGTTCGGTCGGAAGTTCGCACACAGGTTTTTCCGTCGAGTGTTTTATGGACGAAGTGGCCGTAGCCGCGGGCAAGGACCCGCTCGAATATCGCCTGTCGCTGCTCGAACCCGGTTCCCGTCACGCCGGCGTGCTCAAACTTGCCGCCGAAAAAGCCGGCTGGAAAACCAAACCCGCGGCCGGCATCGGACGCGGCATAGCGGTTGCCGAAAGCTTTGACAGCTTTGTCGCTCAGGTCGCCGAGGTTTCGGTCGGTAAGGATGGTAAGGTCAAGGTAAACCGTGTCGTTTGCGCCGTCGATTGCGGCCAGGTCGTCAATCCCGACACCGTGGCCGCTCAGATGGAAAGCAGCATTGTGTTCGGCCTGACCGCCGCCCTATATGGCGAAATAACGATCAAAGACGGCCGCGTCGTCCAGAAGAACTTCACCGATTACAAGATGCTGCGGATTAACGAAATGCCAAAGGTCGAGGTCTATATCGTCCCGAGCACAGAGAAACACGGCGGCGTCGGCGAACCTGGCACGCCGCCAATCGCTCCGGCGGTCTGCAATGCAATCTTTGCCGCAACCGGCAAGCGTGTGCGCAGTTTGCCGATCAAGCAGTCGGATCTTGTTTAAGGGCCGCAAGAAAGTGCTTGATAGCTTGAATTTTCTAAAACCTTAGTTTGTCGTTGCGGCATGCAGGGAATAACAGATAGAGTCCGCTAATTTGTGGTTTGTCGGGCGACTATTTGGTTTTCACCGCGTTTTACAAACTCGGGTTTCTCGGACCATTTTTTTCAATGAAAGAGATCAGGGAAATTGTTAGCGGCGTCTCGGCATTTCGCGACGGCGAACGGGCGATTCTTGCTACCGTAATCGATGTCCGCGGATCGGGCTATCGTTTGCCTGGGGCTCGTATGCTGATGCTCGCAGGTGGTCGGACAGTGGGGACGGTGTCGGGAGGTTGCCTTGAAGCCGACGTGCTGGAACGAGCAAAAAAAGTGCTCGACACCGGCCGTGCCGAGGTTTTTGTTTACGATACTACTAAGGACGAAAATTCCGTCTTCAGCATGAATATGGGCTGCCGTGGTATTATTCGTATTTTGCTCGAACCCGTCGGCCGCGACAGTCCGTTGATCGGCAAATTCCGGGCCGTAAACGATACGCGCGAACGGCAGGTGATCGCGACTCTGGTTTCTGCTGAATCTGATTCGGACGTGAGGGTCGGCGGCCGTCTTTTTTTTGATGCCCACTCGAAATTCGCAACCGACGGTCTCCCACTATTCCTTGCTGATCTGCCGCATTTGCGTGATGCATGTTCCAAATTCCTTACGTCAACTGAAGCCTGCGAACTTCAGACTTTCAATGCACCAGACGGCACTTTCGAATTCGCTCTTGAGAACATTGTGCCGCCGATCTCGCTCCTGCTTTTTGGAGCCGGAGCGGATGCGGTTCCAATGGCCAGAATCGTCACAGAAGTTGGCTGGCAGGTCACAGTTCACGATCACCGGCCGGCTTTTTTGACCGACGAGAGGTTTCCGACCGCCCGAAAGCTTGTCCTACAAAAGGTCGATGAGCAGCTCGAACCGTTCATCGCCGACAGCCGCACCGCAGCTGTGATAATGACACACAACTACTCCCGTGACCGATCGATCTTACCCGCTTTGCTGCTTTCCGAGGTTTTCTACATCGGTGCCCTCGGCCCCAAACGACGCGCTGAACAGCTGCTCGGGGAACTAGCGGAAAGCGGTATTGATTTCAAGACCGACCAACTCGCACGACTTTATGCTCCGGT
>Ga0209798_10002346_pt1 | contig 11131 bp, 11 predicted proteins | sample DOMMetBare3Fresh_FD_187475 | JGI IMG/M metagenome (GOLD analysis project Ga0209798, IMG submission 187475) | Wetland sediment microbial communities from St. Louis River estuary, USA, under dissolved organic matter induced mercury methylation -... | ecosystem: Environmental > Aquatic >...
CCTCGACCCCGCCCGCGTCATCGTCCAACCGAGCCGCAGCCAAGGATTTCCGTCCCTCGCCCTGCCGAGATCGGCACCGGGAAACACTGCGTCCGTTGCAGCCTAAGCTCGCCAGCGGGTGATTCTCGGAAAACGGAACCATGGGCCGGCTGGAGAGCCTGTGCCTCCCACTGTAATCTGGCACCTCCCACAAACTCCGGAAGGCCGACTTTGCGCCACCGGGGGCCCGTTTTGCGACACCGCCTGTCAGGCTCCCTCCGTTCCGGAAATCCGATGTCGGGGTTTACGTACCTCCATCGGACCGAGGCCGTCACCCACGGAGGTGCCCCATGGCCGAAGCCAAGGCCGCCAAGAAGCCCGCTCGCCGGAAGAAGCGCCCCGAGGGCGCGCCCCGCTCCCGCGGCGTCGCGCCCGATGCCCTCGGCTCCGGCTCCCCGCCCGCCGCCGTCACCCGCCTCGCCGCGGCCATCGAATCCGACGGCGGCAGCGTGCTCGCCACCTACCGCGACCCCCTCGGCGGCCACTGGCAGATCTTCGCCGGCCTCCCGATCGATCTGGTCGAGCCCACCCCCTATCAGCGCGACCTCTCCGACGCCCACGTCGCCCGGCTCTGCTCCGCCATCGACCGGCTCGGCCGCTACCTCGACCCCATGATCGTCGTCCGCACCGACGAGGGCCGCTACTGGACCCCCAACGGCAACCACCGCCTCGCCGCGCTCCGCACGCTCGGCGCCCGCGCCGCGGTGGCCATCGTCGTGCCCGACCCCGAGGTGGCCCGGCGGATCCTGCTGCTCAATACCGAGAAGGCCCACAACCTCCGGGAGCGCGCGCTCGAAGTGGCCCGCCTGGCCCAGAGCCTCGCCCAGCTCGACGACCGGCCCGAGCGGGAGTTCGAGGCCGAGTTCGAGGAGCCCGCGCTGGTGACGCTGGGACTGTGCTACATGGAGAACGGGCGGTTCGCCGGCGGGGCATACCACCCCGTGCTCAAGCGGATCGACAAGTTCCTCGGCTCGGCGCTGCCGAAGGCGCTGGAGATACGGAAGGAGCGGGCGGCGAGGGTGCTCGAATTGGAGGAGGCGGTGGTGGCGGCGGTGCAGGGGCTCAAGGCGCGGGGCTTCGACAGCCCCTACCTCCGCGCCTTCGTGGTGGCGCGGATCAACCCGCTGCGCTTCCAGCGCGGGGTGAAGGCGGATTTCGACGAGACGATCGAGAAGATGACGGTGGCGGCGCGGCGGTTCGATCCGGGGAAGGTGAAGGCGGACCAGGTGGCGCGGGCGTCGGGTCCGCCCGAGGAGTCGGCTTCCGGTTGACTCACTTATCTTGCCCCGAGGTAATCTCCGATACGCACGGACGAGGAGCACGGTAATGACCGGATCACGCTGGGCCCCCGCCATCGCGGCGCTCATTCTCGCCGCGGCCTGCGGCCGCGACACCCGCGCCCCGGCCACCGCCGATACGACCGCCGCCGCCAGTGCCCCCAGGAGCGTCGCCGGCTTCGAGGCTCCCGAGTCCGCCAGGTACGACCCCGACTTCGACGTCTGGTACGTCACCAACATCAACGGCTCGCCGGTGGACAAGGACGGCAACGGCTACATCTCCCGCCTCCGCGCCGACGGCACCGTGGATGCCATGAAGTGGATCGCGGGCGGCGCCAACGGCGTCACCCTCAACGCCCCCAAGGGCATGGCCCTCCAGGCCGACACGCTGTGGGTGGCCGACATCGACGCCGTCCGCGGCTTCAACCGCCGGACCGGGGCCCCGGTGGCGAGCGTCACCCTCGTGGGCGCCCAGTTCCTCAACGACGTCGCGGTCGGCGCCGACGGGCTCTATGCCACCGACACCGGCGTCCACGTGGACGCGAAGGGCATGAGCCACCCCGGGCCCGACCGCGTCTACCGCATCGCGCCCGACCGCTCGCAGAGCGTGGCGCTCGAGAGCGACAGCCTCGCCGGCCCCAACGGGATCACCTGGGACGTCGCGCGCAAGCAGTTCATCATCGTCCCGTTCTTTGGGACCGTGATCCGGGCCTGGACGCCCGGCAGCAAGGCCACCATCCCGCTCGGCACCAGCAAGGGCCGGCTCGACGGCGTGGAGATCCTCGACGCCAAGCGGCTGCTCGTCACCAGCTGGGCCGACTCGAGCCTCAACGTTCTCGAGAAAGGCACACTGACGCCGGTGGCCGGGGATCTCCCGTCGCCCGCGGACATCGGGCTCGACCTCAAGCGAGGTCGCGTCGCCATCCCGCTGCTGATGGAGAACCGGGTCGAGTTCCGGACGCTGCCCACGGCGGAGACGGCCACCCCATGAGCGTCGTTTCCTACCTCGCGGTCGCCAGCGTCGCGCTCGGCATCGGCGCCGGCGGCGCCTGGGTGGCGCGGAACGTCACCCCCGCGCGGCACGACGCCGTCACCACCCATGGCGAGTGGGTGAAGATCGCGCGCGGCACCGACTCCATCCGGGCGTACGTCGCCTATCCCGAGCGCAAGAGCAAGGCGCCGGCCGTCATCGTCATCCACGAGATCTTCGGCCTCACCGACTGGGAGCCGACGGTGGTGGACCGGCTGGCCAAGGAAGGCTACGTCGCGATCGTGCCCGACCTGCTCTCCTCGAAGTACGGCCGGAGCCCCGCGAACCCCGATTCCGGCCGCAAGCTCATCGCCGACCTCGAGCCCGAGCGGATCACCGCCGACCTCGACGCGACCTACGCCTGGGTGAAGGCGCTGCCGGCTGTGCTCGGGGACCGGATCGGCACCATAGGCTTCTGCTGGGGCGGCGGGCAAAGCTTCCGCTACGCCACCAACAACCCGAACCTCCGTGCCGCCGTCGTCTGCTACGGTCCCGCGCCCGACTCCGCCGCGTTCCGCCGCATCCGGGCGCCGGTGCTCGGCATCTACGGCGAGGACGACGCGCGCATCAACGCGTCACTGCCCGACGTCGTGGCGCTCATGCAATCGGCCGGCAAGACGTTTACCCACGAGGTGTTCCCCGGCACTGGCCACGGCTTCCTCAAGCCCGGGCGCCAGGGCTCGGACGGACCACAGGTGGAGCGGGCATGGACGCGTATTCTCGAGTTCTACCGCGCGAGGCTCGGCAAGTGATGCTTCGCGCCCTGCGCTGGCCGCTCCTCGCCGTCGCGGCAGGTGCCGCGCCGCTCCCCGCGCAGACCGGCGCCGCGCCACGGCCGCACGAGCCGACCAGCTACAGCATCACCCTGGTCGCCAGCGACACCGGCAGCCACGTGCTCGGCGAGGTCGAGACCGGGTGGCGGCTCCGCACCGTCGAGCCGGTCGAGATGGAGCTCGACTCCGTCTTTCGCGTGATCCGCGTGCTGGTGGATGGCAAGCCCAACACCCGCCTCTCGCGCACGATGTACGCGCGGCAGGGGAGCGAGGTCGTGGTCCCCCACGAGAAGGCGCCGGGTGACACGCTCACGACTCGCGTACGCTACCACGGCACGCCCGCGGGCGGGCTCAGCGTGGGCGCCGACGCCACCGGCGCGCGCGCTCTCGCGGGCGAGACCGCCGCCGGCCGCGCTCGGCTCTGGCTGCCGGTGCCCCATGGGGGCGCGGGCCGGGTGACGGTGACCTGGAACGTGCAGGCATCGCAGGGACAGCGGGTCGTGGCCACCGGCACGCTGGTGAAGGTGGATACGCTCTCGTATGGCCATACCACATGGCACTTCAGCGCCGACGCGCCGGTCCCGCTCGATGCGCTGGCGGTGGCGGTCGGGCGCTACGCGGTCACGACCCTGCCGCATCCGGGCTGCACCAGCGCCTGCGTGCCCGTCACGCTCTGGACGGCGCCCGACGACTCGGCCGCCGCGGCGGCGGGCCCGTTCCGCCGCGCCGGCGAGATGGTGGACTACCTGAGCGTGCTGGTGGGACCGTTTCCCTATCCGGCGCTGGCCCACGTGGCCTCGCTGCTGCCGCCGGCGGGACGCGCCGGCGCGTCGGTGGTGCTGTACGACGCGGCGCGGGTACACGCGGGATCGGTTGCCGAGCGCGAGATCGCACGGGCCACGGCGGCGCAGTGGTTCGGCAACGCGGTGGACGAGACAGGGCCGGCGGCAGCGCGACCCTCCGAGGCGGTGGCGTCGTACCTGGCGGTGCTCTGGGCGCGCCAGGCGGCCGGGGCGGTCGGGGCCCCCGGCGGGAAGCGGCCCGCCACGGAGGCGCTGACCCGTGAAGTCGCCGCGATCCAGCGGCTGCACCAGACGGTGGGCGACTCGGCGTTCTTCCGCGGACTCCGGCGCTACGTCGAGGCCAACCGGAACGCGACCGCGGAGCCGGGGGTGTTCGAGCGGGCGATGTCGGATGCGGCCGGGAAGCCGCTCGACTGGAGTTTCGGGCGGGCGGTCGAGCAGGCGCGATGAGGTGGTCAGGCTCCCGCGCGCATGGCGCCGCGGCCGCGCTGCTCCTCGCCGGGTGCAGCGGGGCGCTGCCGCCGCTCCGGGGCCAGATGGAGGTGGGCCGCGACGCGTACGCGGTATTCGTGGGCGGCGGCGGAGCGGCGGGCGGCGATCTGTACGCCGTGCGCACCGATGGCGGAGCGGCGCTGCCGATCACCTTCAGCAACGTCGGCGAGATGCGGCCGGCGCTCTCGCCCGACGGCACGATGGTGGCGTTCCTGCGCGGCGCCTCACTCAGGGACTCGACGCCCGGCAGCGTCTGGGTGATGAACCTCCTGAGTGGCGGCGAGCGCGAGCTCGAGCTGCCGAAGGGCGCGGGCCCGCCGGAGCGGGTGGGCTGGGCGCGGGACGGGCGGTCGCTGGTGGTGCGCGCCGCGGGCGGCCTCTACCGGGCGAACGCCCCGCCGGCGCAGGCCGAGACCAGGGCAGTGACGGCGGAGGACCGGGTGGCGGCGGAGTCGAGCCTGGCGGTGCTGCTCGGCGAGCCGGTCTTCGCGCGGGTGGTGCCGTGCGCGGAGCCGCGGGCGCTGTGCGTGGCGGGAGACACCGGCGCGCCGGGCCTGCTGGCGCGGGACGCGCGGGACGCGGCGCGGTGGGGCAGCGACTCGGTGGCGTTCTTCGTCGGCGACGCCGTCGAGATCCGGCCGCTCGGCCCGGGGCGGGCGCGGCGGCTGGGCTGGGTGAGCCCGCCGAGGCGGCCGCGGGGGATGACGGTGTTTCTGGGGGCCCCGCGGGGACAGTGAGTCACCCTGAACGAAGTGAAGACGGCGTGCGTTGGGTCATGCCCCCTTCGCTTCGCTCAGGGTGACTCAGTAGCCCGAGCCGCGATCGCATCCCACGCCGCCTCCAGCGCCATCCCCACCGGCGCGGTATCCGGCGCCCACTCCTTCGCCCCGACTCGCTCGGCGACGAACGCCACCAGGGCGAGCCACACGTCGGTCCACAGCTCCGCCGGCCCCGTCCGCACGACGCCGTCCGACTTCCCCGCGGCAATCACGTGCTGCAGCGCGTCCCGGAACTCACGCTCGGCCTCGCGGCTCTTCTCGTCGAGGTGTTGCTCGTCGCGCTGGCGCAGCAGCATCCGGGTGAGCGGCGCGTCGTGCGACGCCGTCTCGAGCAGCCGCCGGGCGATCTGCTGCAGCCGCCCCGGCACCCCCTGCTCCCCCGCCGTCTCGCGCACCACCGCCGTGCCCCAGCGCTGCGCCCCCCGGAACACCTCGTTGAGCAGCTGCTCCTTCCCGCTGAAGTGGCGGTAGATCGTGCCTTCGGCTACGCCGGCCCGCGCCGCGATGGCGGGAGTGGTGGTGGCCCGGAACCCCACGGTCGTGTACAACTCGAGTGCCGCACGAAGCAGCCGCTGGCGCGTGGCCTCACCGTCGCGGCGCGTTGGCTGAGGCGAAGTCATGTCGCAAAATAGTCTTCGTCGCCGTTGAATCGCGACCCCGACCGGCGCTATCTTTCGAGGCTCCTGAGCCGCCGCTCCTTCACGCCGTTCTGCCGCTCTTCTTCTCGTGCGCTCCTGGGGTCGTCGATGAAAATGCTGGTCCTCGGTGCCGGTCTCCAGGGATGTGCCTGCGCGTACGATCTCCTGCAGAATCCCCGGGTGAGCCAGGTGACCCTGGCCGATCTCCGCCCCGACCATCTGCCGCCGTTCCTGACGGAGCGCGGCGACTGGGGCGGTCGCCTGAAGACCGTCCGGCTCGACGTGACCGACCCCGTGGCCGTGAAGGAGACGCTCCGCGGCCATGCCTCCGTGATGAGCGCCATCCCCTACTACTACAACGGCCCCATGGCCCGCGCCGCGATCGAGGCCGGCTGCCATTTCTCGGACCTGGGCGGCAACACCGAGATCGTCTTCGAGCAGAAGAAACTGCACGACCAGGCGCTGGCCCGCGGCGTCTCGGTGATCCCCGACTGCGGTCTCGCCCCCGGCATGGTGAACATCCTGGCCGCGGAGGGGATCCGGCGCCTCGACCGGGCGGAGCAGGTGAAGGTGTACGTCGGCGGCCTCCCGCAGCATCCCGAGCCCCCGCTCAACTACCAGATCGTCTACTCGCTCGAGGGCGCGCTCGACTACTACACGACGCCGTCCTGGGTCCTCCGCCGCGGCAAGCCGATTCAGGTGGACGCGCTGAGCGAGGTCGAATCGGTGGATTTCCCCCAGCCGGTCGGCACGCTCGAGGCGTTCCACACCGGTGGCGGCATCAGCACGCTGCCCTTCGCGTACGAGGGGAAGGTGGACGTCATGGAGTACAAGACCCTCCGCTATCCGGGCCACGCCGCCGTCATGCGGCCGATCCGGGAGCTGGGGCTGCTCGAGACGACGCCGGTCCAGGTGAAGGGCAAGCCGGTGGTCCCGCGCGACGTGTTCATCGCCGCGGTGCAGCCCAAGCTGCACAAGCCGCAGGGCCGGGACCTGGTGGCGCTGCAGGTGATCGTGACGGGAAAGAAGGACGGCAAGCCGGCGCGGGTCTCGTTCCGCCTGATCGACCGGTACGACGCGGACCATGGGATCAGCGCCATGATGCGCTCCACCGGCTACTCGCTCTCGATCACCGGGCAGATGCAGGCCGACGGTCGGGTCACGCTCAAGGGCGTGCACACGCCCGACGAGGCAATCCCGTTCGCGGCGTACGTCGACGAGCTGGGCCGCCGCGGCGTACGGATCGAGGAACTCTGAGCCGGACCTGCGTGTCGCCGGTGCGGCTCCGGAAGGCGGACTACGATGCTGGACTTCAAGACGTTGTGGAACGATGCGCTCACCTTCGAGGGCTTCCTGGCGGCTAGTACCAAGCACAAGGGGCTGTGGGAGGGGCTGTACCGGATCGCCCGGCTGCCGGATTGGGCGACGGGGTCGCTGCCGGCGGGCGTCGCACGGAAGCTGCTGGTGATCGCGGAGGACTGGTGCGGCGACGCGTCCAGCACCGTCCCCATCCTGGCCAAGCTGGCGGCGACGGTGCCTGGGCTCGAGCTCCGGGTCATCCTGCGCGACCAGCACCCCGACGCGATGGATCGCTACCTCACGAACGGATCGCGCTCGATCCCCATCGTCATCGCGCTGGACGAGGAGTTCCGTGAGCTGGGCCACTGGGGCCCGCGTCCCCGGGAGCTGCAGGCATGGGTGATGGAGAACCGGCTCAAGGTCTCGAAGGCCGAGCTGTATCCGCAGGTGAGGCAGTGGTACGCCAGGGATCGCGGCGAGTCGACACTCAGGGAGGTACTGGAGGTGGCGGGGGTGCCCGTGGCGAACGTGGGGTAAGCCCACACGTCTCCTCCGAGTCACCCTGAGCGACGCGAAGGGGGCATGCGTTCGGGCATGCCCCCTTCGCGTCGCTCAGCGTGACTCGCGAAGCTTGTTGTCAGAACATCCAGCCGCTCCCCACCGAGAAGTTGAACCCGTCCGGCCCGCCCGCGAAGTTGAACGTGAAGACGCTCGACCGCAGGACCCTGACCCCCACCCCGCCGCCCCCGCCGACCTTCATGTGCTCGGTCGTCAGGCTGAACGACTCCTGCTCGAACACCCGTCCCGCGTCCACGAAGGCCAGCAGCGTGATCGCGCCGAGGTCGCCGAACGGCAGCAGGTCGTGGCGCACCTCGAGGTTGCCGAAGAGCGTGCCCCGCCCGGTGAACCGCCCGTACTTGAGCCCGCGGTGGGACGGCTCGCCGCCGAACGCCGGGATCGGCTTCTCCCACCCGGGCAGCGCGAACCGCGCGTCGAGCGATGGCGTGCCTCCCGTTCCCGAGCCCGCAATCCGGGCCGCCACCGTCGTCCCCTCCCGCAGCGGCAGATAGCCCCGCAGAATGACGTACTGGCGGGTATACCCGTCGCCCCCGCTCCCGACCTGCGACCCCGCCTCGAGCAGCACGCCCTTGTGCGTGTCGAACTCGTTGTCCCGCGTATCGTAGATCAGCGCGAGCCGGCCGGAGAGGTCGTCCTGCTTGAGCTCGCCCGTGGGGAAGTCGGTGACGAACGCCGACGGCCCCGGCAGCGAGGTGAAGCGGGCATGCACGAACTCGGCCAGCAGCGCCACCTGCAGGGGACCGTGCACCCGGCCCGTCACTTCCACCGAGCCCCGATACCGTGTGCGCCGCACCCGATACGGGTACGGGACCGAGTCGCTGTCGGCGTTCTTGTCATAGACGGTCTCGTTCCCCAGCCCGAAGTACCCGTACCGCGCCTGCCGCTCGACCACCGCCCGCGCCGCGAGCCGCCAGCCGTCCCACAGTCCCGGCGCCATGAACGAGGCGGACACGAACCGGCTCCCCCTGGGCGCGATGCCGGCGTCGGCGTTGAACGCGGCGGTGTAGGTCGTGCGCGCCTCGTACTCGGCGGGCTGCCGGTGCCGCACCCGGAAGGTGAGCACCGGTCCGTCGTTCGCGCCGCCGGCCAGGAAGGGGAACCAGCTCGTGCGCCAGCGCGCCCCGCGCTCCGCTGGGGGCTCCGGCGCCTTCTGCGTGTCCGGCGCCGGTTGCGAATCGGGCACTTGCGCGGCGGCGGCGGGCGCGAGCAGGGACAGGACCAGCACCAGGCGGCACGCCCGCATCAGCTGGGCCTCTCGTAGAGGTGGGCGGTGTCGCGGAGCGCGGCCTGCCGCCCGTCGTGCGCGACATACCGGCCGGGGTAGAGCGAAGCGGCGCCGAACTCGCCGCGCTTGGTGATCGCGTAGAACTGGAGGTTGAAGCGGGGCCGCCCGTCGGGGTAGAGCAGGCGGGGCGGGGTGAGCTTCACGACGCGGCGCAGCGTCTCGAGACAGGCGTCGGCGGGCGCGAGCCCGCGCCGCAGTTGCTCGACCGTGAGGAAGCCGCCGCAGACCATGATGTTGGCCTCGCCGCGCCCGGTCGAGCCGGCCGCGCCCACGTCGTTGTCGGTGTACTGGCCGGCGCCGATGATCGGCGAGTCGCCCACCCGGCCGGGGAGCTTCCACGCGAGGCCGGACGTGGTGGTGACCGAGGAGACGTCGCCCTGCGCGTTGACCACGTTCAGGTTGATCGTGCCGGTGGGGCGCGCGACCATCGGCTCGTTCTCCGGGACGTCGAGCCAGTCGTCGTCCTTCCCGCGGTTGGCCCGCCACTCGAGCCACAGCTGGCGCGACTCCGGGGTCAGCAGGTCCTCTTCCTTGAACCCGTACGACAGCGCGAAGCGCTTGGCCCCCTCGCCGACCAGCATGATGTGGTCGGTGTACCTGAGGACCAGTCTGGCCACCTCGCTCGGCGTCTTGATCCCCTCGAGCGCGCCCACCGCGCCGGCCCGCTTGGTGGGGCCGTGCATGCACGAAGCATCGAGCTGGACGACCCCGTCCTCGTTGGGCAGGCCGCCGTAGCCCACCGAGTTGTCCGCGGGGTCGAGCTCCTGAATCTTCGCCCCCTCCACCGCCGCGTCGAGCGTGTCCGCGCCGCCGAGCATCAGCTCGACGGCCTTGGTCGCCGCCCGGAGCCCGTTCGAGGAGGCGACCGCCGCCGTCCGGCCCGCGGTCGAGCGCGGCAGCGCCGGTGCGCCGATGGCCGCGGAGGGCAGAGCCGCGCCCACGGCCGCTGCGCCGGCTGCACCGATGAACGAGCGGCGGGATACGCGTTCCGCCATGAGATGCGTCTCCGCGGGGAGCAGGACCAGGGAGCGAAGCTGCCGGGATTTAGGGAAACCCCGCACGGAAGTCAACCGTCGCGCTGCGTCCCGCGCCGCGTCCCGCGATCGCGGATGCGCGGCGGGGCGATAGATTGAGACCGTGGCCGGCGCCGGGATCACGATGGCGCCACCGGCATGGGAGCCCGTATGACCCGACTGGTCTTCTGGGACGTGGACACGCAATACGACTTCATGCGGGCCGACGGCAAGCTCTACGTGGCCGGCAGCGAGGAGATCATTCCCAGGCTCGGCGCGCTCACCGGCTTCGCCCACGCGCACGGGATCCCCATCGTTGCCTCGGCCGACAACCACGAGCCGACCGACGCGGAGATCAGCGACGCGCCCGACTGGAACACGACCTTCCCGCCCCACTGCCTGCGCGGCACCCCGGGTCAGCGCAAGATCGCCGAGACGGCACTGCGCGATCCGCTGGTGATCGAGCCCGAGCCGCAGGATCCGGCAGCCCTCGCCCACCGCATCCTGGCGCACCGCGCCGATTTCCTCCTGCACAAGCGGACCCTCGACGTCTTCGGCAACGCCAACGTCCAGACGCTGCTCCGCGCCCTCGAGCCAGAGGCGATCGTCCTCTACGGCGTGGCCACCGACTTCTGCGACAAATACACCGTCGAGGGCCTGCTGTTGCATTGGCCGCGCGCCGAGCTCTTCCTGGTCACCGACGCCGTCCGTGCCATCCATTCCGACGATGCCCAACGGCTGCTGGCGAGCTGGCGCGATCGCGGGGTGCGCGCCGTGACCGCCGCCGACGTAGTGTCCGGACAGGGGCTCGGGCCCTACCTGCCTGCGGCGGTGTGATCCACCGCACAGCGGACCCCTGGCGGCGCCATATCTTGGGCACCTAGTGGGAGCATGACCGGATGGCATTTTGCGAGACGTCCGAGACAGCCCTGAGTACCCTGCTCTGAGGCCGGACGCGCTGTTCGCTCCGCTGCTCTCGCTAAGTATCCCCTCACATTTCTCCTCTCGGCACATCTCGCGGGAACGGGCATTCGTGCCCGTTCCACCCACCTTTGCTCGCGAGCGGGGGGCGGAGTCACCCTGAACGAAGTGAAGGGGCCATGAGCCGGGGGATGCCTCCTTCA
>Ga0209798_10002347_pt1 | contig 11130 bp, 8 predicted proteins | sample DOMMetBare3Fresh_FD_187475 | JGI IMG/M metagenome (GOLD analysis project Ga0209798, IMG submission 187475) | Wetland sediment microbial communities from St. Louis River estuary, USA, under dissolved organic matter induced mercury methylation -... | ecosystem: Environmental > Aquatic > Freshwater...
GCGAAGTACTCGCTGACGGTCTCGGACAAGTACTTCGGCATCACCGACGGCAAGAACACCGGCTACTTCGACCTGTCGGCCAACTACGAAATCGCCAAGGGCCTGACGCTCAATGGTCATTTCGGCGCAACGCAGTTCTCAAGCGGCGCCAAGAACGTCGGTGCCGTGAACTACACCGACTACAAGCTCGGCGCGACCTACGACCTGGGCAATGGCGTGGCGCTGGCCGGTGCATTCGTCGGCGCGAACAAGAAGAACGTCTACGGCGACGTCAACAAAGGTCGCGTGATCGTCACGCTGTCCAAGGCCATGTAATTGCAATCGCGGCGGCCCTTCCCGGGTCGCCGCTCAATCGATCCAGGAGGGTCTCATGAAGATGGTGACCGCGATCGTCAAGCCGTTCAAGCTCGACGAAGTGCGTGAGGCGTTGAGCGCGATCGGCGTTCAGGGCGTCACGGTGACCGAGGTCAAGGGCTTCGGTCGTCAGAAGGGCCACACGGAGCTGTACCGCGGCGCCGAGTACGTGGTGGATTTCCTGCCCAAGGTGAAGATCGAGGCGGCGGTCGACGATGCGCTCGTCGACCGCGTCATCGAGGCCATCGAGTCGTCGGCCCGCACCGGAAAGATCGGCGACGGCAAGATCTTCGTCGCCGAACTCGAGCAGGTGGTTCGCATCCGCACCGGCGAGACCGGCAAGGACGCGATCTGACCGCCCCACTCGTCCACACACAACAGACATGAAGACCACAACATGAGAAAGCTCATTGCTTCCATTGCCCTCGGCCTCGCGCTGTGGGGCCTCGCCGGACCCACGCTGGCGCAGGCGCCGGCAGCCTCGGCGCCCGAGGCACAGGCGTCGGCACCCGCTGCCGCCGCCGCAGCGGCCGCCCCGGCGGCGGCCAGCGCGCCGGCCGCCGCAGCCTCGGCGCCGGTGCCCAACAAGGGCGACACCGCGTGGATGCTGGTGGCCACGCTGCTCGTCATCATGATGACGGTGCCCGGCCTGGCTCTGTTCTATGGCGGCCTGGTGCGCAGCAAGAACATGCTGTCGGTGCTGATGCAGGTGATGGTCACCTTCTCGCTGATCGTCGTGTTGTGGGCGCTGTACGGCTACAGCCTGGCGTTCTCGGAAGGCAATGCCTTCTTCGGCGGCATGGACCGTGTCTTCCTGAAGGGGCTGTTCGATCCGGTGAAGGGCGAGTTCGCGATGGGTGCCACGTTCAGCAAGGGCGTCTACATTCCCGAATTGCTGTTCGCCGCGTTCCAGGCCACCTTCGCCGGCATCACCTGCTGCCTGATCGTCGGCGCGTTCGCCGAGCGCATCAAGTTCAGCGCGGTGCTGCTGTTCATGGCGCTGTGGTTCACGTTCAGCTACGCGCCGATCGCGCACATGGTGTGGTACTGGATGGGACCCGACGCCTACGCCAGCAAGGACGTCGTCGACGCGATGAACGCCAAGGCCGGCTACCTTTGGCAGATGGGCGCGCTCGACTTTGCCGGCGGCACCGTGGTGCACATCAACGCGGCTGTGGCCGGCATCGTCGGTGCCTTCCTGATCGGCAAGCGCGTCGGCTACGGCCGCGAGGCGATGGCGCCGCACAGCCTGCCGCTGACGATGGTCGGTGCTGCGATGCTGTGGGTCGGCTGGTTCGGCTTCAACGCCGGCTCGGCGCTCGAAGCGGGCAATTCCGCGGTGCTGGCGTTCATGAACACCTTCACCGCCACCTCGGCCGCCGTGCTGGCCTGGTGCCTCGGTGAGGCCATGATGCGCGGCAAGGCCTCGATGCTGGGCGCGGCCTCGGGTGCGGTCGCCGGCCTGGTGGCGATCACGCCGGCCGCGGGCAACGTGGGCCTGATGGGCGCGATCGTCATCGGTTTCGCCGCCGGCTTCGCCTGCCTGTGGGGCGTGAACGGCCTGAAGCGCCTGCTCGGCGCCGACGACTCGCTCGACGTGTTCGGCGTGCACGGGGTCGGCGGCATCGTCGGCGCGCTGCTGACCGGCGTGTTCAACACCCAGGACCTCGGCGGGCCGGGAATGGTGACCGACTGGGTCACCGCGACGGTGGGCTCCAACGGCATCGGCGCACAGGTCTGGATCCAGCTGAAGGCGGTGCTGCTGACCATCGTCTGGTCGGGTGTCGTGGCCGCGGCCTCGTACAAGATCGTCGACCTGGTGATCGGTCTGCGCGTCGCCGAAGAGGACGAGCGCGAAGGCCTGGACATCAGCTCGCACGGCGAGACGGCCTACAGCAAGTAGTTCCCAAGGGTCTCAGCGAGCTTGGGGCTGCCTGCGGGCAGCCCCTTTTTATGGGCACCCTGGGCGCCGCTCGGTAAGGGGGGACGCCTAGAATTCGGGCGTTCCGCCCGCAATTGAAGCCCCATGGTCCCCCACCTCATCACGGCCCTGAACGGCCCGATCAACGAGCTCGAGCAGCGCGTGCTCGAGTCGATGCCGGCGATCGAACGCTGGTTCCGGCTCGAATGGATGGAGCACACGCCGCCGTTCTACACCTCGGTGGACATCCGCAATGCGGGCTTCAAGCTGGCACCGGTGGACACCAACCTGTTTCCGGGTGGCTTCAACAACCTGACGCCCGAGATGCTGCCGCTGGCCGTGCAGGCGGCGATGGCGGCGATCGAGAAGATCTGCCCCGAAGCCAAGAACCTGCTGCTGATCCCCGAGCGGCACACCCGCAATACGTTCTACCTGTCGAACGTGCAGCGGCTGATGCGCATCTTCCACCAGGCCGGGCTGAATGTGCGGCTGGGCACCCTCGACGAGGACATCAAGGCGTCGATCCAGCTCGCGCTGCCCGATGGCGGCGAACTGACGCTGGAGCCGCTGGTGCGCACCCGTGGGCGCCTGGGGCTGAAGGATTTCGACCCGTGCACGATCCTGCTGAACAACGACCTGTCGTCCGGCATCCCCCGGGTGCTCGAGGGTCTGCACGAGCAGTATCTGCTGCCGCCGCTGCACGCCGGCTGGGCCGTGCGACGCAAGAGCCGGCACTTCCGCAGCTACGACGAGGTCTCCAAGAAGTTCGCCAAGTTGCTCGGCATGGACCCGTGGCTGATCAATCCGATGGCCGCGCATTGCGGCAAGGTCGACTTCGACACCAGCGATGGGCTCGACTGCGTGCGCGGCCACACCGAGGCGCTGCTGACCAAGCTGCGGCGCAAGTACAAGGAGTTCGGCATCACCGAGAAGCCCTTCGTCGTGGTGAAGGCCGACAACGGCACCCATGGCATGGGCATCATGACCGTGCGCGACGCCAAGGAGCTCGACGAGATCAGCCGCCACACGCGCGACAGGATGAGCGTCGCGAAGGATGGCCAGCAGGTCAGCGAGGTGATCATCCAGGAAGGCGTGCCCACCTACGAGCGGATCAACGATGCGGTGGCCGAGCCGGTGGTCTACATGATCGACCGCTATGTGGTCGGCGGCTTCTACCGTGTGCATGCCGAACGCGGGATCGACGAGAACCTCAATGCGCCGGGCTCCAGCTTCGTGCCGCTGGCCTTCGCCGAGAGCCATCACCTGCCCAAGCTGGGCGAGAAGCCCGGGGTCAGCGCACCCAACCGGTTCTACATGTACGGCGTGATCGGGCGCCTGGCGATGCTGGCGGCCAGCTATGAGCTCGAGGCCACCGACCCCGACGCGGAAGTCTACGAATAGCCCGGCCGCTCGCTGGGCCATCAGCCGGTTCACAGGCGCACAATAGACGCTTCTGCACGAAGGCCCGCGCACGAAACGGGTCATCTCCTGTGAGCAAGGCCTCCCACACCCCCGGCGCGGTTGCCGCGTTGACGCTCGGTGCGCTGGGTGTCGTGTACGGCGACATCGGCACGAGCCCGCTGTACGCGCTGAAGGAGGTGTTCCACGCCGGTCATGTGGCGCTCACGCACGCCAACGTGCTGGGCGTGCTGTCGCTGATCTTCTGGACGATCACCGTGATCGTCTCGTTGAAGTACGTGCTGCTGATCCTGCGTGCCGACAACAACGGCGAGGGCGGCCTGATCGCGATGCTGGCGCTCGCCACCACGGCCGTGAAAGACCGGCCTTCGCTGCGGCGCAAGCTGATGGTGGTGGGCCTGTTCGGCACCGCGATCTTCTACGGCGACGGCGTCATCACGCCGGCGATCTCGGTGCTGTCGGCCGTGGAAGGCCTGCGCGTGGCCGCGCCGGCGCTCGATGCGTGGGTGATTCCGCTGACGCTCATCGTCCTGACGCTGCTGTTCGCGGTGCAGCGCTACGGCACCGGCGGTATCGGCAAGACCTTCGGCCCGATCACGCTGATCTGGTTCATCGTGCTGATTGCGCTGGGCCTGCCGCACATCGTGGAGCAGCCCGAGGTGCTGGTCGCGCTGAACCCGGCGTATGCGATCGGTTTCTTCCGGACACAGCCGCAGGTCGCCTTCATCGCGCTGGGCGCGGTGGTGCTGGTGGTCACCGGCGGCGAGGCGCTTTACGCCGATCTCGGCCATTTCGGCAAGCTGCCGATCCGCATCGCGTGGTACGGCCTGGTGATGCCGGCGCTGGTGATCAACTACTTCGGCCAGGGAGCGATGCTGCTCGACCACCCGCAGGCGGTCGAGAATCCGTTCTACCTGATGGCTCCCGGCTGGGCACAGCTGCCCCTGGTCGTGCTGGCCACCGCCGCCACGGTGATCGCCTCGCAGGCGCTGATCACCGCCGCCTTCTCGGTCACCAAGCAGGCGATCCAGCTCGGCCTGTTGCCGCGCATGAACATCCAGCACACCTCGGTGCGCGACACCGGTCAGGTCTATGTGCCGTTCGTGAACTGGAGCCTGTATGCGTTCATCGTGCTGGCGGTGATGCTGTTCCGGACGTCGTCGAACCTGGCCACCGCCTACGGCATCGCGGTGACGCTGGACATGACCATCACCACCGTGATGACCTTCTTCGTCATCCGCTACGGCTGGAAGTACCCGCTGCTGCTGTGCATCGCGGCCACCGGGTTCTTCTTCGTCGTCGATGTCGCGTTCTTCATGTCCAACATGCTCAAGATCATGTCCGGCGGCTGGTTCCCGCTGCTGATCGGCAGCGGCATGTTCATGCTGATGCTCACGTGGAAGCAGGGTCGCGCGCTGGTGAGCGAGCGGCTGCGCGACGACGCGATCGACCTCAAGGGATTTCTTGAAGCGGTGTTCGTCAGTCCGCCGATGCGGGTGGAGGGCACCGCGGTGTTCCTGGTCCCCGATCCGGGGCTGACGCCGAACGCGCTGATGCACAACCTCAAGCACAACAAGGTGCTGCACGAGCACAACCTGTTCGTCAACGTGCGGCACCACGAAGTGCCGTGGGTCGGCTTCGACAAGCGCCTGTCGCTGGAGCCGCTGGGGCACGACTGCTGGCAGGTGACGCTGAACTTCGGATTCAAGAACGATCCCGACGTGCCCGAGGCGCTGAAGCTGCTGCAGGACCGCGGCATTCCGCTGCCCGAGATGGACACCAGTTACTTCCTCAGCCGCGACATCGTGATGCCGTCGCTGGGCAAGGGCATGTCGCTGTGGCGCGAGAAGCTGTTCGCCAGCATGCATCGCAATGCCGCGGCGGCGGCCGACTTCCTGAACCTGCCGACGAACCGGATCGTCGAACTCGGCGGCAAGGTCGAGATCTGAGCCGCGGGGTCAGTGCGCCGCGCGCAGGTGCACGACTTCGCCGACCGCCAGCGGCTGCCAGGCCGAGGCATCGTCGTCGTCCAGCGGCTCGGAGGCCACCAGCGAACTGCGCGGCCCGCGCCGCCGGTACAGCGTCGGCGGCGTCTCGTCGCTGCTCAGGCGAAAGGCGTAGATCTGCTCGCCATCGGCCAGCGCCGCCGCGAACCGCAGCGGCTCGTGGACCTCGTATTGGTGCATCAGCGCCGTCGTGCGGTCGAATACGCGGCGCACGGCGTCGGGCGGCGCCTCGCCGGCCTCGATGCGCGCCAGCGCCAGCAGGAACATCAGCTCCGAATCGGTGGCGCCCTTGCGCGCCGCGTACAGCGTGTCGGGCAACTGCGCCTCGAGCGCGCGGCGCACCCGGGGGTAGCCGCCGATCTGGCCGTTGTGCATGAACAGCCACCGGCCGTGCCGGAAGGGGTGGCAGTTCTGCCGCGAGATGCCGCCGCCGGTGGCCGCGCGCACGTGCGCGAAGAACAGCCTCGAGCGCACGGTGGCGGCGAGCGCCAGCAGGTTGTCGTCCGACCACGCCGGCATCACCTCGCGGTATACCGCCGGCTCGGCGCGTTCGCCGTACCAGCCGATGCCGAAACCGTCGCCGTTGGTGACCGTGCGCGCCTGCTCGGCGCGCAACGACTGGCGCAGCAGCGAATGGCGCGGTTTGGCCACCAGTTCTTCCAGGAAGATCGGATCACCTCGATAGGCGATGAATCGGCACATGCGCGGCAGCCTCCTGCACGAAGTTGTCGACCGAACCAAGCCTATCTTGAGCGGCCGGCTATCCTGCCGCGATGCGTTCGCTGTACCGTGACTTTTCCCTCAGTGCCGTCGTCGCCGGCGTGTTGGCGATGGCTGTGCAACACTGGCGGCCATTTCGCTGAGCCGCCCCGCCATGAAGCTGTTGTTCGTCGCCGACCCGCTGGAGTCGTTCAAGACCTACAAGGACACCACCTTCACGATGATGCGTGAGGCGGCGCGGCGCGGCCACGAGCTGTGGGCCTGCGAAAGCGCCGATCTGGTATGGCGCCGCGGAGCGCGGGTGGTGGCGCGCGGCGCCCGGGCGATCACGCTGACCGACGACGAACACGCGTGGTTCAACGAACTCACCCGCGCCGAACTCGCGCTGGCCGATGTGCACGCCGTGTTGATGCGCAAGGACCCGCCGTTCGACAGCGAGTACTTCTACGCCACCCACCTGCTGCAGCAGGCCGAGCGCGAGGGTGCGCACGTGTTCAACAAGCCGGCGTCGCTGCGCGACCATCCGGAAAAACTCGCGATCCTGGAGTTCCCGCAGTTCATCGCGCCGACGCTGGTCACCCGCCACCCGGAGGCGGTGCGGGCCTTCCATGCCGAGCATGGCGACATCATCCTGAAGCCGCTCGACGGCATGGGCGGCATGGGCATCTTCCGTGTCGCCGCCGATGGCCTGAACCTGGGCTCGATCGTCGAGACGCTCAATCACCACGGCACGACCACCGTGATGGTGCAGCAGTACCTGAGCGAAATCGCGCAGGGCGACAAGCGGGTGCTGGTGATCGGCGGCGAGCCGGTGCCCTATTGCCTGGCTCGCATTCCGCAGGGCAGCGAGATCCGCGGCAACCTGGCCGCCGGCGGCAAGGGCGTCGCGCGGCCGCTGTCGGCGCGCGACCATGAAATCGCCGCGTCGCTCGGCGCCACGCTGGCGTCGCGCGGGCTGCTGCTGATCGGGCTGGACATCATCGGCGACAAACTCACCGAGATCAACGTCACCAGCCCGACCTGTTTTCGCGAGATCACCGACCAGACTGGCTTCGACGTCGCGCGCGTGTTCATCGACGCGCTCGAGCGCGCGCTGGCGGCGCGCGCCGGCGCGCGCGGGTGACCTGACGCGGTGGCGCTGATCCACCTGACCGGGGCGCACCTGGCCTACGGCCACGTGCCGCTGCTGCACGACGTGACGTTCTCGCTCGACGAGGGCGAGCGCGTCGCGCTGATCGGCCGCAACGGCTCGGGCAAATCGTCCTTGCTGCGCGTGCTGGCAGGCCAGGAGCTGCCCGACGCCGGGCTGCTCAATCTGCAGCAGGGCCTGCGCCGGGCGGTCGTCGCGCAGGAGCCCGGTTTCGACGGCGCGCTCACGGTGTTCGAGGCGGTGGCCGCCGGCGTCGACGAGGCGCGCATGCTGCGCGAACGTGTCGAGCAGCACCAGAGCGGCGACGACATCGACGCGTTGCACGCGCGGCTCGATGCGCTGGACGGCTGGACCTGGGAACAGCGCGTCGGCGAGGCGATCGAGCGCCTGCGGCTGCCGCGCGACGCGGCGATGGCCGCACTGTCCGGCGGCACCGCCAAGCGGGTGGCGCTGGCCCGTGCGCTGGTCGAGCGGCCCGATGTGCTGCTGCTCGACGAGCCCACCAACCACCTGGACATCGATGCGATCGAATGGCTGCAGACGCTGCTCGCGTCGTGGCGCGGCGCACTGGTGGTGGTGTCGCACGATCGCGCCTTCATCGACGCGGTGGCCACGCGCATCGTCGAGCTCGACCGCGCCACGCTGCGCTCCTATCCGGGCCGCTTCTCGGCCTACGAGGCCACCAAGCAGCGTGAACTCGAGGCCGAGGCGCTGGCGCAGGCGCGCGCCGACAAGCTGCTGGCGGCCGAAGAGGTGTGGGTGCGCCAGGGCGTCGAGGCGCGCCGCACACGCAGCGTCGGACGGGTCGCACGGCTCGAACGGTTGCGTGCCCAGCGCGCGGCGCGACGCGACAGCCTGGCCAGCGTGCGGCTCGAGCTGAGTGCGGGCCGCGCCTCGGGACGCCTGGTGGCCGAGCTCGAGGACGTGTCGATCAGCCTGGGCGGCAAGCTGCTGGCCGGACGCTTCAGCGGCACTTTCATGCGCGGCGACAAGGTCGGCCTGATCGGGCCCAACGGCGTGGGCAAGACCACCATGCTCAAGTTGATCCTCGGCGAGTTGCAGCCCGACGGCGGCCGGGTGCGCCGTGGCACACATCTGAGCGTCGCCTACTTCGACCAGATGCGCAGTGCGCTGAACCTGCAGGCGACGCTGGCCGACACGATCAGCCCTGGCAGCGAATGGATCGAGATCGGCCGCTCGCGCCGCCATGTGATGAGCTACCTCGGCGACTTCCTGTTCGCGCCGCAGCGCGCGCAGGCGCTGGTCGGCAGCCTGTCCGGGGGCGAGCGCAACCGGCTGCTGCTGGCGCGGCTGTTCGCGCTGCCGGCCAACGTGCTGGTGCTCGACGAGCCGACCAACGACCTCGACATCGAGACGCTGGAGCTGCTGGAGGAGCTGCTGCAGGGCTACGACGGCACCGTGTTCCTGGTCAGCCACGACCGCCGCTTTCTCGATGCGGTGGTCACCAGCACGCTGGCCTGGGAGGGCGACGATGGCACCCCCGGCCTGTGGCGCGAATACCCGGGTGGCTACGACGACTGGCGCGCGCAACGCGCCCGGTCACGGTCGATCGCGGCATCGCAGCCGGCGAAGCCGGCGGTCGTTTCGGCGCCGGCGCCGGCGCCGGCGCGCGCCCGCACCAAGCTGAGCTACAAGGAGCAGCGCGAGCTCGACGGCCTGCCCGACCACATCGCCGCGCTCGAGGCGGAGCAGAAGACGATCGGCGAGCGGCTGGCCAGCACCGAGCTGTACACCGACGAGCCGCAGCGCGTCGGCGAATTGCAGGCGCGCTATGCGCAGATCGACGACGAGCTGACCCAGGCGCTGACGCGCTGGGAAGCGCTCGGCGCGCGGAGCGGCGCATGACGCACCCCATCCCGGCGCGCGCCCTCGTGCTGCTGGCCATCCTGACGCTGCTGTGGGGCACCAACTGGCCGCTTTTCCCGCTGGCCACGCGCGAGGTGTCGGTGTGGACCTTTCGCGCGGTTGCGGTGTTCGTCGCCGGGGCGACGCTGCTGGTGGTGGCGCGCCTGCGCGGGCAGTCGCTGGTGATCCCGCGCCGCCATTGGCGCACCATCGCCACCGCGACCTTCTTCTACCTCGTGATCTGGAACATCGCCAGCACCTACTCGGCGCTGTTGATTCCGTCGGGGCAATCGGCGGTGCTGGGCTTCACGATGCCGCTGTGGTCGGCGCTGATCTCCTGGGCCGTGCTCGGCGAACGGCTGAGCGGGCGGTTGCTGCTGGCCATCGCGCTCGGCGGCGCCAGCGTGGCGCTGCTGATGTCGCGCAGCTTCGGCGCCTACGCGCAGGCGCCGCTCGGGCTGCTGCTCGGCCTGCTCGCGGGCCTGGGCTGGGCCATCGGCACGCTGATCCTGCAACGCGGGCGGGTCGAGGTGCCGGCGACGGTGCTCACCGGCTGGCAGCTGCTGATCACCGCGTTGCCGACGACGATCGGCGCGCTCGCGTTCGGCGACGGTGCCTGGTTCGTGCCGTCGTGGCCGTCGATCCTGGTGATCGGCTACATCGCGCTGGTGCCGATGTGCATCGGCAACCTGTGCTGGTTCTCGATCGTCGGCATCCTGCCGGCCAACGTGGCCGGCCTGTCGTCGATCCTGGTGCCGGTCGTGGCGATGATCTCCGGCGCGCTGATGCACGGCGAGCCGCTCGGCCCGGTGCAGTGGCTGGCGATGGTGTGTTGCGTCGGTGCGCTGTCGCTGGTGATGCTCAAACCGGCCCGGCCGGCGATACCTGCCGACACGGCCTGACGCGCCCGCGCCTCACCAGCGGCTGCGCAGCCAGCCGTCGGACGACGCCGCGGAGGGGTGCGTGCGGCTGACGATCAGGCCGCCTTGCAGGTACAGCGCATTCAACAGGCGCATCGCACGTTCGCGATCAAGACCCGGCCATTCGGCCATCTCGCGCAGATTGCAGGTGCGCCGGCGCAGGCGTTCGATCGCCACCGTCAGGATGCTCGGCATGTCCAGGCCGCGCAGGTTCACCCCCGGCGCGACGCGATAGGCGGCGGTGCCGGCGATCTCGGGCAACAGCAGATCGCGCGCGCCGCGCAACGCCATCTCCCACATCAGCGGCGACAGCGGCGAATAGTGCTCGAGCTCGCCGACCAGTGCGCGTTCGCGATGCCCGGGCGTGCGCAACAGCGCGGGTTCGACCTGCAGCACCTGCAGCTCGTTCAGCCGGCTGGCCAGGAACTGCGGCATCGGCACAGCACAGTGCACCAGGCGTTCCGACGGAAACAGCGTCAGCGGCACGACGCGGTCGGCCCACTGCAGGTTGATCGTCAACGGCCGTGCATGGCGCAGGCAGGCGGCGAGCACGTCGAGCACCTCGCTCTGCCCGCCGTGGCGCTCGAAGCGCTCCAGGTCCTGCAGCAGCGACGGGCTGAGCGACGACAGCCGCGTCGAGCCGGAGTCGACGCTGCCGACCCGAACCAAGTCGTCGAGGTAACGCTGGAAGGCGCTGACCCGCATCAGATCGGGCTCGCCAAAAGGCAGGGTGGACTGGAACATGGGGATGTGAATCCGAATGTTACTAGCCCA
>Ga0209798_10002349_pt1 | contig 11129 bp, 10 predicted proteins | sample DOMMetBare3Fresh_FD_187475 | JGI IMG/M metagenome (GOLD analysis project Ga0209798, IMG submission 187475) | Wetland sediment microbial communities from St. Louis River estuary, USA, under dissolved organic matter induced mercury methylation -... | ecosystem: Environmental > Aquatic >...
ACGTACAGGACCCGATTTGGCAAGAGAAGGTGGAAAATATCCTGATAGCTGGCACTACAACCATATGATGGAGCCAACGCTTATGTCGCCCGGTTCTATTATGCCTCGTTATCCATGGTTACTTGAAGATAAAATTGATACTGCATTAACCGGAGCAAAAATAAGAGCCATGCAAACATTAGGAGTTCCTTATCCTAAAGGCTTTGATAAAATTGCTAATGAAGATTTAATGTTACAGGCAACAGGCATCCGCATCAATTTAAAGATTGATAAAATTGAAACACCAAAAGATGCTGAAATTGTTGCATTGATTGCTTATCTGCAAAGGCTTGGAAAAGATATTAAAGCAGAAAGCAAAACACAAACAGCTCAAAAATAAATTAATAAGCAAAAATTACTTACAATGAAATTTATCAATTACCTGGAAAAAATAAGTAACATATCCATTTACGGACTTGCTTCATTATTTATCTTCTTTACTTTTTTTTGTGTGATGCTGGTTTGGGTTCTTCGTTCAGACAAAGACGAAATGAATAAAATAAGCCGCATTCCACTTGATTAATTTATTAAAACGTATAACATGCAAAAATTAATATCAACAATAATTAAAAGAAATAAAACCGGATTTTTTCTGCTGTTGTTGCTTTTGCCCGCATTTACAGTACAGGCTCAACAGTCTGCTGGTCCTAAAGAATCTGTTTGGGGTAATCCACTGGCCATAAGTATGATTGCCATTATTTTTGTTTTATTACTGGTAATTGCTCTCTTAGCGAATGTATTGCTTGGAACAGCCAATTGGTTTTTAGAAAAAGAAAAAAACAATGCCGGCACTACTACAAAAACAATAGCAACGCTTTTATTACTTACCCCGTTTTTTACACAAGCCCAAACAGCTGCAGCTACTGAAACAGTTACTTCTATTGGAGGTTTAACTACCGTTACCTTTTTTATGTTACTGGCGGTTATTGCAATAGAACTCATAGTTATTATAGTAATGGCCTGGTTTGTTAAACGTTTTTTAAGTAAAGAAAAAGAAGCTGTTGCATTGCAATCAGTTGTTAAGGAAAAAAAGGTTGATACAAAAGTATGGTGGGACAAATTAAATAAATTCCGCCCTGTTGAGCAGGAAGCAGCTATTGATCTGGGACATAATTATGATGGCATACGTGAATTAGACAACAAATTACCACCATGGTGGTTGTATGGATTTTATGTTACCATTCTTTTTGGAGTAATTTATTTATGGCGTTATCATGTTGCAGAAACCGCACCATTAAGTAAAGGTGAATATGAAATTGCAATAAAAAAAGCTGATGAACAAAAAGCAGCTTACTTGTCAAAATCTGCTAATAATATTGATGAAAACACAGTAAAACTTTTAACTGAACCGGCAGCTATAGCAGCAGGAAAAAATTTGTTTATTCAAGCATGTGCAGCATGCCATACCAATAATGGTGCAGGTGGTGTGGGTCCTAATTTAACGGATGATTACTGGATACATGGTGGCGGGGTTAAAGACATTTTTAAAACAATTAAATACGGCTGGCCTGAAAAAGGAATGAAGAGCTGGAAAGATGATTATTCACCCTTGCAAATGGCCCAACTTACAAGTTTTATAAAAACATTACGGGGAACAAATCCTCCAAATGCAAAAGAAAAACAAGGCGATTTATATAAAGAAGAAATTGTTGATCCTTCAAAAGATTCAACAACAACAAATATTAAAGATACTGTGGTAGTAAAGAATTAAATATATAATGTCTGAATCAATTAATAAAAATAAAGAGTCGTTCCGTGACCGTATTGCAACTGTAGATGCAGAAGGTAAGCGAAATTGGATTTATGCTCAGAAACCAAAAGGTAAGTTTTACAACATCAGAACTTATGTAAGCTGGTTCTTTTTTGTATTGTTTTTTTCACTTCCTTTTATTACAGTTAACGGGAGACCACTTTTCCTGTTTAATGTGTTACAGGCAAAGTTTATTCTTTTTGGAAAAGTTTTCTGGCCGCAGGATTTTTTTATTTTTGGAATTATCATGATTACGTTTATCGTTTTCATTGTTCTTTTTACTGCGGCCTTTGGCAGATTATTTTGTGGATGGGTTTGCCCGCAAACCATTTTTATGGAAATGCTTTTCCGTAAAGTTGAATATGCCCTTGTTGGTGATGCGGCAAAACAAAAACTGCTAGCGAAAGCTGATTGGGACGGCAACAAAATTGTTAGAGTAAGTGCCAAGCATATCATATTCTATATTTTATCTTTTATAATAGCTAATTATTTTCTGGCTTATATTATTGGCGTAAAAGATTTATGGAGTATGATCAAAAGCCCGTCCGAAAATGTGGGCACCTTAGTGGCATTATTTATTTTCTCCGGTGTATTTTATGCAGTGTATGCATTTTTTCGTGAACAGGCATGTACAGTAGTTTGCCCATATGGAAGATTACAGGGAGTGTTACTCGATAAGAACTCAATGATTGTTGCTTATGACTACAAAAGAGGAGAAGAGCGTAAGAAATATAATAAAAATGAAGAAAGAACTGCAGGTGATTGTATAGACTGTTATCAATGCGTAAAAGTTTGCCCTACTGGCATTGATATCAGGAACGGTACTCAAATGGAATGTGTGGGATGTACAGCTTGTATAGATGCCTGTGATCATATGATGGAGAGTGTAGGATTTAAAAAAGGATTAGTTCGTTATGCAAGTGAAGAAGGTATTGCCAATAAAGAAAAGCTGCACTATACAAGAAGAATGAGAATGTACACAGCTTTATTGATTTTATTAACAGGGCTGCTTACAACATTACTTGTAACAAGAAAAGATATTACAGCAACCATTATGCGTACTCCCGGTTTATTATACCAGGATATGGGAAAGGATAGCATTTCTAATCTTTATAATATTAAAGTGGTAAATAAAACAATTCGCAACATTCCACTAACTATAAAAATTGAAGACAAAAGCGGAACCATACAGGTTGCAGGTAAAGAAGTGATGGTACAGAGTGAAGGACAAGGCTCAGGGTCTTTCTTTGTGATTTTACCAAAAAAATTAATAACAGAGCGAAAGACAATTGTAAAACTGGGATTATACCAGGGCAATAAAAAAATTACTGATATAAAAACAAGCTTTCTTGGACCCATTTTTTCAAACGATTAAATTAAAAAATACATGACACTTAACTGGGGACACAAATTAGCTTTTGTATATATAGCCTTTATAATGTTTATGTTTTTCCTTGTTTACAAAAGCACCAAAAGCGATTTTCAACTGGTAACAAAAGATTATTACAAAGAAGAACTGGCGTATCAACAGGTTATAGATGGCACAAACAGAGCTAATGAATTAAGTACATATTTATCTATTGAGCAAGTAAAAGGAAAAATTATTATACAGTTACCAGTAGAAATGAAAGGGAAAAATACAGAAGGCGAAATCTGGTTTTATTGCATTAATAATAATAAAAATGATCAACGAATAAAACTGCTGGTGAATGAGGAAGGAACACAAGTGATTGAAGCAGGGATTTTAAATCCTGCCAATTACAAAGTGAAAATAAACTGGAAAGCAGACAATTTAAATTATTATTCTGAAAAACTGTTTAGTATTAAATGATTTTACAAGTACTTATAGCAGGTTTAATATTAGGTTCTGTAAGCAGCCTTCACTGTGTAGGGATGTGCGGCCCTATTGCATTAGCGCTCCCTGTAAAGCATCTTAACAATCAGAGTAAGAAAATTGCAGTAATGCTTTATAACACAGGTCGTGTTGCAGGTTATTCAACCCTTGGATTAATATTAGGTTTATTGGGACATCAGTTTTATATAGCAGGCTTTCAACAATGGTTTTCAATTCTTGCAGGTTTACTTATTCTGTTTTTTATAATTCAGTTTTATGTGCTTAAAAAAACCTGGCAACCACATTGGTTACAAAAAATACATTATACAGTACAGCAGCTGATGGTGCATCAATTAAATAAAAAAACAATTGGCTCCTATTTTCTATTGGGAACAGCAAATTCAATTCTACCCTGTGGCGTAGTATATGTTGCACTAGCCAGTGCTCTTAGTTTTTCTACTGTGAATTTGAGTGTATTGTTTATGGCTGGTTTTGGGTTAGGCACTTTACCATTAATGGTTATACTTGGTTTGTTTGGAAATACAATTAAACCAGTGATTAGAATGAAAATGAGGAATGCAATTCCTTATATGATTTCGATCATGGCTGTTCTATTGATATTAAGAGGGTTAAATCTTGGCATTCCGTTTATAAGTCCAATGCTCTCAAACACAGCAGCACAGCCAGTTCTTTGTCATTAGTTAAAAACCATTGGTTATGTTTTTGGGTTAATGATAAGCATCAGCCCTAAAACTGACTCCTATTCTTCCCTGTGGTTTTTAATAAAATTAAATTTGTTTACTAGCGGAAGAAAAATGACTATTAAAACTTTTATAGGAATTGGCATGATTTATAATAAAAAACTTGTTCAGTATAAACATGAGAGTGATACGTGGAAACGGTACCTCCAGTTTATTCAACAGGAAAACAACTACCTGAAGACACGTTTATCACATGTATTACAAAGTGATACAGACCATGATTTTCTGGAAAGAGCAGAATATTTCCAAAACAGGTTTATTGCTGAAGATGATACGGTAAACATGATCAGGCAGGATATTTATGAATTGGATAGCTTATTGCAAAGCAATCACCAATCAAACGATGTTTCTTTTCTGAAAATGCTGCAAAAAAAATTGAAAAAAATGCAGAAAGATATTGATATAGTTGAAAGACAATTCAGCAAATTAAAAACCGATTTTAATCAATATTTATCCGAAACAATTTAATAGAATAAAAAACATTTTTAAAAATCCGTTAGTACAAATTGTATGAAACGGATTTTTGTTTTTTTACTACTTGTACTTACCGGATGTTCTTCATCAAAAATTACACACTCCTGGAAATCTCCCAACGCAGAAATAAAATCAAATCAAAAAATTCTTGTGCTTGGTCTTATTCATGATAATGACAGGAATATGCAGGAAAAAATGGAGCAGCATCTTGTTACTGATTTAACCGACCTGGGTTATTTTGCTTCCTCTGCTTTAAAAGAATATGGCCCCAAAGCATTTGAAAAAATGACCGAACAGGATGTTTTGGATAAAATAAAAAACAGTGGTTTTGATGTTGTTCTTACAATTGTTTTACTTGATAAATCAAAAGAAAGATATTACGTTCCTGGGAAAATTTATTACTCTCCATATACAATGTATCAACGTGGTTTCTGGAGATATTATACCATGATGAATGAACGGATCTATTCACCGGGGTATTATGAGGAAAGCACCCGTTATTTCTGGGAAAGCAATTTATTTGATGTGCAATTAAAACAATTAATTTATTCATCACAAACAGAATCTTTTGATCCCGCATCAGCAGAAATGCTGGGTCATGAATATGGGCAAATAATAGTAAAGAATATGATAAAGGAAAAAATGCTGGCAAACAGAAAATAAACAGTTTGTATTTAATTAATCAGATTTTCCAGCTTTTTTTCATTGAGGACAATGATGTTACCATCCTTAATGTCAATGAGTTTCTCTGTTCTGAAATCACCTAATGTTCGTATTAAAGATTCAGTAGCGGTACCTGCAATACTTGCAAGGTTTTCCCGGCTTATATTGATTGCAAATGGTTCAGTGCCTTTTTGAAATTTCTTTTGTAAATTAATTAACGCATCTGCAACTTTTTTGCGAAGAGAATTATATGCAAGCCCCAGTAACTGATTCTCCATATCTGTAACATTCTTTGCAAGCAATTGTATAAACCGGTGAGATACCATTGGATTACTATTCATTAACTCATCAAAATCTTCTTTTGGTATAACAGCTAGTTCACTGTCTTCAATGGCTTCTGCAGTTTCCTTAAAAGAACCTCCTTCCAATAATGCCAGGTAGCCTAAAAAATCTCCTTCACTAAACAAACCAACAACCAGTTCTTTTCCATCTTCATTTGTTTTATAAGTTTTCACTTTGCCCTTAACAATAAAAAACATTCTGGCAGCCCGGTTGCCTTCATTATAAATGGTTTGCTTTTTTTTGTATTTATTAATATCACGGTCGGTAGTTAATGTTTCAAGTGCATCTTTTGATCCGCTTACTGCAAGGAGTTTATTAAATCCATCAATACCTGATAACATTTCATCCTTCAGCAATTCGGCTTTTTTTAACCTGCCTTCAATGGCATTCAATAATTCTGTTCCTGAAAATGGTTTTGTAATATAATCATCAGCCCCCATTTCCATGCCACGCCTTAAATCACTACGTTCGGTTTTTGCAGTAAGAAAAATAAAAGGAATATTTTTTAATGATTCGTTTTTATGCAAAGTATGTAACACGCCATAACCATCAAGAACAGGCATCATAATATCACATACAATTAAATCAGGTAACTCTGCCAGGGCAGTTTCAATACCTAACTTGCCGTTTTCTGCAGTAACCACTTTATAATTTGCAAGCTCCAGAATTTCTGCAGCATTCTCTCTGATGGTGGCATTATCTTCAATTAATAAAATCTTTTTCATTCCTTCTTTTGGTTGATTGTTGTTGCCTTATAGAACTTATTGCTTCGTTTATGTGGCAAGATAGCTTGTACAGTTCAAATTTAACAACTGAATTTTTAAAAAACCGGTTCACTTATATGAAAGGTAATAAAGAATTCGGTCCCCATTTCCTGTTCACTGAAACAGCGGATATCACCCTTCATTTGTTCAACATATTTTGAAACAATGTGCAATCCTAAACCTGTACCCTGGATATTCATCACATTCTGAGCCCTGAAAAATCGCTCAAACAAATGCTCCTGATCTTCTTTAGAAATACCCAAACCCTGGTCTTTTATCCTTAATTCAATTATTTTATCAGTAACATTTGTAGAAATCTGAATTTCTGAATTTTCAGGTGAAAATTTGATAGCGTTAGAAAGTAAATTTAGGGTGATGTGCTTTAACATGGCCGGGTCAAGTTCTACTTCCTGATTGCCCTTATGGTTATATTTAATTACCTGGCCTTTTTTTGCAATACTTTGCATTTCTGTAATTGTTTCTGAAATGCTTTTTTTGATATCAAACCAGGAATACCTTGCCTGTATTTTTCCTTCTTCAATTTTTCCAACAGACAAAAAGTCGTTTAAAATATCAGTAAGCAAATTAACTGAAGAAAGAATTCTTTGTATATGCTTTTCCCTTTTTGGCTGATCTTCTCCGGTTATATACTTCTGCATCAGGTATGTTGATGATAAAATGGTACTGAGCGGAGTTCTGAATTCATGCGATGCCACTGATACAAAACGTGATTTCAATTCACCCAATTCTTTTTCCTTTACTAATGCTGCCCTTAGCTCTTTGTCCTTCTCCTGAGTTTCTGCAATTTGAAAATTTAATTTCTTTACTGTTTCTTGCAGTGAATATGTTCTTTCTAATACTTTTTTCTCTAGCTGCTCATTTAATTGCATAATTGCTTTCTGTGCTTCTTTACGCAGTGTAATGTCATTCACAAAAGCAACAACATATTTAGCACCCTCTACTTCATAATTTCCCAGGCTTATTTCAACCGGGAATTCTGTACCATCTTTTTTTGTAGCAAACAAATCAAGACCAATACCCATGGGTCTGCTTTTAGGCGCATCAATATATTGGTTCCGGTTGTGTACGTGCTTATGCTGATAACGGGCAGGAATCAGGTTTTCAATTTTTTTTCCGTGAAGTTCTTCTACGGAATGATAGCCAAATTGTAATAGAGCAAATTGGTTAACCAGTACAATATCTGCTGATTCGTTTACTACAACTATGCCTATACTGGCATGACTAAAAAGAGTTTCAAATAGTTTTTCTTCAGCTAAAGAGTGCATTTTCAAAGATAATTAAATCTGTTGCTATATTACTTTTTTGATGTTAAAAGAACTTAATTTTTGGGCATTTTTAATTCTGGAGGTTTCGCACTCCTGAACGAAAGCAACTGATTAAGATGCCCTTTTTTAATACAAAATAGCTCACAACCATTTATGCAGCTCTGCCTGTTCTTTCGTAAACTTGCAAAAAAGAGAAGGTATGGCAACTGAAATAAAATGCCCCAATTGTGGTCATGAGTTTGAACCAACTGACAGTATAAGAGAAGAAGTGCAAAGAGAACTACGTTCTAAAATGACTGATTGGCAAAAACAGCAACAACAAAAATTCGATTTGCTGTTGATGGAAGAAAAAAAGAAAACCCAACAGGAAACAGAAGAATTTATACGTAAATCCATTGCATCAGATTTTGAAAATAAATTAAAACTGCTTGAGCAAACTAATAAAGACAATGAAGAAAAATTAAGAGACTCGAGAAAAAAAGAACTTGATTTTCTTCAAAAAATGCAGGACCTCAAAGTGAAAGAAGAAGAGCTTGAACTTTCTGTGCAGCGAAAATTACAGGATGAACGAAACCGCATAACCGAAGAAATAAAAAAACAGGAAGAGCATAAAAATGCTGAGAAGGAAAATGAATATCAACTCAGAATTAAAGAACTTGAAAAACAGAGAGATGATCAAAAGAAGTTGGCTGAGGAAATGAAAAGAAAAGCTGAGCAGGGTTCCATGCAATTACAAGGAGAAGTACAGGAACTGTTACTGGAAGATTTATTAAAACAATCTTTTCCTTACGATACTATTGAAGAAGTAGGTAAAGGTGTAAAGGGTGCAGATTGTATTTTAATTGTACGTAACCAGTTTGGCCAGGAATGTGGTAAAATTATTTTTGAGAGCAAGCGTACCAAAGATTTTTCTGAGCAATGGATTGAAAAATTAAAAGCTGATATGCGAAGCCAATCGGCTGATGTTGCTGTAATAGTTACACAGGCTATGCCTAAGGATCTTGATCGGTTTGGGAAAAAAGATGGTGTTTGGATTTGCAACTTTACAGAAGTAAAAGTATTAACTCAGATATTAAGAGAGAGTATTTTAAAAGTTGCACAAATTCAGGTTGCACAGGAAAATGCCGGTGATAAAATGAAAATGCTTTACAGCTATCTTACCAGTAATGAGTTTGGAGAACAATGGAAAGCCATCAGAGAAGGTTTTATGAGTATGAAACTTTCTATTCAACGTGAACGTGATGCTATGGAAAAATTATGGAAACAACGGGAAAAACAACTGGAAAAAGTGTTGTTGAATGCTGCACACATTCGGGGTTCCATTGAAGGAATTGCAGGAAACGATGTAGATATTCATTTACTGGAAGATGATAACCCTGAACATGATGAATAAATAATTTCTTTTTACAAATCAATAGCCTAGTTTTATTATCATTAAAATTTAATCAGATTATATGAAAAAATTATTCTTTACCACATTGATTTCATTTTTATATTTTACAATGAGCTTTGCACAAGCCCCACAGATCTATGCTGAGCTGGGAGGACCAAGTGTAGCAGGCCTCAACTTTGATTCCCGGTTTTCAAAAAAGGAAGGAGGCATAGGTGGCCGTATTGGTATAGGAGGATTTGCAATAGATGGTACTGGACTTTTTTTCTTACCGGTAGGAATAAATTATCTGATTGGGAAAGAAGGAACCAAGAATTATCTTGAAGTTGGAGCCAATGTAACTTATGTTCGTGCTTTTTATGATGGACAGTCAGCTGACCCTGACAATAATATTTCCAACACTTTTGGTACACTTACTCTTGGTTATCGTTATCAGCCAATTGGCAGTGGTGTTACGTTCAGGGCAAGTGTTAACCCGATTATTGCATTTAAAGAAGGAGTTTTCTGGCCATTTTACGGAGGGTTCTCAGTTGGTTATAAATTTAAATAATCCATAAACCTTCAATAAAGCCTCATTGTTTTACAACAATGAGGCTTTATATTTTATGTAAAATCTTCTCCGTCAAAATCATCATCATCTGTAGCACGACTTGCTTTTAAATCAATAATACTTCCCATTAAATCATTAAACTCTATTTTTCCTTCTACTACTTTTTTACTGATGATAGAATAAGCAGCTAATCCATGCAATACAAACTCCATCATTAATGCAGCTTGTTGTTCATTAGCACCTTTAAAATATTTTTTAACTAAAGCATGTAAGCCATCTACCCTGTATAATTGCTGTATTTTTTCTTCGTCTTTTGTATTCATGAGTAAACTAAGCTGATTGCCTTTGTCAAACCAGCTTATAATTGATTTATAGGGATTATCAGCTGCTCCTTCGGGCTTTCGCTTTTTTAATTGCTCCGGATTAGGAAAATACAATACGAATTGATTGCGGATAGCTTTATCTAATAAATGAAATGCAACCTGGTATGGGCCTTCCTGTTCACCTTCATAAACCAATTCAATTTTTCCTGTAATGGATGGTATAATGCCAATTAAATCGCTTAACCAAACCTGTGTTTTTGTTTCTTTATTTTGTATAGCTCTTAACTCGGCTGTACTCACTGCATTTTCATATGCAGAGATGGTTAACCTTGCACTTACTCCGCTTTTTTTATCAACAAATTCGCTGCCCCTTGCTTCAAAAGCAACTTGTTCAATTAAACGTTTCAATAAATCACTGATATCAACTTTATTTATTTGTTCAGGATGTAAACTTGCTTCCTGCTCGGTAATGGCTAAACCAATATCAATTGTTTTTGGATAATGAGTAAGAATCTGGCTTTCTATTCTGTCTTTTAAAGGAGTAACAATAGAACCACGGTTTGTATAATCTTCAGGGTTTGCAGTAAACACAAATAAAATATCAAGTGGCAGCCGTAGTTTAAAACCACGTATCTGTACATCACCTTCTTCTAATATATTGAATAAAGAAACCTGGATGCGTGCCTGTAAATCAGGAATTTCATTGATTACAAAAATGCCCCGGTTGCTTCTTGGAATGATGCCGTAATGAATAACCCGTTCATCGGCAAAACTTAATTTCAGATTGGCTGCTTTTATTGGATCAATATCACCAATAAGATCTGCAACACTTACATCAGGTGTTGCTAATTTCTCACCGTAACGTTGTGAACGATGTACCCATTCAATTTGTGTGGCATCTCCTACTCTTTCAATCATATCTTTTGCATAATGTGAAATAGGATGAAATGGAT
>Ga0209798_10002350_pt1 | contig 11128 bp, 11 predicted proteins | sample DOMMetBare3Fresh_FD_187475 | JGI IMG/M metagenome (GOLD analysis project Ga0209798, IMG submission 187475) | Wetland sediment microbial communities from St. Louis River estuary, USA, under dissolved organic matter induced mercury methylation -... | ecosystem: Environmental > Aquatic >...
CGGGATGTGACCGATCAGCAACAGATGGAGCAACAGCTGCAACAGGCGCAAAAGATGGAGGCGATCGGACATTTGGCCGGTGGTATTGCCCATGATTTCAACAATCTGTTGACGCCGATCCTCGGCTATTCCGAGATGATTGCCGCCCGCCTGACACCGGCAGATCCGCTCAATTCCAAGGTAGCCGGTATCACGGCAGCTGCTCACAAGGCAAAAGACCTGACCCAGCAGCTGTTGAGTTTCGGGCGTCGCAAATCGACGGTCACCAGTGTGATCGACCTCAACGAAGTTATTGAAGGGTTCAATATTATTCTGCGGCGGACCATCCGTGAAAGTATTACCATCAGCCTGAACCTCGATCCCAATGGCGCCTGCGCAACGGCTGACCGCTCCCAGATCGAACAGGTCATCCTCAACATGACCGTTAACGCACAAGATGCCATGAACGGCAAAGGTGAGATTTCCATCGAAACCTGCCAGATCCACATGGAGGGAGAAAACGTACGCCTCCACCCCGGCATGATCGAAGGAGACTTCATTCTGCTGGCGTTCCACGACACCGGTTGCGGCATGTCCCCGGAAGTGATGGCGCACATTTTTGAACCATTCTACACCACCAAGGCGGTTGGGCACGGAACCGGACTCGGCCTGGCAACCGTCTACGGCATAGTCAAGCAACATAATGGTCATATCAGCGTTACCAGCCGCGTCGGGCTCGGAACGACCTTCAACGTCTATTTCCCCGCCACCAAGGTTGTCCCGATTGAGCGCCCCAAAGCGCTACCCGCCAGCGCGGTTCACGAAGCGGATAACAGTACGGTGCTGGTGGTGGAAGACAATGAGATGGTGCGCGACATGGTCAGGGAGATGCTGGAGGGGTACGGTTACACCCCCCTGGTGGCCGCCGAAGGAGAAGAAGCAATCGCCATTGCCAAATCACACAACGGCCATATACCTCTGATGGTTTCCGACATTGTCATGCCCGGCCTGAGCGGACCCGAGGTGTATGAACAGTTGCTCACCCTGCTGCCGGATCTGAAAGTGGTGTATATCTCCGGTTACCCGATGAATCCGAGTCTTCGCAAGGGGACACTGGAGGAAGAGGTCAGTTGCTACCTTCAAAAACCGTTCACCGCCGAAGCGTTGATCGAACGAATCAGGCAGGTGTCAGGGTAAACGGAAATTTATGCTGGACTTGTGACGCCAGACTCTTTAAAATCTTCTTTTTATCTTTGTCAGGAGTTGCGTCATGGATGCAGAAAAACTTGAATACTTCAGGGTTATTCTTAACGATGAGATGAAAGCCTTAAAGGGTGAAGCGGACAAGACCGTCACGGAAATGACTGTCGAAGCATCCAATTTTCCTGACCCGACCGATCGCGCCACCCAGGAATCGGATCGTAACTTTGAACTTCGCATCAGGGATCGGGAACGTAAGCTGATGAACAAGGTCAAGGAAGCGCTGGAACGAATCAACAGCGGTGAATTCGGTATTTGCGAAGAATGTGGTGAAGAGATCAGTGAAGCTCGTCTGAAAGCACGTCCGGTAACCACTCTCTGCATCGATTGCAAAATGGAGGCGGAGCAGAAAGAACGTCATCCGTAACAATTAGCGGACAGATAGAATCAGTGCGTTAACGAAAATATTTTTTGCCCACCAGCTCAATAAATAATTTCTGACTTACTAACAGCTGTACCACCAGCAGGTCACACGCCATGACTGAAACGAACATCTCTGCCGAATCTCCGCTGCTGCCGCACGTATCTGAACTGAAGCTGCTGTACCAGTTCAGTAATACCATGCTGTCAACCATCAGCCTCAACAAACTCTCCCACCTGATACTGACAGCGCTGATTTCCGGCAGCAGTTCGTTGTTTGAACGCTCCATGATGTATTTATCCAACGAGCGCTCCGGCACGTTACGGGGAATGCTCGGCGTTACGGCAGATCAGCCCCATCTGCTGACGGTGGTCGGCGGAGAAGATTCGTTGAGCAGCCGCTGGGAGATCAGTGAAGAGGTGATGGCACAGCAGCGAACCGCATCATTTTGCCGTGAAGTCCGGGCTTCCCGCATCGACATCTCTTCCTGTGACTGTCCGGTAATTACCACCATCATCACCAACCAGCGCACTGCCCGTTTTCAGAGCAACGATTGCCGCGATTGCCCGTCCTGCACCTTTCTCAAACAACTCGGCGTTACCAACAATGACTTTGCCGCCGCCCCCCTGGTAGCCCGTGACAAGGTACTGGGAATGCTGGTGGTTGACAATCCGTTGAGCAGAGCTCCCATCACCGAGGAATCGCTCCACTTCCTGCAACTGTTTGCCAATCAGGCCGGCATGGCAATGGAAAATTCCATTCTCTATACCCGTATCGACGATGCCCACTCCAATCTGAAAGATGCCCGTGAACGCCTGGTACATGGCGAACGACTGGCTGCCATTGGTGAGATGGCCGCCAATCTGGCCCATGAATTGAAAAACCCGCTGGTTACCATCGGTGGTTTTGCCGGGCGACTGCTGAGGACACTCCCGGAAGAGGCACGGGAATTCCACTATGCCGATACCATCGTCAAGGAAGTCAGCCGCCTGGAGCAGATGCTGGCCGACATACTTGCCTTTTCCCGCAAACCGACCATCTGCTTTACCTCCTGTGATCTGGCGACCATCCTGGATAATTGCCACGAATCGTGCACATCGGCGTTGGAAGACCATGGAGTAAGCTTTTCCTTGACCGGTTTTGAAGTTCCGCTGCCGATTGTGGGAGACGCCTACCAGTTGCAGCAGGTTTTTATCAACCTGATTCTCAATGCCTGTGATGCCATGCAACAGGGGGGGGCGTTGACGATTTCGGCATACGAATCAGCTGCCGGTATCACTCCGGCCACGATCAGTGTACAGGTCAAGGATACGGGGGGCGGCATCGCCGACGAGATGCTCCCCCATATTTTCAACCCGTTTTTCACCACCAAGCAACACGGCACCGGCCTGGGACTTGCCATCGTCAATCGCATCGTTGTCAACCACCGCGGCCGCATTTCCGTCGCCAACGACAGCCAGGGAGCCGTATTTACCGTGACCCTGCCGCGCACGTCCGGCATCGTGGTCGATTGATACCAATTTTTTTAACCGTGGTTGAACCTGAAAAAAGCATTCACCACAGAGTACACAGAGAAAGACGTATAAAATTAATCAGTTAAACACTTTGTTAATTTTACCTATTTGGTGATATGGTATGATTAAACTGTTTGTGTTCTCGGTGAATCTCTGTGACCTCTGTGGCTAGACTGCCGTTTTGGGTTGAATAACAAACAGTAAACCGCCACACCTATTTCCTGTTATCTGTATATCCCCAATTTACGTACGAAATGATTCCATTCCATGCTCCATCTCAAACAACTTTCCAAAGATTTTGCCGGCTCACCTCTCTTTACTGACATCTCATGGCACCTGAAAAAAGGTGAACGGGTGGCGCTGGTCGGAGAAAACGGCGCCGGTAAATCAACCTTGATGAAGATCATCGCCGGATTATGCGAACCATCCCGGGGAGAAATTCAGTTTGCCCGCAACGCCAAGGCATCCTACCTGCCGCAGGACGGCTTGGTCACCTCCGGCTGCACCCTGTTTCATGAAGCACGCTCGGCCTTGTCGGAGCTGTTGGCAATCGAGCAGGAGCTGCACACTCTGGGGCAAGAGCTGGAACGTCACCACGACGAATCAGCTGAACATGACGCCATGCTGGAGCGCTACGGTCATTTGCAGGAACAATTCCGACACGGCGGTGGCTATACCATGGAAGCGGAAATCGGGACCGTACTGAGAGGTCTCGGCTTCAGCCAAGCGGATTGGGATCGTGACTGTGGCGAATTTTCCGGTGGCTGGCAGATGCGAATCGCCCTGGCGCGCCTGCTGCTGCAAAAACCGGATGTTCTGCTGCTGGACGAACCGACCAACCACCTGGATATCGAAGCGCGTAACTGGCTGGAGGAGTATCTCTGCCGTTACCCCGGCTCCGTGATTCTGGTATCCCACGACCGTTTTTTCATGGATCAGGTCTGCAGCCGGATTGCCGAGGTCTGGAATCACAACATTACCGACTACCATTGCAGCTATTCCCGTTATCTGACCCAGCGTGAAGAGCGGGTTTCTGCGCTACGCGAGGCAAAACGGGTCCAGGATGAGGAGATCGAACGGACGGAAGACTTCATCCGCCGCTTCCGCTATCAGGCCAACAAGGCCTCCCAGGTCCAATCCCGGATCAAACAGCTGGAGAAAGTCGTACGGATCGTAATCCCGCCGGAGCGAAGAAGGATCCACTTCCAGTTTCCCGAAGCGCCCAAAAGCGGTAAAATTGTGCTGGAGCTGAAGCAACTCACCAAATTCTACGGCAGTCACACCGTGCTGGACAAGGTCAATCTGACCGTTGAAAAAGGGGAACGGGTGGCGCTGGTCGGGCATAATGGGGCCGGAAAATCGACCTTGATGTCGGTGCTGGCAGGGGGCGAGTATCAGGGTGGCGAACTGACCCTGGGGCACAATGTACTCAAGGATTATTTTGCCCAGGATCAGGCCAACGTTCTCGACAGCAGCCGCTCGGTCTGGGATGAAATCTACGCCGATGCTCCCTACGACACCGTGCCACGCCTGCGGGATATTCTGGGAGCATTTCTCTTCAGCGGAGATGACATCAACAAACCGGTGGGAGTCCTCTCCGGTGGTGAGCGCAATCGCCTGGCCCTGGCCAAGATGCTGCTGCGCCCATCCAATCTGCTGCTGATGGACGAACCGACCAACCATCTTGACCTGTTCAGCAAGGAAGTGCTGCTGGAGGCTCTCCGTTCTTTCGACGGCACCATCCTGCTGGTTTCCCACGACCGTTATTTTGTCAATGCCCTGGCAACCCGGGTGGTGGAGGTTGCTGATCAGCAGCTGGAGAATTATTACGGTAATTATGAATATTATCTGGCCAAGAAGGAGGGGAGCATGGTCGAAGCTCCCCCGCTCCCGGCCAGGGGGGAGCAGACTGCCACTGCCGCGCCAGCCGCTGTTCCGGCCAGGGATGAGCGTAAACTCGGCCGTGAAGAGGCCAAACAGCGCAAGCGGGAAGAGCAGGGGCGTCAGAAGCAACTGGCGGCGCTGGAAGAGGGGATCGCAGCAACAGAACGGGAACTGGCATTGCTGGAAAGTGAGATGAATGCTCCCGGTTTCTTTGACGATCCGGAACGCGGTCTGGCCGGCGGAGAGCGGCATGCCGTGCTGAATAAAAAACTGGAAGAACTGTACGGAGAGTGGGAAGCATTGTCATAACAACTGCGTCACCACCAAACCCCGTTTTCAGGCAACGACAGGAGTAAGGAGAACCAGAGAATGAACGTAATGATTGACCTCTGTATTGTGCCGATCGGGGTCGGCGTATCGTTGTCATCCTACATCGCGGCCTGCGAAAAGGTACTCAGCGAAGCCGGACTGAAAACAGCGCTCCATTCCTATGGCACCAACATCGAAGGTGAATGGGAGGACGTCTTTGCCGCGGTCAAGCGCTGTCATCAGGTGGTACATGACATGGGTGCCCCGCGTATTACCACCACCATCAAGCTCGGCACCCGCACCGATCGCAACCAGAGCATGGAAGACAAGGTCAGAAGCGTGCAGGAAAAACTGGCAGCCGAGGCAATCTGAGTGCCGATCATCCGGATTGAAAACCTGCGTAAATCCTATGGCAACGCCGTTGCGGTGGATGGCATCAGCTTCTCCGTACAGGCGGGTGAATGTTTTGGTCTGCTGGGGCCGAACGGGGCCGGTAAAACCACCACCATTCGCATGCTCTATGGATTTACGCCGCCGGACAGCGGTCTCCTGCACATTTTCGGCAGCGACTGCAACCAGGGATGGCGCAGCATCAAATCCCGGATCGGTGTCTGCCAGCAGGACAACAACCTGGATCCCGATCTGACGGTGCTGGAAAACCTGCAGATCTTTGCCTCCTATTTCAACCTGCCAAAAGCAATCGTGCGTGAGCGGGTGGCTGACCTGCTCCAATTTACCGCCCTGGAAGGACGTGAGCATGCCAATGTGCGGGATCTGTCGGGTGGGCTGATGCGCCGCCTGGTGCTGGCACGGGCACTGATCAATCAACCGCAGCTTTTGATTCTCGATGAGCCGACCACCGGACTCGACCCCCAGTCGCGCCATCAACTCTGGAGCAAGGTAGAAGAGCTGAAGCAGCGCGGCCTGACCACATTGCTGACAACCCACTACATGGATGAGGCACAACGCCTCTGTGACCGCTTGCTGATCATGGATCATGGCAAGATCCTGATAGAAGGCGCTCCGCACGATCTGATCCAACAACAGGTGGGAAAAAACGTGATCGAAATCGTGGCCCCCTGCCCGGAGCTGCGTCAGATGCTGCTGGAGAAACAGGTCAAACATGAGGATCTGGGACAACGGCTGATACTGTACAGCGGCGATGGAGAGGCGCTCTACCGTGAGCTACTGGCCGATCATTGTCATGAGGGGTGCATGTTACGTCCCGCCACACTGGAAGACGTGTTTCTCCGCTTGACCGGAAGGGATTTGCGCGAATGACCGGATTTGCCATCAGCAGCCGTTTTATACGGGTCTGGCAGAGAAATCTGCAAGTCTACCGCAAGACCTGGAAGATTGCCTTTGTACCGCCGCTGCTGGAACCGCTTTTTTATCTGGCCGCCTTCGGAATCGGGCTTGGCAATCTGGTCGGCGCACTCAGCTATGCCGGTATGGTCACCGGATACACAGCTTTCATCGCACCGGCCTTGATCGCCATCAACATCATGCAGAGTGCCTTTTTTGAAAACACCTACGCCTCGTTTGTGCGGATGTTCTACCAGAAGACCTTTGACGCCATGCTGGCGACTCCGCTGACCCTGGACGAAGTGATTACCGGCGAGATACTGTGGGGCGCCACCAAATCGGTGATCGGCACCGCCCTGATGATGGTGATCATCTCCCTGTTCGGACTGCTTCATTTTCCCCAGGCTTTACTGCTGCTGCCGGCCGCGCTGCTGGGCGGATTGGCCTTTGCCAGCGCCGGCATGATCTGTACCGCCATAACCCCCACCATCGAGACATTCAACCTGCCGTTGTTTCTCTTCATAACCCCCATGTTTCTGTTTTCCGGCACCTTCTTCCCGCTGGAGAATCTCCCCGCCTGGGCACAACTGGTAGCCCACGCCTTACCGTTGACCCATCTGGTGGAGCTGTGCCGTTCGCTGGCCCTGGGACGCATCTCACAAGCCACCCTCTGGGCGATACTCTACCTGGGCGCCTGGAGTGCCGTCCTGTTTCCTCTGGCTATTATCGGTATGCGACGGCGATTGATCCGGTGAGTCACGTTCAGGGGAAGCTGGCGGCTGCATTGAATATCTAGTATCGGATTTTCTGTAAGAATCTTTCTCACCGCAGAGTACGCAAAGGTTCGCAGAGGAAAGTCAGAATCTTTGAGGTTTGATTCAACATCTTTAAAACCAAATCTTTTATGGTTAGATCAAAAGATTCAAGCCGTTCCATAATTTTCAGTTTTTGTCTTACCCGCTGTTTTGGTTTTCCTCTGCGTTACTCTGCGTCCTCTGCGGTGAATTATTTTCTGGAGATTGCGCCGGGGATCGTTGTCAGCGGTTTTGAATAGAGGAGGAATACAAGATGAATATAAACGAGATAAGCGGCGTGATTGTTGATTCCGCCATGAAGGTTCATTCGGTACTTGGACCGGGGCTTCTGGAAAGCGCTTACGAAGCTTGTTTGAAACACGAATTGTTTAAAAGGGGTCTGAATGTGGTAAGCCAGGTTATGTTGCCGGTACAATATGACGGCGTTGCAATCGATGCTGGTTACCGCATTGACCTGCTTGTCGAGGATGCTGTTGTTATAGAACTTAAGGCCGTTGAGAAGATTGTCCCCATACATGAGGCACAGTTGCTAACGTACCTGAAGTTAAGCGGGAAAAAACTCGGCTTGCTGCTTAATTTTAACGTGCTCCATATGAAGGATGGCATTAAGCGGATCGCCAACAACCTGTAAAGCGTTCTCAACGCAGAGGACGCGGCCAAAAGTAGGCGCTTCTAAGCGAGGTTCGCAGAGGAAAGTCAGAATCTTTGAGGTTTGATTCAACATCTTTAAAACCAAATCTTTTATGGTTGGATCAAAAGATTCAAGCCGTTCCATAAGTTTCAGTTTTTGTCTTTCCCCTGTTTTTGGTTTCCCTCTGCGTTACTCTGCGTCCTCTGCGGTGAAATGATTTTTTAGATGGCGGTTGCAGAAGTTATAAATCAGTTGGTTATGCCATTTCCGAACGTTCGGAAATTTGGCGGGAATGTCCGGCACGGACAGTGTTGCAGGTGATCGACCGTGAACCGGAAGCGGTGATGAGAGCGTTGTGTTAGGTAGGCTGGAATTCGCCCGGTTTGCGTCGTAACTCATTACATCTGTAGCTTGCCGGAGTAATGTGAGGCACTTTTAGTAAGTTAGAAATCATTTTCCTGCTTTTTATGGGATGTTATAGATGTGGGGATTAGATGGAAGGAATCAACAGACGATAGCAAAGGCCGCTGAACCGGGAATAATGCCGGTTGAGCGGCCTTTTTTGTACCTTACTGTAGAAAAGAATCTGACGGCCATTGAAGAGGCCGAGGCGATTGAGCGCTTGCGGGCGCAGCATGAGTATACACTGGGTGATCTTGCGCTTAGAGATGAAGGGGTAACCTTGGAAATGGCCATGAATAGCATTGTCTGCAGTCACTGTTTTAAAAAACATAGTCTTAAGATGATGGCAGAAAATTCAGGTTTTGCGTCAAACGATCCATGCCCAAGGTGCATGTCTTCAAAAGGGAAAAAATTATCCCAAGATGATTTCATTTGGCTGATGACTTCCTACTTTGAAAACGGAAGCATAGACCTAAGCGTCGGAAATCATCAACCGAAGTATAGGTTACGAGAGACTAACGAAAAAGCTTATGAAACATTGGCATTGGATGCTGACTTGATACAGGACTGCAAAATGTTTCATGAACTCACTGGTTATTCTGTTGATTTAAATTATTCCAGACTTGCTAATATGGGTGTTTGGGGTTTCAATGGCGATCTTAATGATATCACCAGTCAAGATCCATGTAATGAGTCGTTCGACAAATTAGATAAGCTCTTGAGCACCGCAATATCCAAATTTAAGGCCGAAACAATACCACCCGGAACTATAATTTATAGACTCAAAAAGAACCTACCTCATGACATTGATACTGACACAGCAACAGTTTTCGACTCTCCAAAACACAATTCCAGACCTGATGTTTTTTTATTTCACGATAGGTTTAGCGCCTCAACTATTCCAATCTTCTATGGTGCTTTTGATATTTCAACATGCCTATATGAATGTAGAATTGACTATTTAGAAGAACTGACATTGGGGACATTTAAATTAGCAAAGAGTCTTAAATTGCTTAATCTAGAAGATTTTGAAGAGACTATTACGGGGCTTGAACGTGAAGATCTTGGTTGTTTCGTTTCACGGATGCTTTACAAAAGAGAGTATGAGCTAAATAGTTATTTTAGCGTCATGGCTTTTAGGTTGGGATTTCAAGGGATCAAATATTGTAGCTACTTTTCAAAGGTAAGAGGTAATAGACACATGAATGTGGCCCTCTTTGGGTCACCAATTGCAGAGGGCCAAATCCAGCCTCTTTCTTTCGATCGGGTCACCATTAACAATGTAGAAGTGAATTTTTCTCTCGGACCAGTGTTTCAAAAGGAAAAAGAGAAACAATTGATAAGAAGAATTATGTCACGCTCTCAGAAAAGCGGCGAGAATGAAATACAAACTAAAGCCATTGAAGGAAAGCCAACGAACGAAGACGAAAGTGAATCCAAAATCAATATACACTCTTTAGCAACAATCAAGAAAATTTACAGAAGAACGTGATAGAAGGCCCAACAATGAGGCGGCAGACGGGCTCCGCTGACGCTCCGCCCTAACGACGTTGAGACGATGATGAGGAAATGAACTGTGGTCCAAAGCAAGCTTACCCGTGATCCCAAGGCAGTGTTCGTAATACACGGACGACATGAAAAAGCACGAGAAGCAATGTTTGCCTTTTTGTCTGCACTTGGCTTACATCCACTTGAGTGGCCATATCTCGTCAGACTTACCGGTAAAGGTTCACCATATGTGGGCGAGGTACTAGATGCTGCTTTTGAACATTCAACTGCAGCTGTCGTCCTCTTTACCCCTGATGATGAAGCACAACTTCGTCCCCCATTTAGAATGTGCCATGTAATCCTCTTTCCCTGCTGAAATAATATATCTATAGTGCAGGTTATTGTTTCAGGTGCGTTCAGTCCCGGCGTATTGATTCCGCCATGTCTCACACGGGAGACTTTTAGAGGCGCTGAACAAATCAGATAAGAATAAATGCAGAGCGGGGATACACGGGAACATAACAGAGTATAGGCGGGCGGGCGTTCGGGGTGTACAGGGCAAGCCAGGGCGCCGGAATGCAGTAGGATGGAAAGAGAAAGCCCGTCATTGCTGAGCGGGCTAGGGTTTCTTCTGGGATAGTACAGGTTAAATATTAGAGAATAGTACAACCTTCTGCATCATATGCATTGTACGGGTCATAGTTGTTCTCTGCTATCCAAGCATCAAGGGCTATTTGTATTCTACTTGCAGCGCCTTTGGTGTTAGGTGTCGGCTCTGCTGTGCTGGAAAAGCATAGATGGTCAGAACCGGGAGGGCAAGCATGAGTACCACAAGCAAGACAAGGCCTGTACGCTTTCTCTTCTGCTATGCCCTCCATGAACTTGCTGTCACGCTTGATAGCTTCCTTCATTGATACTCTCTGAGTAGTACCATTGTCATTAAGCAGGGTAACAGTTCTTGCAGGTACAGCAAGCCCGAGTGCAGCCATCTTCAGGCGCTCTATCCCCTCAACATCAAACCCCATTGCTGCCTGTTGCTCCTTGAATGTAGCCATGTTCATGCTCTCCTTTTGAGTGGTATAATGAAGTGGTTGCGCTTTTTGAGACAGGTGTGTAAGCAATGAACCGATCCATTTTGAAAGGAGAGGTTCCATGCAGCACCGCACCCGTTACAGCGCAG
>Ga0209798_10002352_pt1 | contig 11125 bp, 14 predicted proteins | sample DOMMetBare3Fresh_FD_187475 | JGI IMG/M metagenome (GOLD analysis project Ga0209798, IMG submission 187475) | Wetland sediment microbial communities from St. Louis River estuary, USA, under dissolved organic matter induced mercury methylation -... | ecosystem: Environmental > Aquatic >...
GTTCCGGTGCGTTGGTGATCCCAAGGGACGCGACAAGGGCCAGGCCACGGACGCCACGGCGTTTGATATCTTTGCCGGCTACGGCATGAAGGTGGTGCCGGCTCCGGTGCGCAACAACTCGATCGAGGACCGGGTCGAGGCGGTGGCGCATATTCTCAACGACAACCCGGCCGGCACCAACCGGTTGGTGCTGTCGCCCAGGGTCAGGACTCTGATCGTCGGCATGGCGGGGCGCTACTACAACGAGAAGGACGAGACCGGCGAGCTCAAACCATGCAAGGACAAATATTCTCATCCGTGCGATGCGCTGCAGTATTTGGTGTTGGGGCTCGGCGAGGGTCGTGCGATGCGCAACCTGACGGCCGCCAATGCGCCCAAGCCCGTTAGTGTCAACCGACACCGCGGCGCCCGCAGGCGGGTGGCGTGATTAAAATTTTGCCAGAGCTTGTCGAGCCCACGTCGTGGACGCTGTGCTTTCATCGCACCACGCCGCATTGGTGGCTGCGGCTGCTGCCCGGACCTTACAAGCACGTGTCGGCGTTCGCGTTCGTGCCGGCGCTCAAGCTGTGGGTGCTGTACGATGTGCGACTTAACCGAACCGTGCTGGCGCTGTTGCCGGACTGCGAGGCGGTGCTGGGGCGGCTGGCCGATCATTCGGTCGATGCCGACTGCGTCACCGTGCGGGTGCAGCCTGGCACCGGGCGGCATCTGATGCCGGCGTTCTACTGCGTGCCGGCGCTTTGTCATCTGCTGAATTTGCCGTGCGTTGCCCTGACGCCGGGCGGCCTTTACCGGCATCTACGGAAGCATGGAGGCATCCCGTATGGGCGGACCGAAAGCACCACCCGAGGACCCTGCGATCAAGCAGGCCCAGGAGGAAGCCAAGCGCCAGAAAATGCTGGCTATCGGGGATCGGGTTTCTGACGAAACCCGCGACTTGCTGCTGCGGTTCGGCCGCAACAAGGCGCTGTCGGGTGCAAGCTTTCCGGGCACAGCCCCCGGCTCGATCGGTGGCGAGGGCAGCTTTCTGGGCAGTATCTTCGGCGCCAAGTTCAATCAAAGCCTGAGTGCGTCCCGTAGGTTGAGCGGGCTCTGATGGTCGACTACTCTTCCCCAACCACATCGCCGCAGACCCGCAACGAAGAAGCGACCGGGGCCGGCAAGCTTGACGAGGAGGCTTGCTTCCGGCTGCGGCAATGCGAGGCCCAGAAGAACGAATGGGACCTGGACATTCGCGAAGGCTATTTCTTCGCGGCCCCGCATCGCGCACGCGAGATCCGGTCGCGTCAGCGCGCTGCTCCGATGAAACCGACCGACGCGGGCGAGCTGCAGACCGGCATCGCGATGGAGTACGCCAAGGATTTCGCGACCGTCATTCTCAATGCGTTCATGCCGGAGGCGAGCCCGTGGGCCGAGCGCAAGCCCGGCATGTTCCTGGCCGAGAGCCAGAAAGCCGAAGCCAAGGCCCAGGTCGAGAAGCAGGACCCGATCATCTTTCAGGCGATCCGCGCCAGCAACCTCTATCCCGAATTGCCCAAGGCGTTCAATCCTGATCTGGCGCTCGGAGTCTGCGCGATCTGGATCGACGATCCGCGCCCGGCCGAGAACTTCATCACCCAGGCGGTGCCGCTGCACGAGCTTGAGATCAATCTTGGTCCGTTCGGCGAGATCGACGATCGCTTCGTGGTGCGCCATACCAAGAACCGTCACGTGATGGCGGTGCTCGGCCCGACACTCTTTGCCAAGATCGACGCCGCCTGCCGGGACAAGATCGAGAAGCAGCCCAATGATGACACCATCATTCGCTGGGGCTTCTGGCGGCTATGGGACCGGCGCGACGACATCGTGTGGCAGCATGTCGTGATGATCGACGAGAAGGTCATCCACAGCATCGAGATAGCGGGCGAAGGCTGCTGTCCGCTGATCGTGATGCGGTTCAACCCGTCGCCCGAGTGGGCCTATGCGGCGGGGCCATTGATCGAGGGGTTGCCGGATCTGCGAGAGCTCGACACGCTAGCCGCGAGGAAGATCGAGCACGTCGATCTGGCACTCGCGCCGCCCTCGACCTTCCCGGACGACAGTATGGGCGTGATCGAGGGCGGCGTTGAATCCGGCAAGATTTATCCGGTGCGGCCAGGCTCCGAAGGCGCCGTCAAGTCGATGTTCACGATCGGCTCGATGGAGCCGGCGATCTACGAGACATCCGAAAAGGAAAAGCAGCTTCGCCATCGGTTCTTCCTGGACTGGCCCGAGCAGCGTGGCGACACCCCGCCGACCGCCACCCAATGGCTCGACGAAATGCAGATCGCACAGCGCCGTATCGGCACGCCCGGCTTGTCGTTCTGGCGCGAGGGTCCGGCCGAAATATTCCTGCGTTTCAAGTACATGCTGGAAAAGCGCGGCATCATCGAGCCGATCCGGGTCAATGGCAAGACCATCTCGCTGCAGCCGTTCAATCCGGCCCAGAGCGCGGCCGAGCAACAGGAAGTGGCGATGTTCGCCCGCTTTGCGCAGATCGGCGCCCCGATGTTCCCGGAGGAATGGAAGATCGCTACCGATGGGGCCAAGACGCTGCAGAAGCTTGCCGAGAAAATGCGGGTGACCGCGCTGTGGGTGCAGCGCTCCGAGGAGGACAAGAAGACCGCACTTGCCGCCATCGCGCAGCTGCAGGCCGGCCAGGCCGCCGCGCCGGCCGCAATGCCAGGTGCCGCATGATCCCCGAGCGCGACATTGACGAAGCCATCAAGCGGCTCGGCCTCAGCCATGACGGCCGGCTGCTGTACCGCCGTCTGCAGACAATTCTGATGTCGGTCTGTCCGGCAAATCAATTAGGTGCGTTGCCCCTCTATGAAGGCCGCCGCAGTCTCGCCCGCGAATTGAAAGCCCTCATGGACGAGGGCTTGGCGCAAGGGCATCCCGGTGACGGACCAATCAGCAGCGGCCCCGGCAGCGAGCACACCTCAGGGCACGACCCCGACGCTCCAGCCGTCGTCGAGCCCCGCCGTCCCGTCGACAACCGTTCCGGCCGCGGCACCGAACGCCGCGTCACCTCCTATTCAAACAAACCCCAGACCTGATTATGTTCCGGCCAGCTTCTGGGATGAGACTTCCGGCCAGGTCCGCGCCAAGGAGTTCACCGCATTCCTGGGACTCGCCGAGGCACAGGCCGCCCGTATCGCGGCCCGGCCCGAGAAGCCCGATGGTTATGCGCTTGAATTCCCCAAGGAGTTCAAGCCCGAAATTCCACTGACGTTCGACGACAAGGACCCGCGGCTCGCCGAGTTGCGCAACTTCGCGCACGAGCAGGGCTGGGATCAGGGCACGTTCTCCAAGGTGCTGCAGATCGAGGCCGCACGCCACATCGCCGACCACAAGGCCATCACGGCCGCGATCGCGGCGCGCGACAAGGCGCTCGGACCGAACGCCGCGGCCCGCATCACGGCGGCCCAGACCTGGCTTGAATCCGTGCTCGGCAAGGATCGTGGCGCCGCCGTCATCGACCGCATGGTGCTGCACACCGACGTGGAGGCACTGGAGGATCTCCAGAAGGCTTTCACCACCCAGGGCGCGGCGTCGTTCAACAATAACGGCCGCGACCGTCAGGTCCCGCAGACTGAAGAAATTCCCGGCTACGACAACATGAGCTTCGAGCAACGCCGGGCCGCGCAGTGGAACCGGGCCAACGGCCAGAATCGATGAGCGAGGAGCGCTAGATGGCGACCATTAACGTTTCGATCACCACCCCGATCCCGCTGATCGAATATGCCAAGACGCTGGATCAGTCGAACCCGGCCCGCACGTTCGTCGAGAACATGGTGGCCGAATCCGACGTGATGCGTGCCATGCTGTTCAAGCCGGTCAGTCAGGGCAAGGCCGCCTTCATGGACATCGCGGCGCTGCCCACGGTCGGGTTCCGCGGCATCAACGAGGCCGGCGGCGAAGCGACCGGCAACTACAATCTGCGCGAGGAAGATACGTTCTTCATCGATGAGTACGTCAAGGTCGACCGCGCGATCGTGGACCGGCTCGGTCCCGAGCACCGCGCCAAGCAGGAGAAGCTCAAGACCATTGCGCTGTCGCAGATGTTTAGCCAGAATCTGGTCAAGGGCGACAATTCATCCAACCCGCGCACTCCGAACGGCTTCCAAGTCCGCTGCTCCACCACCAACATCAATCTGGTCGACGCCGGCACCACCTCGGGCGGTGACGCGCTCTCGCTCGCCAAGCTCGATCAGCTCTACTGGCTGGTCAACAAGCCGACCCACTACATCGTGCCGCGCGGCCTGATGCCGTTCTTCGATGTGGCGGCGCGCTCCAACACGTTGACCAATACGGTCGTGTCCTACCAGGACGACAAGACCAACATGGGCCGGCGCATCATCACCTATAAGGGCTTGCCGCTCTTGTTCGGCTACGAGCCGGACGACTCGCCCGACCTGATGCCGTTCACCGAGCCGGCGCCGACCGGCGGCCAGCTCACCACATCATCGATCTATTGCGTCAACCTGACCGCCAACGGCGTCTATGCGATCGAGCAGACCCCGCTCAACGTCGAGGACGAGGGCATGATCAAGGGCACGCCGTTCATGAGCACCCACATCAAGTGGGACTGGGGCATTGCCAAGGAGCACCCGCGCGCGCTCGCGCGGCTTCGCGGCATCACGGCGGCCACCATCGTCGCATAACGGAACCAACACGGCGGCTCAGGCCGACAGGAGACCAACATGGCTATCACTGCAGGAGCGCTTCCGTCACAGGTTCCGTTGCATCTTGCGCCGTTCGATGCCAACTCGGTGTTTTCGACGCAGCCGACCCAGACCTTGACCGCCACCGGCTACATGGGGGCGCCCACCCAGGTCGATGTCGGCCCAGGCCGTTTCGACGGTGTCTGGGCGATCGACATCTCGGCCATCGATGTGGTGACGGGAGATGAGCGCTACGACTTCAATCTGCTGGCCAGTAACGACGTGGCATTCGGCAACGGCAACGTCGAGATGCTGTTCATGACCAATTTCGGCGGCGCTACCGGCCGCAGCATCGCCACCATCCTGGGCGCATCGCTGACCATTCCGCCGACCGGCATCGTGGGTTCGATGTGCATCTTCCCATTCACCAACATCAAGCAGCGCATCGTGTTCCGTTATCTGCGCGGCTATGTGGTGATCGCGGGCACCACCCCATCGGTGACCTTCAACTCGTGGATCACCATGAGCGTTAACAGCCACTAGCGGCGCAAGCCGTCAGCGGCGTAGCCGCCAAAGGAGCCTATCATGGCAGACACAGTCCCGCTGAATGAGCAGCAGCGCTTCGATGCATTTGTCAAGTCGGAGCAGCAGCGCCTTTATGCAGCCGCCAAGGCGGCGGCAGAGCCGGCCGATCAGGTCCGCTGCATGATCTACGAGAGGGGCAAGGACCCGATCGAAATCTACACCGTCGACGCCAAGGCGGTGGTGCGTCAGTATCCAGATCGCTACTCGCTCAAGCCATGGTCCGACGCACCGTCCCTGACCGGACGTCTGACGACACCCACAGGTCCGGTTCCCGGTCCGTTGACCGAGCAGCAGCGTCTTGACGCTGCCGCCAAGGCGGCGGCCGATCGGGTGGCGGCGCTGGAAGCACAGGCCCGCAGATCCCCGGCGACTCCGGCGCCTTTGTCATCAGACCTGACATTCCTGGATCGTTGATCATGGCACTGCCCACCAACGACATGATGAAGCGCGTCTATCACGTCTCGGGCGATCCCGAGGCGGGCATTCTGACCTATGCGGTCGATGCCTTTGAGGCGGTCAAGAAATTTCCCAAGGTGTGGTCGTTCCAGCCGTGGCCAGAGGCCGCCAAGACTGTCAAAACGACGGCTGAATATGATGTCGATCCAGAGCCAGAGCCAGAGCCGGAGCCGCGCCGGCCACCGAGCGCTGCCAGGCTTGCGGGTCTCGCCAAGGCCAGAGCCGCAAGACGTGTGGCCGGTAAGCGAACGAAGCTGACCCCAACCGAGAGGGCCGAGCAGGCCGCTCGCGTGGCGGCAAAGCGCCTCGCAATGCTGTCGGAGACTTCGCCGACCGAGTCCGCAAGTCCACCAGAAGGGTGATCGATGGCAATTCTCACGATCACCGAAAGCCGGGCGACGGTCATCGCGGGCCTGCAGGTGTTGCGTCTTAGCTCGATTGCCAGCCAAACGCTGGCGATCGGTGCCGGACCGGTGTCGTCCACGCCATTTCACCCTGATACCAAGCTGATTCGCGTTCACACGGACGCGCCTTGCCGGATCACGGGCGGTAGGGACGCAGGTGCTGCCGATATTCCGCTGTCCGCCAATCAGACCGAATACTTCGATGTCACCGAATGTGGTGGCTACCTGTCCGTTATCGCTTATTAGGAGCCGTCATGCCTGGGCTTGGACCCAATGTTTCGGCGGCAGACTTCAGCGGCGCCATGGCGGTGCTGCAGGCGCTCGGGGACGCGACGCGTGATCCTGCCGCCACCCGTGCGATGCTGAAGGACTGGGCCGACACGCTGGCAGCCGCCAAGGCCGAGCGCGCACAAGCGCAAGAGCTGGCCAGGCAGGCCGAGGCGGATCACGTCGAAGCCGACGAAATGCGGCTTGAAGCCGAGGCGCTGGCGGCCAAGACCAAAACCGCCATGGCGGCCCGGCAGGCCGAGCTCGACGCTCGCGCCAAGACGCTCGAGGCCGCGTTCGCCAAGCTGGCGGTCGAGCAGACCAGATTCGAGCAGGCCCGCATCGCATTCGAGACCGATGCGAGCACACGTATGCGCGACATCGCGGCACGCAGCGCCGATATCGATGCCCGTATGACTGCGCTGTCCCAGGCCGAGCATGATGTGGCTGTGCTGAGAACAGACCTGCAGGGACGCCTCGATCGCATCAAGGCGGCGGCGGCGTGATGGCATGGCGATATTCCAGGAATCGGTCGCCGTCCGCAACGCGAGGCTCGACGCCGAAGAGACCGCGATCGGTGCTTCGCCGCTCCTGAAGCTCTACACCGGCGCGGTGCCGGCCAACTGCGCGGCTGCCGACCCGGCCGGACTTCTCATCACGTTGACGCTGCCGGCCGACTGGCTCGCCAATGCGGCGGCGGGCGTCAAGTCCAAGGCCGGGACCTGGAGCGGCACCGCATCGGCTGCCGGGGTTGCGGCGAGCTGGCGCATCAAGGACTCGACCGACACGACTTGCCATTACCAGGGCGACGTGACCGACACAGTCGGGACCGGAACCTTGAAGCTCGACAACACCAACATTGCCAACACTCAGGCGATGGTCATCAATAGCGCATCGATCACGGCTGGAAATTCATAGAGGCTCACCATGGCTGACGGTCTATTCTATCAGGACACGCGCGAGCCGTTCATTGGCGCGGACATTGCCGCCGTCACGCTCGCGGCGACCAACAAGGCGCTCTATCCGGTTTCCAACTTTCCGGTGCTTGGCGGACAGTATTTTTCGCGCATCGGGAAAAAGTTGCACGTCATCTTGTTCGGCCGGATGACGACCGGCATCACGCCGGGCAACCTCACGCTTGGCGTGCTCTACGGGACCGGCGCGGATGCCAATGGCGTGGTGCTTGCATCGTCTGCGGCCGTCGCACTGGTCGCCAGCCAGACCAACATCTCATGGCAGCTTGACGTTATGGTGCATTGCCGATCACTTGGAGCGACCGGAACGCTATTCGCGCAAGGAATATTCCAGTGCAATCCGGCACTGGTTGCTTCGACGGCGCAGCCGGTCATGATCCCGGCATCGGCTCCCGTTGTGTCGGCCGCTTGTGATCTGACTGCCGCGCTTATTATCAGCTTGCAGGCATTGAGGTCGGGTTCTACGGCCGAGACAATGCAGGTCCACGACCTTAAGGTTGTTGCGGTGAATTGATGCAGCCGATCCTGTTCAAGCTGCAACGCCTTCGCCTCAACATGGCAGGCACGGGCATCAGGAAGCGTGGCGTTGCGCCGATGCGGCCCGCCATGGGTCTGCCGGCGGTCAAGTCCACGCTACCCGGTGTCAGCCGTGACTCGACGGGCGCGGCGCTCGCCGGCTGCACCACCACGCTGTTCAAGGTGAGAACGAATGGGCCGTTCCCGGTGTTCACGCAAATCGATGTCCAGGTTTCCGATGGCGGCGGGAACTATAGCTTTGTGGTCGGGCTCGATGGCCCCTATCGCGTAACGTGGGACCTCGACGGCGCTCCGATCCGAGCGGGGATTTCGTTGCGGACACTAGCGGGATCGGTGGATGGCCGGTAATGACGGATATCTTCGCCCGGTTCCGAGCGACGTAAACCCGAACGATGGCCGGCTCTACGACCCGACCGCTGCGGATAGCGGCGGCGTCACCATCAATGGAGCGCTTGCGCTTTTGGAGGCCGATGACGCTATCGCGATGAGCGGCAGCGTTCTGATCTCGGCCACCATGTCGCTCGTCGAAACCGACGACGTGCTTGCTATGCTGGGCTCGGTGGTGATCTCGGGCGCCATGGCGCTGGCCGAGGCCGACGATGCCTGGGCCTCTTCAGGCTCGGTCGTGATTGGCGGCGCCTTCGCGGTCACGGAAGCCGCCGACACCTGGGCATCGTCCGGCTCAATGGTGATTGGCGGTACTTTGGTCGCGACCGAGCAGGACGATAGTCTGGCCATGGCCGGCTCGGTCGTCATCGGAGGCGCCCTGTCGGCCACCGAGGCTGATGATACGGCCGCGCTGGCCGGGTCGGTGCTGATCCAGGGCGATTTGGCCACAACCGAGCAGGACGACACCTTCGCGGCGACCGATGCGACCCAGGGGGTTGGCGGCCAGAATGAGCGATTCCCGCCATTTCTGATCAACGTGGGCCAGATGAAGTCGCGTTATTAAGACCGTTACCAAGGTGCGTTGCCGGGTCCGCGAAGGCCGTCCAGGCTGCCATAATGGCCTCAAAGATCGGTATAATCAACGATTGCCTGCTGGCGACCAACGAGAACGTGGTCGTGAATGCGGATGACGGCTCCCGTGAATGGAATGCGGCCTCCGCGGCCTATGACGCGGGTGTCGAGCACCTTCTGGACGAGCACGACTGGAAGTTCGGCACCGCGGTCGAGATTGTGGACGAGCGGCTGGGCGACTCGCCCGATCCCCACTATGACGACCAGTATGCCAAGCCGGCCGGCTGTCTGCACGTGATCTGGGTGCGCAATACCGACAGTACCGGTCTGGACTGGAAGATTATCGGCAATACCATCGTGGTCAGCCAGACTGGCGGCATCTTGGTAAAGTTCGTGCGCGAGCCCGAACCTGGCCAGTGGCCTGGCCTTTTCGTCAAGACGCTGCGGCATTTCGTGATGGCGGGCATCTATCGCGGCATCAAGAACGATGCCGGCAATGCCAGGGCCGAGGAAAAGGCCGCCGAATTCTATCTGGCCAAGGCCCGGCCGCGCGGCGACAGCGAGGAGCCCGGCCGGGCGCGTTTCATCTCCACGCTCAGCAGGGCGCGCTCGACAAGGCGGTTCTAGATGAGCGGTCCTCCGCAGGTCATTCGGCAGCGCGACTTTTCGGGCGGACAGATCGACGCCGAGGCCAAGCGCCGCGACGACGAGCCGGTGGTGCGTGCCGGAGCTCGCCATGCCGAGAACGTCCGCATCCGGCCGGCCGGCGGCGCCACTCAGCGGCCAGGGCGAACCATTCGGTTCGACCACACCGGTCGTGTCGATCAGGTCAGGATGTCGCCGACAGCCGAATATACGCTGTGTTTCGGCAACACCACGCTGACGATCCGCGACAGCGCCGATAACATCGTGGCGCAAGCCTGGGGGTATGCGTGGACGCTAGCGACCCTGAAGGACATCCGCTGGGACGTGCTGCTTGATGACGTGTTCATCTGTTTTCCCGATCAGATCGTGAAGGTCGCGCATTGGGACGGTGTTAATGGCTGGACATTCTTCGATTATGTGCCGACCATTACGGTCGGTGGCCAGAAACGTGCGCCATTCTATCGCTTCGCCCGTCGCGGCATCACCATGGCGCTTTCGGCGCTGACCGGAACCGTAACGGTCACGTTCAGCGACAACGTTCTGGTAGCGGAGCATGTCGGGACGCGATTTCGCTATTATGACAAGCAGCTCACGATCGCGTCTGTGGCTACCGGAAAGACCGGAACCGCGACCGTGAGCGAGGTGCTGCGGCCGGTCGACCGTCTTCTCTTCACGGCGTCGATTACTTCGGTTTATTCGGTTGGCGACATCATCGAGGGCGATACCGGTGGGGCGCGCGGCTACGTGGCGGAAGTCGGTAACCCGGCTAACACCAATCTGACGATTATCCGTCTGACCGGTCAGTCGTTTCAAAACGGTCAGTTCGCGGTGGGGCCGAACGGCCAGGCTCAGCTCGCGGCAGCCGGCGCATCCACGGCTATTACTGTTGGGCCGGCGATCGCGGTCTGGGACGAGGAGGTGATGTCGGCTTATCGCGGCTATCCGCGCTCTGTGGCGGTCGATCAGAGCCGACTTATCCTGATGGATTTTCCGAGCGTGCCGGGCGGCGTGGCGTGGTCGGCGGTCACCGATGCCTACGATCTCTATATCGGGGCGCAGCCGGACGAGGCGTTTTTCGAGCTCGCGCCCGGTAAGAGCCGGGTCTTCCATGTCATTCCGGGCTCGGACGAGTTCGTGATGACCGATATTGGGGTCTACTACATTCCGATCTCGGAAGCGAATCCGCTGCGGCCCGGCTCCGTGGTGTTTCGCCCGATCGCGGGGCCGCCATCGTCAGATGTCGAGCCGGTTTCGACCGCACAGGGCGTGGTGTATATCGGCACCGATCTCAATCGCGTGCTCGCCATCGTGGGCACCGGGCAGACCGCTCAGCCCTATCTGGTACGATCGGCATCGGATCTGCACGGCGATCTGTTCCATGGCATTACGTGTATTGAGGTCGAGAACGGCAGCGGAATTCCGCCCGATGATCGTGTGTATGTGCTCAATGGCGACGGCACCATGGTGGTCGGTCGCTATCAGCCCGGCAAGGAATGGGTTGGTTGGACGCCGTGGTCCGGGGCCGGCACCGTCACGTGGATCAGCACCGGAGTGGGGGGCGGGGTGCTGCTATCGAGCACGTATGGCTTTGGCTCATTCGCGGAGGAGATTG
>Ga0209798_10002353_pt1 | contig 11125 bp, 12 predicted proteins | sample DOMMetBare3Fresh_FD_187475 | JGI IMG/M metagenome (GOLD analysis project Ga0209798, IMG submission 187475) | Wetland sediment microbial communities from St. Louis River estuary, USA, under dissolved organic matter induced mercury methylation -... | ecosystem: Environmental > Aquatic >...
AGTTTCGCGCCGTCACCGCCGGCATCTCCTTCTTCTTCTACTGATCTCCGCAGAGAGACACCCCATGAAAAAGACGCTCACGATCCTCATCGCCCTGCTGTCTGCTTCGGCCTTCGCGCAGACCACACAACCAGCCAATGAACAGGTCGTCGTGCCGCGAGTCGAGCGGCGTGACGTCAAGCTGCCCACGTTCCCGTCGAAGGACATCGAGGTCGGTGCGTTCGCCGGTGTCTACTCGACCGAGAACTTCGGTGCCAACGCGGTCTACGGCCTGCGCCTGGGCTACCACATCACCGAAGACTTCTTCGTCCAGGCCAACCTGGCGCAAACCAAGGTCAGCGACGAGAACTACCGCCAGTTGCTGCCGGGCGGTGGCATCTTTGCGCAGCCCGAAGTGAACCTCACCTACTACAACGTGAGCGCCGGCTGGAACGTGCTGCCGGGCGAGGTCTTCATCGGCGGCAACCGTGCCAAGGCGACATCGCTCTACCTGCTGGCCGGCATCGGCAGCACCAAGCTCGCCGAGCGCCGCCGCTCGACGATGAACTTCGGCCTTGGCATGCGCATGCTGCTCGCCGACCGCGCGGGCCTGCATGTCGAATTGCGCGACCACGTGTTCTCGATCGACCTGCTGGGCCCGCGCCAGACCACGCACAACCTGGAGCTCACAGGCGGGCTGGCCTGGTACTTCTAGAGCAAGACCTACAACGGGGGAGCATGAAGATGATCGACCGACGCCACCTGATCGCACTCGCGATGCTTGCCGCTGCGGGTGCTGCGAATGCCAAGGCTGCGCCGAACGCCCAGGCCCCGGACTTCACGCTGCGCCAGCTCGACGGGCCGAACCTGCGTCTGGGCGAGCAGCGCGGCCGCGTGGTGATGGTGAATTTCTGGGCCACCTGGTGCGGCCCGTGCCGGGTCGAGCTGCCGCACCTGGCGCGCCTGCACGACAAGTACCGCGGCTCCGGCTTCCTGTTGCTGGGCGTGAACATCGACGACGACCCGAGTGCGGCCAAGGCGCTGGCCGGCAAGCTCGGCCTGACGTTCCCGGTGCTTCTCGACTCGAAGAAAGAGGTCGTCGGCGCCTACGACCTGAACGCGATGCCGGCCACTGTGCTGATCGACCGCGACGGCCGCGTGCGCCATCTGCACCGCGGCTACAAGGAAGGCGTCGAAGCGCTCTACGAGCAGCAGGTGCGCGCACTCTTGAAGGAATGACGAGATGAAGCGCTCTCTTGCTCTGCTCTTGGGGGTTGCCACGATGCTCGGCGGCTGCGCCGCACCCGAGCCCTGGGTCAAGCCGTACGAGCGTGAACGGCTGGCCGATCCCATCATGCAATGGCAGGGCGATCTGCTGGCCTCGAAGAACAGCCAGCATGTGCGCGACATCCGCGAAGGCGCGCGCGGCGCCAACGGCGTTCAAGGAGGTGGCTGTGGCTGCAAGTAAGGTCATCGGCCGCTTGCTGCAGTCGCTTTCAGCGTTGCTGGGCGGCGCCTTCGCCATGCAGGGCGCCAAGGCCGCACCGTTGCCGCCCGACCATGCCGAAGCGATGTACCACCGCTACAGCGGCGGCGGGCTGACTTCCGACGGGCCGGCGCTGCTCGTGCGCAAGAATCTCCTCGACAAGGTCTCGCTCACCGGCCAGGTTTACGTCGACGCGGTCAGCAACGCGTCGGTCGATGTCGTCACCACGGCCAGCCCGTACAAGGAGCGCCGCACCGAGTACGGCCTCGGCCTCGAGTACGCGGTGCGCGACGCCAACATCACGCTTGGCCTGGCCAGCAGCAAGGAGCCCGATTACCGCGCCGACTCGTTCTCGGTCGACGTGGCGCAGGAGACCTTCGGCGGCATGACGACGGTCAACCTCGGCTTCACACGCGGCGCCGACAAGGTCGGCCAGAAGACGATCGGCTTCTTCGATCAGGCCAAACATTGGCAGTACCGCATCGGCGTGACGCAGATCCTGACGTCGCGCTGGATGGCGAGCGCCAACCTCGAGGCCATTGCCGACAGCGGTTACCTCGGCAATCCGTACCGCGCCGCGCGCGTCTTCGGCGCCGCCGTGCCGGAGAACGTGCCGCGCACGCGCAGCTCGCGCGCGCTCAACCTGCGCGTGATCGGCGACCTCGGCTCGCGCGATGCGGTGCGCGGCTCTTATCGCTACTTCTGGGACAACTGGGACGTCAAGTCACACACCTTCGAAGGCGGCTACAGCCGTTACGTCGGCGAGTCTTTCCTCCTCGACGGATTCCTGCGCCACTACCGGCAAGGCAAGGCCTCGTTCTACAGCGACGACGCGCAGGTCCAGAACACCTACGTCACGCGCAACCGCCAGCTCGGCACCTACGACGGCAACACACTCGGCGGCAAGGTGACCTACAGCTGGAAGAAGGTGCCCGGGCAGTACGAGATCAAGTTCAACGGCGCCCTGGAAGTGCTGCGCTACCGCTACAGCGACTACACCGACTTGCGCAGTGGCTCGACCTACAGCCTGTCGGCCAGCGTGCTGCAGCTGTACGTGACGGCCAACTACTGAAAGAGAACCACGATGTTCAAGACCCTCATGACCTTGCTGATCGCCGTCGCTGCAAGCGCCTTCGCGCTCAGCGTTGCCGCGCAGGACAAGCCGGCGCCGGTGGCGACGGCCAACGCCGCCAGCCTCGACAACCGCGTGCAGGATCTGAAGTCCGATGTCATCAAGCTCAACCGCGACCTGCTGGTGCTCGAGGAGGAACTGCTGTTCCCGGCGAGCACGCAGGTGGCGCTCTTCGTGTCGATGGACGTCGGCAAGCTGTTCGAGCTCGACTCGGTGCAGATCAAGCTCGACGACAAGCAGGTCACCCACTACCTCTATACCCCCCTCGAAGTGCAGGCCCTTCACCGCGGCGGCGTGCAGCGCGCCTTCGTCGGCAACCTGCGCAGCGGCACGCACGAGATCATCGCCACCTTCACCGGCAAAGGCCCGCACGACCGCGACTACAAGCGCGGCACGACGATCAAGTTCGACAAAGGCACGGAGCCGAGGTACATCGAGCTGCGCATCAAGGATTCGGCCGGCAAGCTGCAGCCTGAGTTCGAAGTGAAGGTCTGGTGACCATGGCCCACCCCCGAAGCGCCTTCGGCGCTCCCCCTCAAGGGGGCGCCGCTGGCGGACCGGCCAAGCCGGATCCGCGGCGGCCGCTTGGGCACGTCTTGCTTGGCCACCTGGCGATCGCAGTGGCCTGCGCGTTGACTTGTGGCGCATCTGGGGCGCAGCCTGAGTCGCCCGCCAAGCGCCCGGTCACCGCGCCGCATTACGGCGACACGCTGTTCCACTTCTACCAGGACAAGTACTTCAGCGCCGTGACCTCGCTGATGGTGTCGCAGCACTTCACGCGCCTGGCGCCGCACGATGACGACAGCGAAGTCCTGCGCGGCGGCCTGCTGCTGTCGTACGGCATGCATCGCGAGGCCGGGCAGATCTTTGCGCAACTGATCGAGCGCAACGCACCGCCGTCGGTGCGCGACCGCGCCTGGTACTACCTGGCCAAGATCCGCTGGCAGCGCGGCCTGCACAAGGAAGCCGAAGAGGCGATCGCCAAGATCGGCGGCAAGCTGCCCGAGGGTCTGGAAGAAGACCGCGGCCTGCTGCATGCCAACCTGTTGATGGCGCGGCACGACTTCAATGGCGCCGCCACCGTGCTGCGTGGCATGACCGACATCAAGAACCCGTCGCCGGCCAGCCACTTTGCGCGCTTCAACCTCGGCGTCGCGCTCGTCAAGAGCGGGGACGTGCCGGCTGGCAGCGCGTTGCTCGACGAAGTGGGCCGCATGCCGGGTGCGAATGAAGAACAACGCAGCCTGCGCGATCGCGCCAACGTCGCCCTGGGTTTTTCTGCCCTGCAAGACGGCCGCAGCGACGACGCGCGCACGGTGCTGGAGCGCGTGCGCTTGCAGAGCCTGCAATCCAACAAGGCGCTGCTCGGCTTCGGCTGGGCGGCGGCGAACGCGAAACAGCATGACCAGGCGCTGGTGCCTTGGACCGAGCTGGCCAACCGCAGCGTCAGCGATGCGGCAGTGCTCGAAGCCAAGATCGCGCTGCCGTATGCGTACGCCGAACTCGGTGCCTATGGCCAGTCGCTCGAGGGCTATCAGAACGCGGTGTCGCAGTTCGACAGCGAGCAGAGCGCGTTGAAGGAATCGATCGCCGCCATCCAGAGCGGCAAGTTGATCCAAGGCCTGAACGCCAAGAACCCCGGCAGCGAAATGGGCTGGTTCTGGAACCTGACCGAGCTGCCCGAGATGCCGCACGCCGGCCACCTGACGCAGGTGCTGGCGCAGCACGACTTCCAGGAGTCGTTCAAGAACTACCGCGACCTGCTGTTTCTCGGCAGCAACCTGGCGCAGTGGCGCGACAGCCTCGTCGCCTACCGCGACATGCTGGCCGAGCGCCGCAAGGCCTTCAATCAGCGCCTGCCACAAACCGTCAGCGGCGAAAAGGGATCGATCGTCGATCTGGCCAAAGCGATGAAGAACCGCGCGACGCTGGCCGCCGAGCTCGACCGCGTCGAGCGGCAGGGTGATGTGATCGCCTTCAGCGACCAGCGTCAGGATGCGCTGCTTCAACGCCTGGCCGACGTGCAGGCGGCGATGCAGGCCAACGCCAAGGACCCGGAGATCGCCAGGCTCGCCGACAAGGTGCGCCTCCTGTCGGGCGCGCTGGCCTGGGAGCTGTCGAGCCAGTGGCCGGACCGGCTGTGGCAGGCGAAGAAGGCGTTGCGTGACGGCGACAGCGGCCTCGAAGAGGCGCAGGCGCGCGAAGCGCGGCTGGCCAAGGCGCAGCGCGAGGAGCCGCAGCGCTTCGAGCGTTTTTCCAAACGAATCGACGCTCTGGAGGCGCAGATCAATCTGCTGATTCCGCGCGTGGCCTCGGTCACCAAGGAGCAGCAAGAGGCCGTGCAGAACATCGCCGTCGCTGAACTGGCAGGCGCGCAGCAGCGCCTGGCCGAGTACCAGACGCAGGCTCGCTTTGCGCTGGCGCAGTTGTACGACCGCGCCAGCCTGGCGAAGAACGCCAAGGAGGGCAGCGATGCGCAGCGCCGTTAGCCTGTCCTTGATCGCCGTGGCCTGTCTGACGGCGTGTGCGAGCAACAAGCCGACGCCGGGTGACGATGCGCCGACGCTGGCCACGCTGTCGCAGCGCAGCGTGCCGGTGGACAAGGACCGCCGCGTGCAGAGCGACGAGACGCAAGCCATCGCCGCTTACCGCAAGTTCCTCGACAGCACGCCCAAGGCCGACCTGGCGCCGCAGCGTGCCGAAGCCATGCGCCGTTTGGGCGACCTCGAAATGGTGGCTGCCGACAACCGCAGCGCGACCAGTACGAACGGCGCCGCGCCCGACTACAAGGCGGCCGTATCACGCTACCTGGACTACCTGAAGGCCTACCCGAACGACCCCGGCAACGACCGCGTGCTCTACCAGTTGGCGCGCGCACAAGAGCAGAGCGGGGAGTTGGAAGCCGCGCTGAAGACGCTCGACCGCTTGGTCGCCTCGTACCCGAACACCGCCACGCTCGAAGAAGCGCAGTTTCGCCGCGGCGAGTTGCTGTTCACGTTGAAGACCTACCCCGCTTCCGAGCAGGCCTACAACGCGGTCCTGGCGATGAACAGCCAGACGGCCTACCGCGACCGCGCTCTTTACATGCAAGGCTGGTCGCGTTTCAAGCAGGCCAAGCTCGAAGAGGGCTTGCAGTCCTTCTTCGGCGTGCTGGACGGCAAGCTCGCCGGTCGCAGCGACGAACCCCTGGAGAACCTGAAGGACTTGTCGCGCGGCGACCGTGAACTGGTCGAAGACACCTTCCGCGTGATGAGCCTGTCGCTGGCCAACCTCCAGGGCGCCGAGTCGATCGCAGCGTTCGCGAAGAACGACACGCGCAAGAGCTACGAGTTTCGCGTCTACCAGCAACTGGGCGAGCTCTACATCAAGCAGGAGCGCGTGAAAGACGCGGCCGACACTTTCGGCGCTTTCGTGCGCAAGAACCCGATGCATGCACAGGCGCCGGTGCTGGCCGCACGCGTGATCGACATCTATGAAGGCGGTGGCTTTGCCAACCTCGCGCTCGATGCAAAGAAGGAATACGTCGGCCGCTACGGCGTGGCCAGCGAGTTCCGCAAGGCCAACCCGGAAGGCTGGAGCAAGGCGCAGCCGCTGGTGAAGACGCGCTTGTCCGAGCTGGCGCGCCACTACCACGCCAGTGCACAGAAGACCAAGGCCAGCAGCGACTACCAGGAGGCCGTGCGCTGGTACCGCGACATCATCACTGGCTTCCCCGGCGAGCCCGACACGGCCCGCAACCACTTCCTGCTCGGCGAACTGCTGTACGAAGACTCGCGTTTTGCCGAGGCTTCTGTCGAGTACGAGAAGACGGCGTACGGCTACCCGAAGCACGACAAGAGCGCCGATGCAGGCTATGCCGCGCTGCTGGCCTATGCCGAGCAGGACAAGCGCGCCGCCGCAGCCGACAAGCCGAAGCTGCAACTCGCCGGTGTGCAGAGCTCGCTGCGTTTCGCCGACTCCTTCGGCAAGGACCCGCGTGTTGCCCCGGTGCTGACCAATGCCGCTGACCGCTTGTATGCGCTGAAAGACTTCGAGCAGGCGCAGTCTGTGGCCGAGCGGGTGCTGGCTCTGGATCCGCCGGCCACGCCCGAGCAGAAACGCGTCGCGACGACGGTGCTGGCCAACACGGCTTTCGAAAGTGGCGCCTTCGATCGTGCCGAGAAGCGCTACGGTGAGTTGCTCGCATTGACGCCGGTGAACGACAAGGGACGAGGCGAGTTGGTCGAGCGCCAGGCGGCGTCGATCTACAAACAAGGCGAATCGGCGCAGAAGTCCGGCAAGTCGCAGGATGCCGTCGGCCACTTCACGCGCGTCGCGGCGGTCGCGCCGGGCTCGGCCATTCACGCCAGCGCGCAGTTCGACGCGGCCGCGGCGATGATCGGCTTGAAGGATTGGGACAACGCCGCCAGGACGCTCGAAGACTTCCGCCAGCGTTTCCCGAAACACCCGCTGGTCGACGACGCGTCGAGCAAGCTGGCGGTGGCCTACCTCGAGAAGGGCCGCTGGAGCGAAGCCGCCGGCGAGTTCGAGCGCGTGGCAGCGAGTGGCAAGGACCCGAAGCTGTCGCAAGAAGCGCTGTGGCAGGCCGCCGAGCTGCATGCCAAGGGCAACAACCGCGCGGCGTCGGCCAAAGCGTATGAGCGCTACCTGAAGCAGTACCCGGAACCATTGGAGCGCGCGGTCGAGACCCGACAACGCCTGGCCGTGATGGCCAAGGCCGACGGCAACGCCAAGCGCGAGTTCGAGTTGCAGCGCGAGATCTTCACCGCCGATCAGCGTGGTGGCGCGGCGCGCACCGAGCGCACCAAGTACCTCGGTGCGATGGCGGCGCTGGCGTTGGCGCAGCCGGCAGTCGATGATTACAAGAAGGTCGCGCTGGTCGAGCCGCTGCAAAAGAGCCTGAAGACGAAGAAGTTGAAGTTCGAAGAGGCGCTGCGCGGTTATGCGGCAGCCGCCGAGTACGGTGTGGCCGATGTCTCCACCGCGGCGACCTTCCACACTGCCGCGCTGTACCAGGACTTCGGCAAGGCGATGCTGAACTCGCAGCGGCCGAAGGGGCTGAAGAAGCTCGAACTCGAGCAGTACAACGTGCTGCTCGAAGAGCAGGCCTTCCCGTTCGAGGAAAAGGCGATCGAGCTGCACGAGGTCAATGCCAAGCGCACCGCAAAGGGCGTGTACGACGAGTGGGTGCAGAAGAGTTTTGCCGCGCTGCGCACGTTGAAGCCCGGCCGTTATGCGCGTGTGGAACGCTCGGAAGGAGTGATCAATGAGATTCGTTGAGCACGCGATCACGCTGACCTTGCTGGCCGCGCTCGGCGCCTGCGCCAGCGCGCCCGAGGTCGTGAGAAAGCCGGTGGAGGCGGTGCAGCAGGTGGTCAACACAGCCGTTGCGGTGGTGCCGGTCGTGACCGAAGCGCCGGTGAACCCGCAGGCGCAGGCCGCGTTCGACGCCGCACGCGCGCACCTGCGCGCCGGCCGCACGGCCGAGGCCGAGCGTGGTTTCCGCGACGTGATTGCCAAGCACCCCGAGCTCGGCGGCGCGCACGCCAACCTCGGCCTGATCCTGCGCAACGCCGGCAAGCACGACGAGTCCATCGCCGCGCTCGAACAGGCGGTGAAGGCGAGTCCGAAGCAGCCCGTGTTCCACAACCAGCTCGGCGTCAGCTACCGCCACAAGGGCCAGTTCGAGAAGGCGCGCAACGCTTATGCGCAGGCAATCGCGCTCGACGAGAACTATGCCGACGCGCACCTGAACCTCGGTGTGCTGCTCGACCTCTACCTCGGCGACAACGCGCTGGCGCTGGTGCAGTACGAGCGCTACCTGGCGCTGTCGCCGGCCGGCGATGCGGCCGTCGGCAAATGGGTGGCCGATCTGCGCAACCGCAAGCCGGCCAGCGTGGCACAGGCCGACGTCAAAGTCAGCAAGAAGGAATGAGCACGATGAAACGCCTCCTTGCACTGACGACGCTGTGCGTCGCTTGCACTGCGTTCGCCCAAGACCGCGCCGACATCGACCGCACGCAGATCATCGGCAATCGCGAGTTACCAAAAGTTCTGTACATCGTGCCGTGGAAAAAGCCCTTGCCCGGAGCGCTGGCAGGACGACCATTGCAGTCCGTGCTCGACGAAGTGCTTGCCCCCGTCGATCGTGATGTGTTTCGTCGGCAGGTGAACTACCACGGACAGATCGAAGCGCAAGCCAAAACGCCCACCAAGTAAGTCAGGACCCCTCTCATGAACATCTTCGAATTCGCGATCAAGTTCTTCCAGGACAGCGGCCTGGCCATCTACCCCAGCATCCTGATCGCCGCAATCGGCCTGGCGATCGCGATCGAGCGCTTTGTCTTCCTCGCCAAAGCGCGCTCGCAGAACCGTGCGCTGTGGGACAAGATCCAGCCGCACCTGCAAAACGGCAAGCTGAAGGAAGTGCACCAGATGGCCAGCGGCTCCGACGCCGCGGTCGGCAAGATCGTTGCCAACGGCCTGAATCGCATGCAGAGCCCGGGCCGCCGCGAAGACGTCGACGCGGCGATGGAAGAGGGCATGATGGAAATCGTGCCGCGCCTGGAGAAGCGCACGCACTACATCGCGACTTTTGCCAGCGTGATCACGCTGGTCGGCCTGTTGGGCACCATCATCGGCCTGATCAAGGGCTTCACGGCGGTGGCACAGGTCAACCCGGCGGAGAAGGCCGAGCTGCTGTCGGCGTCGATCTCGATCGCGATGAACAACACTGCGTTCGCGCTGGCCATCGCCATTCCGTTTTTGCTGATCCACTCTTTCCTGCAAGCGCGCACGAGCGAGATCGTCGACGGCCTGGAAGCCGCGAAGATCAGCTTCCTCAACGTGACGCAGCGCTTGAAGGCCGAGCAGTCATCCCCCGCTCGCTGATCGCTGGTCCGACAAGGAATCGCCATGCGATCGCGCCGCATCAGAAAACACACGGCCGAGCTGGACGTCACGGCGTTCATCAACCTGATCGTCGTGCTCGTGCCCTTCCTTCTCTCGACAGCGGTGTTCACGCGCCTGTCGGTGATCGAGCTGTCGCTGCCCGCGCAAACCTCGGGCGTCGAGCAGTTGAAGGTCGATGAACTCAAGCTCGAGGTCGTGATCCGTCCCGATGCGCTCGAAGTCGGCGACAAGATCGGCGGCCTGATCGCGCGCATCCCGAACAAGGAGAAGGCTTACGACACGGCCGCGCTGGCGCAGATCGTAGAGCAGTTGAAGACGCGCTTTCCGAAGCAGGGCAATGCGACGGTGCTCGCACAGCCCGACACCTCATACGAAGTCCTCGTCGATGTGATGGATGCGGTGCGCGAAAAGCCGGCGCCGAAGGTCGGCAAGGGGTCGGCGATGCCGATGTTCCCGGACATCTCGATCGGCGACGCGCCGCTGGTAAAGAAGTCATGAGCAAGCTCTCGGGAATCCAGAAGCGCGCCGAGCGCAAGTCGCGCAACAAGATGTCGATGGACATGAACCTGGTGTCGCTGATCGACATCTTCACGATCCTGCTGTTTTTCCTGTTGTCGTCGGCCACGGGCGTCGAAATCCTGAACTCGACCAAGGCGGTCAAGCTGCCGGCGTCGAGCGCCGACAAGCTGCCCAAGGAAACGGTGGTCATCGTTGTTGCGGGACAAGACATCCTGGTCGATGGCCGCAAGGTGACGACAGTCAATGAAGCGCTGGCCACGGTCGGCGACGAGATCGCGCCGCTGAAGGCGGAACTTGCACTGCATGCGAGCAAGAAGGTCGTGCGCGAAGAGAACAAGGCGCAGGGCCGCGCGGTGACGATCATGGGCGACCGCGACATTCCGTATGCGCTGCTGCGCAAGGTGATGGCGACAGCGGCGCGTGCCGACTTCAGTGATGTGTCGTTTGCGGTGACGAAGAAGGACGCGAAAGCATGAGCTCCGCGGCACTTTCATTCCGCACGCCGTACTTCGCCTGGGCGTATTCGCCGGAGGACGAGAAGCGTTTTCGCCGCTACCTGCGCAACATCTTGACCGTGGTGCTGCTGGCGTGTCTCATCTTCATCCTGATGCCGCGACCGAAGGAAGTGCGAGTCGCGCAGGAAGCGCCGCCGCGTCTGGCCAAGCTGTTGCTCGAACGGGAAGCGACGCCGCTGCCGAAGCCGGTGGCGCCGCCGCCGCAAGCCAAGAAGGAAGAGCGCGTTGCCGAGCCGACGAAGCCGGCCGAGAAGACTGCAACGCCCGAACCCAAGCGCCCCGAGCCGCGGCAGGAGGCTGCCAAGGGCGCCAAGGTGCCCGAAGCTCGCAACCCCATCGAAGGCAAGCCGCCGGGTGAAGTGGATGCGGCGCGCAAGCGCGTTGCCGGCATCGGTCTGCTCGCGTCGAGCAAAGACTTGAACGAGCTGCGCGGTGCGCCGGTGGCGGTGCAACTGCAGACCGACATCAAACAAGGCCCAGGCGTTGGCACCGGCGTCGGCGTCGGCGTCGGTGCCGGCAACGAAGCCGGCATTCCGATCCGTTCGATGATCACTTCGAATGCTCAGGGAGGCAGCGGCGGTA
>Ga0209798_10002354_pt1 | contig 11122 bp, 4 predicted proteins | sample DOMMetBare3Fresh_FD_187475 | JGI IMG/M metagenome (GOLD analysis project Ga0209798, IMG submission 187475) | Wetland sediment microbial communities from St. Louis River estuary, USA, under dissolved organic matter induced mercury methylation -... | ecosystem: Environmental > Aquatic > Freshwater...
CGAAGGTCTGGGCGCCCATCACGACGGCGCGCTTGTGGTCCTGCAGCGCGCCGGCAACGATCTCGCTGGCCGAGGCCGAGCCTTCGTTGACCAGCACCACCAGCGGCACCTTCTTGATCGCTTCGGGCAGGCGGCGCAGCGGGTCGGCACCGCGGCGCGCGTAGTACTCGGGCGCGGACGTGAAGCTGGCCTTGGCGTCGGCCACCTGGCCGTTGGTCGACACCACCACGGTATTGGTGGGCAGGAAGGCCGCGCTGATGCCCACCGCACCGTCGAGCAGGCCGCCCGGGTCGTTGCGCAGGTCGAGCACGATGCCCTTGAGGTTCGGGTCGGCCTTGTAGAGATCCTCGACCTTGCGCGCGAAGTCGTCGACGGTGCGCTCCTGGAACACCGTGACACGGACCCAGGCGTAGCCGGGTTCCATCAGCTTGGCGCGCACGCTTTGCTGGCGGATCTCCTCGCGCATCAGCGTGACCGGGAAGCTGCGCGATTCGTCCTTGCGGAACACCTGCAGCGCGACCTTGGTGTTGGGCTCGCCGCGCATGCGCTTGACCGCCTGGTCGATCGTCAGGCCCTTGACCGGCGTGTCGTCGATGCGGGTGATGAGGTCGCCGCTCTTCAGGCCGGCACGGAAGGCGGGCGAGCCCTCGATCGGCGAGACGATCTTGACCAGACCGTCTTCCATCGCGATCTCGATGCCGATGCCGACGAACTTGCCGGTCGTGCCTTCGCGGAATTCCTTGAAGGTCTTCTTGTCGAAGTACTGGCTGTGCGGATCGAGCCCGGACACCATGCCGGCGATCGCATCGGTGACGAGCTTCTTCTCGTCCACCGGCTCGACATAGTCGCTCTTGATCATGCCGAAAACGGCGGCGAGCTGCTGCATCTCCTCGAGCGGCAGCGGCGCGAAACTGGCGCGCGCCACGGCCTGCAACTGCATCGTGGTCAAGGCACCGGCCACCGCGCCCAGGGCGACGAATCCGGCAATCTTCAATTTGGCGCCCATCTCGGAGCCTCCTGGCAAAGGTTCTCGGGAATATACGCCCGACCCCGGCATCGGATGCGTGAAGAAGGGCAAAGTTCAACCGCCCGGGTTGCGGGGGCGGTTTTCGCGTTCGAACGTAACCACATGGTCGACCAGCGGGCGGATGCCGATCCACTCGCCCACGTGATGGTCGTGGTGGCTGGGCACATGGGCCAGCACCTGCTCGCCGCTGGCCAGGCGCAGCGTGTAGAGGAACTCCGAGCCGCGGAACGCCTTGTGTTCGATGCAGGCGCGCACCGGCGCGGCGTCGTCGTGCACGATGTCGTCGGCGCGCAGCAGCACGTCGCATTCGTCGTTGGGGTAGGCGCCGGGCAGCGGGCATTCGGCGGCATCGGCCAGCGCGCCCAGCGGCGTCATCACCCGCGGGCCGTCGGGCGTGGTGACCACGCGGCCGGGGGTGAAGACGCCGTGGCCGATGAAGTCGGCCACGAAGCGTGTGGCCGGGCGGTGGTAGAGCGAGTACGCGTCGTCCCACTGCTCGAGCCGGCCGCGGTGCATCACGCCGATCACGTCGCCGATCGCGAACGCCTCGAGCTGGTCGTGGGTTACGAACAGCGCCGTGGTGCCCGACTGGTTGAGGATCGCGCGGAGGTCCTGCACCAGCCGGTCGCGCAGGTCGGCATCCAGGCTGGAGAAGGGCTCGTCGAGCAGCAGCAGCTGGGGCGACGGCGCCAGCGCGCGCGCCAGCGCCACCCGCTGCTGCTGCCCGCCTGAGAGATGGTGCGGGGCGCGGTGGGCGGCATGCGCCAGCCCCACCCGTTCGAGCACATCGGCCACGCGCGCGTCGCGCTCGCGGCGTGGCAGATGCTTGATCCCGAAGGCCACGTTGTCGCGCACCGACAGGTGCGGGAACAGGGCGTAGTCCTGGAACACCATGCCGATGCGGCGGTCTTCGGGCTCCACATGCGTGGCCATGTCCCCGAGCAGCCGCCCGTCCATGCGCACGCTGCCCGCGGCCAGCCGTTCGAGGCCGGCCACCGCGCGCAGCAACGACGTCTTGCCGCAGCCCGACGGGCCGATCAGCACGCCGATCTGTCCCTTGGCCAGCGACAACGAGACACCGGCCACGGCATCGTGGCCGGCGCCCGGGCGCGCCGACCCGGCGGCGCTCCCCCGGGCGGCGGCGAGCAGCGGGGCCGCATCACCGCGGCTTGCGGCGTAGCGCACACCCACATCGCGAAGGTCGAGGAACATGGCCGTATCATAGCCGTTACATAAGAATCATTCGCATTCAGGGCAATGACCCTGGACTCCGATGCGCATCCTGCTGATCCTGGTCTGCCTGCTGCTCGCCCTGCCGGTGCTCGGCGTGTTCGGCGCATGGCTCGCTTTCGACGCCGGTGCGTGGCAGGTGCTCGAGCACCTCGCGCAGACGGTGCTCGGCGGCTATGCAGCGCAATCCCTGCTGCTGGCCCTGGGCGTGGCGCTGGGCGTCGCGGCGATGGGCGCGGGCGCGGCGGCCGCGGTGGCGCTGTTCGAGTTCCCGGGACGGCGCTGGTTCGAGTGGGCCTTGCTGTTGCCGCTGGCCATGCCGGCCTATGTGCTGGCCTACGTCTACACCGACTTCCTGCAGTACGGCGGTCCGCTGCAGAGCGGCCTGCGCGCATTGACCGGCGCGCAGGGCGCGCTGTGGCCGGACGTGCGCAGCCTGCCCGGCGCCATCGTCCTGTTCGTGCTCGCGCTGTATCCCTACGTGTACCTGCTCGTTCGCACCTCGCTGGCCGAACGCGGCGTGCACCTGATGGAGGCCGCGCGCCTGCTCGGCGCGGGCTTCTGGCGCCGGGTGCGTGAAGTGGCGCTGCCGCTGTCGCGCCCGGCACTGACGGCGGGTGTCGCACTGGCGCTGATGGAGACCTTGGCCGACTACGGCGTGGGCGCCTATTTCGGCCTGACCACGCTGTCCACCGGCATCTACAAGGCCTGGCTGGTGATGAACGACCGCATCGCGGCCGCCCAGCTCGCCTCCGTGCTGCTGGGGGTCGTCGCGCTGGTGCTGGTCGCCGAGCGGCGCGCACGCGCGAAGTTGCGCTTCGTCGAGGCGCGCGTGTCAGCCGCCGAAGGGCGCGAGGCGCGTCCGGTGGTGCTGCACGGGCGGCTGGCGCTGCTGGCGTGGGGACTGTGCGCCGTGCCGGTGGCCTTGGGCTTCGCGTTGCCGGTGGTACTGCTGGCCCGCCAGGTCTGGCGCGAGGCCGTCTATGGCGAATTCGGCCTGCCGCTGGCGCGCTTCGCGCGATGGAGCGCCAACAGCTTCGAGCTGGCGGCGCTGGCCGCGCTGCTGGCGGCGGCGCTGGCCCTGGCGCTGGTGTTCGTCGTTCGCGTCACGTCGGCGCGCTCATGGCGCACGCGCGTGCTCAGGTCGGGCGCGGCGCTGGTTTCGCTCGGCTATGCGGTTCCCGGGGCCGTGGTGGCGGTGGGCATCCTGTTGCCGCTGGGCGCGGCGCAGGCCTTGTGGCCGCAGGCGCCTTTCACGGCTGCAGTGACGGGCACGGCAGCCGGCCTGCTGCTGGCCTATCTGGTGCGCTTCTCGGCCGTCGCGTTGCAGACGGTCGAGGCCGGCTACACGCGCCTGCCGCCGAGCCTGGACGACAGTGCGCGCATGCTCGGCGCCTCCCACACGCGACTGCTCGCGCAGGTGCACACGCCGCTGCTCAAGCGCACGCTGCTGGCGGCCATGCTGCTGGTATTCGTCGACGTGATGAAGGAGCTGCCCGCGACGCTGGTGCTGCGGCCCTTCGACAGCGACACGCTGGCGGTGGTGGCCTACAACCTGGCACGCGACGAGCGCCTGGCCGAAGCGGCCTTGCCGTCGTTCGCGATCGTGCTGGTGGGCTTGCTGCCCGTGCTGCTGCTGGTGCGCGCGATGCGCAGATGACAGCCCCAAGCTCGCTTCGCTCGCGTCCCCCGAGGGGAGCTCGGGCCGCTCGGGGCGGCCCGGCGCTGGCCCGAGGCGAGATGCGTGGCGCCTCCGGCGGGAATCGAACCCACATCTGGCGCTTAGGAGGCGCCCGTTCTATCCATTGAACTACGGTGGCGGGGTGGGCGATTGTAGGAGTGCAGCGGTCAGTTCCAGCGCCAGGTCCAGATCGCGTCGAGCGAGTTCTCGGCGCCCGACTGGGCGCGAAGCGTGAACCGTTGCGCAGCACGGTAGACGAGCTGCCAGGTGCCGGTGGTGTTGTTGACGCTGCGCTCGTAGCCCACGTACCAGTGGCGCGACAGCTGCTTGCCCAGCGTGACCACGGTCTCGCGAACGTCGCCGATCTCGTTTTGCCGCACCGACAACTCGTCAAGTCCCAGGTTGGCCAGAAGTGCGGTGTTCCCGCCTGCGCCTTCGCCAGCCAGCAGCGCGAGCGCGGCGCGTTGCAGCAGCGCAGTGTCGGCGCGCGCCAGGCCGTCGCTGGCACGGCCCAGCACGAGCCAGGACAGCTTGTCGTAGTCGCTCATCTCGGGTTCGCTGGCCAGGCGCACGTAGGGCAGCTGTGCCGTGCCGCTGATCAGCACGCCAACCTTGACATCCAGGTTCGGCCGCACCGCGAGGATGTCCAGGCGCGGGTTGTCGGCTTCGCCGCTGAAGGCGAGCACGCCGCGTTCGATCTCCAGGCTCTGTCCGTACGCCGCGTAGTGGCCCTCCACGGCGCGGACCTGGCCGTTGATCGCCAGCCGGCCCTGGGGTGCGGTGATCGCGACGCGGCCGGCCAGGCGCGTGTCGAGGCCCCGTCCGCGCAGCCGCAGTTGCGGGCCCAGGTCGACCTGCACATCGACGTGCAATTCGCGGGGCGCGGCCGCCGGCCGGCCTCGCGGTACGGTCTTGTCCTCGGCGTCGGGTGCGGCCGCGCGCCCGCCGTGCCGGCCCCCGCGCACCCGCACGTCGGCGTCGAGGCTGGGTGCGTCACCGCGCGTCACGTCGATCAGGCCCTCGTCGATCGCCAGCTTGCCATCGAGTGCCATCTTGTTGGCCTCGAGTGCCAGTCGTGCCTGTCCGCTGGCGACGATGCGCCGGTCGCTGCGCCCGAGCATGCGGAATTTGTCGGCCGTCAGTGCGAGCGTGGTCCGGGGCGCATCGCCGAGCACGGCGCCGCCGGTCAGGCGCAATTCACCGTCGCCGCCCTTGACGACGAAGCGCTCGATGCGCGCCTCGGCGCCACGCAGCGACAGCGCCAGTTCCCCGTCGCGCACATCGACGCCCTGGATCAGGTTGCGCAACGCCAGGCCCGAGCCCTCCATCCGGCCTTCGATCTCCGGCGCCCCGAAGCGCCCGCCGAGCGCTGCGCTGGTCCGCAACTGACCGGCCACGCGCCAGCCCGGCGGCATGAATCGCGCCCACACCCCCAGGTCGGCCACCCGCCACTCGAGCACGCCCTGCATCGCCGCGTCGGGCGCCGGCCAGGTGGCCGTTGGCGCGATGCGCAGGCTTTGCGCGCCGGCCAGCACACCCATGTGGGCGCCGGCCACCGCCTGCGTGAAGTGCCACGTGCCTGCGTCGGCCGCGAGCGCCAGGCGCAGATCCGACAGGCCGAACGGCTGGGTGTCGCCTTCGTCGGTCACCGTGAGGTCGCCGGCAGCACGTTCGAGCACGATGTCGGCGGCGAATGTCTCGCCGCGCTTGACGATCGCGCGGCCCTTGATCGTCAGGTCGCCGCCGAAGCCCGCCTCGGGTTGCCAGCGCTTGAGCCAGGGGGCGATCGGCAGCGCCTCCAGTTCGGCGTCGATCGCCAACTGCTCCGTGCGTTCGCGCGTGGCGGCAGCCCAGCGCGCCTCGCGCCAGGCCAGCGGCGCACCGAGCACGAGCGCGCGACCCGGTTCCAGTGCGGCCCGCTGCAGGCGTGCACCGGCATCGAATTGCAGTTGCAGCACGGCGTCGCGCGCAGCCAGCCATGAGGTGCTCGCGTCGCGACCACGCGCATCGACCTCGTTGATGCGCAGTTGCCATTGGCCGGCGAGCAGGGCGCCGTCGCTGCCTTGCCAGCGCCCGTCGGCGCGCAGTTGCGCGCGGCTGCCACGGCCGATGCTGCTCTGTGCGCCCAGCAGCGTGTCGGTCCAGGCCGGCGGGCGCAGCGCGCTCGACGCGTCCAGTGCGACGCGGTGCGACGCCGCACTGCCCTCGACCACCGCGCGCACGCTGTCGAGCGTGAGCGCGCCCTGCGCCAGGCGCTCGCCTTCGAGCGTGAGGGAGAGCGGGGCGTCCCGATCCGGCCCGGCCTGCCATTGCGCGGTAACCTGCTGTGCCGACCAGGCGCCGATGCGTAATCCGGTGCCACGCAGCGAGCCGGCGCTGCGCAGCGCCGGCCAGCGGCCGGTGACCTGCCATTGGCCCTGGAGCGCGCCGCTGAGCGGGGTCTTGTGGCCCAGGGCCGCCAGCGCCGGGGCGATGGACGAGAGCGTCGATGCGTCGACTTCGGCTTTCCAGCGATCGTCGAGCGCGCGCGGACCGAGCTGGCCCTGAACGTTCAGGCGGTTGCCGGCCGCCAGCAACTGGGCATCGACGGCCCAGCCGCTGCCGCGACCGTCGAAGACGGACTGCCCCTGAAGCGGCACGCCCGCGAGCAGGCTGTCAGGTTGGAGCTCGACGCGCACCTGGCCGCGCGCGGCCAGCCACGACGCGGCGTCGTGGGCGACCCCGGCCGCGGGCATCTGAAGCTCGGCCTTCCATTGGGCGTGCAGCCGCGCGCTCGGCGCACTGGCCCACCATTGCGACGGGTCGAACCCAACTGCGTCTCCTGCAGAGTCGATGCGGATCGACGCCCCGGCGCTGCGCTGCGCCTGCACCCGCCCCTTCAGTTGCGCACGGCCGGCGCGCACGTCGAGGTTCGTGAGTGCGACACGCCACGCATCGGTGCCGCGTTCGGCCGTGACGTCGCCGCCCAATGCGGCACGATCGGCCGGCCGCGTGTCGAGGCGCCCCTCTAGTGCCAGCTTGGCCTGCCATCGCTGCAGGGCGGCCGGGCCGCGCGAGCCGTCGGGCGCGGGCAGTCCGCTCGCGCGCACGGTCAGCGCGCCACCCAGGCTCATCGCCGGCGCCCGCGCGTCGAGCGCCGCCGGGCGCAGTGCGTGCAGCGTGAGGTCGAGCGATACCGTGTCTCCGCGCCACTGGCCCTGGCCGGTCGCACGTCCGCCGCCTTCGGGCAGGCGCAATTCGAATTGCTGGACCGTCAGCAGGTCGCGCTGATCGGCGCGGCCTGAGAGGTCCAGGTCGAGCCCGGCGATCGGCAGGCGATGCTGGTCCCAACGGCCGGGCTCGGCATTGGCCAGTCGCACTCGCGCCGCGATCGGCTTGTCCAGCCCCTTGGTCTCGATCTGCACGCTGCCGGCCAGGCGCGTGCGAGGCGCGCCGTCGCGCAAGGCCGCGAGGTCGAGGCCGCTCAACGTGGCCTGCAAGGTCGACAGGGGCCAGGCCGCAAACGCAGCGACCGTGGCGCGGGCTTCGAGTTGCGCGCCCGCGGTTTCGGGGCTTTCCAGCCGGGCGCTGGCGGCCACCGCTGCCAGGGGACCGGCGGCGCTCAGCCTGGCGCTCCACGCAGGTGAATCGCCGGCCTGCGACACGGCGGTCATGCGCGCGTCGACCGCCATCGGTGCATCGGTGCGCACGCTGGCTTCACCGGCAAAGCTTGCGCGCCCGGTGCGCATCGAAAGCGCCGTCAGCCGGTGCACTGCGCCTTGCGCGCTGCCGAGCTCGAGGCCTGCGGACAACTCGCGCGCCACCGCCGTTCCTGCCCAGGCCAGTTCGTCGATGCGCAAGCCTTGCGCCGTCAGCGCCAGCGGCAGGCGCAGCGACGACGGCTCGACCGGCGTCGTTGCGGCAGCGCTGGCGCCGACGTCGAGACGCTGGGCGCGCAGGCCTTCGATCGCCAGGCCGAACCAGGCACCGGGATAGGGCCGCAGCGTCCAATGGGCGTCCTGCCACTCGAGGCGGTCGATCGTGATCAGGCGATCGGCCGTCTGCAAGGTCGCGCGCTCGGCACGAAACGCCCCGCCCACCAGCCGGCCCTGCGGCTGTGTCAGCACGAGCCCCGGTATGCGCACGACCAGCCACGCGCTGCCGCGCTCGGTGGCGGTGAGGAATGCGGCCAGGACACCGGCCAGAGCGACCACCAGGGCCAGCGCAAGCAGCGCGAATGCGAACCGGCGTCGAAGTGCGCGCAAGGTGACGGCCCTTCAGAACGCGATGCCGACCGACAGGTGCAGGCGCCAGCGCCGCACCTGCTCTCCGTAGGCAAGGTCGGCGCGCAGCGGACCGACCGGGCTGCGCCAGCGCAGTCCCAGTCCGGCGCCCCAGGCCGGTTTGAAGTCGCTCCAGCGCGTGGCGGCGTTGCCCGCGTCGACGAAGGCCGCCCACCAGACGCTCGGCATCTTCTCGCTCACCGGGTGCGCGACCTCGACACTGGCCGTGCCGACCACGCGGCCGCCGATGTCGACGCCGCCGACCTGCGGCGTCAGAGAACGCCAGGCATAGCCGCGCACGGAATCGTCGCCGCCGGCGCGGAAGCGCTGTGTCTCGGGCACGTTGACCGCGTCGGCCGCGATCACCTGGCCCAGTTCCATGCGTGCCTGGGCATACCAGTTCGCACCGAGCGGGCGCCACCACTGCGCGCGCAGCAACACGCGCGCGAAGGGGCCGCTGGCTGCGGCCAGGGTGCTTCCGCTGTCGTCCAGGCTGTGCGCACGGCCCAATCCGCCCTGCAACGCGAGGCTCTGGCCGCGCGTGGGCAGCACCACGCTGTCGACATCGCGCCAGACACCGTGAAAGTTGAGCGTCGCGGCGATCACGTCGCTGCGCGTCGTGGAGGAGGCGAGTGTCGGCCGCGTGCGCACGCGCTCGAGTTCGCCGAACCAGAAGCGCTCGATGCTCTGGGTGTCGTAGGAGCGGCCGACGCGCACGTGCCCCGAGGTGACGGTGTCGGTGTCGGACTCCAGCCGCTCGGCCGCGCCGCCGACCAGCCCGCGGTACAGGCCGGGCTGCGCGTGCGACGCCAGTTCACCCTCCCAGGCCTTGCGCTTGTCGCCCCACTCGAGCTTGTTGCGCAACGTGGCGCGCTGGCCGAAAGGCCGACGGTGCAGATGCTCGAGCGAGATGCGCGCGCCACTGTTGGCGCTGTAGCCCACGCCCACCGTGGCCTGCTGCAGCGGCAACTCGCGCACACGCACGGTCACGCTGGCGCGGTCGGTGTCGCGCGTGTCGGTGTCGAGCGTCACCGACACGCGCTCGAACAGGCCCGAGCGCTGCAAACGCTCCTGGTAGTCGAGCAACAGGGTTTCGGTGGCCGGCGCGCCGGCACCGAACCCGGCCAGGTTGCGCACGCTGCGCTCGTCGTGTTGTTCGAGCCCCTCGATCACCAGCGCGCCGGTGCGATACAACGGGCCGCTCGTGGCCTGCAGTGCCAGTGTGGCGCGCGCGCCGTCGGCGTCGACGTCGGCCGCGGTCTCGAACCAGACCGCCGCTGCGTAGCCCGCGCTGCGCAGGCGTGCGATCGCTGCGTTCTTCGCATCGCGCCATGCGGCATTGGAGAAAGGCTGGCCGGCACGCAGGGGCCAGTCGCTGCGCCACTGGGCCAGCAAGGCACGCGCTCGCGCATCACCGGACTCGGCAGCCTCGGCCAGGGCACCGCTGACCTTGAGCTCGACGCCGGCGACCAGGGTTCGCCCACCGGGCGTGACATGCACGCGCATGCGCGGCGGCGTGCCCGGCTCGAGCTCGGCAAGCACCTCGGCGTCCATGTAGCCCTCTGTGGCGAGCAAGGCGCGTGCCTCGGCGGGCGTGGCGCTGCGAAGCCGGCGAAGCTCGATGTCGCTCAGCGATTCGCCGCCGGCGTTGCGCGCCAGGCGCGTGACATCGAGATGCTGTTCGAGCACGCGCCGCAGCGGCGCGGGCGCATCGATGGCCACCATGATCGGCGCCGGCGCGGCCGACGCGGGCGGCGCCGCATCGGGTTGGAGCGCCGCGCAGCCGCCGAGACACAACGCGAGCAGCAGCAGCGCCGCGAGACGCCGCATCATTTCGACAGCAGCCGCATTGCTCCTTCGAGGCCGGCCAGCGAGAGCGGGAACATGCGCTGGTTCATCAACTGGCCGATGATCGAGATGCTCTGGCGGTATTGCCACACGCCCTGGGGCTCGGGGTTGATCCAGGCGAACTTCGGGAACGCCTGGGTCAGGCGTTGCAGCCATTCGGCGCCCGGCTCCTCGTTGTTGTACTCCACGCTGCCGCCAGGCTGCAGGATCTCGTACGGGCTCATCGTGGCGTCCCCGACGAAGATCAGCTTGTAGTCGCGGTTGTACTTGCGGATCACGTCCCACGTCGCGAACTTCTCGGAAAAGCGGCGCCGGTTGTTCTTCCACATGAAGTCATAGACGCAGTTGTGGAAGTAGTAGAACTCGAGGTGCTTGAACTCGCTCTTGGTGGCGCTGAAGAGTTCCTCGACGCGGTGGATGTGCTCGTCCATCGTGCCGCCGACATCCATCAGCAACAGGACTTTCACCTTGTTGTGACGTTCGGGCACCATCTTGATGTCGAGCATGCCGGCGTTGGCCGCGGTGCTGTGGATCGTGTCGTCGAGGTCGAGTTCGAGGTCCGATCCCTCGCGCGCGAAGCGGCGCAGGCGTCGCAGCGCGACCTTGATGTTGCGCGTGCCCAGTTCCTTGGTGTCGTCGTAGTCCTTGTAGGCGCGCTGGTCCCAGACCTTGACCGCGCTCTTGTTGCGCCCGCCGGCCTGGCCGATGCGGATGCCCTGCGGGTTATAGCCGTAGGCGCCGAAGGGAGAGGTGCCGCCGGTGCCGATCATCCGGTTGCCGCCTTCGTGGCGCTCCTTCTGCTCCTCGAAGCGCTTCTTGAGCGTTTCCATCAACTCATCCCAGCCCATCTTCTCGATCGCGGCCTTTTCCTCGGGGCTGAGTTCCAGTTCGAGCGTCTTGCGCAGCCACTCCAGCGGCACGTCCTGGGTGAAGTCGGTGAGCAGTTCGACGCCCTTGAAGTAGGCCGCGAAGGCGCGGTCGAACTTGTCGAACTGGGCCTCGTCCTTCACCAGCGAGGTGCGCGCGAGGTAGTAGAACTCGTCGACCGAAGGACCGATCACGCCGGCCTGCATG
>Ga0209798_10002355_pt1 | contig 11117 bp, 12 predicted proteins | sample DOMMetBare3Fresh_FD_187475 | JGI IMG/M metagenome (GOLD analysis project Ga0209798, IMG submission 187475) | Wetland sediment microbial communities from St. Louis River estuary, USA, under dissolved organic matter induced mercury methylation -... | ecosystem: Environmental > Aquatic >...
ACACCGGCTGCCAATACAGTAAACAAATTATTTCCTGTTAATTCTTCTTCATTTTTACCCTGCATCATTCTTCTGGAAAAGTGTGTAATCGTCCAGAATAAAAACATGATGGTTAACCCACTTGAAATGGCAGAAAGCAAATTCACTCCAATAGCCGCATCACCTGGTGTAAACAAAGAAAATAATCGTCCAAGTAAAAGGAATAAGGGAGCTCCCGGAGGGTGTGGCACCCCTAGTTTATTTGCTGTAGAAATAAATTCACCTGTATCCCACAAACTGCCGGTGGGCTCCATGGTTAATATATAAACAGCAGTGGAGACAAGGCCAATGATCCAACCAGTAATGTTGTTGAGTTTCTTAAAATTCATAAAAGCAATGGTTTTGAAGTTCCCGCTAATTCACGGGCAGGCAAAAATAAGGAGATGAGTGTAGAAACAATGAATTGAAATTGGTTTTAACACACTAATTTGAAGAAAAACTTATTCAAAATAAACCCTAACTGTCTGGTAAAATAAACGGCTTTGAGCATATTGGCTGATGGTTTTTTCTGAAAAGCCATGTAAACCAAATAAACCGGCTGCATTTCCTTTATTGATTGCAATTTCAAGATAACCTGCAGAATTAAAAATGGCCAGTTTTTCGCCATCATTTACATCGGCATAGGTTTCACTGATACGATCAATCATTTCATCACGCTTGAAAATTATTTTAAATCTTCTTCCCTTGCGTTGGGCTTCAAATTCATCTTGTGTAATGTTCACAATTACATTTTCAAAATGATCAATAGAAATAATTTGCCCTTCAATATATTGATTGGTAGTAATAGGCCTTAAAGGATTTCTTACTTGTATAGAAACAGCAGCATCACCAACTTCAGCCAATGTTTTTCCGTTTGCAACTTCTTTAATGGCTGCTGCAAATACTTCGGTAATAGCTATTGTATTTCTTGATGTTGAATTATCAATTTTTAAAGCAACTACTAATTCGGGCGTTTCTTCAAGAATCATGGTAATAAGTCCGTTATCTGCAAGACAGTAATACTGGTTATTATGTTTCACCATTAACACATGTTCCGGTTTATATTGAAACAGGTTTACAAGAACGATATGAAAAGTACCAGCAGGAAAATGTTTCGTTGCATTTCTGATAACATATGCAGCCTGTGGATCATTAAATGGAGAAAGATGATGGGTAATATCAATAATCTGAAATGCCGGGTCTCTTTTTATCAAAACACCTTTTACTGCCCCGGCAAGGTAATCCTGCTCTCCAATATCAGATGTTAACGTAAGTAATGGCATGAAAGAATTACAGATTTATAAAATTCACATTCAGATTAAGTATGGCAAAATAAGAAAACTAAATCTGTATTCAACAAATAGGCTTATTATTTATTTAATGAGTTTTCCATCTTTAAAGAAAAAGCGTTTTGTATAATGATCTACAAATCCCGGAAAGAATTTATTTACAACAACGGTTGCTTTTCCTAATAAAGTAAGTACCATGGAGCGTTTTCTTTTTTCAATGGCCTGCATAACATAACCTGCACATTCTTCGGCACTCATTAATTTTGATTCATCCATTGGAGTTTCACCAATCGACTTTCCTTCTGCATTTAATGCAGCACTTCTAATACCTGTTGTGGTAAAGCCAGGAGAAACCCATAGCACATTTACATCATGTTGCATCATTTCTACCCTTAAGGCTTCTAAAAAACCCTGCATGGCAAATTTTGATGCGGAATATGCACTGCGGCCAGGTGTACCTCTGTAGCCTACAATTGATGAAATACCAACGATTGATCCTTTATTTTCAATGATTGAAGGCAAAGCAAACTTGGTACAGTAAACGGTACCCCAAAAATTAATATTCATTACTTTTTCAAACGCAGCAATATCTGAATCAACTACCAATGCCCTCATAGAAATTCCGGCATTATTAATTAAAATATCAATTTTTCCAAAGTACTTAATTGTAGATTCTATAAATGTTTTACATTCATTTTGATTACTTACATCTGTAACTAAAATATGTAAAGGTTTACCCGGAAATGACTTTTGGAGCATATATAATTTATCATAACTTCGGCTGCATGTAGCAACTTTTGCGCCTGCACGTAAAGACATTTCAACCAGTGCTTTTCCAATTCCTTCACTACCTCCTGTAATAACAACTACCTTATCTTTTAAAAAACTCATAACTCTAAATTTATCTGCAAAAATAAGCGAGGCAACTTCATTTAAATTTATAAAGTATTAGGACAAGTAAAACTATTTTTTATAAAAGTTTGGCACAAACTCTTTTTACCCTATTTTTGCACTCCCAAAAACTAAAATATTTTTTGGCTGATTCCGTAGCTCAGTTGGTAGAGCACGACACTTTTAATGTTGGGGTCCTGGGTTCGAGTCCCAGCGGGATCACAGAATAAAAAAGCCTTTTAAGTGAAATACTTAAAAGGCTTTTTCTTTTTAAATAGTTGATTCCTTCTTTATTCTGTAGCCTTAGATTGTACTATATATACTCTTTGAAAGCTTTATTATTTGTATGAATACAGTTTCTTTTTGAAATTGACTATTTTCTATTCTGTTATAAATTTTTCTTTCATTTTTTCAAGCAGTTTGGTTTCAATCATTTTAACTGCCAGTAAAATCATATTCTTAAACGAGCGGGAAGTAGAAATTCCATGCCCTACAATAACGGGTTTGTCAACACCTAAAATTGGAGTACCCCCATAAATTTCAAAATCAAAACGTTTAAAATAATCATCTTCATCCAGGTTGCGTGACTTTGCAATATCAAAAATAGATTCACCTAATTTTAATATTACGTTGCCGGTAAAACCATCACACACCATTACATCGGCCTTGCCTGTTAAAACTTCACGCCCTTCAATATTGCCAATAAAATTAATGAGCTTGCTTTCTTTCATTAACTGGTAAGCCGCCTGAGCAAGCAGGTTGCCCTTGCCTTCTTCTTCACCAATGTTAATGAGAGCTACAGTTGGATTTTCAATTTCAAGGATATTTTGAGCATAGATGCTACCAAGGATTGCATTTTGCAAAAGATTATCAGCCTTACAATCGGCCTGCATACCTACATCCAATATTAATCCATAACCACCCTGTACTTTTGGAATTACTGTTGAAATAGTTGGACGTAACACCCCTTCAATTACTTTAATAGAATAAAAAACACCTACCATCATTGCACCGGTATTGCCAGCGCTGATGAATGCATCTATTTCAGCATTGGCCAGTAATTGCAGGCCAATATTCATTGATGAATCAGGTTTATCCCGTAAAGCTCTTGTAGGAGATTCATGCATATCTATCACTTCTTCAGCATGCACAAACGAAACAGCAGGAGGAACAGTGATGAAATGTTTTCTTAATTCAGCTTCATCACCAATTAAGCGGAGTTCAATACCGGGAACAGCATCGGCTAAAAATGAATCTACGCCCAACAGCGTTTGCTGAGGGGCGTAGTCTCCACCCATCATGTCAATACCTATGACCATGCAGGTAAAAATAGTTAATTAAGCTTACGCTTTTGCAGGAGCTTTTTCAGCAACCAACTTTCCTTTATAATAAAGCTTTCCTTCACTCACATAAGCACGGTGGCGTGGGTGAGTTTCACCAGTAGTGCTATCTTTTGATAAAGTAATAGTCACAGCCTTATAGTGTGTACGACGCTTCGCACTACGTTGCTGCGAATGTCTCCTTTTTGGATTTGGCATATCTCTTTAATTTTATTCGTTTCTAAATTTATCTAAATCTTTCCAGATTGATTTGTCTTCTGTTGGTTGTGGATTTAACTGAGCAAGACGTGCCAATACTTCTTTATTGCAGTGTGGCCCACCCATCTCGCTTTCCTTGCACATTTTATGCATTGGAATGCTGAGAATTATAAACTCATATATCCAGTTCTTAACGTGTAAATGACTTTCTGTTCTTGAAATAAAATAAACATCAGGATTTTCCTCCTCTTCGTTCATTTTATCCGGTTCATCAGTCAGCTTCACCAGCATCTCAAATTCGTCCCACAGTTCCATTGGCAAATCATTCCCGCATCGGTCGCAAACAACCTCAAGCGTACCGCCAATTTCAAACTTCAGCATCAGAAAACCGGTATTTTTTTCTAAATCCAGTTTTACGTTTGCCTTACAGTTTTTAAAGTCCTGTTGTCCGAATTCTTCAAAGAACCGGTCATTAATTTCATATTGAAATTCATGATTACCGGGTTTTAACCCCACAAAAGCTATTTCAAATTCCCGGCGGCTGATCATAACACCCTCGTTTAAAAGGTTGGCAAAGGTAGACGAAAAACCCTTTCATACCAAAGGAAACTAAGGTTTATTTGGGAGCATGGGCGGTTTTAACCGGTTCATCTTCCGTTTCCCGCCCTTTGTTCCTACTCCGCAGTATTAAAACACTCAAGTTCAGTTCAAAACCAGGCTATTTTGCAAAGGCTCCACTTCCTTACAAAGCCTTCGGGGTATCCACTACGGTCGGGGCTATTTTGAGCAATAGTTAAAAATCAACTTATGGAGCCAATTCAGATTTTTCATTTCATTTATAATCAGTTCAGATTATTTCCCATTTCCCATGTTCAATTTTCCATTTTCCATTTTCACTTATCTACATCTCTTTCTTCATAAATTTGATCCCTAATGACCTACGGCAAACTTATACGTACTTCCATCACCATTACTTTAATCATTCTTGCCCTGTTTATTTTTTTTATATCGGGCTATCAGCAGTGGATTGAAATAAATTATTCAACGGGATTTTTCCCGAGACTGGCTTCTTTTTTCCGGTTGATCTTTGGTTGGTTCCCTTTTAGCCTGGGTGATGTTGTTTATTCAGTTGTAACTATTAGTGTACTCTGGGAAATCGGAAAATTTATTGTTCGTTTATTTCATCCAAAAGATAGCTGGGCAAAAAAATTATCGCCTTTATTTACAGCGGGCCTTATTTTATTATTTGTTTATGTTTATTTCTATCTGTTCTGGGGGCTTAATTATTACAGGCAAGGGATAGAGCACCAGTTACAATTACAAAACAACAACTTTCAAAAACAACAACTGGTTGAGCTTAATCAATTTCTTTTGCAAAAATTAAACACTACAAAAGAAAGTTGTTTGCAAAAAAAAGATACGGTTATGAGCAAAAACCGTATGTATTCATCTTCATTAAAAGGATATAAAAATCTTGAAGAAAAATTTGCATTCATCCATTATAATCATCCTTCTTTAAAACCATCTTTATTCGGAACAATTGGAAATTATGTAGGCTTTCAGGGCTATTATAATCCATTTACGGGTGAAGCACAAATCAATACACAAATCCCCAATTTTGTACAACCGTTTGTGATTTGTCATGAAATGGCACATCAGTTAGGTTATGCCAGTGAAAGCGAAGCCAATTTTGTTGGATTTCTTGCTGCAACCAATTCACCTGATACACTCATGCAATACTCAGCTTATCTTGATATTTTTCTTTATTCAATTAATAATTTAAGAATGGTTGATTCAACCACAGCAAAAGAAATTGGCAAGAATATAAATGAAGGTGTAAAAAGAGATATCAAAACTTACCGTGAGTTTGCATATAAACACCGCACAGTTATGCAAGACATCACTGATTTTTTATATGATTATTATTTAAGGCGTAACCGGCAGCGTAAAGGAATTGAAAGTTATAACGATGTAACTGGTTGGCTGGTTGCGTATAAGAAGAAGTACAGCCTCTAACTCTTTCTCTTATTCCAAAGCCCGCCCGGATGAATCCGTTCGGACGGAGAGAAAGAGCAGTGCTCCATCAAATTAATAATCTTTTTGTTTTACCATTTCAGCTATCATTTTTTATATCAGTAAATTTCAACCATTCCCGTTTTAATTATACTCTTTGAGTAGCAGGGGTTGTGTGTTGATATTCTCCCCCTTCGGGGGAGTTAGAGCGGGCGTCAGAATTCATTCTTCCACATCATACTCTCTACAGGTTTGTTATGCTGCCCTGCATACTTGGCGTTTTTCTTTTGATTGTATTTCACTTCAATTTCACCATCAACCGGGAAATAAATTAATTGTCCAATGGGCATTCCTTTGTACACTTTTACAGGTTGCTTTACTGAAATCTCCAGTGTCCAGTTACCACAAAAGCCCACATCACCTTTACCTGCTGTTGCGTGAATATCAATACCCAAACGGCCTGTTGATGATTTACCTTCCAGAAACGGAACATGAGCATGTGTTTCTGTATATTCTAAAGTAACACCTAAATAAAAAATATGCGGATACAAAACAATTCCTTCATCGGGTATTTCCATATAATCAATATGATTATGTTTTTTAGCATCAATCATATGTTCTTTATATGTAGCAAGTGTACTTCCCAAATGCACATCATATGAATTGCTTCCCAAACATTCACGATCATAAGGCTCTACTTTTATTGTTCCTTTTGCAATCTCTTCCAGAATTCTTTTATCTGATAAAATCATATACTTCTCTTTAGTTTTGTAGCTGAAATTAAAACCTGCAATCTAAAATCTTAAATCTGATTTTGCCACTCGTTTATCAACATACTATCAACAGCGCCACAAAAGTAGGGCTTTGGCATATTGAAGAAGAAGAAGATTTTTTTCTGCAAAAAGTGCCTGTTAAAAGAGATGTTTCCCATCCGCATAAACGCCTGCAACATTTAGCAGGTCGTTATTTACTTCCGTCATTATTTGAAGACTTTCCTTTAGAAGAAATTTTAATTGCTGATACCAGAAAACCTTTTTTACTCAATGAGAAATATCATTTTTCCATTTCACATTGTGGCGATTATGCAGCTGCAATAGTTAGTGCAACTCAACGTGTAGGTGTAGATATTGAACATCCAACTGATAAGATATTCCGCATCAGCCATAAATTTTTAACTGATGAAGAAAAGATGTTTTTAGATGAGCAGATGAGTACCGCACAATTACTGCAATTAGCAACTTTGCTCTGGAGTACCAAAGAAGCGATGTTTAAATGGTTTGGTGATGGTGGAGTTGATTTCAGGCAGCATATGCGTATTGATGATATTGAAGGCAATGATGAAGAAGGAAAATTGATTTGCCAGTTTCAGAAATTTGATCCGGTTTCATTAACTGTTCATTATCGTTTTATGAAAGAATTGGTAATGAGTTGGGTGGTTAGTTGAGTTTTTGCCGCTAAGGCACAAAGGCGCAAAGCCTTTTACGACTATAAATTCTTTCTTTGCGACTTAGCGTCTTTGCGGTTATTAAATTATATTCACTTCCCTCTCAAGCTCCACTCCAAACTTTGTTTGTACACTTTGCAAAATTTCTTCACTTAAATCATAAATTTCTTTCCCGCTTGCATGATTATAATTCACTAAAACCAATGCCTGCTTTGCATGACAGCCGGCATCACCTTTTCTGTAACCTTTCCATCCGCATTGTTCAATAAGCCAGCCTGCTGCCAGTTTTACATCGCCATTATCTAAAGGATAACCAACAATAAATGGAAATTCTACTTTTAAGTTTTGAAATTTTGCATTTGAAATTTGTGGATTCTTAAAGAAACTTCCTGCATTGCCAATCACCTTTGGATCTGGTAATTTAGAAGTACGGATATTGATTACTGCCTGAGATATTGCCTGTACAGATAAATCTTTAACTCCCATTTGTTCAAGTTCCTGGTTTAATGCACCATAGCTTGTGTTAAAGATGGGTTTCTTTCTCAGCTTATAGGTTACATTCAAAATCACAAACTGATTTTTGAATTTTTGTTTAAACACACTTTCACGGTAACCAAATGCACAATCTTTATTTGAAAATTTCATTTGTGTTTTATCATTAAGATGATACGCTTCCAGTTCTTCAAATACTTCTTTAATCTCTGTACCATATGCACCAATGTTCTGCATGGGGCTTGCACCTACATTACCCGGAATTAAACTCAGGTTCTCTACCCCTCCATAATTATGTTCTACACAATAAAGCACAAACTGATGCCAGTTCACTCCGGCACCTGCACGCAGATAAACAAAATCTTCGTCTTCTTTTATTTTTTCAATTCCACTGATTTCGTTTTTCAATACCAGGCCATCCACATCTTTTGTAAATAAAATATTACTTCCACCACCTAGTATGAATTTAAAAGTGTTTGGAGAAATTAGTTGGATGTATTGCAACAGCTCCTGTAATTTTTCAACAGATGAAAAATCAGAAAACAGCTTTGCCTTTACATCTATGCCGAATGTATTGTATTGTTTAAGAGAGATATTTTGATGAACTTGCATACTTCTGCAAAATAAACAATTTATGAACGGACAAACAGCAGTAGTTCTGGGATGTACAGGTTTAATTGGTTCACAGGTGTTAAATCAATTACTTACTGATGATTCTTTTAACAAGATAAGAGTACTTGTAAGAAGGCCATTAAATATCATTCACCCAAAACTGGAAGTACACATCACTGATTTTAGTAACTACACCGATTATCAAACAAAACTGGGAACCGGTGATTGTATTTTCTGTTGCATTGGCACAACCAATGCCAAAGTAAAAGGCGATAAAGCACTATACCGAACTATAGATTTTGATATTCCGGTGAATGCAGCAAGGTTTGGTAAAGAGGCAGGATTTCACCAATTTTTATTGGTATCGGCTGTAGGCGCCAATTCAAAATCGTCTATATTTTATTCAAGGGTGAAAGGCGAAGTGGAAGAAGTGATTGCTACCTTTCAATTCAAAAGCTTTCATGTGTTTCGTCCATCTGTTTTATTGGGCAATAGAAATGAAAAACGTATGGGTGAACGAATTGGCAAAGTGTTGTTTACGGTTTTTTCATTTTTAATTCCATCAAAGTATAAAGGCATACAGGCTGCTGATGTGGCAAAGGCAATGATTAAAGCGGCGAAGGAAGGGAAAGAAGGAACGAGGGTTTATTATTATGAGGATATGAAAAAATCGTAAATTTGAAAAAAGAATTATTATGCCCGAAATGGTTGTAAAAACAAAATCCAAAAAGGAAGAAAAGATTGTAAAAGCTTTTCTTGAAAGTCTTGAAATTGACTACATGACTGAAGCTCAGGAAGAGCAAGCCCTATACAATGCTATGCAAAAGGGCAAGAAAAGTAAACTTCTAAATGCTAAAGAAAAAGATTCATTTCTTAAGAAGATTAAGTCGGCAAAATGAAAACTGCTATCAGGAGGTCTTTTGAAAAAGACACTATAAAACTTTCCATACATATCAGGCAAAAAATTGCTGATCTTATTGAAGATATACATCAAGCAACTGATTTATCAGATATAAATAATTGCAAAAAACTTACCGGTTATAAAAATGCATATCGCATTCGTTTGGGTGATTACAGAATTGGATTTTACTTTAAGGACAATACAGTTGAATTAGTAAGGGTATTACTAAGAAAAGAAATGTACCGGTATTTTCCATGATAGTATTTGCTTGGCTGTTGAGAACTCATAACTACTACTTTCTAAGTCGAAAAACATTAAAATAATACTAGTTGTCTATTTAATTATTTTTCTGAAGTTGGCATCCCCGTCAACATCGAAACAAATTCTTTTGCAAAACATTCTTCTTAAAGACAACAACCATAGTATCTTCTATACCTTATCCACATCCACAATCATCACCACACTTTTAAATTTTGCATGGTTATGTAAATGCACACTTTGTGTTAATATCATCTCTTTACTTTGATGAAGAAGTTGTGCATCCTTTGGCAATTTCAATACCAGTTCCATTAAGTATTGATTTCTTACTCTGTTCACTACTGGCTCTGCAGGACCCACCATGTACTTTCCTAACAATGGTTTCATATTTTCAGCAACCATCATGGCAGCAGCTTCCACCACTTCTTTAAACTTATGTTTAAACGTAAGCTGAATGATTCTTGTAAAAGGTGGATAACCAAACTGCCGCCTGCCCTGTATCTCTTCTGCAAAAAAAGATTTGTAATCATGTGCCACTACATACTTCAACACAGGATGATTGGTATTTGCAACCTGGATCATTACTTTTCCCAATGCATCTTTTCTTCCGGCTCTGCCGCTTACCTGCTCCATTAATTGAAAGCCCCGTTCATTAACACGGAAATCAGCAAAGCTTAATAAACTATCTGCATCCAAAATGCCAACAAGATTTACATGTTCAAAATCCAAACCCTTTACCACCATCTGTGTTCCTACCAGTACATCTATTCGTTGCTGTTCAAAATTCTGAATAAGTTGATCATGTGCGGTTTTTCCACTAACCGTATCATAATCCATCCTTGCAATTTTTGCATGCGGAATCAATTCCTTCAATTGCTCTTCCACTTTTTCAGTACCAAAATTCAACTGCATAAAATCGTGACTGCCACAGGCTTCACAGGTTGTAAATGTTGGATACACTGTTCCGCAATAATGACATTGCAGTTTGTTTTTGAATTTGTGAAAGGTTAAACTCACATCACAATACCTGCAATGCGGTATCCAGCCGCATGCTTTACAAACCTGGTGGGGTGTATAGCCTCTCCTGTTCTGAAATAAGATGACCTGTTTATGTTGTTTCAACGATTCTTCAATGGCTTTTTGTAAAACCGGAGCAATCATTACTTTTTCTTTTGTTTGTTTAAAGAGTGGTTTTGTATCTATCAATTCAATAACGGGCAATTCACCTTCACCATAACGTTCATTTAATTCAACCAATCCATATTTTTCAGTTTGTGTATTGTAATACGTTTCAATACTGGGTGTGCCGCTACCCAACAATACTTTTGCTCCAAAAACATTTGCATAATAAACGGCCGCATCTCTTGCATGATAGCGTGGTGCAGGTTGTTGTTGTTTATAACTGCCATCATGCTCTTCATCACAAACAATTAAACCCAAATCATAAAAAGGAAGAAACAAGCTGCTTCTTGCACCAAGCACCACTTTCATTTCGCCGGTTTTGATCTTGTTCCATATTTCAATACGTTCGTTCTGATTAAATTTGCTATGATAAATACCTATGTATCCGCCAAAATGTTTTTGTAAACGTCTGATGATTTGTGCAGTGAGTGCAATTTCGGGCAAAAGGTATAATACCTGTTTGCCTCTTTTAATATATT
>Ga0209798_10002356_pt1 | contig 11117 bp, 8 predicted proteins | sample DOMMetBare3Fresh_FD_187475 | JGI IMG/M metagenome (GOLD analysis project Ga0209798, IMG submission 187475) | Wetland sediment microbial communities from St. Louis River estuary, USA, under dissolved organic matter induced mercury methylation -... | ecosystem: Environmental > Aquatic > Freshwater...
GCGCAGCGAGTCTGAGTTCGACCCCGGCTGGAGCGAGGTCGGCTCGCTGCGACTCGCGTCGACGCCCGCGCGGCTCGAGGAGCTCCGGCGCCAAGCGGCATGGGCGAAGACCTTCGGCCTCCCGCTCGAGCTGATATCGGCGCGCGAGGCGCAGGAGCGCTTCCCCCCGATGAGCACCGAGGGGGTGCTCGGCGCCGTCTTCCTGCCGACCGACGGCTACCTCGATCCCTCGCAGCTCACCTACGCGCTCGCCGACGGCGCCCGTCGCGGCGGCTGCCGGATCTTCACGCACACGCGCGTGACTGGCATCGACGTCGAGCGCGGGCGGGTGCGAGGCGTGCGCACCGAGCACGGCGACATCGAGGCCGAGGTCGTCGTCAACGCCGGCGGGATGTTCGCCGCCGAGATCGGGCGCCTCGCCGGCGTGCGGATCCCGATCGTGCCGATGGAGCACGAGTACGTCGTCACGCAGCCGTTCCGCGACCGCTCCGAGGTCGAGCACCTGCCGACGATGCGCGATCCCGACCTGCTCGTCTACTACCGCGAGGAAGGCGCCGGCCTCGTGATGGGCGGCTACGAGCGCCACTGCGCCCCCTGGGCGCTCGACGACGACGGCGCCGGCCTCGACGCGATCCCGGCCGACTTCAACGGCCGCCTGCTCGAGGAGGAATGGGACCGCTTCGAGGAGATCGCGCGCAACGCGCGCGTCCGCGTGCCGGCGATGACCGACGCGAAGATCACCCGCCTGATCAACGGGCCCGAGGCGTTCACGCCCGACGGCGAGTTCTGCCTCGGCGAGACGGACGTGCGCGGGCTGTTCGTCGCCGCGGGCTTCTGCGCGCACGGGCTCGCCGGCGCCGGCGGCATCGGCAAGGTGATGGCCGAGTGGATCGCGTCCGGCGAGCCCTCGCTCGACCTGTGGGAGATGGACGTGCGCCGCTTCGGCGCGCGCTACGAGTCGCCGAGCTACACGCTCGCGCGCACGCGCGAGGTCTACGAGACCTACTACGACATCCGCTACCCGGGGCACGAGCGCCAGGCCGGGCGCCCGTTGTTCGTCTCCCCGGCCTACGACTGGCACCGCGCGCACGGGGCCGCGTTCGGCGAGAAGTCCGGTTGGGAGCGGGTCAACTGGTACGAGGCCAACGCCGCCGGCGGCGACGAGGCGCTGCGCCCGCGCGGCTGGGCGGGGCGGCACTGGTCGCCCGCGATCGGCGCCGAGCACGTCGCCACGCGCGAGGCGGCCGGGCTCTTCGACGAGAGCTCGTTCGCGAAGCTCGAGGTGTCCGGCCCGGGCGCGGCCGCCTACCTCGAGCACCTGTGCGACAACCAGGTCGCGCGCGCCGTGGGGCAGGTCACCTACACGCAGATGCTCAACTCGCGCGGCGGGATCGAGTGCGACTTCACGGTCACGCGCGTCGAGGAGGAGCGGTTCCTGATCGTGACCGGAACCGCGTTCGGGAACCACGACCGCAGCTGGATCGCCGCCCACGTGCCCGACGACGGCTCCGTGCGGATCGACGACGTCACGGCGACCTGGGGCTGCTTCGGCCTCTGGGGGCCGCGCGCGCGCGACGTCCTCGGCCCGCTCACGTCGGCCGACCTCTCGAACGCCGCCTTCCCGTTCATGTCGATGCGCGAGCTGAGCGTCGCGGACGTGCCCGTGCGAGCGGTGCGCGTGACGTTCGTCGGCGAGCTCGGATGGGAGCTCTACTGCCCGACCGAGCGCGGCGCCGAGCTGTGGCAGGCGCTGTGGGAAGCGGGTCGTCCGCACGGGGTCGTCGCGGGCGGCTACCGCGCGATCGACACGCTGCGGCTCGAGAAGGGCTACCGGGTGTGGGCCGCGGACATCACGCCCGACGAGACGCCGTTCGAGGCCGGGCTCGGCTTCTGCGTCAAGCTCGACAAGCCCGGCGGCTTCATCGGCCGCGACGCGCTCGTGGCGGCGCGCGAGCGCGAGCCGGTGGCGCAGCTGTGCTGCCTGACGCTCGAGGACCCGCGGGCCGTCGCGCTCGGCAACGAGCCGGTGCGGATCGGGGGCGCGGTCGTCGGGCGGGTGACGAGCGGCGGCTACGGCTTCACGGTCGGGCGCTCGATCGCCTACGCCTACCTGCCGCCCGAGCACGCCGCGGCCGGGACGGCCGTCGAGGTCGACCTCTTCGGCGACTGGGTCGCCGGCGAGGTCGCGCGCGAGCCGCTCTACGATCCTGAATCGGCGCGCGTGCGCGCGGACGCGGCTGCCGGCGCGGCCTGAGCGCGAGCGGCGCAGCGGCCGCAGTGCCGGTCGCGCGCAGTCGCGCAACTTTTCCGGCAATCGCCCGCCGCGGTTGCGTCGCGCGCATCTCGCTGCCACGCTCCGCCGCTGTACGATGCGCCCGGGCGCCGCCAGGGACGAGGGGGGAGGCATGCTCGGAGGACTCCGTCGGCGAACTGCTCAGCGCGTGGGCAGCGCCCGCTACGCGGCCACGTCATGTGCCATCGCGATGCTCGCGCTGGGCGCCGCGCCCGCGATCGCCCGCGCGCCGGTCGCCCCGGCGTCCGCGGGCGCCGCCGCGCGCCCGTTCCTCGACCTCCGCGCCGCGGCGACGCAGCGGCCGCGCGCCCTCGGCGCCCGCGCGGCGCGCTCGCGCGACCGCCTCGCCGCGAGCCTCGGCCGCTCGGGCGTGCTCGACATCGAGCCGAGCACCGGCACGCCGCGCGTCGTGGCGCGCCTTGACGGCCTGCTGACGCGCCCGAGCGGGGCCGCTCCGGCCCGGATCGTGCTGCGCTACGTGCGCGCCCACGCCGCGCTGTTCGGGCTGGATCGACGCGGCCTGCGGACGCTGCACGCGTCGCGCCGCTACACCGACGTTGCGGGCATCACCCACCTGGCCTGGCGCCAGAGCTACCGTGGCCTCGCGGCCTTCGACAACGGGCTCGAGGCGAGCGTCGCGCCCGACGGGCGCCTGATCAACGTCCGCGGTGCGCCCGCGCCGACGCTCGCACCGCGGTCGCTCGTCCCGCGCATCGGCCGCGTCGACGCCCGCCGGCGGGCGCGCGGCGACGCGCTCGGCCCGGCGCGCGCGTCCGGCCCCGCCGCGGCGCGCGTGCGCGCCAGCCTGCCGCGCCGTGTCCTGTTCGCGCTCGCTCCGGGTGACGTTCGCCTCGCGTGGGAGGTGCGGACCGCCGTCCCCGGCGGCGAGCGCTACGAGCAGCTGATCGACGCGCGCTCCGGCGCGGTCCTGCGCCGCGCCGCGGGCCGGCGCGAGGCGAGTGCGCTCGCCTGGCCCTATGCGCCCAACGTTGGCGCCCTCGGCGTCCCGACCGCGCTGTCCGCGTTCGGGCAGGTGGCCGTCACGATCGCCACCAATTCGAGCGCGGCGCTCGACGGGCCCAACGCCCACGTCTACGCCGACGCCAACGACGACAACGTGGCCCAGCCGACCGAGGAGACCCCGGCGAGCGCCGGCAGCGACTGGAGCTACGCGTTCACGCCCGCCCCGGCCAACGTCCCGGCCAACCTCGCCTGCGCCGTCGTCTTCCCGGTGTGCTCGCTGCGACCGAACGTCGGCAACGACTGGAAGACGAACCGCAACCAGACCGCGACGCAGGCCTACTGGTTCGTCAACAACTTCCACGACTACCTGAAGAACGATCCAGGCATCGGCTTCGACGCGGCGTCGGGGAACTTCGAGGCGGCCGGGGGCGATGCCGTCAACGTCGAGGTGCTCGACGGGGCCGCGACGTATGCGCCGTCGGCGAGCACGTCGATCCCGGATCGCGTGCATCTCAACAACGCGAGCATGCTCACGAGCCGCGATGGCAATCCGCCACGCATGCGGCTGTCGGTCTTCGCGCGGTCCGGGTGGCCGGACGTCAACGCGAGCGACGACGCCACGGTCGTCTATCACGAGTACGCGCACGGGCTGTCGGATCGGCTCGTCACCGACCCGACGGGCGCCGGCGCGCTCGACGGCAGGCAGTCGGCGGCGATGGCGGAGGGTTGGAGCGACTGGTACGCGATGGACTACCTCGAGGCTCAGGGGCTCGAGCGCGCGGACACGGCCACGCCGGGCGAGATCAACGTCGGCGTGTACGTCGCGGGAGGCCCGAACCGGGTGCGGACCGAGGGCCTGGACTGCCCCGTCGGCTCAGGGGCACCGCAGTGTCCGGGGACCGGCGGCGCGGGTGCCGGTGGCTACACGTTCGGGGACCTCAGCAAGATCAGCACGGTCGGCGGCGTCTCGGACGTGCACGCGGACGGCGAGCTCTGGGCCCAGACCCTGTGGGACCTGCGCCGGCGGATGATCGCCGACCATCCGGCCCCTGGCCCGGCGACGGGGATCGCGATCACCCGCAAGCTCGTGACCGAGGGGATGCGTCTCGCCCCGCCGCAGCCCTCGATGCTCGACGTGCGCAACGCGATCGTGCAGGCCGACCAGGTCGTCAACGGCGGCGCGAACCGCGCGGCGATCTGGGCCGTGTTCGCGGCGCGCGGCATGGGCTTCTTCGCCTCGGCGCTCGACGGCGACGACCCCGGGCCCGCCGAGGACTTCAGCGTCCCACCCGGCGGACCGACCGGCACGCTGCGTGGCCGCGTGCTCGACCAGGACACCGGCACGCCGGTGGCCGGCGTGCGGGTCGAGCTGGCGGCTCACGCATCCGGCTTCCCGGGCGACTTCGCCGCCACGACCGACGCGGGCGGCGCGTTCTCGCTGCCCGGTATCCCGCCGGGGACCTACCCCAACCTGCTGGTGCTCGGCGCGGGCTACGACCCGGTGCTGCAGGCGAGCCTGACCGTGCCCGCCGCGGAGATCGTGGCCGACTTCCAGGTGCGGCGCAATTGGGCGACGGCGGCCGTCGGGACCAAGCTCGCGGGGCTGACCGGCCCGGACCTCACGCCGTTCGGCTGCGGCCCCGAGCGCGTGCGCGACCAGCGGCAGTACACCGGCTGGGCGACGACGTCGCCGAGCAATCCCGACGCGCCGGGCGCGAAGTCGCTGACCTTCGAGCTGCCGCAGGCGCTCGACACGTCGTCGTTCGCGATCGACCCGGCCGCGATCTGCGGCGACGACGACTCCGCGTCGACGGGCTCCTACAGCGTCTGGACGTCGGCCGACGGGGTCAAGTTCAAGCTCGTGCTGCACGGCCCGCTGTTCCCGGTCAACAACCACACGCTCAACCCGCTGACACCGGATCCGATCCCGACCGGCGTGCGCTTCGTCAAGCTCGTCCTCGAGTCGCCCCAGAGCGCCTCGCCGACGACCTCCGGCTACCGCTTCATGGACGTCGCCGAGTTCGCGATCTACGGCCAGCCGACGCGGCCGGTCACCCCGATCACCCCGACGGGGATCCCGCCGCAGGGCGCCAAGCGGGACACGACCCCGCCGACGCTCGGCGCGCCGCGGACGAGCGGGGCGCTCACGCTGGCCGTGCTGGGGCGCGGACTCGCGATCAAGTCGAGCTGCAGCGAGCGCTGCACGTTGCGAGCGAGCATCTCGATCAGCCGCGCGACAGCCAAGCGCGTGAAGCTGCGAACGCGCCGGGCGAGACTGGTCATCGGCAGCGGGACGGCCAAGGTCGCGGCGGCCGGGGCCGGCACGGTCAGCGTCAAGATCAGCGCCAAGACACGCGCCAAGCTCAGGCGGCTGCGGTCGTTCAAGGCGCTCGTGACGCTGACGGCGGTCGACGCCGGCGGCAACGCCGCGAAGGCGAAGACGGCGACGCTGACGATCAAGCGCTGAGGCCGGACGCGACGGGCGGCCGCGACGCCGCGCGTGCGGCGTACGGCCGCGCCCGCGTCAGGGGGCCTCGACGTCCGGGAAGTGCTCCGCGCAGTGGCGGCGCATCACGTCGCGGATCCACGCGCGCTCGTCCGTCGAGGCGAAGCGAAAGCGCGCCAGCAGGTCGCGCTGGCGCTCGATCGGCACCTCCGCGATCACCCAGCGCACGGCGAGTCGCTCGAACAGGAACTCGACCGCGCGCTGCCACGCGTCCTCTCCCGAGAGCGGGGAGCCGGCGCGCGTCGCCGCGTAGTCGCGCCGTGTCCCCGGCGAGAGCGCTCCACGCAGCGTGAGGACGTTCCCCTCGGCGTCGACGTAGTCGGCCGTCGGCGCCTGCGGCTGATCGCGCCGACGCTGCTTGCGCCCCATCAGGTCGTGTCGGCCGCCCGCTCGAGCTGCGCGCGCACGTCGCCGGTCAGCGGGTCGGCGTGGCCCGGCCAGGCCGCCGCCGGCTCGAGCGCCGCGAGCTTGCGGATGCTCGCGCGCGCCTGCTCGGTGTCCTGGTTGAACGCCGCGAGCGGCACGCGCGGGTGGCCCTTGCGACCGGTCTGCGGATCGAGCGTGTAGAAGCAGTCGCTCGTCAGCGCCAGCCGGTCGGACTCGCGCCACAGCCCGATCATGCCGGGCGCGTGTCCCGGCAGGTGGATGACCTTGAAGCCGGCGACGTCGTCGCCCTCCTGCACCGTGCCGGCGATCTTCAGCGGGCCGCCGTCCCAGGCATGCAGCAGGCGCGGCATCAGGATGCGGGCGAGCGGCGAGGACAGCTGATCCATGTGGAAGTAGTGGGCGCCGCCGTCGCCCTCGGCGTCGGCGACGTCCGCGGGGTGGCAGTAGACCGGCGCGCCGAGCCCCGCCGCGGCGCCGCGGTGGTCGGCATGGGCATGGCCGAGCACGACGCGCTTGAGCCCGCCCATGCCCACGGCCGTCGTCGCGATCGCCTTCGTCATCGCCTTGATCCCGGCGTCGAACAGCGTCACGCCGCCGTCGTCCTCGAGCAGGTAGACGTTCATCGTCTTGAGCGGGAAGCCACCGCGGAGGATCCACACGCCGTCGGCGACGCGCTCCGCCTCGCCCGCGGCGAAGCGGCGGCTCGCGCGCGTCTTGGCGTTGAAGGCCGCCGCCATGCGCTGCTCGGCCGTGGAGCCCTGCGGCGGCAGCGCGCCGAGCTGACGCGCGACCGTCGCGCCGTCGACGTAGGCGCTGTTCGCGACGATCAGGCCGTCCCTGACGGTCAGGACGTCGCAGCCCTCCAGCGCGATCCGCGCGCCGTTGGGCTCGAAGCCGTTGAACGTCGCGGTGCCCGCGAACGTGGCGCTCGCCTGCCAGCGCACGACGCAGCGGTCGTCCTCGGTGGTGGTCTCGATCACCTCGGCGCTGAAGTCCGGGAAGGCCGCGAACAGGTTGGCGTAGTACGCGCGCACGCCCTCGGGCGCGACGAGCTCCGCCTGCCCGATCAAGCGATCGAGGCCACCCGGCGCCCAGCAGCCGGCCATCGCCTCGGCGTCGCGGGCGATCAGCGCGTCGAAGTAGCGCGTGGCGGTCTCGGTGGTCCCGGTCGTGCCCTTCGCGGTCGATGCCATCGCGGCGAATCCTCCCTCGAGTCGTTGGCGCGCAGTCTAGTCCGGTCGCCGCGGTCGGACCGCTCGCGCGGCGTCATGGCGACACGCTCGGGTGCGCGGTGGCGCAGGTATCGTGGCCCGCGTGGCCGAGCCCGCACGCAAGCGCGAGCTGGGGCGTGGCGAGCGCGTGCTGCCGGGCGTCTGGCGGCTGCGGCTGCCGCTGCCCTGGCCCGGCGTCCCGCACTGCAACGCGTTCGCGGTCGCGGCCGGCGACGGGGTCGTGCTGTTCGACACCGGCATGCACGAGCCCGGCTCGCTCGGGCACCTCGAGCGCGCGCTCGAGCAGGTCGGCCTGCGGCTCGAGCACGTCCGGCTGCTCGTCTGCACCCACGCGCACTCCGACCACTACGGCCAGGCCGCGTCGATCATCGAGCGTGCGGGCTGCGAGCTGTGGATGCATCCCAACCACGCGCACGTCACCGCGTCAGCGGCCGATCCCGAGCAGGCGTTCCGGCGCCGGCTCGAGGTCGCGCGCCAGAGCGGCGTGCCCGAGGAGCCGTTGCGCCGCTGGGCGCAGGAGCGGGCGGGCAAGCTGAGCTACGGCATCGCGAAGATCGTGCTCCCGGACCGCGACCTGCTGCCGGGCGTCGAGATCGTCACCGACCTGGGCACCTGGTCGGTGCACGAGACGCCGGGCCACGCCCCCTCGCACGTCTGCCTCTTCCAGGCCGAGCGGCGCCTGCTGATCTCGGGCGACCATCTGCTCGGGCGCGTGTCCCTTTACTACGACTACGGATGGACGCCCGATCCGGCGGGCGAGTTCCTGCGCTCGCTCGACGTCGTCGATCGGCTCGACGCGCGCCTGTGCCTCGCCGGCCACGGCAAGCCGTTCACCGACGTGCGCGCGCACGTCCAGGCGAACCGGGCACTCGCCGGCGAGCGCATCGCCGCGGTGCGCGACGCGATCGCGGACGAGCCGCGGACCGCATTCGACGTCGTGCCGCTCGTCTACGGCGCGGAGCTGACGCCGCTGACGGCGAACTGGTGGCTGGCCGAGACGCTCTGCTACCTGCGCCACCTCGAGGTCGAGGGCCTGGCGGAACGCGTCGCGTCGGAGCCCGAGCGCTGGCGCGCGGCGCGCGCTTCGTAGAATCCGGCGATGCGGATCGACGAGATCATCGCCTCGAACGGGCAGCCCTGCTTCTCGTTCGAGTTCTTCCCGCCGAAGACCGAGGAGGGGGAGCGCAACCTGTTCGCGGCGCTGCAGGCGCTGCGACCGCTCGAGCCGACGTTCGTGTCGGTGACCTGGGGCGCGGGCGGCTCGACGCGCGCCAAGACGATCGAGATCGTCAAGCGCCTGCGAACGGACCACGGGCTCGAGGCGATGGCGCACTTCACCTGCGTCGGAGCGACGACCGACGAGCTCCACGCGGCGCTGCGCGAGATGCGCGAGGCGGGGATCGACAACGTCCTCGCGCTGCGCGGCGATCCGCCGCGCGGGGAGACGCAGTTCGTGCAGACCGAGGGAGGGCTCGCGCACGGGGCGGAGCTCGCCGCGCTCGTCAGCGAGGGCTACGACTTCTGCGTCGTCGGCGCCTGCTACCCCGAAACGCACCCCGAGGCGCCGGACCTGGCGACCGATCTCGAGCACCTGCGCGCGAAGGTCGACGCCGGCGCGCGCATCCTGATCACGCAGCTCTTCTTCGACAACGACGCGTACTTCCGCTTCGTCGACGCGGCCCGCGCCGCGGGTATCGATGTGCCGATCGTGCCCGGGATCATGCCGATCACGAACGCCGAGCAGGTCAAGCGCTTCACGTCCATGTGCGGCGCCACGATCCCGGCGCCGCTGCTCGTCGAGCTCGAGGCGATCGCCGACGAGCCCGCCGCCGTCGAGGAGCTCGGCGTCGCCTACGCGACGCTGCAGTGCGCCGACCTGCTCGCGCGCGGCGCGCCCGGCATCCACTTCTACACGCTCAACCGCTCGCCGGCGACGCGCGCGATCCTCTCCGCCCTGCGGATCATGCGCCCGTGGGAGCGGACGGAGGTCGCGGCCGCCGGCTGAGCCCCGGCCTCGGGACTCAGCCGGAGGCCGCGGCCTCCGGCTGAGTCCCCGTCCGCGGCTCAGCCCGACGCGGAGGGCTCGCCCGCCCCGTCGCCGACCGGCGGCTCGATGTCGAGCGCGTGCGCGACCCGCGGCCGGCCGCCGACCTCGTAGCGCACGTCGACGACGTCGTTCTTGCGGTAGGTGCCGATGCCGAACGAGCCGAGCAGCCAGCGTCCGAGCCCGAGCTTGCCCTCCTTCTGCAGCGGGCGGTCGAACAGCAGCACCCGCCCGGCGCGCTCGAAGTCGGTGCCGTCGACCTGCGGCACGCCGTTGAGGTAGACCTCGAAGGGCGGCTCGCAATCGGGCGGGAGGTGGACGCGCCAGCGCGGCATCGGCGGCTCATTATCTTCGCCGCGGGCATCCGTAGGGTTCCGTCCCGGTGTCAGAGGTCGCCTACCGCATCCGGCGCTCGCCGCGCGCCCGCCGCGTCCACGTCGCCGTCGATCACGACGGCGACGTCGAGGTCGTGCTGCCGGGCCGGGCAGCCGAGCGCGAGGCCGCCGCGGCCGTGCGCGAGCTGCGTCCGTGGATCGAGCGCCGCCGCGCGGAGCTCGCCCGCGCGCGCGCCGCGGTCGGCGCAGCCGCCGGCAGCGTGCCCTACCTCGGCCGCGAGCTGCGGCTGGTGCACGAGCCGGGGCGAACGCGCGCCCACCGGCGCGGCGACGAGCTGCTCGTGCCCGCGCACGAGCACCGCGAGGCGCTCGAGCGCTGGTACCGGCGGGCGGCGCGCACCGAGATCGCAGCGCGCCTCGATCGCGCGACCGCCGCTGCCGGCCTCAGCTACACGAGCCTCTCGATCCGGGGGCAGCGCACGCGCTGGGCGAGCTGCTCGCGCACCGGAGCGATGAGCTTCAACTGGCGGCTGCTGCTGGCACCCGAGCCCGTGCTCGACTACGTCGTCTGGCACGAGGTCTGCCACCTCGCGGTGCCCGACCACTCCCCGCGCTTCTGGGCGCTGGTCGCGCGTCACTGCCCGGACTACGCGGAGCACGCCGGCTGGCTGCGGCGCTACGGCGCCGCGCTCGCGCTCTGATCGATTCCGAGCGTCCGCCGCAGCGCCGCGAATGGAGTCTCGCCGGTTCGCTGCTCGACGAGCCGCCGCCGCGCGCGCCCGACGTACGCCTCGGTCGACCCGTCGCCGCGCACGTCGATGCCGGCGTGCACGACCGGGAACAGCCGACCGGGGCCGGAGACCTCGGCGCGCGCGGCCACCTGCGCCACCGGCTCGAAGCGGCGCACCTTCAGGTCGATCGGCGCCCGCCGGGTCGACCCGGCGAGCTCCCGGATGCGCGCTTCCAGCGCATCCAGCGCCTCATCCAGCACGGTGAACCGCGACCGCTCCACCCGCGGCCCCACGCGCACAATCAGGCGGTAGCCGCGGGACATCGAGCGATTCTCGCGGATACCGGAGCACGCTGGTGGCGGGTGTCGGCGGTTGCTGGGGTCTCGAGTTGACAGTTGACAGCTGACAGTTGAGCGTGGCCCCGGGGGAGCGGCGCGGTTGGAAGCTGGCAGCTGGCGGTTGGCAGTTGAGCGAGGGCCGGGGGGAGCGGCGCGGTCGGCAGTTGGCCGCTGACCGCGGCGCAGCCCGCGTGCCACGCCACGGCCGTCGCCTGTCGCCTCTCGTCTGTCGTCTTATGTCCACCTCCGCCAACTGCCAGCTGCTAGCTGCCAGCTGTCAACTGTCAA
>Ga0209798_10002357_pt1 | contig 11115 bp, 11 predicted proteins | sample DOMMetBare3Fresh_FD_187475 | JGI IMG/M metagenome (GOLD analysis project Ga0209798, IMG submission 187475) | Wetland sediment microbial communities from St. Louis River estuary, USA, under dissolved organic matter induced mercury methylation -... | ecosystem: Environmental > Aquatic >...
AAGACGAGGCGCACGGGCCGGCCCGCGCGGAGGGCCATGAAGGCCACGAGCGGCTCGTACTTCGCGTGCTGCTTGCCACCGAAGCCGCCGCCCGGGTCCGGGGCGAAGACCCGGACCTTGGCGAGGGGGAGGCCCAGGATCCCGGCCAGGATCTTCTGCAGCCAGTTCGGGTGCTGGATGGTGCTCCAGACGGCGATCCCGTCCCCATCGGGGGCGGCCATGAACGCATGGGGCTCGATGGCGAACTGGGTCACCATGGGGAACGCGTAGGTGTTCTCGACAACCAGGTCCGCCGAGGCTGCGACGGCATCGACATCGCCCCAGCCGAAGTGGTGCTCGCGGAGGACGTTCGTCCCGGCCAGGGGGTCGTCGGGGCGGAGGGCCGGGTCCTGCACGAGTGGCGACGCCGGGTCGAGCGCCGCCGCGATGCTGAAGACGGCCGGCAGCTCCTCGTACTCGACCTTCACGAGGCGGACCCCCTCTTCCGCCGCGTCCTTCGAGTCGGCCGCCACGGCCGCGACCGGCTCGCCGTGGTACTTCGTCTCGCCGACCGCGAGGACCGGCCGGTCCTCGAACTGGGGGCCGAAGCGGGGCACCGGCTGGGGGAGGTCGGCGGCGCTCATGACGAGGCGGACGCCCGGGACCTGCCCGGCGGCGCTCGAGTCGATCGAGACGATCCGCGCCCGGGCACAGTCGAGCGTGACGAGCTTCGCGTGGAGCTCGTCGGGCAGGTGAATGTCGGCCACGTACTGCTGCTGGCCGGTGACGCGCTCCCGCCCGCCGACGCGCGCCGCGGACATGCCGATCCCGTCGAGCCTCATCGGTCGGCCGCCCCGGCGGCCGCGAGGACCGCCTCCGTGATCTGCTGGTACCCGGCGCAGCGGCAGAGATTCCCGGCGAGGCCCTCCTGGACCTCGGCGACGGTCGGGTGGGGGCTCAGCTCCAGGAGCGCGTGCGCCGCCATCAGCTGGCCCGGGATGCAGAAGCCGCACTGGGCGGCGCCCGCGTCCAGGAACGCCTGCTGGAGCGGGCTCAGGCGGCCGTCGGGCGCGAGGCCCTCGACGGTGGTGACCTCGCCGCCGTCGGCCTCGACCGCGAGCACCAGGCAGGAATCGACGATCCGGCCGTCCAGGCGGACGGTGCACGCGCCGCACTCGCCCACGAGGCAGCATTCCTTGGTGCCGGTCAGGTCGAGGTCGTCGCGCAGGACGTCGAGGAGAGTGTGGTGGGCCGCGACCTCGAACGCGCGCAGGCGCCCGTTCACGGTCACCGCGACGGGGATCATCTGGGTCATCTCGTCACCCCCGTCGCCAGCCGGTCGATCGCGATCCCCAGCGCCCGCCTGCCCATGACCCGCAGCATCGCGAGGCGGTACTCGGGGCTCGCCCGCATCGAGCGGGGGGACGGGCTGGCGGCGGCGAACATCCGCTCGAAGATCGCAGCCTTCGCGTCGTCCGGCGCGGCGGGATCCGCCAGGACCCCGCTCTCGTCGACGACGAGCACCGGGCGGGGGCCGACGCTGCCGTAGGCGAGCCGGGTCACGCCGGTCTCGTCCACGCCGCAGCACAGGGTGACCGACGCGAGGTCGTGGCCGCGCCGCCGCGTGCGCCGCAGGTGCACGGCTCCCATGCGCCGCTCGGGCCCGGGCAGCTCGATCGCGCTGACGAGCTCGCCGCGCGCGAGCGTGGTGACGCCGGAGCGGACGAAGAAGTCGGCCAGCGCGATGCGCCGGGTCCCGGCGGGCCCTTCGGCCACGACCTCCGCCCGGTAGACGAGGAGCGCCGGGGCCGTGTCCGCGGCCGGCGACGCGTTGCAGATGTTGCCGGCGAGCGTGGCCCTGTTCCGGATCTGCACGGAGCCGACGACCGACGCCGCCTCCGCGAGGGCGGGGAACCAGCGGCCCACCCGCTCGTCCGCGGCGACGTCGGTCATGACGGTGCCTGCGCTGATCACGAGGCGTCCGCGATCCTCGCGGATCGCGGGGAGCAGCTCAGCGATCCGCTTGACGTCGACCACCACGGCGGGCCGGGCGCTGCCGTCCCGGAGCCGGATGATCAGGTCGGTGCCCCCGGCGAGGAGGCGCGCGTCCGGTCCGTGCGCCTCGAGGAGGGCCACGGCCTCGGCCACCGTTGTCGGGCGCGCGTAGGCGAAGGAGTGCATGGCTACCGCCCCGTTGTCAGAGGATCTTGTCCACCTCGTCCAGGAGCACCTGGGGGGTGGCCGCGCGGATGAAGAAGAACGGGCGCTCGCAGAAGCGCTCCACGAAGATGGCGCGCCGCTCCCGGAGCCGGTCGTTGTCGACGAGCGGCATGACGTGCCCGGGCGCCAGCAGCTCGTTCGTCAGGAAGTAGTTCTGCAAGGAGTGAAGGAACTGGAACTGGCGCTCGAAGGGGATCAGCTCGTTGGCCGCCGGGTCGAAGTTGCCGTCGATGGCCGGCACGATCACGAGGTCGATGTTCGGCACGCCCTCGTACATGCCCCAGGTCGGCATCTCGCCCCAGAACTTCTCGACGCCCTTGTTCGGGGCCGCCTTGTCGGAGCGCTCCGTTCCCTCGGTCCGTTTGCGGAGGAACGTGTCGACGGAGCCCATGACGGCCCGGCCGTCCTCGTCGATCACGGTCGTCTCGGAGGCCACCTGGAGGGCCCCCCGGACGCCGGCCTCGATGAGGCCCATCGACTTGCCGTGGTTCGACTCGCCGCCGAGGAAGAGCAGGGTCCTGCCGCGATAGTGGACCGCGGCGCTGTGGGACGGGTGCAGGCCGATCTCCTCCATGCGGAGGGCGAGGATCGCCACGATCACCTTCTGGATCGGGCCGGCGGGCCATGGTCCCGTGAAGGTGACGGCGCGCCCGTCGTACGCAACGCGCTTCGACCCGTCCTGGTGCCAGATGATGTCGGGCTCGGCCAGCGTCACCTCCGGCGAGATGCGGACGTCGGCGAGCCGGTAGTTGAGGAAGTTCAGGTCGTCGAGGACGTGCTCGCGCGGCTCGCCGCCGTGGACGTCCACCCGCAGGCGGGCCGTCCCGGCCGACATCTCCTCGGACAGGTGCAGCTGGTCGTTCATCGTGTCCTTTCGCGAGATTCGGGTGCCGCGGGTCAGGCGGAGCGGTTCGCCACCGACGGAGCGAGGTCGCGCCCGGGGCGAGCCCCGCGCCCGATCGTCCGGGCGGATGGCTCCCCCGGCGGCGCGTCGTCGACTGCCGGCGATTCGGGCGCCGCCCAGAGGCTGGCGAGCATCGCCGCCGTGTCGGCGAAGTGGTCGTGGAGAACGGCGGCCGCCGCCTCCGGGTCGCGGAGGCGGAGCGCGGCGAGGATCGGGGCGTGCAGGTCGGCGATCCGGCGCCGGTCGACGCCCGGGACGACCATGGTGATGTACGTGCGCGAGAAGGGCTCCAGGGTCCGCCACACCCGCTCCAGGGTGGCATTCCCGGCGAGCTCGACGATCCGGCCGTGGAACGAGGCGTCCGCCGTCGCCTCGGCGTAGGAGTCGCCGTCCTCGGCCGCCCGCCGCATCTCGTCCACGTACCCGGCCAGGGCCGCGAGGTCCTCGTCGGTCATGTGCGGGATAGCCAAGCGCGCGGCGAGCGACTCCAGCTCGGCCCGGATCACGAACGCCTCCAGGAGCTCGTCCGCCGACGGGCGGCGGACGCGCGCTCCCCGGAAGGCGGTGGTCTCCACGACGCCGAGCGCCTCGAGGTCGCGCAGCGCCTCCCGCACGGGAGCCTGGCTCGTCCCGAGCTCCCGGGCAACCCGGGTCTCGACGATCCGGGCGCCCGGCGGGTAGCGACCGTCAAGGATCGCCTGGAGGAGGCGATCCTTGACCTGGTCGCTCAGGACGCTGCGCGAGATCGCGGCATCGCGAGTCATGGAGGTGAGGTCAGTCCTTCATGCCGACGGCAGGGGCCGCGGGCGCGGCGGCGAGGATCTGGACCTCGCCGGTCGTGCCGTTGATGCGGACTCGGTCACCGTTCTTGATCTGCTCGGTCGCCACGGACGTCCCGACGACGGCCGGGATGCCGAACTCGCGAGAGAGGACGGCCGGATGCGACACCGTTCCGCCGGCGTCGGTCACGAGGCCGACGATCTTGGTGAAGAGGACGACCCATGCGGGGTTGGTCATCTGGCAGACCAGGATGTCACCGGCTCGGACGTCGTCGAACTGGTCCTCGCGAAGGACGACGCGGGCGACGCCCTCCACGACACCCGGCGAGGCGCCGAGCCCGTTGATCTGGCCGGCCACCAGCGATTCCTTGCGGTAGAACTTGTCCGGGAAGCCCCACAGGTTCAGGTATGGGAAGGCGAGCTGGGTGGCGGTCACCGTCCCAACCCACTCCTTGGGCCGGAAGGTGTAGGCCTTGTCGCGCGCAGCCTTCGCCTTCGCGACGATGGCGCGGCCGTCCATGCCGGCCGGGTTGCCCATGAACACGCGGAGGTCGTTGTAGCGGAAGAGGACGACGTCGTCCGGCGCGTCGAGGGCGCCTGCGGCGACGAGCTTGCGGCCCAGTGCCAGGAGGACCTGGCGGACGTGGGCGTTGGCGCCCTGGTCGATGTAGAAGTGGTGGTCGGGGGTGAGCGGGGCCATGCGAAGGTTGATCTCGTTGGCCGCCCGCATCTCCTCGAGCGCCTCGCCCTCGAGCCCCTCGAGGATCTCCTTCGCCGCCGCGGCGATGTCGGCGGCGAGGACGCCGATCGTCTTGGGGTAGTCGTAGTTGGTCTCGATGTAGCCGCGGACGAGCTCGATGACGGGCTCCATCACCTCGACCACGTTCGGGAAGATGAACTCGTGGCTCCAGACCGCGTGCCAGCCGTATTCCTTCTGGTAGGGCACGACCCGCTCGTCGATGAAGCGCCGGCCGCGCGAGCTGGCCTTGAGGGCCACGATGATCTCGCCCGCGGTGTCGGCCTTGAAGATCGCGGCCAGGTCCGGGTCGGCCTTGGCCTCCTCCTTCATCTTCCAGAGGGCCTCGATCGAGTCCCAGTTGCGGTCCCTGGCCGAGTTCTGGAGGCGGCCCAGGAGCTGCTCGTTGATCTTGCCGTGGGTCTTCTCCATGACCGCCCGCAGGTTGAGGGTCGCGGACAGCTGGGCGAAGTTGAGCATCCAGTGGATCTTCCAGTGGCGATCGTGGATGTCGATCGCGTCCTCGAGCAGGCAGGCAAGCTCCATGAGGTTCAGCTCGTCCTGCTTGTCGAGCATCGCCTCGAGGTAGGCGAAGTTGCGGTCCATCTCGGGGACGAGGCGATCGCGCCACCAGTTCACGAACTGGAGCCCATACGTGGGGAGCACCGCGCCGAGGTACGTGCCGATCTTGGCCGCGTAGTCGGGATCCTCGGGCACGACCGGGCTGGTCGCGTAGTTGTACTCCTGGGTGGCGACCGCCAGGCCGGCCTCGGCCGGGATCGCCGCGGTGTACAGGTAGCCGTTGATGTTCTTGTAGATCCAGTCGCTCGCGAACGGCGTTCCGAAGCGCCGGAACATGTGGTCGCAGCTCAGCCACCAGCCGCCGATGTCCTCGTACATCGGGCTGAGCGGATGGGGACAGTGCAGGTCGTCGTAGACCCAGAAGAGCAGCTTCTCGGTCTCCGAGGTCCAGCTGACCGGGAACTTCTCGTCGCCGAGGAACTGGCCGAGGACTTCTTCCTTGAGGGGCACCGAATCTTCCTCCTTCGTGCCTGCCGTGGGCCGCCCGTCGACGGCGGTTGCTAGCCGGCGGCCGCCGCGCGGGCGATCCGCTTGAAGCGCCGCATGTTCTCCGTGATCGCGACCTCCGTCGGGAGGCGCTCCATGCTCGACGCGCCGAAGAACCCGGCCACGCCCGTGGTGTGGTCGAGGACGTACTGAGCGTCGTCCGGCTCCGCGATGGGGCCGCCGTGACAGAGGGCGATGATGTCCGGCTTCACCTCGGCAGCGGCATCGCGGATCCGCTGGACCCGCTCCGCGGCGGCCTCGATGGTGAGGGCGGTCGTGGCCCCGATCTGGCCCTTCGTGGTGAGGCCCATGTGGGCGACCACGACGTCCGCCCCGGCCTCGGCCATCGCGCGCGCCTGGCCCTCGTCGAAGACGTAGGGAGTCGTGAGCAGGCCGGCCTCGTGGGCCACCCGGATCATGTCGACCTCGAGGCCGTAGCCCATGCCGGTCTCTTCGAGGTTCTGGCGGAACTGGCCGTCGCAGAGCCCCACCGTCGGGAAGTTCTGGACCCCGGAGAAGCCGATCCTCTTGATCTCCTCGAGGAAGACCGGCATGAGGCGGAACGGGTCGGTCCCGCACACGCCGGCAAGCACCGGCGTCTGGCGCACGATCGGGAGGACCTCGGCGGCCATCTCCACGACGATCGCGTTGGCGTCGCCGTAGGGCATGCACCCGGCGAGCGAGCCACGGCCGGCCATCCGGTAGCGGCCCGAGTTGTAGATGATGATGAGGTCGGCCCCACCGGCTTCGGCGCACTTCGCCGAGAGGCCCGTGCCCGCCCCGGCGCCCATGATGACGCCGCCCTCGTCGAGGGTCCGGCGCAGCCGCGCCAGCGCCTCCTGCCCGTTCATGCCTTGCCTCCTGCGCTCGCCGCCTTCGCCGCGGCCCAGGTCCGGTAGAGCTCGTCGAGCCGCTCGGCCATGGCCGTCGCGAAGGATGGATCGTTGATGTCGGTGGCCATCTCGACCACCTCCACGTCGGGCCGGAGCCCGGCCTTCAGCTCCCGGATGAGGGCCGCGTCCGCGGCCGGGTCGTAGAACGGGCCGCCGGGGACGGCGATCATCGACACCCCGCCGAGCGGGATGAAGACGGTCAGCGGGCCGGTGGCCTTGTTGAGCTTGCGGGCGATGATCCGGCCGAGCTCGGCGCACTCCTCCTCGGTCGAGCGCATCAGCGTGACGGTGGCGTTGTGGACGTAGAGGTTGCGGTCCTTGAACTTCGGGGGGACCGTCTCCTTGGGCCCGAAGTTGCACATGTCGAGGGCGCCGAGGGAGACCACCTGCGGGATCCCCAGCGCGCCGGCCATCTCCAGCCGGTCGGGCCCGGCGGACAGGACCCCGCCCACCAGCTCGTCGACCAGCTCGGTGGTGGTGATGTCGAGCGAGCCGGTGATGAAGCCCGCCTTCATCAGGGCCTCCATCGACTTCCCGCCCGCGCCGGTCGCGTGGAACACGAGGACCTCGTAGCCGCGCTCCTCGAGCCACTCGCGGGCCTTCGTGACGCAGGGCGTCGTCACCCCGAACATCGTGGCCCCGATGAGGGGCTTGGGCGGGATCTTGGAGACGAACGATGCCGAGCTCCTGGCCATCCCCGCGATCCCGGCGGCCGCGTTCGTCAGGATCTTCTCGGACAGGCCGTTGATCCCGGCGATGTCGACCACCGAGTACATCATCGCGATGTCGGAGGTGCCCACGTACGGGCGCGTGTCGCCCGAGCCCATCGTCGAGACGATCATCTTCGGGACGCCCACCGGCAGGGCCTGCATGGCCGCCGAGACGATCGACGAGCCGCCCGAGCCGCCGACGCCGAGGATGCCGTCGAGCCTGCCCTCGGCGTAGAGGCGCTTGACCACCTCGGTCGCGCCGCGGGTCATCGCGAGGACGGCCGGGCCGCGGTCGTGCGCGGCAGCCAGGGCCGCCCGGCTCTCGCCGGCCGCCGCGGCCACCTCGTCGGCCGTGACATCCCCGGGGGAGGGGTCGCTGAGCACGCCGGCGTCGACGAGGACGACGTCGCAGCCGGCCTCGCGGACGCGGTCGCGCAGGAATGCATACTCGGCGCCCTTCGTGTCGAGGGTGCCGAGGAGCACGACGCTCGCCATGAGAAGACCTCCTAGGGTTCGACCAATGCGCCAGGAGTCTCGACCTGGGCGCTGACGCCGAGGTACCGGCGCTGGGCCGCCTCGTCGGCGAGGAGCTCCGGGGACGTGGTCTCGAGGGCGATCTGACCTGTGACCATGATCGCGATGCGGTTCGCCACCGAGGTGGCGACGCCGAGGTTCTGCTCGACGAGGAGGAGCCCGACGCCCTCGCGCGCGACGTCGTGCAGGACACCGACGAGGTGCTCCACGACGATCGGCGCCAGGCCCTCGGACGGCTCGTCCATGACCAGCAGGCGGGGGTTGAGCAGGAGGGCGCGGGCGATGGCCAGCATCTGCTGCTCGCCGCCGGAGAGCTGCGTCGCGCCGTTCCTGCGGCGGGCCGCCAGCGGCGGAAACAGGTCATAGACCTTCTTGACCGTCCAGCCGTCGCCATCGCGCCGGGCGACCATCCGCAGGTGCTCCTCCACGGAGAGCGAGGCGAAGACCCTGCGCCCCTGGGGCACGTAGCCGATCCCCGCCCGGGCGATCTCGTGCGGCTTGCGCCCCGTGATCTCGGCTCCGGCGAGGCGGATCGAGCCGCCGGCGACGGGGACCAGCCCGGTGATCGCGTTGCACAGGGTGGACTTGCCCATCCCGTTGCGGCCGATCAGCGAGAGCGGCTCCGCGTCGACGACCAGGTCGACGCCCTGGAGGACGTGGCTCTGCCCGTAGCGGACGTGAAGCCCGGAGATCTCGAGGACGCGATCAGCCACGGTGCTCACTCACGGCGTGCCCGAGGTAGATGTCCTGGACCGTGCTGTTGGCCTGGATCTCGTCCGGGCTGCCCTCCACGATGATCGTGCCCTCGTGCATCACCGTGACCCGGTCGGCCGCGGCGAGGGCGACGTCCATGTCGTGCTCGACGAGGACCACCGTGATCTCGCGCGGGAGTCCCTTGAGCAGGCCCGAGAGGAGGGTCCGCTCCCCCCGCGAGAGCCCCGCAGCGGGCTCGTCGAGCATCAGCAGGCGGGGATTCCCGGCCAGCGCCATGCCCAGCTCCAGCTGGCGCTGCTGGCCGTGGGAGAGCGACCCGACGGGCGCCTTGAAGACGTCGCCGAGGTGGACGAGATTCGCGATCTCCTCGGAGCGGATCCGCCCGGGGTCGTCGGCGGGCGGGCGCCGCGGGTCGAAGCGCCCGCGCTGCACGCCCCGGATCGCGAGAAAGAGGCTCTGGGCCACGGTGAGGCCCATGAAGAGCAGCGAGCTCTGGTAGGTCCGACTCAGGCCCAGCCGGGTCCGCCGGTGCGGCGGAAGGCGGGTCACGTCGGTCCCGAAGAGACGAACCGTCCCCGAGGTCGGGAGGTAGTCGCCGGCGACGACGTTGAAGAGGGTCGTCTTCCCCGCCCCGTTCGGGCCGAGGATCGCCCGGCGCTCGCCCACCGCGACCTCCATCGTGACGTCGCGGAGAGCCTGGAGGGCGCCGAAGCGCCGCCCCACGCCCTGCAGACGCAGGGCGGGGGCAGGCGCTTCGGCTGCCGTGGCTACGGTCACGGGCAGGCCGGGAAGTCCCGGCTGACCGGCTGGGCGAGGTACGGGCTGTCCTTGCCGAGGCCGAGCGTCTGGTCGACGTTGTCGATCCTCTTGATGACGACGGCGGCGAGCTTGCCGTCGGCGCCCTTCTGGATCTCGGACAGGTAGTTCGAAGCGATCGCGTTGCGATTGGCGTCGAGGCTGATCGGACCGGTCGGCCCGTCGAACTTGGTCTTGGCGAGGGCCTCCATGAACTTCTTCTGCCCACCGCTCAGGTCGCCGTTGACGGTCTTGAGGGCGGTGAGGACGCCGACGGTCTCGTTGTAGTAGCTGAGGGCGAAGAGGCCCGGGTACGGCAGGCCGTCCTTGAAGGTCTCCTTGTACACCTTGACGTAGTCGAGCCAGGCGGGATCAGTCGCGGTGTCGGCCGTGGGGCTGGCCGTGATCGTCCCGACGAGCTGGTCCTGGAAGGCGCCGGTCGTGGCGAGCACCGACTGGTCGACCGTGATCGACCCGCCGATGAACTTGGCCTTGCCGCCGGCCGCGTTGTACTGGGTGAAGAAGTTGATCGCGTCGCTGCCGCCGAGGGCGACGTAGATCGCGTCGATGCCCGACGTCGGGATCTTGGACACGACGGAGGCATAGTCCTTCGTGCCGAGCGGGACCCAGTTCTTCTGGACGACGTGGCCGCCGGCCGCGCAGAACTCGTACATGAAGCCGCCGACCTGGGTGTACGGGAAGGAGTAGTCCTCCGCCACCAGGGCGACGTTCTTGTAGCCCTTCGTCTCGAAGGCGTACTTCCCGAGCCCGGCCTGCCACTGGGCGCCGTCCGTCGAGAACCTGAAGAAGTTGGGGGCAGGATCGCGGAACGTGGTGTCCTGGGCCGCCGACGAGCCGTTGACGAAGGTCTTGTCCGGCACCTGCTTGGCGTAGTCCTTCATCGCCAGGCCCTCATCGCCCGAGAGCGGGCCGATGAGGATGTCGACGTTGTCCGACTCGATGAGCTTCTTGGCCGTCTCGAGGGCCTTCGCGGGCGTCGCGTCGGAGCTTCCCCTGACCAGGATGATCTCGCGGCCGGCGATCTCCCAGTTGCCCTTGGAGTTCTTGGGCGCGTACTTGTTGAGCGCCTGCTCGATGCCGCGGAAACCGTCCTGGCCCGGGACCGCGAACGGCCCCTCGAGCGTCGCAAGGCCGCCGATCTTGATCGGCGTCTTCTCGCCGCCGCCGCAGGCCGCCGTCGACGCGACGAGCACCGACGCGGCCATGAGAATGACCAGCCTGCGGCCGGTCGTGGATCGGAACATCGCTCCTCCTATCCCCCCGGTGCCTGGCACGCGGGGGTGTGGGTCACGGTGGAGTTACCAGGCGTCCCTACTCTCTCCTCCTGCGCTGCTAGGGGCTGGGGGTTGGCTCGTCGCCGGCAGGGCGACCGGGGGATTCGGGTAGCGGGGCCTCGGGCACCGGCGCGACGCCGGCTTCGAGGGCGAGCGGGTCGATCGCGCGGCGCTGCCCGCCGCCGCGGCGGCGGCCGACGGACGCCCAGATCCGGTCGGCGAGGCCCACCAGGCCGTTCGGGGCGACGAGGACGACGACGACGAAGCCCAGGCCGATGAGCGTGTTGAAGCGCTCGTCGAAGCTGAAGCCGAGGATGTTGACGCTGCTGGCGAAGACGTCGACGAGGACGAAGAAGACGGCGCCCACGAACACGGCCACCACCAGCAGCACGATGGCGGCGGCCAGGCAGCCAGCCCGCATCAGCCGATCCGCAGGATGCCGTTCCTCAGCTCGGGGATCAGCGAGCGCGCCAGGTCCTCGGGCGACA
>Ga0209798_10002359_pt1 | contig 11114 bp, 8 predicted proteins | sample DOMMetBare3Fresh_FD_187475 | JGI IMG/M metagenome (GOLD analysis project Ga0209798, IMG submission 187475) | Wetland sediment microbial communities from St. Louis River estuary, USA, under dissolved organic matter induced mercury methylation -... | ecosystem: Environmental > Aquatic > Freshwater...
CGCGGTACCGGCTCTGGCGATCGTGCGTCGATGCGCCCGAGGGTCGCGGGCCGTTCACGCAGTACAGGCTGGTCCGCGGGCGCGTCACGCGGGTGCTCGTGGCCCGAGGCCTCGCCCTCTGACGGAGCGCGGCGGAGCGTCGGCGGGGACGACGCCGTCGCGTGGCGACGCAAGCGGGCTACGCCACGCTGAGCTCGCGCGACCACGAGGTCGCGCGATCGTGCGCCGCGGTGAGTGCGGCCTCGTCGATCGGCATCGGGCCGATCGGCACGGCCTCGCCGCGCTCGTGCGCGAGCACGCAGCGCAGGATGTGACCGTAGGGACCCTCATAGCGCAGCAGCGCGCGCAGGACCTCGTCGGTGAAGGGGAGCGTCGCGACGGCCTCGTGGATCGGCACGTCGAGCAGCGCGTCGATCGTCGAGAGCAGCCCGATCGTGAACAGCGACTGGCGGCGCTCGGGCTCGACCTCGCCGCCGAGCAGCTCGCACATCTTGGCGCGCCGCAGCGCGGTGCCGACCACCGGGAAGGCGCGGTCCTCGGCGCCCGCCAGCGCCATGACCTTCGCCCAGCGCGTCACGGTGCCCTCGCCGAGCAGCTCGAGCGCGTCCTGGATCGAGCTGACGCGACGCGGCAGCGTGTAGAAGGCGGAGCTCGTGTAGCGCAGCAGCTTCCAGCTGAGGCCCACGTCCTGGACGATCGCGGCCGCGAGCTCGTCGTAGCCGCCGTCCCCGGCCCCGACCGCGCCGAGCTGCCAGGTGGGGAGGCCGCGGCCCTTGACGATCTCGGGCTTGGCGAACGCGTACCCCTGGAAGAGGTGGAACCCGAGCCGCTCGCAGAGCTCGAACTGCTCGCGCGTCTCGACCCGCTCGGCGACGAGCGTCACCGGGTGGCGGCTGAGCCGCTCGACCTGGGCGGTGAGGCTCTCGGGCGTCGCGTGGAGCACGTCGATCTTGAGCATCCCGGCGGCCGCCACGAGCGGACCGCCCTCCGCTTCGAGCGGCGGGTCCTCGATCGCGAGCGTGAAGCCCTGGAGCACCAGGCGATCGATGACCGCCAGCAGCGCGTCGTCGACGGGCGTGTCGCCGGGGAGCTCGAGCACGACGCGGTCCGGGCGCAGCGGCAGCGGATGCACGCCGAGCAGGAAGTCGCGCGACACGTTCACGTAGGCCATGCGGTCGCCGACGAGCGTGTCGAGGCCGATCTCGGCGAACGCGTTGACGATCAGGCTCGCGGTGAAGCGCTCGGGGTCGAGCACGGCCGCGCGGTCGCCGCTCGGGTCGCGATAGAGGAGCTCGTAGCCGACGACGTCGAGGCGACGGTCGCAGATCGGCTGCCGCGCGACGACCACGTCGCGCCCGGCCGCGCCGAGCGGCTGCCCATGCCCCGGCGTCTCCGTTGGGAATCCGGATTCGCCCATTCTCAGGCCGGTATCGGTCCGCGGCCGACGATGCTTGAGCGACCCGCGCCGCCGAGGACGCCGGACCGCGGCCCCCGCGCGCCCGCACCGCGGCCACGCGGCTGACAAACGCCGACCCGCGGCGTACGATCGGGCACTCGATTCGACACACGCGAGCATGGAGGTGTCCCCGTGCAGATCAGGGTCAAGGGACGCAACACGCCGGTGCCCGCCGCGCTGCGCCGCCAGATCGACCGGCGCTTCGCCGCGATCGGGCGGCAGGTCTCCGAGCTGGCGGAGCTCGAGATCGAGCTCTCCGCGGAGCGCAACCCGGCGATCCCCGAGGCGCAGGTCGTGGAGGCGACGCTGCGGCTCAAGGGCACGACGCTGCGCGCCCGCCAGGCCGCGCGCGACGCCACGCAGGCGCTCAACCGCTGCGAGGAGGAGCTCGCGCGCCAGGTCAAGCGCCAGCGCGAGAAGCGCCGCGGACGCCGCGCGGGACGGGTCGCCGCGCGCCCGTCGCAGCTCCCGTACGGGGGTACCTCGCAGGCGATCTGAGGCCTTCCGGGCCGACCGTCCCGACCGAGGCGCGCGGGCCCCCGGTCCCGGGCAAAGGCGCGGGGACCCGCTGCTAGGCTTGGGCCATGTCGATCATCGACCGCGCGCTGCGTGTCGGCGAGGCCAAGAAGTTCAGGAGCTACGAGCAGCGCGTGGCTCGGATCAACGCCTTCGAGCCCGAGATGGAGCTGCTCGAGGACGACGAGCTGCGCACCCACGCGGACTCCCTGCGCGAGCGTGCGCACGGCGGCGAGCCGCTCGACGACCTGCTGCACGAGTGCTTCGCGCTGGTGCGCGAGGCCGGCCGGCGCACGATGGGCATGCGCCACTTCGACGTGCAGCTGATCGGCGGGATGGTGCTGCACGACGGCGCGATCGCCGAGATGCGCACGGGCGAGGGCAAGACGCTGACCGCCACGCTGCCGGTCGTCCTCAACTCGCTGGGCGGCAAGGGCGTGCACGTCGTCACGGTCAACGACTACCTCGCGCGCCGCGACGCCGAGTGGATGTCGCCGATCTACGACGCGCTCGGCGTGCGCGTCGGCGTGCTGCAGAACATGCAGGAGTACGAGAGCAAGCGCGCAGCCTACGAGGCTGACGTCACGTACGGCACGAACTCCGAGTTCGGCTTCGACTACCTGCGCGACAACATGGCGACCGCGCTCGAGGAGAAGGTCCAGCGCGGCCACCCGTTCGCCGTCGTGGACGAGGTCGACAACATCCTGATCGACGAGGCGCGTACGCCGCTGATCATCTCCGGCGCTCCCGAGCAGGCGGCCGACTTCTACGTGAAGTTCGCGCGGCTCGCCAAGCAGCTGGTGCCGGGCAAGCGGCCCGAGGGGCTCGACCCGCGCTCGAAGAAGGACTTCGTCGCGGACTTCGACTACGAGTTCGACGAGAAGCACAAGACCGTCGCGGTCACGGAGCAGGGCGTCGCGAAGGCCGAGCGCTTCCTCGGCATCGACCACCTCTACCGGGCCGAGAACGGCCACCTCGTCAACCACCTCAACCAGGCGCTCAAGGGCGAGTCGCTCTACAAGCGCGACGTCGACTACGCCGTGATCGACGGCGAGGTGCGGATCATCGACGAGTTCACCGGGCGGATTCTCGAGGGCCGGCGCTGGTCCGAGGGCCTGCACCAGGCGGTCGAGGCGAAGGAGGGCGTGCGCGTCCAGGAGGAGAACCAGACGCTCGCGACGATCACGCTGCAGAACTTCTTCCGCCTCTACGACAAGCTCGCCGGCATGACGGGCACCGCGCTGACCGAGGCGACCGAGTTCATGAAGATCTACAAGCTCCCGGTCGTCGAGGTCCCGACCAACCAGCCGATGGTCCGCGCGGACCGCAACGACCAGATCTACAAGACCAAGGACGGCAAGTGGCACGCGGTCCTGCGCGAGATCAAGGAGCGCCACGAGCGCGGGCAACCCGTGCTGGTCGGCACGATCTCCGTCGAGGTCTCCGAGCTGCTCGGCGGGCAGCTCGAGCGCGCGGGGATCGCGCACACGGTCCTCAACGCCAAGCCCGAGCACGCGGAGCGCGAGGGCGAGATCGTCGCCGAGGCCGGGCAGCTCGGCGCGGTCACGATCGCGACCAACATGGCGGGCCGCGGCGTCGACATCAAGCTGGGCGGCAACCCCGAGCACCTCACCCGGCTCGAGCTCGCGAAGCTCGGCCTCAGGCCCGGGGATCCCGACTACGACGAGCGCTTCGCCGACGTGCTGCCGAGCATCGAGGCGCACGTCGCCGAGCAGCGCGAGCTGGTGCTCGATGCCGGCGGCCTCTTCATCTGCGGCACCGAGCGTCACGAGGCGCGCCGCATCGACAACCAGCTCCGCGGCCGCGCCGGGCGCCAGGGCGATCCGGGCGAATCGCGCTTCTTCCTGTCCGCCGAGGACGACCTCGTGCGCCTGTTCGCGGGCGACCGGATCTACCGCATCCTCGACCGGCTCGGCCCGGTCAACGAGGCCGGCGAGGAGGAGCCGATCGAGGCGAAGCTGCTCTCGAGCCAGATCGAGAAGGCGCAGCGCAAGGTCGAGGAGCAGAACTTCCTGATCCGCAAGCGCGTCCTCGAGTACGACGACGTCATGAACGAGCAGCGCCGCGTGATCTACGAGTACCGCAACGAGGTGCTCGAGGGCCGCGACATGGGCGAGCCCGCGCGCGAGCGACTGGCCGACGTCGTCGAGCGCACGGTCGCCGAGTACACCCCCGGCGACTACGTCGAGGAGTGGGACCTCGAGGGTCTCTTCCACCAGATCGGGCACATCTGGCCCACGAGCGTCGAACTCGAGGACGTCCATCCCGACCAGCTCGACCGCGCCGAGCTCACGCGAGTCCTCACCGAGGACGCGGTGGCGCAGTACGACCACCGCGAGCAGGAGCTCGGCGAGGAGCTGATGCGCGCGCTCGAGCGCTACCTGCTGCTCGAGATCATCGACCAGCGCTGGCGCGAGCACCTCTACGACATGGACTACCTGCGCGAGGGCATCCATCTGCGCGGCTTCGCCCAGATCGATCCGCTCGTCGCCTACAAGAACGAGGGCTTCACGCTCTTCCAGGACCTGATCCACACGATCTGGTCCGACTTCACGCGGATGATCTTCAACGTCGAGGTCGAGATCGAGGGGGAGGAAGGCGCCGCGCCGCAGCAGTACGCGCCGACGCCGTCGAGCACGACGGCGCCCGGCCGGCTGACCTACACGGGCGGTGGCCCCGACCAGCCCAGCGCGCTCGCCGCCGCGGCCGCCGGGGCCGCGGGCGTCGACTACGCCTACACGGAGGACGGCGACGAGGTCGAGCTCATGCCCGTCGTCGAGCAGCGCCGGGTCGACGAGCACGAGCAGATCGGCCGCAACGACCCCTGCTGGTGCGGCTCGGGCAAGAAGTTCAAGAAGTGCCACGGCGCCTGAGCGCACGAGGCGCCAGGCGGCCGCAACTACAGTTGACAGCTGTCAACTGTCAACTGTCAACTCCCAACCCGCTTCCGCTAGCCTGGCTCCCGATGTCAACCGCCTCCACATCAGAGCCGACGCCGCAGCGCCTTGTGGCGATCCGCGACCAGCTGAAGCTGCTCGCGGACTATCTTTGACCCAGCTGCGCTGAGCGAGCGCGTGGCCGCGCTCGAGGCGCAGATGGGCGCGCCGGGGTTCTGGGACGATCAGGAGCAGGCGGCGAAGGTCAGCGCCGAGCACGCGCGCGCGACGCGCAAGCTCGAGACCTTCAGCGCGCTCCAGCGCGACGTCGATGACCTCGGCGGGATCGCCGAGCTGGCCGAGGAGGATCCGGAGCTCGCGAGCGAGTTCGACGAGCAGCTCGCCGCGACCGAGGTCAAGCTCGCCGCGCTCGAGGAGGAGCGGCTGTTCGCGGGGCGCTACGACGCCGGCGACGCGCTGGTGACGATCAACGCCGGCGCCGGCGGCACCGACGCCCAGGACTGGGCCGAGATGGTGCTGCGCATGGAGATGCGCTGGGCCGAGAAGCGCGGGTTCGCGGTCGAGCTGCTCGAGGCCTCCCCCGGGGAGGAGGCCGGCATCAAGTCCGCCACGTTCCGCGTCTCGGGCGAGAACGCCTATGGGCTCTACAGCGCCGAGAAGGGCGTGCACCGGCTGGTCAGGCTCTCGCCGTTCGACTCGGCCAACCGCCGCCAGACGAGCTTCGCGGGCGTCGAGGTCTCGCCCGTCGTGGAGGGCGCCGGCGAGGTCGAGATCGAGGAGGACGACCTGCAGATCGACACGTACCGCGCGAGCGGCGCCGGCGGCCAGCACGTGAACAAGACCGACTCCGCGGTGCGGATCACGCACCGCCCGAGCGGGATCGTCGTGCAATGCCAGAACGAGCGCTCGCAGACGTCCAACAAGGCCACCGCGATGGCCATGCTGCGCTCGCGGCTCGTGGAGCTCGAGGAGCGCAGGCGACGCGAGGAGATCGCGCGCGAGCGCGGCGAGGCGCAGGACGTCAACTTCGGCTCGCAGATCCGCTCCTACGTGCTGCACCCCTACACGATGGTCAAGGACCACCGGACCGACTTCGAGATGGGGGACGCGGCGCGCGTGCTCGACGGCGACCTCGACGGCTTCGTCCGCGCCTACCTGCTCAAGGCGGCGGCGTGAGCGCCAGCGTGGGGCGCTCGGCCGCGGCGTCTCCGGGCCCGGGCGCCGAGCTCGATCCGGCGCGCGCCCCGTACCTCGAGGCGGTGATCGCGTTCGCCGCGCGCGACATCCAGCGCTTCCACGTGCCCGGGCACAAGGGCGGCCTCGGGGCAGACGACGAGCTGCGCCGGGCGATCGGTCCTGGCGCGTTCGTGCTCGACCTCCCGATGGACGTCGACGGGATCGACCTCGGCCCGTCGCCGACGCCCTACGAGCAGGCGGAGCAGCTCGCGGCGCGCGCGTACGGAGCGCAGCGCACCTGGTTCCTCACCAACGGCGCGACCCAGGGCAACCACGCGCTCTGCCTCGCGCTCGCGCCGCTGGGCGCCGAGGTCGTCGTGCAGCGCAACTCCCACGCGAGCATCGTCGACGGGCTCGTGCTCAGCGGCGGCGTGCCGCACTTCGTCGCGCCCGAGTACGAGGAGCGCCTCGGCATGGCGCACGGCGTCACGCCCGCCGCGCTCGCGGCTGCGCTCGCGCGGGCCCCGGCGGCGCGCACCGCGTTCGTCGTCTCGCCGACCTACTACGGCATGGCGGCCGACATCGCCGGCTGCGTGGAGGTCGCGCACGCGGCCGACGTCGCGCTCGTCGTCGACCAGTCGTGGGGGCCGCACTTCGGCTTCCACTCGGGGTTGCCGGCCTCCGCCCTGCAGCTCGGCGCGGACGCGATCCTGACCTCGACGCACAAGATCGTCGGCTCGCTCACGCAGTCGGCGATGCTGCACGTCGCCGGTGGCGAGCGCGTCGACAGCGACGCGATCGCGCGCGCCATCCGGCTGACGCGTTCGACGAGCTCGTGCTCGTTGCTGCTCGCCTCGCTCGACGCCTCGCGACGGCAGCTGGCGGTCGAAGGCGAGGCCCTGCTGCAGCGCACGCTCGAGGCGAGCGCCGCCGCGCGGGCGGCGATCGACGAGATCGAGGGCTGCGCCGTCGTCGGGCCCGAGCTCGTCGGGCAGCCCGGCGTCGCCGCCTGGGACCCCCTGCGCATCACCGTCGACGTGCACCGCACCGGGTGCACCGGGTACGACATCGCCGCGTCCCTGCGCGCCGAGCACGACGTGTACGTCGAGCTGGCGACGCACGCGACGATCGTGCTCGTGCTGGGTATCGCCGAGCCGCCCGAGCCGCTCGGGCGCTTCCCCGCCGCGCTCGCCGCTGTCGTCGAGCGCATCGCGCGTCCCGGCGAGAGCCACCCGCTCACGCGCCCGGTCGGCGCGCTGCGCACGGAGACGGTCGTCCCCCCCCGCGAGGCCTTCCTCGGCATCGCGGAGCGCGTCCCGGTGCAGGCCGCGATCGGGCGCGTCTCGTGCGAGTCCATCGCCGGCTACCCGCCGGGGATCCCCGCCCTGCTGCCGGGCGAGCGGATCACCGACGAGGTGATCGCGTACCTGCGCACGCTGCAGGAGGCCGGCGCGCGGCTGCACGGCGCGAGCGACCCCGAGTTCCACACGATCCACGTGCTCGCGCATGTGGAGGCCGGCGGCGCCTGATGGCCGCGATCCACTCCGGTCGCCACAGCGCCGAGCTCGAGGGATGAGCGCGGCCGCGCCCGCCGCCGAGACGCTCGACGAGCTCGTCGAGCGGGCGCTCGCCGAGGACGTCGGCAGCGGCGACGTCACGAGCGCCGCGACGGTTCCCGCCGATGCTCGGGCGCGCGCCACGATCGTGCAGAAGCAGCCCGGCGTGATCTTCGGGCTCGACGTCGCCGAGCGCGCGTTTCGCCGGCTCGACCCGCAGGCGCGGATCGAGCGCCTCGCGCCTGAGGGCGAGTGGCGCGCGGGGGGCCCGGTGCTGCGCGTCGAGGGCTCGGCGCGGGCGCTGCTCACGGCCGAGCGCACCGCGCTCAACTTCATCCAGCGCCTGTCCGGCGTGGCCAGCGCGACCGCGCGCTGCGTCGCGGCGATCGAGGGCAGTGGCGCGCGCCTGCTCGACACGCGCAAGACGACGCCCGGCCTGCGGGCGCTCGAGAAGGCGGCGGTCGCGGCGGGCGGCGGCGTCAACCACCGCGCCGGGCTCTACGACATGGTGCTGATCAAGGAGAACCACGCCGCGATCGCCGGCGGCGTGGGGGAGGCGGTCAGGCGCGCGCGGGCGGCGGCGCCGGGGCTCCCGCTCGAGGTCGAGTGCCGCTCGCTCGCGGAGATCGACGAGGCGCTGAAGGCCGGCGCCGACCGCCTGCTCCTCGACAACATGACGACCGACGAGCTGCGCGCCGCGGTCGCGCACGTCGGCGGGCGCGCGACGCTCGAGGCGAGCGGGGGCGTGACGCCCGAGACCCTCGAGGCCGTCGCGAGCACCGGCGTAGACTTCGTCTCGATGGGCGCGCTGACGCACTCCGCGCCGGCGCTCGATCTCTCACTCGATCTGGAGCCGCTCCCGTGAACCTCCCCGTGATCCAGCCCGGCGCGCCGCAGGCGCCACTCGCGCTCGAGGACATCCCGGCGCTCCAGGAGGAGGTCCGCCGGCTCGCCGCCGAGCGCGGCGCCGTGATCCTCGCGCACAACTACCAGGTGCCCGAGGTCCAGGACGTGGCCGACTACGTGGGCGACTCGCTCGGGCTCTCGATCGAGGCCGCGAAGGCGGAGCAGGACCTGATCGTCTTCTGCGGCGTGCACTTCATGGCCGAGACGGCGTCGATCCTGTGCCCGGAGAAGACCGTGCTGATCCCCGACCTCGACGCGGGCTGCTCGCTCGCCGACTCGATCACGCCCCCGCAGCTCCAGCACTGGAAGGACACGCACCCCGGCGCGGTCGTCGTGATGTACGTCAACACCACGGCCGAGATCAAGGCGCTGACCGACTACTGCTGCACATCGGGCAACGCGGTCAAGGTCGTCGAGCACATCTACCGCGAGCACGGCGAGGACACGGAGATCCTGTTCGGGCCGGACATGTTCCTCGGGGCGTACGTCGAGCGCGTGACGGGACGCAAGATGCACGTCTGGATCGGCGAGTGCCACGTGCACGCGGGCATCCGTCCGTCGGACATCACGGCGATCCGCGCCAGCCATCCGGACGCCGACTTCCTCATCCACCCGGAGTGCGGCTGCTCGACGAGCGTCATGGAGTACGTCGCCAGCGGTGACGTGGCCGCCGAGGGCGTGCAGCTGCTCGGCACCGGGGGGATGCTCAAGTACGCAGCCGAGCACCCGCACGGCACCGCGATCGTCGCGACCGAGACCGGCATGCTCTACCCGCTGCGCAAGGCCGCGCCAGACGCCGAGTTCGTCGCCGCGAACGAGGCCGCCGTCTGCCAGTACATGAAGATGATCACGCTGCCGAAGCTTCGCGACTCCCTGCGCGACGGCGTCTACGAGGTGAAGGTCCCCCCGGAGATCGCCGCGCGCGCGCGGGTCCCGATCGAGCGCATGGTCGCGATCGTCTAACGCGCGGAGGGCGACCGCTGGTCGCCCTCCGGGATGGGGCCGGGTGGGTGCGCGAGCGCACCGCTACCGGACGATCTGGATCTCCGTGAAGACAGCGCCTGTCGGCTTCGCGACGAGCGTCGCCTCGCTGATGCCGATGCCAACCTCGAGGTCGGCGCTCGAGCAACCGTCGGCGAAGGGGTCCTCCGCTGGCGGGTCGCCCGCGGTCCCGTCAGCCGGGTCGCCAGCGCCGGGACCGTCGCCGCCGATGCCGTAGACACCGCTGCCGTAGTCGTTCTCGTAGCCGGCCGCGCGGGCACCGAGCTCACGCTGAGGAGCGGCTGGCTGATCGCCGCTGCGCTTCGCATCCTCGCAGGAGATCTCCGTGCCGTCATGGACGCGGCCGCTGATCTCGTCGCCGTTGGCGAGCATGATCGTGAGGACGTTCCCGTCGTAGGAGGTGACCGTGCCGGACGCGTCGCGCTCCCGTGGCTCAGGGTTCCGGGGCGCGCGGTCGTCGCCGTCCTCCACGCCGTCGCTGTCGGTGTCGGCGTCGCGCGGGTCGGTGTGCGCGCGGTACTCGGCGAGGTTCTTGAGGCCGTCGCGGTCCTGGTCCTTCTTGGCCTGGTCGAGCTTGAGACTCAGCCGGTGCGTCCGCTCCCAACGGTCGGGGATGCGGTCGTGGTTGCGGTCGCCGCGCTTCGCGAGCGCAGCCGAAGGCAGCAGCAGCATGGCGATCAGCAGCGCGGCCCCGGCCGTCGAGATCGAGAATTTGCGCATCGGATCGGATTCCTTTCCTGTCGGTCCGGCGGATGCCGGGCCGAGGCTTCGCGCAGCGTCTGGGACGCGCGCCCGTGCCGAGGTTGCAGCCGGGGCTCAGCTGGAGCATGCCGCCCTCATGAGCATCGTCGTCAGGCGGCGGGCGGTGGCTGAGAGCGCCGGGGCGGATCTGGACGAATGCCGGGCGGCGGCGCGCGCGGCCATCGGGAACGAACGGGGGCGGCCACGTGGCCGCCCCCGGGTCGGTCGAAGGGCGCGGAGTGACTACCCGACGAGCTCGATCTCCTTGAAGACCGGGCCGCCCGAGGTCGTGACGATGCTCGCCTCGTGGATCGCGACGCCCGCGACCAGGCGCGTCGCATCGCAGGCGGCGGTCGGCTGGGCTGATGCGTCCTTGGCGTCGTCCTCGCCGGCGCCGTGGTGGTCGCCGTGGTGGTCGCCGTCGTCGTGGCCGTCCTCCTGGTGCCCGCACGAGATTTCCGTGGAGGCGGTGACCTGACCGCTGATCGTGGTCTTGTCCGCCAGCGTGACCGTCAGGAGACCGTTGACGAACGTCGCCACGACGCCCGTCTGCTCGGCACCGTCCTCGACGCCGTCGTCGTCGGTGTCGGCGTCGGCGGGGTTGTGCCCCGTCGCGTGCTCGAGGCCGTTGCGCAGGCCGTCGTGGTCCGAGTCCTCGTCGCCGTCGTCGACGCCGTCGCGGTCGGTGTCGGCAGCGTTCGGGTTCGTGTGCTCGGCGACCTCGTCGGCGTTGTCCACGCCGTCGCGGTCGTTGTCGTCCCGGGCGTCGTCGGTGCCGTCGTCGTCGGTGTCGGCGTCGCGCGGGTCGGTGTGCGCGCGGTACTCGGCGAGGTTCTTGAGGCC
>Ga0209798_10002360_pt1 | contig 11113 bp, 9 predicted proteins | sample DOMMetBare3Fresh_FD_187475 | JGI IMG/M metagenome (GOLD analysis project Ga0209798, IMG submission 187475) | Wetland sediment microbial communities from St. Louis River estuary, USA, under dissolved organic matter induced mercury methylation -... | ecosystem: Environmental > Aquatic > Freshwater...
ATCGGTCGCGCACTCCTCGAAGTTGTGGTGGACGCGGCGCGCCTTCCGGGCGAGGACGAGCTTCTCGCAGTCGGTCCGGCAGGCGGCGTCGCAGGCGGGCGCGGAGGGGCCTCCCTCCCAGTCCGCGAGCGGGCAGGTGCTCGCGAGGGCCTCCTCGTTCGGCGCGGAAGCCGCCGGGTACTCGAGCCGGTACTCGACGCCCAGCGCCGGACGCCCGGCATATCCCGTCGCCTCGCCCCTGAGGACGAGCCCCTGCGCGCGGATCGAAGCGCTGAGCCCCCCGAGGATCTGCCCGCCCGCCACGGCGGTGGCGAGCGCGTCGTGGCAATCGATCCACGCCTGCTCGTCGACCGTCGGCGTCGGGGGGTCACCTGGGCCGCTCAACGGCGGGCGGCCGAGCAGCAGGGCACCGCCCGGATGGGCGTTCGCGGGCGCGAGCAGCGCGGCGACGCTCGCCTCGAACACGGGCTTGGCCGTCGCGGACGCGGCCGTGCCCACGCACGACGGGACCCCGGCCGCCTCGATGACCACGATGTCGCCGACCTGGACGCCGAGGGCCGGGTGCCAGAGGCGGACCACCTCGTTCACGATGCGCGTCGGCGAGGCGGGCCCGTCGCCCGCCTGGAGCGCGAGCCAGGGCTTGCCCACCGCGTACTCCCCGGCCTCCGCGGCGCGCGAGGCGAGGTCGGGGAGGAGCCCCTGCCAGGTGACCGTGAAGGTGTCGTCGGGGGTGTACCCTGGCGTCACGGTCACCGTCGCGGCCGCCAGCGCCTCGCTCGCGGGGAAGAAGTCGGGAGCCGGTGGCGTCCCGCGGGCCACGAGCCAGAGCTGCTTTCCGCCGGCGGGCTCCGCCGAGAACGTGCCCGTTCCCCTCGTGGCGATCGAGGACTTCAACGTCGCGAGCTTGAAGCGGCCGAGGTCGAGGAAGTAGACCTTCCCGTCGTCGCTCGCCACCGCGGCCACGCCCGTCGTGGCGAGCGGGAGCGCCTTGCCCGAGAACGTCGCCATCTGCAGCCGCATGAACTCGCCCGCGTAGTCGGCGTCGCTCGGCTCGTCCGACGGCGCCTTCACCGGCGGCGCCGAGACGGCGATGGCGAGCGGACGGCCCGGCACGCGCATCGGCGCGCGGTACGGCATCCGCCCGGCCCAGTCGGCCGGGATGGCGTCGGGGCCCGTCAGCGCCGGGTCCGGATCGAGGGTCACCACGCCACAGTCGATCGCCCTCCCCGGGCCGCAACCGGACTCGTCGAGGACGGCGTAGACGCGGCGGACCCGCGGCTGGCCGTCGAACGCGGCGACGCCGGAGGCGGCCGAGTCGTCCTTCCGCTCGCGAAGGCGCGCCGCCGCCACGAGGCGGGTCGGGGCGCGCGCGCCGAGGGCGCGGATGGCGCCACCGTCCAGCGGGATCTCGGCGACGCCGAAGACGCCGTCGATCGCGTCGAGCGTCGCCGCGTAGAGCGCGGTCTGGAGGCCGAGCGCGTCCGGGTCGTCGGGCATCGCGGCGAGGGCGGTGGGCCGGAAGGAGAGCGTGCGAACCGGGGCGATGGCGGAGAGCTCGATGGCCTTCCCGTCCGCCGCGCGCACCCACTCGACGATGGCGAGCCGGGCGCGCACGAGCGGATCGGCCTCGTCCGCTGCCTCCGCGAGCACCACCGCGACGCGCGCCGTGTACGGGACCGTCCCCGGGACCGACGGGATCGCCGCGAGGGCGAGGACGTCCGACCCTAGATCCACCGCGGGGGAGCCCGCGCCCGGCGACGAGAACACGACGCTGGTGTCGTTCCAGGTGGTCACGACCTGGAGCACGGAGTCCCCGGCGGAGACCGCGACGAGGAGGTCGGCCTCCCCGTCCCCCAGCGAGGCCGCGGCGAGGAGCGAGGGGCGGTCCTCCACCGGGATGACGAGCGTGCCGAGCTGGATCGGCGCCTGCACGGCTTCGCCGGTCCCGGCGTCGATCACGCTGAGGTCGTTCCGGGCCGCATTCGCGACCACGAGGTAGGGCTTCACCTCATTGGGGGCGGCGCGGGTGTAGCCGCGGAACACCGCGACGGCGGCAGGCTGGCGCAGGCGGACGCCGGGGGCGTTGGCCTTCGTGCTCGTGCAGGCGGCCGCCGCCAGCGCGAGGGCCAGGGCGAGCGCGGCGAGGGCGAGCGGACGGACGCGGCTCACGGCGTCCCCCCGATCCGCCAGGGCGAGGCTCCGTCCGCGATGCAGGCGTCTCCCGGAGTGCCACCGGAGGTGATCAGGCAGGCGTCCTCGGGGACGAGGAGCGGCACGTCGATGGGCGTCACGAAGTTCTCCCTGAAGGAACCGACGTAGACCCGGGCGATGCCGGCGAGCGGCACGGGGTCCACCGCGAGGCCGGACGGGACGTGACCGACGAGCGGCGCCCCGGTGAGCCGGTCGCGGCCGAGCGCGACGCGCCCGCCGGTCTCGTCGTCGTAGATCCAGAGGACGCCGTCGGCGGCGGCGAGCGCCGCCACGACGTCGCGCTTCCCCGCGCGCGGCGGCAGCACCCGGACGTCGGACGCCCCGTAGCCGATCGGGATCTGGTCCACGATCCGGAAGTCCAGCGAGCCCCCCAGGTCCTCGGCGAGGTCCACCACGAGGAGGAGCCCGTCGTAGTCGCCGATCCGGACGCCCGCGGTGGCGGCGGCCACCGGGTCGTAGATGCGCGCGCTGAGGTAGGCGCGTCGCGGAGCGCCGGACGCGGCGGAGCTCGAGAGCGCGATCCCGCGCAGCTCGAGCCCGGGCGGCACGGCCCCGGACCGGGTCGTCCCGGTGCGGCACCCGCCCGCCTCCCCGATCTTGTCGATGCGGCAGTCGTTCGCGAGGTCCACCCAGCGGAGCGAGGTGGACGCGCCGCTCGCGGTCCGCGTGAGGTAGAGCCGCTTGCGCGAGGCGTCGTACGCGATCCCGCGCACCTGCCCGATCTCGGTCAAGCCTGCCATCAGGGTGAAGCCAACGTGCTGCACGGCGCCGTCGGCCGAGAGGTCCGTCCGGGTGAGGTCGATCTGCGTCAGGACGGCCTGCCCGGCGGTCGTGCGCAGGTACCCGACGTAGGCTCGCGCGACGCCGTCCCCGCAGGCGAGCCCGGCCGCGAAGGGATCTCCGCGGTTCGTGCCGGAGACCGCGACCTCGCAGCCGTCGCACGAGAGGCGGCCGTCCGCCGCCGCCACCCGGGCCAGGTAGACGAGCGCGGCGCCGCGGACGGGGAGGACGACGACGGCCCCGGACGCCGGGTCGGCGACGGCGCACGGGTTCACCGGATCGGCGGGATCCGCGATGGCCATCTCGCCCGCGAAGCTGCTCACGTTGATCGCGCCGGCGACCGTCATGGGGTCCACCACGTTCACGGCGATGAGCGAGCCCCCGGTCGCGTCGTCGTAGCGGAGGTCCGAGTTCGAGGACGCCACCACGAGCCGGTGGCCGATCACGCCGGCGCTGGTCGGGAAGTAGAACCGGTCGCGCGGACCCGGGTCGAGCCGCACGTTCTCGCCGCAGCCGGCGGCGAGCGCCAAGATGACCATCGCGAGCCGTCTCACCCTGCCTCCTGGACCTGCGCCTGCGGCAGCTCCGCCTGGATCTTGCGGAAGTCCGCGAGATCCGCGAACAGCGAGGCCACCCTTCGCATGAGCCCGAGCCGGTTGGCGCGGAGCGCCGGCTCCTCGGCCATCACGAGCACCTCGTCGAAGAACCGCGCCACCGCGGGCTCGAGCGTGGCGACGTTCCTCAGCACGGCGGGGTAGTCCCGCCTCTCGCGGAGCGCCGCCACCGCCACCTCCACCCGCTCGATCTCGGCGAGGAGCCGCCGCTCGGCCTCGTCCCGCAGGAGCGCCGGATCGACCCGGGCCGCGCCGGGCCCGCCCGCCTTCTCCTGGATGTTGGCGACCCGCTTGAAGGCGACCGCGAGCGGCACGAAGTCCGGCCGCGCCTTCACCCCGGCGAGCGCCTCGAGCCGCTGCCGCGCGTCCACCACGTCGTCGAACCCGGCGGAGAGCACCGCCTCGACGAGGTCGGGCGGAAACTCCTCGCCCCACTGCGCCTTGAGCCGGCCGCGCACGAAGTCGAGCACCTGCTCGGCGACGACGGCGCGGTCCTGCGCGAGCTTCACGCCCGAGAGCGCGTCCAGGGTCTCCTCGATCGCCGCCGCGAGCGAGAGGTGGTAGCCGCGATCGAGCAGGAGGCGGAGGATGCCGATGGCGGCGCGCCGGAGGCCGAAGGGATCCGCGGCGCCGGTCGCCTTCTCCCCCACCCCGACGATGCCGACGAGCTGGTGGAGCCGGTCGGCGAGCCCGACCAGCGCGCCGAGGTCCCCGCGGGGCATCTCGGCCGAGGCGCCGAGGGGACGGTAGTGGTCCTCGATCGCGTCGGCGATCTCCGGCTTCATCCCCTCCCCGCGCGCGTAGTGCGCCCCCATGATCCCCTGCAGCTCGGGGAACTCCCCGACCATGCCGGTGGTGAGGTCGGTCTTGGCGAGCCGGGCGGCCTCGAGGACGTCCGGGACGAGCTCGGGCTTGCCGGCGGCCCGGGCGAGGGCGCTCGCCACGGCGCCGATCCGGTGGGTGCGGTCGAGCTCGCTCCCGAGCTTCGCCTGATAGGTGCGGCGCCCGAGGGGCTCGATCCGGTCGCGGAGCTTCTTCTTCCGGTCCTCCTCGAAGAAGAAGCGGGCGTCGGCGAGCCGGGCGCGCAGCACCCGCTCGTAGCCGTGGCGCGCGACCCTCGGGTCCTTCACCGGCGTGCCGGCCACCGCGATGAAGCGGTTCCGGAGCTTCCCGGCGCCGTCCACCACCGCGAAGTAGCGCTGGTGGCTCCGCATCTCGGAGATGACCACCTCGCGCGGCAGCTCGAGGTTCTGCTTCTCGAACTCGCCCGCGATGGCGATGGGGATCTCGACGAGGAAGGTGACCTCCTCGAGGAGCCCGGGGTTCTCGAGCACCTTGCCGCCGGCGGCCTTCGCCGCGCGGGCGAGCTCCTTCTCCACCGCGGCGCGCCGCTCGGCGGGATCGACCAGGACCGACGCCTTGCGGAGCTTCTCGACGTAGTCCTCGGGCGTGCCCCGGAGCGCGATGGCCTTCGGGGCCTTGAAGCGGTGGCCGAAGGTGACCTTCCCGGAGACCACCTCGCCGAAGCGGACCCTGAGCGGCCGGCCGCCGTACAGCGCGGCGAGCCAGCGGACCGGGCGCGCGAAGGTGACCTCGTCCATGCGCGAGCGCATCGACTTCTTGAACTTGAGGCCGAGGAGGAGCTTCTCGAGGAGGGCGGGCAGGACCTGCTCCGCCTTCCTCCCCTTCTCCACCTTCGTGAGCGCGAGCCGCTCGCCCTTCGGCGTCCGGGCGCGCTCCAGGGCCGAGACCTCGACCCCCTGGCTCCTCGCGAACCCGAGCGCGGCCTGGGTCGGCTTCCCCTCCGCGTCGAACGCATGGGCGACCGGGGGGCCGAGGGCCTGGCTCTGCGCGTCGGGCTGCCGGGCCGCGACGTCCCGCGCCCAGACCGCGAGGCGGCGGGGCGTGCCGGCCGCCTTCACCTCGCCGTGGGAGAGGCGCGCGTCGTCGAGCGCCCTCGCGAGGTCGCGCTCCAGCTGCTCGAGGGCCGGCGGCACGAAGCCCGCCGGGATCTCCTCCGCGCCGATCTCGAAGAGAAGGTCCGCCATCACCGCCCCCCCCGTGCCTCGCGCGCCTCGCGCGCGGCCCGCGCCGCCTCGACCGCGGCCTTGCGCTGCGCGGGCGGCAGGAGCGGGAACCCGAGCGTCTCGCGCGAGTCGAGATAGCCCTTCGCGCACTCGTGGGCGAGCGCGCGCACGCGGCCGATGTACGCCGCGCGCTCCGTCACGCTGATGGCGCCCCGCGCGTCGAGGTTGTTGAACGCGTGCGAGCACTTGAGGCAGTAGTCGTAGGCCGGCAGGGGCAGCTTCGCCTGGAGGAGGCGCTTGCACTCCGCCTCGTACACGTCGAAGAGGCCGAACAGCATCTTCGGGTCCGAGGCGCGGAAGGAGTACTCGCTCATCTCCACCTCGTTCCGGTGGAAGACCTCGCGGTACTTCACCCCCTTCACCCACTCGACGTCGAAGACGTTCTCGACGTCCTGCAGGTACATCGCGATCCGCTCCAGGCCGTAGGTCAGCTCCGCCGCGACCGGCCTCACCTCGAACCCGCCCGCCTGCTGGAAGTAGGTGTACTGGGTGATCTCCATCCCGTCGCACCAGACCTCCCAGCCGAGGCCCCAGGCGCCGAGCGTCGGGCTCTCCCAGTCGTCCTCGACGAAGCGGATGTCGTGCTCGAGGGGGTCGATCCCGATCGCGCGGAGCGACGCGAGGTAGAGCTCCTGCACGTCGGGCGGGTTGGGCTTCAGGATCACCTGGAACTGGTGGTGCTGGTACAGGCGGTTCGGGTTCTCGCCGAAGCGGCCGTCGGCCGGGCGGCGGGACGGCTCGACGTACGCCACGCTCCACGGCTCGGGGCCGAGCACGCGCAGGAACGTCGCCGGGTTCATCGTGCCGGCCCCGACCTCCTGGTCGTAGCCCTGGGCGAGGATGCAGTTCCGGCTCGCCCAGTACGACTGGAGCTTCAAGATCAGGTCCTGGAAATACACGCCTCTTCTCCTGGTGTTGCGCGCGAAAGGGCCCTGCGCCGCCGTTCCGGAAGCGGCACGGTAGGGCCCTAAGGCCGCGATGTCAAATGGAGATCTCGCCCCGCGGCGAGGAGGCCCGCCGCCTCACTCCCCCAGCATGGGCGCGACCTCGTCGAGGAACCGCCGCGCCTTCAGGCGGCGCCCGAGGTGGTGCTCGAGGAAGGCCGTGAGCGCGTCGCGCGCCTCGCGTCCGGCGGGGGCGGCGAGCGGCTCGGCGGCGGCGGCGGCGAGCCCGCCCTCGGCGAGGCGGACGAGGGAGGCCGCGGCGGCGGGCGAGAGCGTCGGGGAGCCCGGCGCGGCGAGCGGCTGGCAGGCGCCGCAGAGCAGGCCGCCCTGCCCCGGGTCGAGCCGGACCGGGCGCCCGGCGTCGAGCGGGCCGCCGCAGCGGGCGCAGGCGTCGAGGCGCGGCGAGAGCCCGGCCGCCCGGAGCGCCAGGAGCTCGAAGGCGCGGAGCGCCGCCGGGCGCGCGGGGGCGGCGTCGAGCGCCGCGAGGTAGGCGGCGAGGAGGTCGAACAGGTCCTCGTGCGGCTGGTGGTCCCGCACCAGCTCGCGGGCGAGCTCCGCCGCGTAGCCCGCGCAGGCGATCCGGGCGAGGTCGCCCCGGATGCCGCCGAAGGCGTCGAGGGGCGAGACCGAGTCGAGCCCGAGCAGCTCCGAGCCGGAGCGCTCCCGGACCTCCGCCGCGACGAGGGTGAACGGCTCGAGCGACCCGCCGAAGCGGCGCCGCGACGCGCGCGCCCCCCGGGCGAAGGCGGCCACCTTGCCGCGCTCGCGGGTGAGGAGCGTGACGACCCGGTCGGCCTCCCCGGTGTCCACCACGCGGAGGACGATCCCGGTGAGCTTGGCGCGGCCGGTCACGCCCACGCCGCCGCCCCCGCCGCGCCCATCACGACCTGAGGAGCGCCCATGCGCCCACGCCGGCGATCGCGACTGCGAGCGCCACCGCGAGGGCGATGCGGGCCTGCGCCCCGCCGCGCCGGCGCGGCCCCGGCGCCCCGGCCGGGCCCGCGGCCTCCTCGAAGCGCAGCACCACCTCGTCCGCGTCGAGCCCCGCCGCGACGGCGTAGGCCTTCAGGTAGCCCACCACGTAGGCGCGCGGCGGGATGCGCGCCGCCTCGCCCGACTCGAGGGCCTCCACCGCGCCCGGCGCGAGCTTCGTCGCCCGCGCCACCTCGTCCCGGCCGAGGCCGCGCAGCTCCCGCTCGCGCACGAGCCAGCGCCCGAAGGCGGCGAGCCGGTCGCCGCTGGCGGTGGCCTCGCCCATGGCTACTCGAGCAGGGAGAGGGAGCGGCGGCACTCCTCCCCCTCCGCCGTCCCGTTCCCGAGGTCCCGGCAGCGCTCGAACGACTCGCGTGCGCCGGCGATGTCGCCCGCCCTCATCCGGGCGAGCCCGAGCTGGAGGTGCGCGTCGGGGACGCGATCGCAGTAGCGCGCGTAGGCGGACAGCTCGTCCACCGCCTCCTTCAGCTGCCCCTCGGCGAGGAGGATCCGGCCGAGCTCGCGCCGCCCCTTGCAGAAGTTGGGCGCCGTCCGGAGCGCCGCGCGCAGCTCGGCGAGCCCCTCCTCCTTGCGCCCGGCCCGGTGGAGCGCGAGCCCCTTGTTGCACCGCGCGAGGTACGGCTCCTTGTAGAGCATGTTCTCGAGGGCGGCGTCGAACTCGGCGATGGCCTCGGCGTGGCGCCCCGTCCGGGCGAGGAGCTGCCCGAGGTCGTTGTGGGCCTCCGAGAACGTCGGGCGGAGGGCGATCGCGCGGCGGTAGTCCCTCTCCGCCTCGTCGCTCCGCCCGAAGGCGAGGTCGAGCACGAGCGCGCGGCCGCGGTAGGCCTCCGCGAAGCGGTCGTCGACGGCGAGCGCCGCGTCGAACTCGCGGAGCGCGTCGGGCGTGCGGCCGGCGCGGAGCGCCTCGACGCCGAGGTCGTGGTGGATCTCGGCCGAGCGGCGGTCCTTCGAGGAGGCCCCGTGCGCGCAGGCGAGGGCGGCGGCCGCGGCGAGGGCGATGGTGGGGGCGGATCTCATGGGGGCGGGCGCGTCAGAACGAGGCGAGGAGGCGGGCGAGCCGGGCGGGATCGGGCCCGGCGGGGCGCGCCGCGACGGGCGAGGTGGGGACCTCGCCGGGCGGGCGCGGCGGCGCGAACAGGGGGATCCGCTTCAGGGTCTGCTCCTGCGCCTCCGGCGCGAGGTTCCGGAAGTTCACGTTGTCGAGCATGAACCCCATCGACTCGAGGAAGTTGAGCCCCTCCACCTCGACGTCCCGGAACTCCTCCACCGCGAGCTGGCGGCGCTCGTGCACGTAGACGACGTTCTCGCCGGTCTTGGGGAGGTGGAGCCCGACGTAGATCGAGAAGGTGCCGTTGGCGTTCCGGATCCCGCAGAGGTGGCCGAACACCTGCTGCGAGGACTTCCCCGGGATCGAGACCTGCGGCTGGTTGATGCTCTCCACCACCGCGACCACCTGCTCGCGCGTGGCGGGGATCCAGGTCAGGCTCGGCTCGGGCTTGAACGGCACGGGGGCTCCTCGCGCGATTCCTCAGTGCGCCTCGACGACGAACTCCTCGGTCCGGTCCTCGATGTCCGCCGCGCTGCGCGAGGTCTCGACGAGCGGGACGTCGATCATGACGTGGCCGCCGCCGACGTTCCCCTCCCCGATGACGACCTTGAGCTGGACGTCGCTCCCGTAGGCGAGCCGCTCCCCGACGATCCGCTTCGTCGCGGCGAGCGTCACCTTGTTCGGGCCGGGGTGCAGGTACTTGGTGATCTCCATGACGAGCTGCGGCTCGCTCGCCTTCACCTCGCGGATCCACTGGGCGTTGATGAAGATGGCGAGGTCGTACTGGGTCCCCGGCGGCGTGTGCTCCGTCGCGAGGAAGTAGCGGCGGGTGAGCTTCCCGGCCGGCGCGGGGCGCCCGCTCGCCGTGCGCGTCTCGGCGGGGCGCGCGTCCGCGGGCCGCTGGGCCGCCTGGGGCTGGCCCGGCTCGCCGCCCGCCTCCGCCGAGGGGCCCTTCACCGCGTAGCCCTTCGCCTGGATGTGGACGTTCCCCTGCCCGTCGATGACGACCGTGCAGTTCTCGAACTTCTGGCCGGTGACGCCGTCGATGTTGACGCCGTTCAGCGTCACCGCCGGCGCGGCGGACGCCGGGGCGGCGGCGCCGCCGGCGGCGAGCGCGAGGAGCAGTGCAAGTGGGCGCATCCGTTCGCCTTCGTAGCCCCGGCCGGGCGCTCACGTCAAGAACGTGGCCTCGCCGGGGGAAAAGGCCGCCTCCCGGGGAGACGCGCGGCGCCCCGCCCGTATTCCGCGCAGGGGGCGCACCCCGTCACACCCCGCGGACGTCCGGGCCCCAGATGACCTTGTGGAGCTGCAGGGAGAGCCGGGCGTCGAGCCCACTCTCCAGCATCCAGCGCGCGAGGTCCCTCGGGTCCACCTGCCCCCACGCCGGGGAGAAGAGCACGTGCACGCGCCCCTCCAGCGCGCGATCGCGCACCACCCCGGCCGACCAGCGGAAGTCCTCCTCCGAGCAGACCACGAACTTCACCTCGTCGTGCGAGGCGAGCCGGTCGAGGTAGCCGAGGTCGGCCGGCTGCTCGCCGGACGCGGGCGTCTTCACGTCCACGATCCGGACGACCGCGGGCGGGAGCGCGTCGAGCGGCCGCTGCCCGTGCGTCTCGACGGAGACCTCGAAGCCGCGCGCGAGCAGCTCCCGCGCGAGGTCGGGCAGCTCCGCCTGGAGCATCGGCTCGCCGCCGGTCAGGCAGACGAGCCGCGCGGGGTGGCGCGCGAGCTCGGCGAGGATCTCGCCCCTCGTCATGTCGCGGCCGCCGTGGAAGGCGTAGGCGGTGTCGCAGTAGACGCAGCGCAGGTCGCACCCGGTGAACCGGACGAACAGGCACGGGCGCCCGGCGCGGGAGCCCTCGCCCTGGATGCTGAGGAAGATCTCGGTGACCCGCACGGGAGATGTTTCTAGCGCGAAGGCCCGGCGGGATCACGCCGCGCCCGCGCGCGGCGGAGCGGGACGCGGGCGGGCGGCGCGGCTACCCGCGCACCGCGGGGAGCCGGGCGTCCGCGAACGCCGGGGCCGGCGCCCCGCCGGAGCCGCGGCGCAGGCGGCGCAGCTCCGCCTTCACGCGCCGCGGGTACACGTGGAAGCGCGGCGGGATCTCCCCCTCGCGCAGGTAGCCCAGGATCCGGTTCGGGCCGGCGTTGTAGGCCATGAGCGCGACCTCCTCGTGGCCGAAGGCGTCGAGGAGGCGCCGGAGGTAGCGCACGCCGGCCTGCACGTTCAGGACCGGGTCGCGCGGGTCGTCGGCCGCGAGGCCGGCCAGCTCCAGCTCGCGGCGGAGCGTCGGCCCCCGCAGCTGCATGAGCCCCATCGCCCCCCGGTCGGACAGCGCCGCGGGGTCGAACGCGGACTCCACGTGGATGAGCGCGAGGACGAGGAGCGGGTCGATCCGGGCGGCCTCGGCCTCGGCGACGATGGTCCGGGCGAGG
>Ga0209798_10002362_pt1 | contig 11110 bp, 10 predicted proteins | sample DOMMetBare3Fresh_FD_187475 | JGI IMG/M metagenome (GOLD analysis project Ga0209798, IMG submission 187475) | Wetland sediment microbial communities from St. Louis River estuary, USA, under dissolved organic matter induced mercury methylation -... | ecosystem: Environmental > Aquatic >...
GAGATGCTCCCGATCCTCTTCGCGCTCGCGCGCGGCCGGCTCGCCCCCGGGGCGGTCGAGGAACTCGAGGCGTCGCTCGCGGCGGCGCTCGGCGCGGGAGAGTGAGGCCGCACGGTCGGTCGCGGTCCGTGCCCGGGGGCCGGACCGGGACGCACGTCGCCGCGCGCTACGCCGCCTCGACCGCCCGCCTCCAGCGCGCGAGGTGAGCCTCCCGCTCGGTCGGCTTCATCCTCGGCAGGAAGCGCTTCCCCACCTTCCAGACCCGGCGGATCTCCTCCCGGTCCTTCCAGACGCCCACGGCGAGGCCGGCGAGGAAGGCGGCGCCGAACGCGGTCGTCTCGACGAGCCGCGGCCGCTCCACCGGCACGCCGAGCAGGTCCGCCTGGAACTGCATGAGGAGGTCGTTCCGGCAGGCGCCGCCGTCCACCTTGAAGACCGGGATCGGCTGGTTCGCCTCGGCCCGCATCGCCTCGGCGAGGTCGTTGATGAGGAAGGCGATCCCCTCGAGCGTCGCCCGCGCGAGGTGGGCGGCGGTCGTGCCGCGGTCGATCCCGCGGATGACCCCGCGCGCCTCCGGGCGCCAGTGCGGCGCGCCGAGGCCGGCGAGCGCGGGGACGAAGACGAGGCCGCCCGCGTCCTCGACCTTCCGGGCGAGCCGCTCGACGTCGGCCGACCTCTCGATGATCCCGAGCCCGTCGCGCAGCCACTGCACCGCCGCGCCCGCGATGAAGGAGGATCCCTCGAGCGCGTAGGCCACCTCGCCGCCGGCGCTCCAGGCGACGGTGGTGAGGAGCCCGCGCGAGGAGAGCACCGGCTTTGGCCCGATGTTCTGGAGGAGGAAGGCGCCCGTCCCGTAGGTGCACTTCGCCTCGCCCGGCTCGAAGCAGGCCTGGCCGAAGAGCGCCGCCTGCTGGTCGCCGGCCATGCCCGCCACCGGGATGCCGTCGGGCAGCACCTTCAGGCCCCTCGTCGTCCCGTAGACCTGCGAGGACGGACGGATCTCGGGGAGCACGGCGCGCGGGACGCCGAAGAGCGCGAGCAGCGAGTCGTCCCACGCGCGCGTGCGCAGGTCCATGAGGAGCGTCCGGCTCGCGTTCGACACGTCGGTCACGTGCGCCGCGCCGCCGGTGAGGCGCCAGGCGAGGAAGGTGTCGATGGTCCCGAAGGCGAGCGCCCCCGCCTCCGCCCGCTCTCGCGCCCCCTTCACGTGGTCGAGGAGCCAGCGGAGCTTCGTCGCCGAGAAGTACGGATCGAGGACGAGGCCGGTCTTCTCGCGCACGCGCGGCTCGTGCCCGTCCGCCTTGAGCCGGGCGCAGGCCTCGGTGGTGCGCCGGTCCTGCCAGACGATCGCGTGGTGGAGCGGGCGGCCGGTGCGGCGGTCCCACAGCCCGGTCGTCTCGCGCTGGTTGGTGATGCCGATGGCGGCGACGTCGCTCCCGCGCAGCCCGGCCTCGCGCAGCGCGCGCCGGACGGTGGCGAGGGTCGAGGCCCAGATGTCCTCGAGGTCGTGCTCCACCCAGCCCGGCCTCGGGAAGATCTGCCTGAACTCCTGGCTGGCCGTGGCGCGGACGCCGAGACGCCGGTCGAGGATGACGACCTTCGTGCCGGTCGTGCCCTGGTCGATCGCGAGGACGTGAGAGGCGGCCATGTGTCACCTCGACCTTCGTGCCGGCGCCTTCCGGCGCGCGGGGTGCGGGAGACCCGCGAGGAAGCCGGCGGCGGCGGCGGCGCAGCGGTCGCGCTCCACGTCGATGCCGACGAGGTGCCAGCTCCGCGGCAGGATCACGAGCTCCGCCGGGCCGGAGCCGATGCGGCGTGCGAGCCGCCTCGCCCCGGCGACGGTGACCGTGTGGTCGCGCGCGCCCTGGACGACGAGGGCGGGGGCGGCGATCGCGGGGAGGAGCCCGTCCACGTGCGCCTGCAAGCGCGAGAGCTCGGCGACGGCGCCGATGGGGATGCCGTCCATGCAGGGGTTCCGCCGGCGCATCTCGGGATCGGACACGTCGGAGCCGGCGCGCTTCGGGAGGACGAGGCGGCGCAGGAAGGGTGCGCGCCCGAGCAGCGCCCCGAGCTTACCGGCCGGCTGGAGCTCGAGCGCCGGCGCGAGGAGGACGAGGCCGTCCACGCGCTCCGGGAGGTCGTGGGCGAGGGCACAGGCGACGAGCGCGCCCATGGAGCAGCCGGCGACGAAGGTGCGGCGCGCGCCGCCGCCGTCCAGGCGGGCGAGGTCCCGCCGCGCCTTGCCCACCCACTCGGCCCAGGGGACGCCGGCGAGATCGCGCGCCGGGCCGCCGTGGCCCGCCATCACCGGCGCGAGGCAGCGCATCCCGGCGGCGTGGAACGCGCGCGCGACGGGCAGGACCTCGAAGGTGGAGCCGGTGAGCCCGTGCAGGAGGAGCACGGCGTCCGGCCCGCCGGGCAGCTCGAACTCCCCCCCGTCCTCGATGTCGCCTCGCGCCAAGACGGCTCCACGGTTACCCTTCCCCGCGCCGCCTTTCAACGATCCGGTGCGGGACGCCCCGCGGTACCCGCCGCGGCCGATTCCTGCTAAGCCCTGCCCATGTCCGAGAAGCCCGCCAGCCCGCAGACGATCCAGCTCCAGATCGAGATCGACCCGGCCACCGCGAACGGCGCGTTCGTGAACATGGCGCTCGTGAACCACACCGAGACGGAGTTCACGCTCGACCTCATCTACATGCAGCCGCAGGCGCCCAAGGCGACCGTGCGGGCGCGCGCGATCACCACCCCGAAGCACATGAAGCGGCTCCTCGCCGCCATCCAGGACAACCTCGCCAAGTACGAGTCGCGCTTCGGCGTCGTGGACGTGGGGGAGGCGCCGCACTTCCCGCAGGGCGGCGTCATCAACTGATCGACGTCGGCGGCCGCGCCGCGGCCCCGCCCGTCCGCACCTGAACCTCCGTTCCGCGGTGCCGTGCCGTGTTCGCGCGGGGTTGCGCGCGGCACGCGCGCTGCTCTCCCGCCCACCGGCGCGCGCGTCGCGCGCCCGAACGAACGGAGAGAAGACATGAGCGACACGAACGGAAAGGGCGGGGCGAAGCGCCTCGTCGTCCTGGGGATCGTCGAGCGCCCGGACCGGGACGACGACACGAAGACGCACACGCGGTGGGTGAGGCTCGGCTCCGCCTTCGCGAACCGCGACGGCAGCATCAACCTCTACCTGGACGCGTTCCCGATCGGCTCGCACAAGCTGCAGATCCGCGAGGACGACCGGGCCGAGGGCGCCCCCCGCAAGAACGGCTTCGAGACGGTGGAGGTGCGGCCGTGAACGCTCCCCTCCGCGCGCTCAGGATCCTCGGCCCGGCCGCCCTCGCCGCGGCGCTCCTCGCGGCCTCCCCCGCCCTCGCCGCCAGGAAGGCCCTGCCGCCGGGCGAGCGGATCGACCTCAACCGCGCGAGCGTCTCGGAGCTGATGCGGCTGCCGGGCGTCGGCGAGAAGCGCGCCCAGGCGATCGTCGCCCACCGCGCGAAGCAGCCCTTCCGCCGGGCGGAGGACGTGCTCGCCGTGAAGGGGCTCGGGAAGGCCTGGTTCGCGAAGGTGAAGGCGAGCCTCCAGGCCGGGGCCGCCACCGCCGCCGCGCCGGGCCCCGCCGCGCCGGGCATGAGGCGCTGAAACCGCCGCCCGCCGCATGTCGGCGAGGCACCGATTCGCGAGCGCGCGCGGCGCCCTTGCGGGCTGCGCCGCGCGCCTCGCTTGACAGGAGCCCCGTGCATTCGCTACTTGGGACGCGGCTCTGAGGAACAGGGAAGCCGGTCCAAGTCCGGCGCGGTCCCGCCACTGTAGCCGGGGTGAAGGCGCCCTCGACGTAGCCACCACTGCCGCGGAAGCGCGCGGCGGGAAGGTGGAGGGCGCAAGGCCGGGTCTCTCGCGAGCCCCGACGACCCCGGAAGCCAGGAGACCTCCCTCCGAGCGGCCGCGCATGGTGCGCGGTCACGCCGTGTCCGGGTCCGAAGGAGACCCGGCGGAGTGAGCCCGATCTCCCGTCCCCCGGGGCGCCCGCGCGCCCTCGTCCTCGCGTGCGCCGCCCTGTGCGCGCTCGCCGCTCCGGCCGCGCGCGCGGGGGAGCCGGCGGCGGCTGCGCCGGCGGGGACGACCCCGACCCCGTCTGCGTCTCCGTCCCCGTCCCCGACCGCGACCCCGTCCGCGTCCCCGATCTCGCCCGAGTCCCCGACCCCGACCCCGGACACCAGCGCGGTCGGCCAACCCGCGCGGCCGTCCGCGAACCGCGTCGAGGAGATCGTGGTCGTCGGCCGGCGGCCCCGCGCGCAGGCGGCGCAGGACCCGACCGCCGCGGCCACGGTCGTCGAGGCGGAGCGCTTCGCCGGCGAGGTGAAGGGCGTCGCGGAGCTCGTCGCCACCGCGCCCGGCGTCGCCGTGCACGAGTACGGCGGGCTCGGGCAGCTCGCGACGGTCTCCGTCCGCGGCTCGACCTCGAGCGGCGTCCTGGTCCTGCTCGACGGGCTCCCGCTCAACACCGCCGCGGGTGGCGGCGTCGATCTCTCGACCATCCCGCGCGCCTGGATCTCGCGGATCGAGATCGCGCGCGGCGCGGAGGGGGCCGCCTACGGCGTGGGCGCGCTGGGCGGCGTCGTGAACGTCGTCACCCGCCGGCCCGAGCCGGGGACGTGGTCCGCCGAGGCCACCGGCGGATCGTTCGGCACGTTCGCCGCCGCCGCGGACGGCGGCGCCGGCGGCGAGGGCTGGTCGCTCCTCGCGCAGGCGAGCGCGGAGAGGACGGGCGGCGAGTTCCCCTACGAGCTCCAGCGCGTCGGGTACACCCAGCCGGAGCGGCGCTCCAACAACGGGGCCGTCCGCGCCGGCGCGCTCGTGAAGCTCGCCGCGCGGCTCGGCGAGCGCCGGCTCGACGCGCTCGCCCAGATCTCCCTGGGCCGGCGCGAGCTCGCCGGCTGGCAGAACACGTCGGACGTGGACTGGCAGCGCGACGCGCGCGCGCTCGCCATGGTCCGGCTCGCAGCGCCCGGGCCGCTCCCCGGCCTCCTGCTCGCCGGCCGCGCTCACCTGCGCGGCGATCTGCTCGACCTCTCGCTCGAGGACTTCTTCGGAGGCGCCGTCACGCGCCAGCGCGGCGGGGCCGCAGGGCTCTCGGCCGAGGCGCTCTGGGCGCACCGCGCCGGCGAGCTGCGGGCGACCGTCTCCGCGGACGGCGAGGCGCTCTCGTCCGACGCCCTCGGCGGCACCCGTGCACGGGCCTCGCTCTCCGCCTCCCTCGCCGAGGAGCTCGACCTCGCCGGCGGACGGCTCCGGATCGCCCCGGCGCTGCGCGCCGACCGCGTCGGCCCGTTCGGCGGCCTCTCGGCGAAGCTCGGCGCGAGCCTGCGCGTCGCGGGCCCGGTCGCCCTCCGCGCCAGCGCGGGCACGAGCTTCCGGCCGCCGAGCTTCGCCGAGCTGTACCTGCAGCAGGGGCTCGTGATGCCGAACCCGGACCTGCGCGCGGAGGAGGGGCTCGGCGCCGACGCGGGCGTGGTCGTCGACGGCAGTCTCGGCCTCGCCACGCTCGGCGCCCACGCGACGGTCTACCGGGACCTCATCCAGTACGAGGCGGCCGCCCTCGGGCGGCTCGTGCCGAGGAACGCGGGAAGGGCGTTCGTCACCGGGCTCGAGGCCGAGGCCGCGACGGCGCCGCTCCGGGCCGCGCTCGGGCTCGCCCTCTCCGCCGCGTACACGCTCCTCGTCACCGAGAACCTGCGCGGGAGCCCGGAGGAGGTCGGCAAGGAGCTGACCTTCCGGCCGCGCCACCGGCTCTTCGCCCGCGCCGCGATCGCGCCCGGCCCGACGACCTGCCACCTCGAGGCCCACTTCGTGAGCGCGCAGTACGAGGACGCTCGGAACTTCAACTCGCCCGTCCCCGCGGCGCTCGTGTGGAACGCCGGCGCCTCCGTGCGCGCGCTCTCGCGCCCCGACGTCCGCGTCCACCTCGAGGTCAGGAACCTCCTCGACGACCGCACCCTCCAGGAGCCGTTCGGCGGACCGCTCCCCGGCCGCATGGTGATGCTCACCCTGCGGGCCGGCCCTCCCGCCGCGGAAGGAAGCATCAGCCCATGAGAAGGATGGCCCCGCTCGTCGCGACCCTCGCGCTCGCCCTCGCGGCGTGCTCCGGGGAGAAGATCTGCGCCCTCGGCGAGACGCTCTGCGGCGACACCTGCACGTCGCTCCTGATCGACTCTCGGAACTGCGGCGCCTGCGGCGCCGTCTGCGGCGCGTACCAGGAGTGCGACGGCGGCGCGTGCGCCTGCGGCCCCGGGGCCGAGGACTGCGGCGCCGGGACCTGCGCCGACCTCCGCACCTCTCCCGGGAACTGCGGCGCTTGCGGGAACGCCTGCGAGGCGGGGCTCGACGGCCCGCGCTGCGCGACCGTGGACGGCGCCACCGCGTGCACGGCAGCGTGCCCGGCCCCGCTCGCCGACTGCGCCGGCGCCTGCGCCGAGCTCGCGTCGGACCGCTGGCACTGCGGCGCCTGCGGGAACGTCTGCCAGCGCGGCGAGAGCTGCCGCGACGGCGCCTGCCGGGCCGATCTCTACGTCGCCTGCTTCGCGACCGACGACGTGCGCCCCGCGAACCGCGACCTGCGCGCCGGCCTCGCCCACAAGGCCGGCGACGGCCCGATCGCGCTCGCCGTCGCCGGGGACCGCCTCTTCGCCGCGAGCGCGCTCTCGCACAGCCTCTCCTCGTTCGCGCTCGACCTGCGCGAGGGCGTGGAGATCTCGCTCGGGGGGAGCGACTTCGAGGGCCTCGCGGAGCACGGCGGGCGGCTCTTCGTGTCGAACGCCGGCCCCGGCTCCCTCGTCGTCTGGGACCCCGCGCTCGACCGCGCCGTGGACGAGGTCGTGCTCGGCGACCTCTCGGGCGTGAACCCGCGCGGCGTCGCCTTCGTCGGCGACCGCGCCTACGTCGCGCTCTACGGGACGAACGCGGACTCCGGCGGCCAGGAGGTGGTGGTCGTGGACTTCTCCAGCCTCGGGACCTGCACGGCGCCGCCCTGCGGCGAGGTGGTGCGCCGGATCTCGATGCTCCCGGCGGCCGGCGCCGGCGGCCTCCCCTTCCCCTCCGACGCCGTCGCGGACGGCACGACCGTGTACGTCGCGCTCGCCAACCTGAAGCTCGGGGCGTCGGGCTACTACACGGATCCCGCCGGGAACGGGAAGCTCGCCGTCATCGACACGGCCGCGGACGACGCGGTGACCTTCGTGGACCTCGGCCCGCGTTGCACCAACGCGGGTGGCCTCGCCCTCGCGGGCGGCGTGCTCTGGGTCTCCTGCGGGGCGAGCGGGAACCTCGTGCCGGTGGACCTCTCGGGCGGCGCGCCCGCCCCGGGCGCTCCCGTCGCGCTCGTGCCGCCGGACGTCTTCTTCGCGCCAGGAAAGCTCGCCTTCTGCTCGGGGAGCGGGTACGTCACCGATCAGTGGTCGGGGACCGTGGTCAGGTTCGATCCGTCGGGGGTGGAGGCGCCCGCCTCGGCCGTGATCTGCCCGACGAGCGACGCCGGGTGGGCGTGGGCCGCGGACGTCGAGTGCGTGCCGTGATCGGGCGCTCCCCCGCGGCCGCGCTCGCGCTCGCCGCCTCGCTCGCCGCGGGGGCCTCCTCCCGCGCGGACGAGCTGCGCCCGACCGGGAAGGGCGCGGCCGAGGGCGGCGTCATCTGGGTGGGCGAGCGGCCGGCGGCGCCGCCCCGCCGCGTCGTCGTCCTCGCCCCGAGCCTCACCGACGTCGTCCTCGCCCTGGGGCTCGGCGGCCGGCTCGCCGGCGTGACCCGCCAGGACGACGCGCCCGAGGTGGCGAGGCTGCCGCGGGTCGGCGGCTTCATCGACCCGAGCCCGGAGGCGATCCTCGCCCTCTCGCCCGACCTCGTCCTCTGGGTCACCGACGGCGGCGCCCTCGCGGCGGTGCGCCGGCTGGCGGAGCTGTCGCGCGCCTCCTCCCGGCCCTTCCCGATCCTCGCCCTCCCCATCGTCACGGTCGCCGACGTCCTCGCCACCCCGCGGATCGTCGGCGAGGCGCTCGGGGATGGCGCCGCGGGGGAGCGGCTCTCGCGGGCGCTCGCGGCGGACGTGGAGGCCGTGCGCACCCGCGCGGCGGGGCTCGCGAGGCCGAGGGCCCTCTTCGTCGTCGGGCGGGAGCCGCTCGTCGTCGCCGGGCCGGCGAGCTTCCCGGACGAGCTGCTGTCGATCTGCGGCGCGGAGAACGTGGTCCGCGGCGAGCGCCCCTGGCCGGTCTACCCGCTCGAGAAGGCGGTGGCGGACGACCCGGACGTCGTGGTGGACGCCGCGCCGCAGGAGCCGGCGGAGGGGATCCGGCGGCTCTCGGCGATCCCCGCCGTCCGGCGCGGCGCGGTGCTGCGCCTCGCGAACGACGACCTCATCCGGCCCGGGCCGCGCATGGTCCGCGCGCTCGGCGTGCTCTTCCGCGGGCTCCACCCGGAGGCGGCGCGGTGAGGGCGTCGCGCCGCACCCGGCTCGCCCTCGCCCTCGCGGCGGGGGTCGTCGCCGTCGCCCTGGCGGTGGTCCTCTCGGGCGCGGTCGGCGCGCAGCCGATCTCGATCTCCGCCGCGCTCGCCGGCCGGGATCCCGACGCGACCATCCTCTGGTCGCTCCGGCTCCCGCGGGCGCTCCTCGCCGCGCTGGTCGGCTGCGCGCTCGCCGCGGCGGGGACGGCGCTCCAGGCGCTCCTGCGGAACCCGCTCGCGGAGCCCTTCGTCCTCGGCGTCTCCGGCGGCGCCGCGCTCGGCGGCTCGATCGTCCTCGTCGCCGCGGCGGCGCTCTCCCGGCTCGCCGGGCCGGCGGGCGAGCTGCTCGGCTCCGCGCCGCCGGTCGCGGTGGGCGCCGTCGCCGGCGCGGCGCTCTCGACCGTCCTCGTCTTCGGCCTCGGCCGGATCGGCGGGCGGCTCGTCCCCGAGGCGGCGCTCCTCGTCGGCATCGTCTTCAACTCCTTCGTGGCGGGGGTCATCACGCTCATGAAGATGCTCGTCCCGCCCGAGCAGGCGAGCCGGCTCCTCTACTGGCTCCTCGGCGCGGTCGGCTACGAGTCGCCGGGCACGCTCGCGGTGGGAGCGATCCTCGTCGCGCTCTCGGTCGCCACGCTCGTCGCGCTCTCGGCGCAGGTGAACCTCCTCACCCTCGGCGACGAGGAGGCGGCCTCGCTCGGCCTCGACGTCCGGCGGGCCCGCGCCTGGGTCTTCTTCGCGGCGAGCGCGGCGACCGGCGCGGCGGTCGCCCTCGCCGGGATGGTCGGCTTCGTCGGCCTCATCGTGCCCCACCTCGTCCGGCGCGCCGTCGGACCGGACCACCGCCTCCTCATCCCGGCGTCGGCGCTCTTCGGCGCCGCCTTCCTCGTCCTCGCCGACGCGCTCGCGCGCCTCGCCTTCCTGCCGCTCGGGACCGAGCCGCCGGTCGGGGCGGTGACGGCCTTCCTCGGCGGCCCGTTCTTCCTGTGGCTCCTCCGCCGGACGGCGCGGCCGGAGGGCGCCCGATGACGGCCCGCGAGCCCGGGCCGCCCTGGCCCGATCCCATCGTGGAGGTGTCGGACGTCTCCTTCGCCTACGGCGCGGCGCTCGCGCTCGCGCTCGACGGCGTGTCCTTCACCGCCCGCGCGGGGGAGTTCGTGGGGCTCCTCGGGCCGAACGGGGCCGGCAAGTCCACGCTCGTCTGGCTCGCCGCCGGGCTCGCCGCGCCGCGGTCGGGCGCGGTTCGCCTCGCCGGGCTCGACCCGCACCGCGCCCCCCGCCGGCAGGTCGCCCGGGTCTGCGCCCTCGTCCCGCAGGAGCCGAAGGTCGCCTGGCCGTTCACGGTGCGCGAGGCGGTGATGATGGGGCGCGCCCCGCGGCAGGGGCTCCTCGCCCTGCCCGACCGCTTCGACCAGGGCGCGGTGCAGGGCGCGCTCGAGGCCTGCGACCTCGTCCACCTCGCCGACCGCCGCCTCGACGCCCTCTCCGGCGGCGAGCGCCGCCGCGTCTTCTTCGCCCGGGCCCTCGCGCAGGAGCCGCGCGTGCTCTTCCTCGACGAGCCGACCGCGTTCCTCGACCTCGGGCACCAGGTCGCCGCCATGTCGATGGCGCAGCTGGCGGCGCGCGGCGGGCTGTGCGTCGTCGCCGTCCTCCACGACCTGAACCTCGCCGCGGCGGCCTGCGACCGCGTGGTCGTGCTCTCCCGGGGGCGCGTCGTCGTCGAGGGCACGCCCTCCGACGTGCTCACCGAGGAGCGGGTCCGCGAGGTCTGGCAGGTCCCGGTCTGGCGCGGCGAGAACGCCGCCACCGGGGCGGCGGTGGTGCTGCCGGTGCTGCGGCGGCCGTGAGCGGGAGGCGGAGCGCGCTGCGGCCACCCGCGTCAGTCCCGCGCGCCGCCTCCGTCGAGCGCGCCGCGGAGCCCGACCGTGGCGCCCCCGGGGGTGACCTCGACCACCCAGCGGAACCGCTCGTCGATCCGGTCGAGCGCCGCCGCCCGGGCGTCCCGGTTGAACCGCATCGCCTCCGCGACGGCGCCGAAGATCGCCCCCCCGTACCAGATCGACTCGCCGACGAGGAGGAGGGCCCCGAGGCCGTGCTGCCGCTCGCGGAACGCGTCCACCGTCGCCCAGACGAACAGGCCGTTCAGGACGAACGCCCCCGCGGCGGCGCCCGGGTCGCCGGCGTAGGCGTGGCCGAGCCCGGGGACGGCTGCCGACAGGAGGCCGGCCACGACCGGGCGCTTCCTGGGCGCGCGCTCCACGTCGAGGGTGGCGGCGCGCAGCGCGGCAGCGTCGGCCGCGAGCGGGCTGCCCGCCCCGATCCCGTCGAGCGCGAGCCGCGCCCGGCCTCCGTCGCCGGCCCGGAGGAGCGAGAGCGAGAGCAGGAGGCGCCCCCGCTCGGCGCCCGGCCCGCCTGCGGGCGGGGTCCGCGCCGCGTAGGGGGCGAGGGCGGCGACCGCCGCCTCGGCCTGTCCCGCCGCGTAGCGGACCGCCCCCAGCTCGAAGAGCGCCGCGTCGCGCACGGCGGCGTCTCGCCCGCGCGCGACGAGGCCTGCGAGGACCTCCGCGGCCGCCTCGGGCTTTCCACCGGCGGCGTACGCGCGCGCGATCCGGAGCTCGAGCGCGCCCGATCCCTC
>Ga0209798_10002366_pt1 | contig 11107 bp, 9 predicted proteins | sample DOMMetBare3Fresh_FD_187475 | JGI IMG/M metagenome (GOLD analysis project Ga0209798, IMG submission 187475) | Wetland sediment microbial communities from St. Louis River estuary, USA, under dissolved organic matter induced mercury methylation -... | ecosystem: Environmental > Aquatic > Freshwater...
CGACCTTTCTCCTCGGTTCGATGCTCTGCGGCGCGGCCCAGAGTATGGAAGCGATGATCGTCTTTCGCGCCATCCAAGGATTAGGCGGCGGCGCGATATACGCGTTGTCATTCATCGTTGTCGGAGTCCTTTATCCAGCCGAGATGCGCGCCAAGGTCCAGGGCTTCATCAGCGGCATCTGGGGCATCGCGTCGATACTCGGTCCATTAGCCGGCGGCTTGATTGTCGAGTACGCCAGCTGGCGCTGGATCTTCTTCGTCAATCTGCCGCTGATCGCCGTCGCCACGACGCTCATCGTCATCGGCCTGAAGGAAGAAAGCAGCGCGCGGCGCGCGCCCAAACTCGATCTGGCCGGCGCCTTCACGCTACTGTTGGGGCTGCTGCTGATCTTTTACGCCCTGGCGCAGAGCGCCCACGCGCGCCATCCGCTCAACGCCGAGACCCTGAGCTACATCGGCGCCGGTGTCGCGATCTCCGGACTCCATGCGTTCGCATCCATCACGCTGCGCAGCGACCAGGTCGTATCCGGCACCGCCATCAACATCCTGGCGCTCGGGCTGACCGGCTTCCTGATGGAGATCGTGTACGGACATCCGGGCACGACCGATGCGTTGCTGTTCAGGATGAAGCCCCTGTTCCAGGTGAGCGCCCCGGGCGGCGGCTTCGTCGCCGAGGTCTGGCGGTGGTTCGCGGGGATCTTCCTCAGCCATACGCCACTGGTCTACGGGGCCATCATCATCGCCGTCTTCCTGCAGTGGGCGATGTACCGGACCCGATGGGGCTTGCGGCTTCGGGCGCTCGGCGAGCACCCGCGGGCGGCTGACACCGTCGGCATCCGCGTCCAGGGCGGCCGCTACGTGGCGGTGCTCATGTCGGGCGTGCTGGGCGGCCTCGCCGGCGCGAACCTCACGTTGGAGCAGGTCGGGGTCTTCAGCGAGGGCATGACGAGCGGCCGCGGCTTCATCGCGCTGGCCGCGAACATCTTCGGTCGCTGGACACCGATCGGGAGCTACCTAGCGTCGCTCCTGTTCGGCTTCGCCGATGCGCTCCAGATCAAGTTGCAGGCATTCCGGGACGTGATACCGATACCGTCGGAGTTCTTCCTCATGCTGCCGTACATCCTGACCGTGGTCGTCCTCGCGGGCGCCATGGGCCGCGCGGTCGCTCCGGCGGCGGTCGGCAAGCCCTACACCAAGGAGTAGACGATGAGCGCGGCCCGTCTCGCAGCGCGCGATGGATCCCCGCTGCGGGCGGGCCGCCTGCTCGTCCTGTCGGTCTCGTGGGGCGCCGGTGCGGGGCTCGGCGTCGCGCTCGGGGCGGTGCTGACCTCGGTGAGCGGCGCGGGGGCTCCAGGCCTGTCAGGCGTCGACGTGACGTCCGAGCTCGTCGTCATCCCCTGGATGGTCGCCGGCTGCGTGTTCGCGCTGCACTTCGGCGTGACGTGGGTCGTCGGCCTCGTCCGCGGCCGACGAGCGCGCCAGGCTCCATCTGAGCAGCAGCAGCGCGGCCAAGGTGGCGCCGAAGACGGCGTCGATGGGCATGTCGGGCGAGAAGTCCCAGCCGCGCAGGAATGACCTGACGAGGTAGGCTGCGGCCACCACGGCGACCGCAGCCCACATCGGCATCTTCATCCTCGGCCTGAACACGTGCGCGCGGCCGCCCTACTGCTCGGCGGGCGCGTCCGGGGCGGTCTGCGTCGCCTCGGCGACCCGGGCGGCCCGGCGCTTGCGGACGATGCGCCACACGACCCGGACGATGAGGAACGCCGGCAGCACGATGAAGAGGCCGAGTGCCAGGATCGGGCCGAGCATGACGATGAGCACGTTGAGGGTCGTGACGAAGGCGCGGATCGAATCGGTGAACGCCCTGCCGACGCCCCAGTCGGTCCCGGTCGGACGGACGAGCGGCTTCGGCTCCGACAGCTCGATCGTGACGGTCGCCATCGCGGCCTGGCGCTCGAGATAGGCCACCTGCGCCGCCATGGACTCGATCTCGCCGCGGACGCGCGACAGCTCCTGTTCGATCTGGAGCATCTCGGTGACGTTCTTCGCCTTGGTGAAGAAGTCGCGCAGTCGAAGCTCCTCGGCCTTGAGGTTGTCGAGGCGCGCCTTCAAGTCGATGTGCTGCTGGGTGACGTCGTCGGTGTTCTCGGCCTGGAAGAGCACCTTGCCGAGCTTGGCGGCCTCGTCGATGAATGCCTGGTACTTGGCCGCCGGCACGCGGATCGTCACGTAGGCCTGCAGGGGAGCGTTGGACGAACTCGTGACGTCGCCCTCGGCCATCGGTCGGTAGACCGGCTGGTCGTTGGAGGTCGCCACCTGCAGCTGCGTGATGTCGGCGCCGTCCCTGGTGGCCATGGAGCGAAGCTTGTCGATCGCGCCGGACACCGCGTCGACCTCGATGCGCATGGTCTTGTTGCGCACGATGAGGCGCTGGTCGGCCGGGATCTTGGAGGCGTCGGTGCCGGTTCCGGCGCCCAGGTCCTTGCTCGGGACGCCGGGCATGGGCGCCACGCCGCCGACGGCCTGCGGAGCGGCGGTGAGGCTCTCACGCGCCGCTCCGTAGCCGTCGGACGTGGTCGTCGAGCTTGTGGCGGGGGAGGAGAGGCATCCCGTCAGCACGAGCGTGAGACCGATCGCGAGCGTGAGGGCGAGCGTCGTCGCCACGTTTCCGCCGAAGAGCCGTGTCCGTCCCATGGGGTGCTCCTTCGCCGTGGTCGCCCGACTGGTGCGGGCTTCCGGCCTGCTGATGTCACCATACCCGAACGAGCGCGAACGCCCGCCCCATGTCGCGGGACAGGCGTTCGGAATCGTGCGGTAGCAGCGAAGAGGGACTACTTGTTCTTGTCTTCGGCCTTCTTGAGTGCCCGCGCGGCGTAGACGCCGAGAGCGACGCCGATTGCGCACACGACGAAGAACGCGAGTACCAGGGTGTTGACGACCGAGGCTGCCCAGTTGGGAGTCATGAGGTCCGTTCACCTCCCGAAGACTATTACGGATGCTGCACCGGATTGTATCGGTGGGGGCGTTCGGCAGGCAAGCACGGGCCTCGAGCGCTCCCGTCTCCCTCTTTCGCTGTCAAGGGTCCGACTCCTGTAACGCGACACCCCTTTGACGCGGCGGAGGACGACCCGGTTCACGGGGCTTTCGGCACGGCCCCGCCTGGCAGGCGCCGGTCGACGCAACCACGACGGATCGAGTGTGTGGCGTGGTGGGCCGTACGGCCCTTAAGGTGTTGCAATGTGGGATGCAGTGTCATACAGTGGGACGCGACAGGGGTGCCGGAGCGAAAAGTGGGGCTCCGGTGCACGGCTTCGAGGGCAAGAGCGGGGGCACGGACGCGAGCATGTTCCTAGGGGAGTACCAGCACACGCTGGACGCCAAGGGGCGCGTCTCACTGCCGCGGAAGTTCCGTGACGCGACGGGCGGCCGCCTGGTCGTCTCCAAGGGCTTCGAGAAGTCGCTCGCCGTCTACCCGGTCGAAGCCTACGAGCGCTTCCTCGGCGACCTCATGACCGGCGGGGACATGACCCGCGACATGCGCGCCGTCCGCCGGCACTTCACGGCAGGCGCGGACGAGGTCGAGGTCGACGGAGCCGGCCGCATATCGCTCAACACGACCCTGCGCGCGTTCGCCGGGCTCACGAAGGACGTGGTCGTGGCCGGCGTGGGCGATCACATCGAGATATGGGACGCGAAGGCGTGGGACGCCTACGAGGCCGAGCACGCAGCCACCATCGAAGACGCCGCCGAGGAGCTTGCACGCCAAGGCATCCTCTAGGCCTTTGAAAATGGAATACCGGCACACACCAGTTTTGCTGGCCGAGGTGCTACAGCACCTCTCATTGCACGAGGGCTCCGTGGTCGTCGACTGTACCTTAGGCGGGGCAGGACACGCGAAGCGGATAGCAGACTTGATAGCTCCTAGCGGGATCCTCGTAGGGATCGATCAAGACGACGCAGCACTCGACGCAGCAGCAGTCACACTCTCCCTCGGCCAGCATGTGATCCTCATCAAGGGGAACTTCGGCGAACTGGACCGCCTGCTTCTGGAGGCGAACATCCCGTATGCCGACGGCTTCCTGTTCGACCTCGGAGTCAGCTCGCCACAGCTGGACTTCGCCGAGAGGGGTTTCAGCTACCAGGCCGACGCCCCGCTCGACATGAGGATGGACCCCTCCGCGGGCGGCATCACAGCCGCAGACGTAGTCAATTCGTACCAGGAATCGGACATCGCCCGCGTCATCAGGGAGTACGGGGAAGAACGGTGGGCCTCGCGCATCGCAGCATTCATCGTAGCCGCGCGGGCCCGCCGCCCCGTGTCCACCACCTTCGAGTTGGTGGACGTGATCAAGAACGCAGTGCCCGCCGCCGCCCGTCGTGGCGGACCTCATCCCGCGAAGCGCACCTTCCAGGCGTTGCGGATCGAGGTGAACCACGAGCTCGAAGTACTCGGCCGTGCGGTCGAGACCGCAGTGCGGTGGCTGGCTCCGGGCGGGCGGATCGTCGTGATCTCGTACCACTCGCTCGAGGACCGGGTCGTCAAGCGCGTCTTCGCGGACGCGGCGCGCGGGTGCATCTGTCCGCCCGATATCCCCATCTGCACCTGCGGTGTGAAGCCGGTACTCCGGATCGTGACCTCCAGGGCCGTGACACCGACGGCCGAGGAGATCGCCGAGAACCCGCGCGCCCGCAGCGCGAAGCTGAGGGTCGCGGAGAAGCGCTAGACCGACCACCACCCGGGCCGCATGGCCCGGGCCGACCGTGTGAAGGGGGGACCGCGATGGCTCAAGCTGCACGACGGATCGAGCGTGAGGCGCCGCGCGCACGCCGCGCGCACCTGTCCGTGGTCCCCGCGGTCCGCGTGGCGCGCAAGCCCGCGCGCAAGCCCGCGCGCGCGGGCGCACGCGAGGCGCGCTACCGCGCCGCCTTCACGACCGTGGTCGCACTGGCCATCGCGCTTGCCGCGGTCGGCCTGCTTCGGGTCGCCGTCGTCGCGAGGGCGACGGAGATGACGCTCTCGGAGAGCGCGCTGGCCGCGAGCATCAAGGCCCAGCGCATCGAGACCGATCGCCTCGAGATCGACCGCAGCTCGCTTGCCACGCCGTCGCGGATCGAGGAGGTCGCCAGCCAGTCCATGGGCATGGGTCGGCCGGCCTCGGTCCGCTACATCACCATGCCTGGCGAGACGGCGGCGCCCGCTGAAGGCGCGACGCCAGCCCAGGGCGCGACATCCGCCGGGAGCGCGACGACCGAGACCGGCAACCCAGCGGATGCCGCCGGCAGCGCGGTCCGGTCCGTGATCGGCGCACTGGCGGACATGTCCGCCGTCGAGGCGCAGGCCCTGCTCGTGGGCGAAGTCGGCCTGACGGGGTCACGGTAGGAGATGGCCAAGCCCCCCAAGCGGAAGAGGGCCGCGGCGCCCGTCCGCTCGCGCGGGCCGGTCGGGCGAGGCCGCATCATCCCGCTGTTCCTCCTCCTCGCCGTGATGCTCACAGGCATCGCGGCGAGGCTCGTGTGGGTGCAGACGGTCGCGGCCGCACAGCTCTCGGCGCAGGCCGAGAAGCAGCGCATGCGGGAGCTGGTCCTGAGCCCGAGACGCGGATCGATCCTGGACCGCGAGGGTGAGCCGTTGGCCAAGACCGTGGACGCGAGGACGATCTACGCCGTTCCCCACGCCGTGAAGGACGCCACCGGCACCGCCGACGCGCTGGCCGGTGTCCTCGGCGGCGACCCTGCGACGTACCGGAAGTCCCTGCAGCGCGCGTCGTCGTTCGCCTACATCGCCCGCAAGGTCGACCTGGACCGCGCGGCAGCCGTGGAGAAGCTCGGGATCGAGGGCATCGGCTTCCTGGAGGACTCCCGGCGCACGTACCCCTCGGGTGAGCTCGCCTGCCAGGTGCTCGGGTTCGTCGGCGTCGACGACGACGGGCTCTCGGGACTCGAGAAGTACTACGACGAGGTGCTGGCCGGGCAACCCGGGCGCGTGCTCGCGGAGCGCGACCCATACGGGAGGCCCATCCCCGGCGGCGTCATGGAGTCGATCGATCCCGTGGACGGCCGCTCGATCACCATCACGATCGACAAGGACATCCAGTACGAGGCGCACGTCGAGCTTGCCGAGGCGGTCCGGAAGTTCGGCGCGAAGGCCGGCTCGATCCTGGTCATGGACGCCAAGAGCGGCGAGATCTACGCGATGGCCTCGTGGCCGTACTTCGACCCGAACGACTACGGGAAGGCGGACGCCAAGGCGGTCCGCAACCGCGTCATCACCGACGCCTACGAGCCGGGCTCGACGGTCAAGGCGTTCACGGCGGCCGCCGCGATAGACCAGAAGCTCGCCGATTCCACGACCATGTACTCGCTGCCGTCCACGATCAAGGTCGGGGACCGCACGATCCACGAGTCGCACGGCCGCGGCGCGGTGACGTGGTCGCTCACGGAGATCGTGACGAAGTCCTCCAACGTGGGCGCCGTCAAGATCGGCATGCAGCTCGGCAAGCAGCGGCTGTACGACTACTTCCAGCGCTTCGGACTCACGGAGAAGACCGGCATCGACTATCCCGGCGAGGCGAAGGGCTGGCTGCCGCCGCCTTCGCAGTGGTCGGCGTCGTCCATCGGCAACGTGCCGTTCGGACAGGGAATCTCGATGACGGTGCTGCAGTTGGGGCGGGCCTTCGGCGCCCTCGGCAACAGCGGGACGCTGGTCACGCCCCACTTCCTGGTCCGTCGCAGCGGCGACGCCACGGACGCGGTCTGGCCCACGAGGCGCGCGGTCCCCGCATCGACGGCGCAGCAGACGCGCGACATGCTGCGGGCGGTCGTCACGGACGGCACGGGAGCCGCGGCGAAGGTCGCTGGCTACGATGTGGCCGGCAAGACAGGGACCGCCCAGAAGCCGCTGCCGAACGGCCTCGGCTACGCCTCGGGTGCCTACGTGTCCTCGTTCGCGGGGTTCCTGCCCGCGACCGACCCCCGGCTCGTGATCATCGTGACGCTCGACGAGCCGAGCAAGGGCTACTACGGCGGCACCGTGGCGGCGCCGTCGTTCGCCAGGCTGGCGAAGTTCGCCGTCGCGCACCTCAAGATCCCACCAGTGACCGCGCCGGTCGCACCCGCCTCGGGCGGCGGTAACGGCGCGGTGTCGAAGCCCGCCACGGCCGGGGCGCCGCCGAAGCCCGTGGTAGAATCGACCGCCTCCGCCCGGTGAGGGACAGATGCACTCGTACACACTCGCTGACCTGCTCAAAGAGCTTCCCGCGACAGGGGAGGCCGGCCTTTCGACCACCGTCTCCGGCGTCGCCTACCGCTCCGATCGCGTGCGGGCGGGCGACGTCTTCTTCTGCGTGCCCGGCTACGCGTTCGATGGCCACGACTACGCGGCGGACGCGGTAGCGCGTGGCGCTGCCGCCGTGGTCGTCAAGCGGTCGCTGGACGGTCTGGGGGTACCCCAGGTCGTGGTGGACGATCCCCGGGCGGCCCTCGCCATCGCGTCCGCGCGGTTCTTCGGGACGCCGACGGAGCGCCTCGAGGTGGTGGGCGTGACCGGCACCAACGGCAAGACCACCACGTGCTACCTCATCGAGGCCATCGCGCGGGCCTCGGGTCGCGCGACGGGTCTGATCGGCACCGTCGAGACGCGGGTCAACGGCGAGCGGGAGCCGGCCGGTCGCACGACGCCGGAATCGCGCGACTTGCAGGAGCTCTTCTCGCGGATGCTGGCGGGGGGCGTCTCCACGGTGGCGATGGAGGTCTCATCGCACGCCATCGACCTGCACCGCGTCGACGGCGTGCACTTCGCCGTGGCCGCCTTCACCAACCTCAGCCAGGACCATCTGGACTACCACCGCACGATGGACGAGTACTACGCCGTGAAGGCGAGGCTGTTCACGGAACTGCCGTGCGACCATCGTGTCGTGTGCATCGACGACGACGCGGGGCTTCAGCTCGCGGAGCTGTGCCGCGCCGACCTCACCGTAGGGCGCAGTGAACACGCGGCGATCCGCGCGGAGAACGTGGTGCTGGCCGCCTCCGGAAGCACGTTCACACTGGTCACCCCCATCGGGAGCACCCGCGCGGAGCTTCCGCTCGCGGGCGACTTCAACGTAGCCAACGCGCTCGTCGCCGCCGGGTGCGCCATCGCACTCGGCGTCGGCGTCGACGAGATCGCGGCCGGCCTCGCCGCAGCACCACAGGTACCCGGGCGCCTCGAGCGTATCGAGGAGGGGCAGGGCTTCTCGGTGCTGGTCGACTACGCCCACACGCCCGACGGCCTGGCGAAGGCGATCGCCGCCGTGCGCGCCGTGACCTCCGGTCGCGTCATCACGGTGTTCGGCTGTGGCGGCGACCGGGACCCGGAGAAGCGACCGCTCATGGGCCGGGCGGCGGGCGAGTTCTCGGACGTGGTCGTGGTCACGAGCGACAATCCGCGCTCGGAAGACCCGGTAGGCATCATCCTGCAGGTTCAGGACGGGCTGCGCTGTGCCCCCGCCGAGGTGCATATCGAAGTCGATCGGCGCCGCGCGATCACGCTGGCGCTGTCGATGGCGTGCCGGGGCGACGCGGTCCTGATCGCCGGCAAGGGTCACGAGGACTACCAGATCTTCGCCGACCGCACGATCCACTTCGACGACCGGGAGGTCGCCCGCGAGGAGCTGCGAGCGGGAGCTGGTGCCACGTGCTGACACTCTCCACGGGGCGGGTTGCCGAGGTGACCGGCGGGGAGCTGGTTTCGGGCTCCGCCGAGGCGATGGTCAACGGCATCTGCACCGACTCCCGCTACGCGGTGGCAGGCTGCGCGTTCGTGGCCTTCACGGGCTCTCGCATCGACGGGCACGCGCACATCGTGGACGCGCTGCGCGCCGGGGCGCGCACCGCACTGGTGACGCGCTGGGATGACGAGCTGCGCGCCGCGGTCGAGGCCTCCGGGCGCCGGCAGGCCGCGATCGTGCTGGTCCGCGACGCCACGGCCGCCGTGACGGCGCTCGCCTCGTACCACCGCTCGCGCCTGTCCTGCCCGGTCGTGGGGATCACCGGGTCGACCGGCAAGACGACCACGAAGGACTTCCTCGCCGCCGCGCTCTCCACGACGATGCGCGTGACCGCCACCGCCGGCAATCGCAACAACGAGCTCGGGGTCCCGCTGACCGTCCTGGACGCCGGCACCGAGACCGACGTCCTCGTGGTCGAGATGGGCATGCGAGGCCCCGGCCAGATCGCCGCGCTGTGCCAAGTCGCGCGGCCGACGCTCGGGCTGGTCACCAACATCGGGCAGACGCATATCGAGATCCTGGGCAGCCAGGAGGAGATCCTCCACGCGAAGGGCGAGCTCGTGGGGTGCCTGCCCGAGGACGGCATCGCCTTCCTCAATGGCGACGACGCGTGGTCGCGGCGACTCGCCGGGGACACGAAGGCACGGATCGTCCGCTACGGCCTGGACGCCACGAACGATGTCCGGGCCACGGACGTCACCGTGTCCGGCGACGGGCTGCCGACGATGACGCTCACCGCCGGCGGCGAATCGGCGACCGTGACGTTGCCGGTGCCGGGGCGCCACAACGCCTACAACGCCGCCGCTGCTGCTGCCGTCGCGACGGCGCTGGGAGTGTCGCTCGAGGACGTGGTCGCCGGCCTCGCCGACGTGACGCTGACGGAGTGGCGCATGCAGGTCTTCACCGCGGCGAACGGGATCACGGTCATCAACGACGCGTACAATGCGAACCCGACGTCGATGCGCGCTGCGATAATCGCGCTTGCGGACATGCGGGCCGACGGACGCCGGATCGCCGTCCTGGGCGACATGCGCGAGCTGGGCTCGCTCTCGGAGCTCGCGCACTTCAGGATCGGCGAGGAGGTCGCCGGCCTACCCATCGACGTGATCGTGACCGTGGGCGACCTGGCTCGTCGCATCGGGGAGGGGGCCCTCGCCGAGGGTGCGGACCGCGATTCGGTCCGCCCGTGCGCGACGGCGGACGAGGCCGCGGAGGTCCTCGACGACCTGCTGCGGCCGGGCGACGTCGTGCTCGTGAAGGCATCCCGCAGCCTGGGACTCGAACGAATAGTCGAAGGGATCGTGCAGCCCCGTGCCTAACCTGGACGTGTTCAACGTGGCGCGCTACCCGACCTACCAGGTCTTCCTGGTCGTCGTGGTGGCCCTGGTCGCGGCGGGCGTGCTCTTCCCGCTGTGGATCAAGCTCGTGCGCTTCCGCAACATAGGCCAGCAGGTGCGCGCCGACGGGCCGCAGGGGCACCTCGTCAAGCAGGGGACGCCGACGATGGGCGGTGTGCTCATCCTGCTCATCGTCGCGGGCGTGTACGCGCTGACGGGCCGGTTCGATCGGCAGAGCCTTCTCGTGCTCGGGGCGATGCTCGCCTGCGGCTTCCTCGGCTTCGTCGACGACTACGCCAAGGTCGTGAAGGAGCGCTCGCTCGGGCTCACTCCGCGTGCGAAGATCCTGTCGCAGGCCTTGGTCGCCATCGTGCTCGGGCTGCTCGCCGTCAACTGGGGAGGTCTCACGGCGCACGCCAACGTGCCGCTCACGTCCTCCTACATCGATCTGGGCACGATCGTGTCGCACTTCAGCATCGGCGGCTTCGACCTCGCCGTCCCGTGGCTCTACATCCTGCTGGTCGTCGTGATGATCACCAGCGCGAGCAACACCGTGAACCTCACCGACGGGCTCGACGGGCTCGCGGCCGGGACAGTGACCATCGTGACCTTCGCCTACGCGGCCATAGCGTTCCGACAGAACCACCTGGAGGTCGCGCTCCTGGCGGCCGCCATCGCGGGCTCGTGCATCGGCTTCCTCTGGTACAACAGCTACCCAGCCGACATCTTCATGGGCGACACTGGCTCGCTGGGGCTGGGCGCGGCCGTCGCGGCGCTGGCGGTCGTGACCAAGACCGAGCTGCTGCTGCCCCTCATCGGCGGGATGTACGTCATCGAGGGCCTGTCGGTGATCCTGCAAGTCGTCTCGTTCAAGACGACCGGCAAGCGGGTGTTTCGGATGGCGCCCATCCACCACCACTTCGAGATGAAGGGCTGGTCCGAGACGAAGGTCATGGTCCGCTTCTGGATCGTGACCGGGATCCTGGCCGGCGCCGGGTTC
>Ga0209798_10002367_pt1 | contig 11106 bp, 11 predicted proteins | sample DOMMetBare3Fresh_FD_187475 | JGI IMG/M metagenome (GOLD analysis project Ga0209798, IMG submission 187475) | Wetland sediment microbial communities from St. Louis River estuary, USA, under dissolved organic matter induced mercury methylation -... | ecosystem: Environmental > Aquatic >...
GCCCGGTCACAGTGCGCTGCCCTTCCTGTGCCGCACGCAACCGGGTCGACCTCGCCAGGCTGCGCGCCGGTCCCAAGTGCGGCGGCTGCGGTCGACCCCTCGGCCTCGACCGCCCGATACCGGTGTCGGAGGCAGACCTGCTGGATGTGGTGCGTGATGCGTCGGTCCCGGTCATCGTGGATTTCTATGCTGACTGGTGCGCCCCTTGTCGGGCCATCGCGCCCGAACTCGAGGACTTTGCGCGCGAACGCGCCGGCGACCTGCTGGTCCTCAAGGTCGATACCGAGCGGGATCCTTCGGCGGCCGGCCGGTTCTCCATCCGCGGCATCCCGACCCTGATCGCCTTTCTCGATGGCCGCGAAGTTCGCCGTCATGTCGGGATGGCCGACCGTCGGGTGCTCGCAACCCTGGCGGGTATCCCGTGAACCCGCATCACCTGCCGGTGACCCGTAGTGCGCGGTATTTCTCGCTCGGTCCGGAGCGGGGCGAAGTTGCTGATCTGTGGATTGTCCTCCATGGCTATGCCCAGACCGCCAACCGGTTCCTGCGCGACTTCGTCCCGCTCGAGAATGGCACGACGCTGGTCGTGGCGCCCGAGGCGCTCTCCCGTTTCTATCTCGAGACGACGCTGGAGGGCCGGCATGGCCAGGTCGTCGGCGCGAACTGGCTCACCCGGGAGGACCGGGAGGCGGATCTCACCGACCACCTGCGATATCTCGATCAGCTGCTGCATCATCTCATGGACGGATTTGGAACCTGGCGTCCCCGGTTCTCCCTGCTCGGCTTCTCCCAGGGTTCGGTGATGGCAGCCCGGTGGGTGGCCCAGGGCTCCATCCATCCCGAACGCCTCATTCTGTGGGGTACACCCCTGCCGCGCGACGTTCCTCCGGCGGCTCTCGCGCCGCGCATCGGCAGGACGCCGGTCATCTTCGCCGCCGGCGATCGGGACCCCTACGCACCGCCGGAGACCATCGAGGCCAATGCGGAAGTGCTGCGCGTGCTGGGCGTGACGGCGCGAATCCGCCGGTTCGATGGCGGACACACGATTGACCGCGCTGCGCTGCTGGCCGCAGCGGACCGGACCGACCCGGCTTGACGATCCTCGGTCCGGCTATTATGTTCGACATCGTACTATCCGACGTGGAGTTATATGAGAGCCAGCCTGCGACGCGATCCGGCGACCCTCCTGGCCCTGGGCACCTTCGTGAAGCTGCGCCGGGCGGTCAACACGGTCACGGCGCGGCTCAACCCGGTGCTGCAGAAAGAGCATGGCCTGACCGAAAGCCAGTTCGGCGTCCTCGAGGCGCTCTGGCACCTCGGTCCGATGCCGCAGGCCCGACTCTGCGAGAAACTGCTGGTAAGCGGAAGCAATCTGACCACGGTGATGGACAATCTCGAGCGCGGGGGTCTGGTGCGCCGGGATCCCAATCCGGAAGATCGCCGGGCGCACCTCGTGCGCCTCAGCGAGAAGGGGAAGTCGCTTGTGGCCGCGGCCTTCCCGGCTCACGCCGCGCGCATCGCCGCGCTGCTGGGCGCACTCACCCCCGCCGAGCAGCGCGAACTCGGCCGGCTCTGCCGCAAGCTCGGACTCACCATCCGGGCGGAGACGTAATCGCGTGACCGTATCGTTCGACGTCGCAGTATCTACCGAGGGCCCAACGCTGGCGGCCGACGGCCGTCTGCAGGAGATCGTTCCCATGACTTCCCCCACCACCGGCATTCATCACGTCACCGCGATCGCCTCCGATCCGCAGCGCAACCTCGACTTCTATGCCGGGACGCTGGGGCTGCGACTGGTGAAGCGGACCGTCAACTTCGACGACCCATCGACCTACCACTTCTACTACGGTGACCGGACAGGTCAGCCCGGTACGCTGCTCACCTTCTTTCCCTGGGCGGGGGCGCGTCGCGGCCGTGACGGCGCCGGGCAGGTGGTACGGACCGCCTTGGCGGTCCCCGCGGATTCCCTCGGATTCTGGAAAGAGCGCCTCACCGAGGCCGGCGTGAGCGGTCTGAAGGCCAGCGAGCGTTTCGGCGCGCACACGCTTCGCTTTGCCGACCCCGATGGCCTCGGACTCGAACTCATCGAGGATTTCGCGGCCAACGGGGGCGTGAGCACGTCCCTTGAGACGATTCCCGACTCAGCGGCCATCAGGCGGATTCACGGAAATCTGGTGCAGCTGCGAGGGACTGACACGACCGCATCCCTGCTGACCGATGTGCTGGGCCTGGTACCGTCGGGGTCCGATGGCGAGATCCAGCGCTTCCGGCCACGGGGCGGAGAAGGCGGTGGCGTGGATCTGGTGCGGGATGCCGGTAGTAGTCCGGGGTCGATGGGCGCCGGGACGGTGCACCATGTCGCGTGGCGGGCATCAGATGGAGATCACCAGGCGAGACTGCGTGGCGAAGTCCTCGGATTCGGCCTGCAGGTGACGCCAGTCATCGATCGCCAGTACTTCCGGTCGATCTACTTCCGTGAGCCGGGCGGCGTGCTGTTCGAGGTCGCGACCGACGATCCGGGCTTCCTGATCGATGAGCCGGAGGCCACCCTCGGCGCGGAACTTCGGCTCCCGCCGCAGTACGAACCACAGCGCGCACGTATCGAGCGCGGGCTGCCCGGCATCCTGGTGCCGAGTCGATGACCAGCCTCTTCACCTTCCAGTTCGTTCCAGGCACGACCGCCCGGACGCTCCTGCTGCTGCACGGCACCGGCGGGAACGAGGCCGATCTGCTGCCTGTCGGACGGGCGCTGGCCCCGGAGGCCACGCTGCTCAGTCCACGGGGCCGAGTGCTTGAGGGAACGCTGCCCCGCTTCTTCCGGCGGCTCGCGGAAGGGGTGTTCGATCAGGAGGATCTTGCCCTTCGGACCGATGAACTGGCGGCCTTTCTGCGAGCCCAGGTCGAGGAGCGCCGACTCGACCCCGCCGGCCTCACCGCCGTGGGGTTCTCCAATGGCGCCAACATCGCAGCCAGTCTCCTGCTTCGGCACCCGGGCCTGATCCGGCAGGCGGTGCTCTGGCGGGCGATGGTTCCCTTCGAGCCGGGGACACCGCCGGCATTGTCAGGCACCCGTGTCCTGATGGGGGAGGGCCGGTTCGATCCGATCGTTCCGGTGCCGAACGCCGAACGCCTTGCGGGGATCCTCCGTGCCGCGGGCGCCGAGGTGACTCTCGACTGGCGGGAGGCGGGTCACCAGCTCGAGCCTGGTGAAATCGCCGATGCCCGCGCCTGGCTGCACGGTCTCTAGATCTGCACCGCTTCGCTACAGCCGCTCCGTTTCGAGGCGGGTCGCGTTGCCTTCGGCGACCCACGGACCCAGTCGGTGAGCGCGCATCATGGCACGGCAACTCAATATCAGGCAACGACTTCCGTGGTGTCGCATGACAGGGGCTCAGGAGCACCCCCAGTGCCCGTAATCGGGAACGATGAATGCTATGCTGTGGGACAGGTATCTCTCTCTGCGATCGCGCCGAGCCAGGCATGTTGCCCCGGCTCGAGGCCACCCACACGCTTTCCCCGACGTCCCTGGAGGACCGATGACCGCCTTCCGCTGGAGTCGCTGCGTACTGACCGCAGCCGCCGCCGCACTCGTGAGTTGCGGTGGGGGTGGGGCCGCCCTCGAGGCGCCGCCGGCGCCGGTCTTCAGTTCGGTCGTCATCACCCCGGACAGCGTATCAGTCGCGGTGGGGACGGTGGTCCAGTTGACGGCCTCCGCTCGGGATCAGGACGGTGCGGCGATCAGCGGATTGCCTGGCGTGGCCTGGACGGTCGAGGATACGACGATTGCGTCGGCGACCGGCAACGCGATTACCGGTCAGGCCGTGGGAAGCACGCGGGTCTTCGCGAGCGTGACGGACGGAGCGGTGACCCACGCGGACACGGCGCGGGTCGTGGTCACCGCTGCGCCGGCCGGCGGACCGACCCATCCGGTGAACACCCCCGGGACCAGCTTCGCGCCGGCGACTATCACCGTCACCGTCGGCGACACGGTGACCTGGCTGTTCACCGGTGCCACCCACAACGTCACCTTCGGCGCCGCCGTCCCTCCCGGTGGCGACATCGCCGACCAGATTCCCCCATCCCAGGTTTCGCGGGTCTTCACGGCCGCCGGTCAGTACACGTATGACTGCACCCGTCACGCGAACATGCGGGGGACGGTGATTGTGCAGTCGGGGCAGGTGCAGCAGTTCACGGCGGTCTCGATCACGCCGGCCGCACTTTCACTCCTGGTCGGGGGGACCGCCCAGTTCACGGCGACCGCGCTCGATCAGAGCGGCGTGCCCATGGCGGGCCTGCCGGCGGCCACCTTCATCAGTTCGAACACCGCCGTCGCCGTCATTGCCTCGACTGGCCTGCTCACCGCGGCCAGCGCGGGCATCGATACCATCACGGCGACCATCACCAGTGGCGGGGCGACCCACGCGGCCACGGCGGTCATCACGATCAGCGCTCCTTCGGCCGGCGCGACCGTGACGACGCCCAATCTCACCTTCGCGCCCCCGTCCGTCACCGTCCTGGTGGGTCAGTCGGTGACCTGGCAGTTCTCCGGGGCGGTGCACAACGTCACCTGGCTTCCCGGGCCGGTGCCCACGGGCGGCGACGTGCCCGATCAGGCGGTGGGGAGTGTGGTCCAGCGCGTCTTTCCTGCGGCGGGCGTCTATACCTACGAATGCACCCGTCACAACAACATGACCGGGTCGGTCATCGTGCAGTCCGGGCAGACCCAGGTCTTCACGGCGGTGTCGGTCACGCCGGCGACGGCGACCATGCAGGTGGGAGGCGCCGTGCAACTCGTGGCGACCCCGCTGGATCAGTCCGGAGTCCCGATGACCGGCCTTCCGCCTGCGACCTATCTGAGTTCCAGTGCGGCCGTGGTCACCGTCGATGCCGCCGGTCTGGTGACCGCCATCGGTGCCGGGACGGCGAACATCACCGTCACCATCACCAGCGGGGCCACATCCCACGTCGCAACGGCCACGTTCATCGTGACCACGCCGGTGCCCGGCGGTGTTACGGTGACGACGCCCAATTTGAGCTTTTCGCCGGGGACGGTGAACATCGCGGTCGGTGCAACGGTGACCTGGCAGTTCTCCGGCAACACCCATAACGTGACCTTCGGCGGGCTGCAGCCGCCGGGCGGCAACATCCCCGATCAGCCGGCGGGCAGCAGCCAGTCGCGCACCTTCACGAGCGCGGGCACGTACGGGTACGTCTGCACCAGGCACAACGGGATGACGGGGACGGTCGTCGTGACCGGCGGCGGCGGAACCCCGGTCTACACCGCGCTGCAGGTCCTGCCACAGTCGCCGTCGGTGGTGGTGGGCGGCACAGTGCAGGTCGATGCCACGCCGGTCGACCAGAATGGTGCGCCGATGATCGGTCTCCCGGCGCCGACCTACCAGTCGAGCAATCCGCTCGTCGCGACGGTGAGTGCGACCGGGTTGGTGACCGGCGTGGCGGCCGGCACAGCGACGATCACGGCGTCCCTCACCTCCGGCGCGACGACCCATACCGGCACCTCGCTGGTGACGGTGGGCATCGTCGCGGCGGCGACCATTCTCACGCCGGGGCTCAGCTTCAACCCCGACGATGTCACCATCCGCCCGGGCCAGACGGTGGTGTGGCAGATCTCGGGCACGACGCATAACATCACCTTCGAGACCATCGCGCCGCCGGCGGGGAACGTCGGCGATACGGCGCCGGGCTCGAATGTCTCCCGCACCTTCACCCAGGTGGGCGACTACAAGTACTTCTGCTCCATTCACAAGAATCAGGGCATGAACGGCAGGATCCGGGTGCAGTAGGCCCACAGCGCGCCACCGGGCGCGTCGCAGGCGGGCGGATGCTCAATACCAGCAACCATGGGAGCAGGCATGAAACGAAGCATCCTCGCGTGCGCGGTCCTGATTACGCTTCCCGCGCTCGCGGCGGCGCAGGGCAACCTCGACCGGTCGCCGAATGTCTCCGGTGACTGGGTCGTGCGCCCTGGCACGGTCCAGTTCAACTTCCTGCACCGCTTCGTCCGGAGTCCGGGGCCCGTCCGGAAGGTGAGCAACTTCCCCACCTTCCTCGTGGCGACCTCCCTCCTCAAGGGCACCACGATCGGGTTCAACTATTCGACCAACTCCACCCTCGCCCCCGCCTACCCGAACGAGTGGGAGTTCTTCCTGCGTGCCCGGCCGAAGACGCAGGCGGGCGGCTTCCCGGTCGACCTCTCGGGGCAGATCGGCTACAACCTCGCCGCCAAGGGGGTGGATGGAGAGCTGTCGGTGGGGCGGGTCATGGGGCCGCTCCGGCTCATCGCCGTCGGACGGGCCCTCTCCGATCCGCTCAAGAAGAACGGCGATCCACAGTTCGGATTCGGCGGCGGCGCCGTGCTCAAGCTGACTCGGCACCTGGGCGTTCACGGCGACTACGTCAGGCTGACCCGGCTCAATGCCGCCACGGGGGAACGGGGCGGGTGGAGTGCGGGGCTCGCCGTCGCAATCCCCAACACGCCGCACACCATCTCACTGCACGCGTCGAATACCAACACCGGCACCCTCCAGGGTGCCTCACGGGGCGCGAAACAGGTCCGCTACGGGTTCGAGTTCACCATCCCGATCACCCTCGCGCGCTACTTTGGCCACAAGCCCAAGCCTGCTCCACCCGCGGCCGTGACGCCGGGAGTGCCTGCACCGGTCGCGCCGGGCCAGGTGCCGACCGGCCCGGTGACCGGCCCGCTGATGAAGAGCGCGATGCAGGGACTTCAGTTCACCGCAGCGACCCTGGAGATCACCGTCGGCACGACGATCGAATGGAAGAATGAAGATCCGGTCCCGCACACCGTGACCGCGGACGACAACAGCTTCGACTCGGACTTGATCGAGAACGGTCAGGTCTGGCGCTACACCTTCACCCGACCGGGCACCTATGCCTTCCACTGCACGCCGCACCCCTTCATGAAGGGGACGGTCGTGGTGAAGTGAGGAGATGGCGATGATTCGGAAGATCTGTTCGGGGGCGGCCGGCCTGGCACTGCTGGCTTTCGCGGCCGCGTGTTTCAGCGAGCGCAGCAATGTCACCGGTCCCTCCGGTGGCGCCTGCAGCGTGAGCCTCGATCCCTCGCAGTTCGGCTCGACGGTGATTGCGATCCGCGGCTTCTCGTTCCAGCCGACCCCGGTCCACGTCAAGGCGGGCAACAAGGTCACCTGGCTCAACTGCGAGCCGGCCGGAACTCCCTCGCACACCAGCACCGCGGATGGCGGCGCCTGGGGTTCGGCGCTGATCGATCCGGGGACCACGTTTACGTTCCTCTTCCCGACCTCCGGGACCTTCAGCTACCACTGCGAGCCCCATCCCTCCATGACCGCCCAGATCATCGTCGATCCCTGAACGGCAGCAGCCCCCGGCCATCACCACGATGGCCGGGGGCTGCAGGGCTGCCGCCGATTACTTCCTGCCGACGACGTCGACGCTTTCCTTCAGCATCTCATCCGCGGTCTTCAGTACCCGCAGCTGCGCGGAAAAGGCCCGCTGGGCGATCAGCATACTGGTCATCGCGTCGGTGAGATCGACCGACCCGCCGGACGTCGCGGACAGGCCGGGCATGCCAGCCGAGTCGCCCGCGTCGGTCGGCAGGTCGGTGAGACCGACAGCAGCAATCTGCTCGGCGGATCGGTCCACCCGCCGGCTGTACATCTTGAGCGCGTTCAGCGCCGTGGTAATCGCAGTGCCGGAGACGGACATCAGGGGGTCCTCCGCTCTTCCGCACGCGGCCAGACAGGGGGCCTTCCTCGAGCCCGGAGCCGCTAGTAGACAGTATCGGTAAGCCCGCCGGAACCTTTAGTCCCAGCCGGACTTCTTGCGGAACTCCTCCAGGCGCCGCCGGTCACGCTTGGTCGGGCGTTCGTTGGTCTCCGGGACGAACAGCACGTGCGCCGCCTTGAGCTGGAAGGCGACACGCTCCCTCTCCTTGATGCTCTCGGCGGTCTCCGCATACAGCAGGGCGGCCGCTGCCGCCGGTCCCCGTCGCTCAGCCAGGCCCCGGACTTCCACCACATGCTCGTAGGGCCCGAGCCGGATCGCGATCCGCTCACCGATCTGGATGAGCTTGGCCCGCTTCACCCGATCGCCATTGACCTGCACCTTGCCGCCATCGATGGCCTCGACGGCGAGCGCGCGCGTCTTGAAGAAGCGGGCGGCCCAGAGCCACTTGTCGAGGCGGACGCGGGTGGGCGGCGGGACAGGCGGCATGAGATCGTCGGGGATGTCGGTCGGGTGGGTGACGCCGGATGACTAGGATTCCGTCTCGTCGGCGGGACGGAACATCAGGTCGAAGGCCAGGAAGACCGTCTTGGAAAACGGATAACACAGAAATGGTGTCACGAGCATCATCGTGCCGCCGCCGTAGAGGAGCAGGTTCCAGGGTGGCGTCGGCCAGGTGAACATGGCGACCGCCGCGACCACGGAGGCCCACAGGAGTTCGGCGGCGACGATGTTGAACATGTAGGCGCCCACGACGTAGCCGTCCTCGCCTCGCTCGGTGCGGAGGCCACAGGCGGGGCAGGCCACACGCATCTTGAGCCACGTCTGAAAGAGCGGTCCCCCACCACACGCGGGACAGCGGAGCCGCATCGCTCGCGCAAACAGAACCGGGATGGAAGGCGTACGCCGGACCTCGCTCATCCCTACAATGTAAGGGCGACCCTTGTGGTCGCCCGCGGGTAGTCCCCCGTCGTCGCCCGCCCGCCAGTCACCCCGCCCCCACCAGGAGCTGTGCGCCTCTGCCCACCTCGTCACACCCGCCGGTCGAGAGACCGGAATCCCAGTGCCGTGTTGAGCCAGCGCACAAAGGGGGTGAGCGCCTCGAAGTCGCGGGCGAGCGTCGTGGCGAGCCGGGGTGAGAGTGCCTCCCGCTCGCGCAGCGACCGGCCGAGCGTGAACGACTGGTAGCGGAGCCAGCGCGCGGCCGGGTGGTCTTCCCTGAATCCACGGGGCAACCGGGTCAGCATGCCCTCCGTATCCAGCGAGCCGTACCGCCGCCGGAATCTAGGAGCCAGCACGATGCGCTCGAAGCCGCCGAGATCTTCAGCGAGTCCATCGCGGATCTTCGCCAGCGCGGTCCTGGGTGGCATCCAGATTCCTGCCCCGATGAGAAACTGACCCGGCTCGAGATGGAAGTAGAATCCCGCGCCCCCCTCGGCCTCACCCCCGACTCCGCGTCCCGCGTCCATATGATAGAACCAGCAGGCCGCGTGGGTCTTGTAGGGCGACTTGTCCCGCGAAAATCGCACGTCCCGGTGGATCCGGAACATCGACCGGCGGGGGTCGCCGGTGATCTCCGGTGCAAAGGCGGCGAGCCGGACATCGACCTCCTCGACCAGTGCCTTCATGGGTTCCCGCAACTCGCCTTCGTAGCTCCCCCGGTGCGCCTCGAACCAGTCCTTCCGGTTGTTCCGCGCCAGCTGCTTGAGGAACCGGATTGCGGCGGGGCGAAATCCGGGGAAGCCGGAGGAGGTCGCGGACGGCCCGGCGGCGGAGGACTGGCGGCTCATGAGGAAGCTCTCCTTTTCCTTTCGGCTCAGGCGCTTGATCGCCCACTCTCTCCGGAGCGCCGCCGAGTGACTGGGAGCGCCTTCCTGATGGACGAGGGTCACCGGGCGCCGTGGCCTGGTATACGCGGCAGCCCGGCCGGCGTTGTGGGCCGCCACTCGGCGCGTCGCGTCGCGCGCGATGCCGGTATACAGCGAACCGTCGGCGCAACGGAGGATGTAGACGGTCCAGTCCATCCCGGAACTTATCGCCGTCGCCTGTCGCCCGTCGCCCACCACCTGCTACTTTACACCGACGTTGATGACCTCTGCCACCGCTCGTACCCCTGACCGCGCACTTCCGGACCAGAAGACCCTGCTCGGGTGGGTCTTCGGCGCCCGGCTCGCGCTGGCCGTCGCCATCCTGGTGCTGGCTGCCCTGGTGTGGACGGTCAGCCGGGAGCAGCGGTTCCTGGTCAGCGTCGTGGTGCTCTCGGCGTTCGTCCTGACGGCGTACGGGCACTGGTTCGTCCGGATCCGCGGCCGGCAGCCCGGCGATCTCTTCCTGCTGTGTCAGGCGCTCGGCGACATTGGACTGATCACGCTGCTGGTGCATTTCACCGGCGGGCCTGACAGCGCCTTTCCCTCGCTGTATATCCTGATCATCGCTGCCTACGCGCTGCTGATGTCCTTCGGCGGCGGGCTCCTGGTGGCGCTGAGTATCGCGGCGATCTATTTCGCCGACAGTGTCTGGCAGCAGCCCGCGCGCGTGGGGCTCGCCTTCTGGGGACAGGTCGGGGTCTTCGTCGCCGCCTATCTGCTGGTGGGCGCGCTGGCCCACCGGCTTCGCGCGGCCGGCGCGGAGCGCGAATCGCTGCAGAGCGAACTCCGCCGGGTCCGGCTGGAAGCGGATGAAATCCTGCGCAACATCCGCTCCGGCGTCATGACGGTCGACGATACCGGCCGGCTGGCGTTCATTAATCCAATGGCCGAGCGGCTGCTGCAGATTGACGGGGAGACAACGACCGGCCTGCCGGTGCTCGACAAGCTGAAGCTTCGCTCGCCGGAACTCTGGGCGGCGATAGTCGCGGCGATCCGTCATGGCCGAAAGGTGAGCCGGGGTGAAGGCACCGTGCTGCACGAGGATGGTCGCATCTTCCCGATCGGCCTGTCCACCACGACGTTTGAGCGTGATGCCGATGGGCGCCCGTCGGTGACGGCGATCTTCACGGACATCTCGGATCTCAAGCGGCTCAACGAGCTGAATCTGCGCGCGGAGCGCCTCGAAGCAGTCGCCGCGCTCTCGGCGTCCCTGGCACACGAGATCCGCAATCCGTTGGCCTCGATCCGCAGTTCGGTCGAGCAACTCTCCCGCTCGGCCCACGCGGACGAGGACGATCGCTATCTTGCGCAGCTGATCGTGCGGGAGAGCGACCGGCTCAGCCGCCTGCTCTCGGAATTTCTGGACTTCGCCAGGGTGCGCGCCACCGAATTCGTGCCGCTGGACCTGCAGTCCGTGGTCACCGCCGCGGCCCGGCTGGTTCGGGAGCATCCCGATTGCCGCCCCGACATCGAGATCCGCGTCCAGGGATCC
>Ga0209798_10002368_pt1 | contig 11106 bp, 10 predicted proteins | sample DOMMetBare3Fresh_FD_187475 | JGI IMG/M metagenome (GOLD analysis project Ga0209798, IMG submission 187475) | Wetland sediment microbial communities from St. Louis River estuary, USA, under dissolved organic matter induced mercury methylation -... | ecosystem: Environmental > Aquatic >...
CAAAGCAACTATTCGCAGGGCTTATTTTAATGGCTTTAGGCCTAGGGAATACGCAGGCGGATTACACTCTCAACTTAATGAATGGGGTTACAAAGGTCAGTAATGACATTTATGACCTGCATATGCTGATTCTATGGATTTGTGTGGGCATAGGTATTCTGGTGTTTGGTGCCATGTTCTACTCGATTTATCATCATCGTAAATCAAGAGGGCATAAAGCGGAACAATTTCATGAAAACATCAAAATTGAAATCATTTGGACTATTATTCCAATCGTTATTCTGGTTTTAATGGCGATACCAGCAACAAAAACGATGTTGGAATTGAATGATGTTGAACAACCAGATATGACCATTCAAGTGACTGGCAGGCAATGGTACTGGGACTACAAATATCAGGATAATGACATTCATTTTGAAAGCCATTTAGATGAAGCTAGTGAAAAAGCTCACCGGACAGTAGGAGCTGATCCACGTTCTGTGCCTCATTATTTATTAAATGTTGATAAGCCTTTAGTGATTCCCGTCAAGAAAAAAGTACGTTTCCTATTGACTTCAATTGACGTGATTCATTCCTGGTGGGTGCCTGATTTCGGCTGGAAAAAAGACGCTAACCCAGGCTTCATCAATGAAGCCTGGACTTCTGTTGAGAAAGCGGGTACTTATCGCGGTCAATGTACCGAGTTGTGCGGTAGAGACCACGGTTTTATGCCTATTGTTGTTATTGCGATGGAGCAACCGGAATATGATGCGTGGGTGAAAAAGACCTTGGAGCAGCAAAAACAAAAACCGGATTTGAGTGACCAAAGTCGTGAGCAATTAATGGCGCATGGTGAATCGGTCTATTTAAAAAATTGTGTCGGTTGTCATCAAATTAATGGTGCAGGTGTACCCGGTTTAATTCCAGCGTTAACAGGCAGTGCCATAGCGACAGGAAAATGGGAGTCGTTAGATGGCTTCTTACGCGCAGGCACTTCAAAAATGCCAAAATTTGACAAATTGAATGCCAAAGAATTTGCAGAGCTGATGACTTATGTGCGTAACAATTTGGGTAATAAAGTTGGCGACGAATTGCAACCAAAGCAAACGGCCCTTCCTGATGATGACGATGAATAAGCCTTCGATACGCTTATTGACTCACTCTTTTTTAACTATCCTCGAGGTATAAAGTATGTCTGCTGTCATAGATGAACATGATCATCATGCCGATGATCTTCACGATCACGGCCCTGCTAAGGGGCTGTTAAGATGGATTATAACGACCAATCACAAAGACATTGGCACATTGTATTTAGTGTTTGCGCTGACGATGTTTTTTGTTGGCGGCTCAATGGCAATGGTTATTCGTGCTGAATTGTTTGAACCGGGATTAAACTTTGTAGACCCTGCATTTTTTAACTCAATGACCACCATGCATGCATTGGTTATGGTGTTTGGTGCAGTTATGCCTGCCTTCGTAGGCTTGGCTAACTGGCAAATTCCTCTGATGATTGGCGCACCCGATATGGCGTTGCCACGCATGAATAACATGAGTTTCTGGATGCTGGTTGCGGGCGTGTTATTGCTAGCCAGCACCTTACTGATGGAAGGCGGCGCACCTGGCGGCGGCTGGACCTTTTATCCGCCGTTAGTGTTGCAACCGATTACGGTCGGTAAAGCGATGCCGTTTGCGGTGTTCTCTGTGCATTTGTTGGGTATTTCTTCGATCATGGGGGCCATTAACATTATCGCAACGATCTTCAATATGCGTGCGCCGTCCATGAAAATGATGGACATGCCTTTATTTGTCTGGACCTGGTTGATTACTGCATTTTTGTTAATCGCAGTTATGCCCGTATTTGCTGGCGCCGTAACGATGCTATTAACCGATAAATTCTTCCATACCAGCTTTTTTAATGCGGCGGGTGGTGGCGATCCTGTACTTTATGAACATATTTTCTGGTTCTTCGGACATCCGGAAGTATATATCATGATTCTGCCCACTTTCGGCGTTGCTTCAACTATTATCCCTGTGTTCGCGCGTAAGCCGTTATTTGGTTACGCCTCTATGGTTTGGGCAACTGGCTCAATTGCTTTTCTTTCATTCATCGTCTGGGCGCATCACATGTTCACGGTCGGTATGCCTATCGCAGGTGAGCTGTACTTTATGTACGCCACCATGATAATTGCCGTGCCGACGGGCGTTAAAGTGTTTAACTGGACGGCAACCATGTGGAAAGGTGCGATGACCTTTGAAACGCCGATGTTGTTTTCTATTGCTTTTGTGGTGTTATTTACCATGGGTGGCTTTACCGGTTTGATGATGGCTATTGCGCCATCTGATTTTCAATATCACGATACTTATTTTATTGTTGCGCATTTTCATTACACTCTGGTGCCTGCTTCTATCTTTATGTTAATGGCGGCTGGCTATTTCTGGCTACCTAAGTGGACAGGCCACATGTATAACGAAAAAATCGGTCAACTGCATTTTTGGTTGTCGGCTATTTCCGTCAATATACTGTTTTTCCCTCAGCATTTCTTAGGCTTGGCAGGTATGCCACGTCGTATACCTGACTATGCCGTACAATTTGCTGACTGGAATATGATTTCAAGTATTGGCGGTTTTATATTTGGGGCTAGCCAATTGTTATTCTTGTATATCGTTATTGATACCATCAGAGGCGGCACTGGCGAAAAAGTAACGGATGAAGTCTGGGAAGAGGCCAGCAAGCATGGCTTGGAATGGACGCTGCCATCGCCAGTTCCTTATCATACATGGTCGACACCACCTACTGTTGTGCCGACTGAACACGTTTTAGATTCACATTAAGGTATAGAGGATACATTGCCGACCTTATGCGCGGGTAATGTATCGATTTACACATGACAACAAAAAATAAAAATATTTTGACGGCAGTGGTGTTGGTGGCTATTACTGTGATTGTTTATATGTTTGCAGTAGCGCAAGCGGTTTCTCAATGAGCGAAGATGTTAGCAAAAAAAACGCTAAGTTAGCGCGGACATTGTTGTTTATTGCTGTGGGCATGTTTGGCTTTGGTTATGCTCTTGTGCCTATTTATGACGTCTTGTGTGAATGGAAATGGATAGAGCGAGATAGGCCCGATGCGATTAAAAAACTTCCGGAGGTCGCTTACAAGATTGATATGAGCAGGGAAATTACCGTTGAATTCATGACTGTTCTGAATGAGTCGACACCTATGGTATTTCGGGCAGAAAAAAAACAGATCAAGGTTCATCCGGGTGAATATCATACGGTGAGTTTTTATGCTGAAAATAAGACGGACAAACTGATGGTTGCTAGGGCGATTCCAAGTTTCTCGCCTGCTGTAATAAGTCGCTATTTTGAAAAAATAGAATGTTTTTGTTTTAATGAACAAACCTTCAAGCCGCGAGAAGCCAAATCCATGCCGATGCGATTTACCATTAATCCAGAGTTACCTGAACAATACAAAACTATTACACTGTCATACACATTTTTTGATAATACTGAAAAATCAGTAAAAAAATAAAAGGGGAAGGTTATGTCTACAAACACCGCTTATTACATCCCGCACAAAGCGACTTGGCCAGTCATTGGTACGATTGGCCTAATGACTATGCTGGCTGGATTTGCAAACTATTTAAATGGTTCTTCAATTGGCCCTGCCTTAATGGTGGTGGGTTTGCTTGTGTTCATCGGCATGTTAGTAGGTTGGTTTACACTGCAAGCTCATGAAAGTGAAACAGGTATGTATAACAAAGAGGTGGGTGTTTCCTACCGTCATGGCATGATGTGGTTTATTTTCTCGGAAATCGTATTTTTTGCGGTATTCTTTGGCACGCTCTGGTACACGCGTAATTTATCCGTGCCTTGGTTAAGTGAAGATATAACAAAAATGACAAAAGGTACGGCAGAAGCACTTTTTGGCAGCGGTAACACAACATTTGGTTCAACATGGCCTACTAATGGTCCTGGCAAAGTGGGCGGTGATTTTGAGCCTATGGGGGCGTGGGGTTTGCCATTTCTGAATACATTAATTCTGTTGAGTAGCGGTGTTAGCTGTACTTGGGCGCATCATGGTTTGCTGGCTAAAAACCGCGATCAATTAATTAAAGGTTTAATAACAACGGTCGCGTTAGGCTTTTTGTTCGTAGCGTTTCAAGCATTCGAATATCATGAAGCTTATACTGAAATGGGCTTGACTTTAGGCTCAGGTGTTTATGGTTCTACTTTTTTTATGTTAACTGGCTTTCACGGGTTTCATGTCTGCGTTGGCGCTATAATCCTGAGCGTAGTGCTGTTTCGTAGCTGGAAAGGCCACTTCAAACCAGAAAACCACTTCGCTTTTGAAGCCGCCGCGTGGTATTGGCATTTTGTTGACGTGGTCTGGTTAGGTTTATTTATCTTTGTTTATTTAATGTAGTCACTTAACTAATATCCAAAAAAGCGCTGCCTAACAACAGGCAGCGCTTTTTTTTTGTCGGAATGATGGGCTACTTATTTATTTAACGAGATCAGTCTGAGCCGGTTTTTGCATGTGCATTTTTACACCCAGGCCATGAGGTGTATAAATCCCCGTTGCTACGGCAATAAAAATAAAAATAAATAGCAGGATTGACAGAGTAATGCGAAAAGTCAGTGCTTTAACTGTTTTTTCGGATTGTTCTTCGGTATTACGGTTGACCAAGTGGAAAAGGGCAGAGCCGAGACTGATAATTATCAGGATAAAGGCAATAATAACGAGGCTTTTGATAATCATGATAGAGTTATGCTTGATGATAAGTTATTTCTATTCTCGTTTATTAATGCGTTTGTGCCAATAGGTTAAAGAAAAAAAGCATGATTATTAAAATGGGGCGTTATTCAATAACATTTGAAAAAGCACCTACGCTGGCTTATTTGTGTTTGTTACCACTGTTAATCGCGCTGGGAACTTGGCAATTAGGGCGTTCAGAAGAGAAAAGGCTATTGTTTAAACAGCAAGAAAAAGGTTCAGCCTCTTCTGAAGTCATACAGTTATCCATTACCATTGAAGATGATGTGGATGTACTCAGATATAAAAAAGTACAAGTGGCGGGGCATTATGATAAAGCGCATCAATTCTTGATAGACAATCAAATCAGTGCCGGGAAACCAGGTTATTTTGTTTTGACCCCATTTATTCTGCAAGGGGAAGCCAAGGCTGTTTTAGTCAATAGGGGCTGGATTTCGTTAAATAAGGATAGATCGGTTTTACCCGATATACAGGTCAAGAATGATCAAACAATTGTAAGGGGGCGGATAAATCGTTTTCCTGGTGTCGGTATCAAGTTAGCAGGCGCTGGAATACCAACAGATCGTTGGCCTTCGGTTGTGCAAGTAGTAGACAGTCAGATTTTGTCAAATAAACTGGCTTATCCATTATTTCCATTTCAGATCGAGCTGGATAAAGATCTGCCTGATGGTTATAAACGGGAATGGCAAACAACAACGGTTATGTTGCCTAAACAACATACAGCCTATGCGATTCAATGGTTTGCACTGGCATTTACGCTCACCTTACTATTTTTTTGGTACAGTATTAAAAGAAATGATGACTAAGCAACAGAAGAAAAATAGACTATTAATTCTGGTTATTTTTGGAATGACTATTATTCCTTTTTTAATCGCCTGGGGATTAAAAGAAAATCCGTGGCTGGTAAAAGGCACATCAAATAGTGGGCAGCTGATAACCCCGCCGATAACAACTGAACGCACTGATTTTAGCGGTTTCGATTCATTTTCAGCTGAAAATAGGGGGGAACTTGCCGGACACTGGTTGATAGTGAATGTTATTCCAAACACCGGCTGCAATGAAGTTTGCCTTGATGCGCTGCTTAAAACCAGACAATTGAGACTCATGTTAAATAAGGAGTTACCACGTACACGTCGTGTTGTTATTGTTTTTAAAGAACCGGCAGCGGAAGCGGCAAGTCAATGGTGGTTGAAAGACACGCTGTTATGGAGACTGCGCCTTACAGAAAACAAGGAAGACAAGGCACTTCTTTTGACCTTATTACGTGAAGAAAATAAGATCGATGATGCGCTGATAGACAAATTAATTGGCAACGAAAATAGGGAATTCGCACTTAATTCAGAGTTGCTCAGAGTTAAACCTAGTGCGGGACTGGCTAAAAAAATTGCTGACATCAGGCATGGCAATATACCTGATGGGATGCTTCTTTTAATGGATCCTCTGGGGAATTTAATGATGCAATATGAGCCGGGATTCGATACTTATAAAGTAAAAGATGATCTTATGCATTTACTTAGAATTTCACAAATTGGTTAGTGGAAAATAAAATGTTCAGAAAAATAACTCTATTTGGCGTTGTTTTAACGTTAATAATAATTGTCTTAGGAGCATACAGCCGGTTGTCGGGTGTTGATAATCTGGCATTATCCGATCAAAGCTTTATTGATCTATTGATAGGCAGCAGTCATGTTTATCTGGCGGCGACATTAAGTTTATTAATCTTGTTGCTGGGTTTGTTGGCATTGAGGCAGCAACAATGCCGTCTTGCGGCAATGGCGACTTCATTAATTCTGCTGGTTTTAGTTGGTTTACAGGCTGCTTTGGGATTCTGGGCTAAAACAATAATTGAAATGCCCATTGTTATAACAACTCAAGTATTGTTGGGCATGACAACCTTCTGGCTGCTTTATTGGCTGTATTTACGCGCTAATCCGGCAATAGCCGGTAGGGTTAGTAGTGCAACAGGACAAGTAGTGCGTAACGGTCTTGTAAACTTTACCCGTTTTGTCTTATTGGTAGTGTTGTTGCAGATTGTTCTAGGTGCCTGGGTTAGTGCTAATCATGCGGCTTTAGCCTGTAGTGGTTTTCCTCAATGCAATGGACAATGGTGGCCTAAAGCGGATTATCAAAATGCGTTGAATTTAGTTAACGGATTTCTTACCGGTTATACCGGTGTTATTTCATTCGATGCACAGGTGGCGGCCAACTGGCTCCATAGGGTCGGTGCGCTGTTGTGTTTTGTGTTGCTAAGCTTGTTGATGTTCAGTGCAACTGCAAAAAATTCGCAAAAATCAGTAAGAACGGCAGGTTTATGGCTGGGTGTATTGCTGTTTGTACAGCTTGGGTTAGCTATTATTGGTGTTAAGCTGAATATGCCCTTGTGGGCAGCCGTTGCTCATCAGGCTATTGCGGCATTATTAATGTTGCCTTTGATTGCGGTCAGCTTTTATAGCAGATATGGAAGCGTTGAAGCATACCAGCCCCCTATAGAAGAAGTGCCACGGCAAGAATTTGTTGAAACGGTTGCAGTTGCAGTGCCTGTTGAAGCGTTTATTGAAGAGCCTTATGTAGAGCCGGCATCTGAGTCACTTTATATACGGCTTAAGTCTCAGTTAAAACGAACCCGTTCCGGTCTTAGCGGGATACTGGCCAGTCTGCCTATCGGCCAGAAAGAAATTAACGATGATTTACTGGAGGAAATTGAAGCCAGTTTAATAATGGCTGATGTGGGTGTTGACGCTACAGCAGAAATAATCAGACGCTTGACTAAAAGTGTTGAGCGGCATCAATTGGCTGATGGGTTAGCACTATCGGTGGCCTTAAAGCAAGAGCTGTTGGATATACTTGCGCCCTGCAACATACCACTGAAAATACCTGAACAAGATACGCCCTTTGTTATTCTGGTTGTCGGCGTTAATGGCGCAGGCAAAACCACAACTATCGGTAAATTAGCAAAGCGCTTGCAAGCCCAAGGTCATAGCGTCATGTTAGCAGCCGGTGATACCTTTAGAGCGGCGGCCGTTGAGCAATTGCAGGTTTGGGGTTTGCGTAATAATATCCCTGTGGTGGCTCAACATACAGGCGCAGATTCGGCATCGGTTATCTATGACGGCCTGCAATCTGCGCAGGCTAAAGGCATAGATGTTTTGATTGCAGATACTGCTGGCAGGTTGCATACTAAATCGAATTTAATGGATGAGTTGAAAAAAGTAAAAAGGATTATGGGTAATCTGGATAATAACGCCCCCCATGAGGTACTGTTGGTATTAGATGCCGGGACAGGACAAAATGCGCTGTCCCAGGCGAAGCTGTTTAATGAAACAGTTGCCTTAACAGGGCTGGTGTTGACCAAGCTGGATGGCACGGCAAAAGGCGGTGTTATTTTTGCATTGGCTAAACACACCGGTATTCCAATTCGGTATATAGGCATAGGTGAGGGGATTGATGATTTGCAGGATTTTAATGCGGAATTGTTTGTCGATGCTTTGTTCGTAAAAGATTAATAGTCATGATACAGCTCGTCAATGTAACCAAGCGCTATCCTGAAACAGGCGATGTATTGCGTAATGTCAGCTTTCATTTGCGGCGTGGCGAAATTGCATTTCTTACCGGCCATTCAGGCGCAGGGAAAAGTACGTTATTAAGATTGATTGCTGTGATAGAGCGTTGCAGCCGAGGTCAGATATTGTTTGATGGCCAGGATCTTGAGTCGGTTAAAGAAAATCAATTGCCTTTTATACGAAGAAAAATGGGGGTTATTTATCAGGATTATAAATTACTTCAGGATAGAACTGTTTTTGATAACGTGGCATTACCGTTGGTGATAGCAGGTTTTGGACATCAGGAAATAGTCCGCAGGGTAAGGGCAGCATTAGATAAAGTAAGTTTGACGGGTAAGGAAAAAAAATATCCCCATGCATTGTCTGGTGGTGAACAACAGCGGGTAGGAATTGCCAGGGCTGTGGTTAATAAGCCGCCAATCATTATTGCGGATGAGCCAACGGGCAACCTGGATCCCGAATTGTCGGAAGAAATCATGTTGTTATTTGGACAGTTTCAACAGGTCGGTGTTACCGTGTTGATTGCCTCACATGACATTTCTTTGATTACACAACTGAACCATCGTGTCTTGAAGCTGGATCATGGTCAACTGGTGTCGAGTTAAGCTATGAAACGGGAAAATAAAAATCGTATCAGGAAAGATCCACCGGTTCGGCCAGTCAGACAGGATGTGCGGCAAACTAAAGCGGCAGGTGGAAATTTTGCCGATAAATTAAACGCCTATCGAGAACTTCATGCGCACGCCTTGTTTTCCAGTCTTGGCCGTTTGGTCGCCTCACCATTTACCTCGATAATGACTATAGCCGTCTTGGCTATTGCCATTTCACTTGCCAGCGGTTTTTATATTTTGGTGGTGAATCTTCAGCAATTAACGGGCAATCTGGAAACCAGTAACCAAATCTCCTTATTTCTCAGGGATGATGTTTCTGATACACACGCTAATAAATTAGCCGCAGGTATTAAACAGAATACGAGTGTTCAGGACGTAAAATTAATTACCAGGGAACAGGCCTTAGTCGAATTTAAAACCTATAGCGGCTTTGGCGTAGCGATTAATGCACTGGAAGAAAACCCCTTACCCATTGTTATTCAGGTGTTACCTAAAAATACGCTGGAAGATAGGCAAGGGTTGGAGATGTTGCTGAAAAGCTTTCAACAATATCCTGAAGTCGATTTTGCCCAGATAGATCTTCAGTGGGTTGAACGCTTGCAGTCTATTATGTCTGTGGCACGACTTTTTGCTACCTTACTAAATGTAATGTTAGGGGCGGCTGTGTTGTTTATTATCGGCAATACTATTCGACTTGAGCTGCATAATCGTCGTGATGAAGTAGTGATCGCCAAATTGGTTGGTGCTACAAACTCGTTTATTCGGCGACCGTTTTTGTATACCGGTTTTTGGATTGGTTTTATTTCAGGCGTATCAGCATGGTTTATTGTTACCCTGCTGATGCTGATTTTAAGACAACCGGTTGAAAAGCTCTCAGGACTTTATGAGGATGGCTTTCATTTGTTGTTTTTAAGTTTCACCGAAACGCTGGCGGTGATAGGTATTTCATCGGTGTTGGGGATACTAGGTTCATGGGCGGTACTCATTTACCAGCTTCAGCACACAAAGCCTGAGTAAAGGCGAGGCTGTAAAAATTATTAGCACTCTTATTAGTAGAGTGCTAAAATTTAAGCGAAAGTTTTTACTAGGAGAAATCATGAATAACGCATTGGCTATACCCGTTGATTTATCGGTTGGAACATTTGATGCCTATTTAAATCTGGTTCGGCAAATGCCACGATTGACATCTGATCAGGAACGTGAATTGACATTAAGATTTAGAGATCACGGTGATTTAGAAGCTGCACGGGAACTGGTCATGACTAATTTACGCTTTGTCGTTCATGTCGCTAGAGGCTATAGTGGCTATGGATTATCAATGCCTGATATTATTCAGGAAGGTAATATCGGACTCATGAAGGCGGTTAAGCGTTTTGATCCTGACGTAGGTGTGCGCCTGGTGTCTTTTGCAGTGCATTGGATTAAAGCCGAAATTCACGAGTATGTGATTAAAAACTGGGGCATTGTAAAAGTTGCGACCACCAAAGCCCAGCGCAAACTGTTTTTTAACTTACGCAAATCCAAACAGGATATAGGCTGGTTATCGAATGATGAAGCGATAGCTATTGCAGAGAATCTTAATGTTGAACTCAGTGACGTTTACGAAATGGAAAAACGCTTGGGTAGCCCTGATATGTCATTCGATATGCCTACCGATGAGTCCTCAGAGGAAAGCTATATCTATCCGGCAAGCTACCTTCAGCAACACGGCACTGATCCCTCTGTTTTGCTTGAAAATGCAGACTGGGAAGGACATGGACAGGATTTATTAGCAGAGGCAATGGCAGAGCTGGATGAGCGTAGCCTGGATATTCTTTCAAGTCGCTGGTTGGCGGATAAAAAAGCTACATTACATGAGCTTGCCGAACGTTACAGCGTTTCTGCAGAGAGAATCAGGCAATTGGAACAAAATGCCATGAAAAAGATCAGAGCAGCAGTTGTACTTGAAGCCTGACAGATTGTCCATAGCATTAAAAAAAGGCTAGCCGATAAAATCGACTAGCTTTTTTTGCCTACAGTTTTAAGGCCAGAAGCTTCATATTTTTTCCATTCTGTTCATCAGGTCATAGCTTTGCAATCCCTGGTTTTTTATAAGCTCTTTTCTTTGGATCGTATTTAAGCAGGATTGAGCAAGTTCAGTACTGTTTGAGCCTGTTCTGAGGCTTCATGACCCAGGCTG
>Ga0209798_10002369_pt1 | contig 11105 bp, 6 predicted proteins | sample DOMMetBare3Fresh_FD_187475 | JGI IMG/M metagenome (GOLD analysis project Ga0209798, IMG submission 187475) | Wetland sediment microbial communities from St. Louis River estuary, USA, under dissolved organic matter induced mercury methylation -... | ecosystem: Environmental > Aquatic > Freshwater...
GGCTTGAGGTAGTAGTCCTGCCCCTGTTTGGTCACCGCACCGTCTGCGCCGCGCTCCTCGTCCAGGTGCATGGGCGGGTACATGCTCTCGGCGTACCAGTCGAGGTGACCCGACGTCTGGAAGAGCCTGCCCTTGGTGATGTGCGGGGAGTAGACGAACTCGTAGCCCTCCTCCTCGTGACGACGTCGCGAGTAGTCCTCCATCTCCTTGCGGATGACTCCGCCCTTTGGATGGAACACGGCCAGGCCCGAGCCGATCTCCTCGGGGAAGGAGAACAGGTCGAGCTCCGCCCCGAGCTTGCGGTGGTCACGCTTCTCCGCCTCGGCCAGCCGCTCCAGGTACGCCTTGAGGTCGTCCTTGGTCGCCCAGGCGGTGCCGTAGACACGCTGCAGCTGCGGGTTCTTCTCCGACCCGCGCCAGTACGCGGCAGCGGTGCGCATCAGCTTGAACGCGTTGCCCAGGACCTTGGTCGTCGGCACGTGCGGACCGCGGCACAGGTCGCCCCAGGCGCGCTCGCCGTCCCGGCGGACGTTGTCGTAGATCGTCAGCTCGCCGCCGCCAACCTCTGCGGAGGCGCCCTCGACCGCCGACACCGCTTCGGCCGTTCCGCCCTTCAGCCCGATCAGCTCGCACTTGTAGGGCTCGTCCGCCAGCTCCAGCCGTGCGGCCTCGTCGGTGATGACCCGTCGCCGGAACGTCTGGCCCTCGTTGATGATGCGCTGCATGGCCTTCTCGAGGGCCTTGAGGTCCTCGGGCGTGAACGGGGTCTCGACGTCGAAGTCGTAGTAGAAGCCGTCCTGGATCGGCGGGCCGATGCCCAGCCGGGCCTTGGGGTTGATCTGCTGCACTGCCTGGGCGAGCACGTGGGCGGCCGAGTGTCGCAGGACCGCGAGGCCCTCGTCGCTGTCAGCGCCGACTGGCTCCACCAGGTCGCCGTCGGCCAGCTCGTGAGCCAGATCGCGCAGCTGGCCGTTGACCCGTGCGACCAGGGTGGTCCTGTCCTGGGCGAAGAGGTCGGCAGCCGTAGTGCCCGCCGTGACCGATCGCTGGCTCCCGGCGACGGACACGGTGATGTCGGCTGACGACAAAGACACGGTTGGCTCCTGCAGGCTCGATGCGGTATGCCGCCCGGCAGGGCGGCGAGGTTCGGTCACCTGTGTCAGGCGCCCGCCCCGATGCTATCGGCCCGAGGCATGACACCGGTCGCCGACGCCATCTCCGGAGGTGCTCGCAACACGCGGGAAGTGCTGCTCCCGCGTGAATGCCGGGCGGACGAACCGTGTTCGGGTTCGCGGGGCTGGTGAAGGAGGGTGGACGTGAAGGGACTCGAACCCCTGACCTCTCGCGTGTGAGGCGAGCGCTCTAACCAGCTGAGCTACACGTCCGAACTGTGCTGCCCGTCATACGGGCAACGGTGAGGAAGAATAGCCGCTCCCGGGGGCCGACCGCCAATCGGGTCACCGGGGGCAGCGTGAGGCACCCGACATACCGCGAGCTGTCCGCTTTGAGCTCAGTGTGCCAGGCCGGGGACCTGCTTCACCCATTCCTCGACGGTGTCCGGGAGGAAGGGGGGAACACCGCCGATCAGGAGGAGCACCCAGAAGACCGCTCCGACAGCGGCGACGGTGAGCAGGAGCACGAGGGCCTTGACCCACCAGGGCTGGGGTCGCAGCCACTTGTTCCAGGCCATCAGGGTCTGCCTGCTGTGCTGCAACGCATCCCGAGCCCACCTGAACTCAGAGGCCAGGATCCCCAGGCCCAGCAGGACGATGAACCACCCGGGCCCGGGGAACGGCACCAGGATCAGGCCAATCACGAGGGTGGCCAGTCCGAGGAAGCCGACGACGACGCGATAGACGAGGTGGGCGTGCGGGTTCGCGCGGATCCTGCGCCGCCACTCCCAGTCGTGACGACCCCGCGATGGCATGTCCTTGCTCATGGGTCGAGGCGCTCGCGGGAGAGACGGGCGAAGATCTCGACGGCACGGGCGGTCACCGGGCCCGGCGCCGCGATCAGGTGGTCGTCTATCGCATGGACGGCGAGCACATCCTTGGTCGAGGACGTGATGAACACCTCAGTCGCCTGTTCGAGGATCGACATCGGCAGGGGCTCCTCTCGAACCGTGACCCCGTCCTGGCGACACCACTGGACAACCAGCTCGCGGGTCACCCCGGCCAGAGGTCCGGAGGCCAGGTCCGGGGTGAGGATCTCACCGTCGACGACCACGAAGACGTTGGACCCGGTGCACTCGCACAGGTTGCCGACGCTGTTGGCAAAGAGCGCCTCCACTGCCCCGCGCTCCTGGGCGAAGGCGAGCGCGACGACGTTCTCCGCGTAGGACGTGGTCTTCAGTCCCGCGGTGGCACCACGTTCGTTGCGGGTCCAGGGGACGACGACCAGCTTGCCGGTGTCCGGGTTCGGCGGCTGGGGTCCAGCGGTGACGATGTAGGTCAGCGGTGAGGCGCCGCGGTCCGATCCCAGCGGGCCCGCCCCGCAGGTGACGGTGTAGCGAAGCCGCCCGAGCCTGATCGGCTCCCCTGCCAGCACGGCCGCGATGCCGGCGTCAATCACGGCGTGGTCGGCCGGGGGCAGGCCGAGGCCGGCCATCGAACGGTCCAGCCGGGCCGCGTGACGCGTCCGCGCGAACGGCACCCCGTCCACGACCTTGCACGTCTCGAAGACTCCGTCGCCGACGGTGACCCCGTGGTCGAGCGCGGCGATCGACGGAGCCGCGGGGTCCACCTGTCTGCCATTGACCCATGCCCGCAACCCGCCTGCCTGCGCGGATGGGCCTGCCTCTGCCTTGCCCGGTCTGCTCACGGTCTCACCCTTCCAGATGCGAGCCCGATCAGGCGAGCCGCCTTGAGCTCAGTCTCGGCCCACTCCTTGGCCGGGTCCGACCCCCAGGTGATCGCGCCGCCGGTGCCGAACCTCAGCCACCGGGCTCCGTGGGCGTCCCGATCCGCCCAGAACGTGCGGATGCCGACCGCGAGCTCCGCCTCGCCGGCGTCGGCATCCACCCAGCCGATCGCCCCGCAGTATGGTCCGCGAGGCACGTTCTCGAGGTCGGCGACGACTCGCAGCGCCGACGACTTGGGCGCTCCTGATACCGATCCGGGAGGAAAAGTTGCCGACATGACCTCTGCCCAGCCCAGGCCGGGACGCATCTGGCCCGAGACCGTGGTGACCAGATGTGTCAGGCCCGGATGGTCCTGCGGTGCACACAGGGCGTCGACGTTCACGGTGCCTGGACTGCACAGCGCGGAGAGGTCGTTGCGCACGAGGTCGGCGATCATCACGTTCTCCGCGTAGTCCTTGACCAGCATCGCCGACAGGGTCGTGGCGGTCCCCTTGATGGGACGGGACTCGATCCGCCTCCCCCGGCGCACCAGGAATGCCTCGGGCGAGGCGCTGAGCACGTCCAGCCCGGCCTGCGGGACGCAGATGCGGCTGGCGTACGGCGCCGGGTTGCCCCGCGCGAGAATGGCTTCCAGGCTCGAGAGGTCGGCGGTCTCTCCCAGGGGGTGGCCCATGACCCGGCAGAGACACGCCTGGTAGACCTCCCCGGCTGCGATCCGCTCGCGGATCTCTCGCACCCCGAGCAGGTATGCGCTCTCGTCCAGGGATGAGGACCAGTCCCCGGTCAGGGGAACCCAGTCTCGTGGTTGTGGCCCCTGCGGGCCTGTCACGTCAGCGAACCGGACGCAGGTGACCTCGCCCTCGAAGGTGACCACGACGGCCCAGAAGCCACCGGCGTCCAGGCAGGTGATGTCGTCGGTGATCTCGACCACCGTGCTGGCCGATCGACTGCCGAAGCGTGCGTATCCCACGGCTCAGGGCAGCCAGGGCTTGCCGGCCAGTGGGGTGACCACCAGCGCGTGGGTGACCCACGGAACCTGCAGGGCAAGGCCGATGACGCAGACGGACATCACCAGGGCCGCCCGCCCTCGGGGGATCGTGCCCGGCTGCGGGCTGCCGATCATCAGCAGGGCCAGCGGGAACGCGAGCAACAGGTACCGGAGCATCCCGGTGTGCACGCCGGCGACGAACAACAGGAAGATCGGGTAGATCGCGAACCAGGTCCGCACCTCGACGCCCCAGGTCCTGGTCGCTCGGCTGAGCGCCAGCACGACCAGGAGTACGGCCAGCAGAGCCAGGGCGAAGACGCCGATCCAGCCGATGTGCTCGTAGGAGTTGGTGAACCAGCCGAACCTGCCCGCGCCCACCGCGGTGGACACGCTGCCGCGGCTGGCGCCGGTGACCTTCACGCCGCTGGTGATCACGGACGTGATCGTGGACCAGAGTGAGACCGAGGCCGCGGAGACGACCGCCAGGACTGCCAGCCAGGCCGCCTCCCCACGCCGGACCGGGTCTGCCGCCCGGCCGCGGTAGCGCAGCACGCCGTGGACGATCACCACGACGGCAAGGGGCGGGGTCACCAGCCGGGTCAGCGAGAGAAGGATCACGGCTACCACCGCCCAGCCATAACGACGCCGCGCGATCAGCAGCAGGACGGTGCACACGAGAAGCAGGGAGATGCTCTCGGAGTATGCGGCCTGGAACAGGGGGGCCGCGACGAAGCAGCAGGTGAACAGGACCGCGGTGGTGGCGGCGAACCGGCCGGCGGTGCGCCCGACCAGGGCGAACATCACGACCATGGCGGCGCCGCCGGCCACCAGGTTCACCATCGTGGCGCAGACCGCGAAGCTCAGGCCCGTCACCGCCATCACCGCGCCGACGAGCGTGGGGAACACCGGCAGGAACGCGAAGGTCTTGAGGGCGTCCGCGGCACCGGGGTCGCCCGGCCCCGGGAGGTGGTAGCCGAGGGTGGCGATGCGTTCGTACCACTGGCCGTCCCAGTTGGTGATCAGCCCCAGATAGCCGGGCGAGTCCGGGTGCGCCGTGAACTGGTAGATGCCGGGGTGGTCCGGCGACGGGAGGGCCACCTGCTGACGGGACGCGAGGGCGATGACCACGACGGCGTAGAGCCGGGTCAGGGCGAAGACGGCCAGCGGCAGCCAGATGTCCAGCGGGACGCCGACCCTCCCGAGCCGCCACACTCCCCGCGTGACCGGCGCAGGGCTCTGAGCGGGTCCCTGCATCACCACCATGTCACTGGATGTTACCGGGGTTGCTCAGCCGGTCACGGTGATGCGGGCCGTGGCGCCGCGGGAGGCGTCTGGGCCGACCGTGACCACCGCCTCTCCAGGGTCGATCCGCAAGGCCATGGTGCGGTCGTAGTAGGAGAGCTGCTCCGGGGTGACCGTGAAGGTCGCCGTGCCGGTGGCACCGGGGTCCAGCACGAGGCTGACCCAGTCGGCCAGCTCGAGCAGCGGCCTGGTCACGTCGGCAACGAGGTCGCGCAGGTACAGCTGCACGACCTCCCGGCCCGGACGGTCCCCGGAGTTGGTGACCTCGACGCTCACCTCGATGGATCCGCCGTGGCGAGGCATCTGGTGTGCGGACAGCCGCAGCGGCCCGTAGTCGAACGTCGTGTAGGTCAGCCCCGACCCGAACGGGAGGCGCGGCACCACCAGCGCGTCGAGGTAGCGCCCCGCCGACGGGTCGCTGGCCGGGTCGATCGGCCTGCCGGTGGGCCGGGCCAGCGAGCTTGACGGGAGGTGTCCGACACTCCTGGGGAACGTCATCGGGAGTCGCCCGCCGGGTGATCGGTCGCCGAACAGGGTCTCGACCAGCGCCGGCCCGGCCTCGACCCCTGGGTGCCAGGCGATCAGGACGGAGTCCGCGAGCCCCAGCACCTCGCCGAGGTCCAGAGGCCTGCCGGTGAAGACGACGACGACCAGCGGCTTGCCGAAGGCGGCGATCGCGCGCAGGACCTCGAGCTGACCGGCGGGAAGCCCGATGTCGGCAACCGAGTTGGCCTCGCCCGATCGCGACGGGTGCTCACCGACGAGGGCGACGGTGATGTCCGCCTGGCGGACCAGGTGCAGAGTCCTGTCGCTGAAGCGCCCGTCGTCGACGACTGCCCCGTCCCCCAACCGGTCCCGTATCGCGGCGGCCGGGCTGGCGATGTCCTCGCCCCGGCCGTCCAGGGTCCAGGTGCCGAAGAGGGCCTCCCCCTCGTGCACGAAGGGGCCGGTCAGCAGCACCCGGCCGGGGTTCGCTGCCAGCGGGAGGGTGCCGACGTCGTGGGTGCGCCCGTTGCTGAGCAGCACGAACGACGCGGCGGCCGCCTCCCGTGCCAGGGCGCGGGCGGCTGGGGGCAGGGGGGCAGGAGGGACCGAAGCCTCGACTGCGGACCCGGGAGCCGTCGCCGCGCTCGTTCCTGCTGTCGTCGGGGCGCAGGGCAGCGCCACGTAGGGGTGTTCGAACAGGCCCTGCCGGATCTTGAGGCGGATGATCCGGCGTACGGCGTCATCGAGCAGGTCGAGCGGCACCCTTCCGGTCTCGACGAGCTCGCCCAGGTGTGCGCTGTAGGCGCCTGAGACCATGTCGATGTCCACGCCGGCCGTGATGGCCTGGGCAGCAGCGTCCCGAAGGTCGGCGGCGACACCCTGGCTGACCAGCTGGCCCACACCGTCCCAGTCGGCCACGACGACACCATCGAAGCCCCACTCGCCCTTGAGCACCTCCCGCAGCAGCCGGGCGTGGGCGTGCATGGGCACGCCGTCGACGTCGGTGAAGGCTGCCATGACGGTGGCGCACCCGGCCCGCACCGCGTCCCGGAACGGGCGCAGATGAAGGTTGCGCAGGGTGTTCTCGCCGACCTGGACGGTCTCGTAGTCCCGGCCACCGTCGACCAGTCCGTAGCCGACGAAGTGCTTGGCACAGGCTGCGAGAGTGCCGGCACCCCCCAGGACGTCGCCCTGGAAGCCGCGTACCATCGCCGCGCCGAGGCGACCGGCGAGTACGGGAGCCTCACCGAGCGACTCGGCCACCCTGCCCCATCGGGGCTCCTGCGAGATGTCCAGCATCGGGGCGAACGTCCAGGCGACTGCGTCCAGACGCGCTTCGGCCGCGGCGAGCGCTGCCGTGCGGCGTACGAGGTCCTCGTCCCAGGCGGCCGCCAGCCCGAGCGGGATCGGGAAGACCGTCCGGTGTCCGTGGATGACGTCCCTGGCGAACAGCAGCGGGATCCCCAGCCGGGACTCCTCCACGGCAATCCGCTGGGCGGTGTCGATGACGCAGACCCGAAGGCCCGCGTCGCGCTCGTTGCCCGCCGTCGCGCCGCTGGCAAGCACACTCGACCCGATCCCGGCGCTGCGCAGGAGCTCCCGGTCGGCGACGGGGTCGACGTTGGCAACCTGGTGGGTCTGGCCGACCTTCTCGGCCAGCGTCATCTGCGCCAGCAGCGCCTCGACGCGTTGCCCCGGTGCCAGGTCGAGCCGCAACCACGGCCGGGCGGTGCCGCCTGGGCTCCCGGGGTCCAGGGCAGGCACGCCGTCCTGGATGGTCACGGTGAGGTCAACTCAGGACACCGCGATCTCGAGATGGTTACGGCCGTCGGCCACCATGGCTGCCCTCACCAGGGCCATGTCGACGGCCACACCGGCCGGACGGTAGGGGTTCGCCAGCGGGCTCGTCGGCAGCGCCACGCCATTGAGCACCACAGCCAGGGGTCCGACACCCCGGTCACCAACCCGGAAGGTCAGATCCACCGGCACGCCGTCGACCGGCACCGTCGCTTCCATCCGGTCAAGGGCGGGGGCCAGTACCGGGTCGATCTCCAGGACGTCGCCGCGTCTGCGCACACCGAGCAGGCACTCGACGACGAGCCGCAGGAAGATCCCTGGACCGGAGGAGTAGACCCGCCAGCCACCCTCGAGCGGGACAGTGCCCTGGCGCACCTCGTCATAGTGCTCGGCCGCCTCGTACCGGTCGGCGAACGTCGCGTCGGAAGAGGAGTAGTAGCACGTCGACTGCCGTGGCCGGGCGTTCGGGACGCGTTCGGTCATCCCGATGGGGTTGACCAGGGCAAGGGCCTCCAGGAGTCGCCCGGCATCGCCGTGGCGGGCCAGCGCCTCGGCATAGCGAAGGTGCGCGTGCGTGTACATGATCCCGATCTCACGACCGAAGAAGGTGCTGGCCTCGGCCCGCTGGAAGACCTCCATCGGGCCACCGTGGTAGCGGGCCGGGCGGTCGAACAGACGCGCCCCGTCCGGGCCGAGCAGGTGCTCGTCGATGAGGTCCAGGTGCTCTCTGGCCTCACCCGGGGAGAGCAGGTCGTAGGAGATCGCGTGGATGATCTGCAGGAGGCCATACTTCAGGCCCGTCCGCTGGTCGCCGGGGTGGACGAGGTGCTCGATCGAGCCGTCGCCGGCGAACAGCCCGTAGCCGGCCAGCACCCCGTCCCGGATGAGCAGCGCGTGGATGGCCGCCGAGGTCTCTGAGGCGATGTGCTCGCACTGGTCTGCGTACCTGAGCGCGTCGGCGGCGGACTGACCGTCAAGCCCGGCACGGACCGTCCGCAGCGATCCGGCCAGGGTGCGCAGCGCATGCACCTGGAGGGTCGCCGTCCAGGTGGAGCAGAGCCGCGCAGCCAGGAGCGGGTCGGCCGGCTGCAGCGAGTCGTTCCAGTCCCCGTGGCCGTATGCCGGAAGCGGGCTGCCGGGCACGGTGCCGGCAGCGATGGTGGCCAGGGCGCGCCGGACATGCTCGAGCACCGGCTCCCCCGCCGTGGCGCCGTGGTCGTCCACGAACGGGATCCGCTGCGCCAGCAGGCTGGTGTCGCCGGTCACCGCCAGATACTCCCCCAGCGCCAGGACGGGCCAGAAGATGACGTCGCCGTGGGAGTCTGCCTGCCCGCCGCGCAGCTCCCGGGGGTAGAACTCGAACGACTGGGGCCAGTCGCCCCGAGCGTTCTGGGCTCGAAGAACCCGCACGATGAGGTCACGCAACGAAGCGGTCTTGCCCAGGGCGATCAGAAGGCCGACCGGCCCCTGACAGACATCGCGGGTGCCCCAGGCGCCGCCGGTGGACTGTTCCAGCCCACGCGGTGACAGGTAGTGGACGAGAGCATCGTGAGCGAACCACGGCAGCACGGTGTCGAGCCTGGAGACCTCCTCGGCCAGTGGTGAGCCGGCCGGCGGCCGCAGCCGCACCGCGCCGCCGATCCCGTCCCAGAAGGTGGTCCCGGCTCTGTCGGCGAGCCGCTCGCCCGGCAGGTCCACCGCGGTGAGGTCCTGTCCGATGAGGTCCTGTCCGATGAGGTCCTGCTCGACCAGGTCCTGCCTGGCCAGGTCTGCGGCCGGAACCAGATCGGCGGTCAGCGTGATGTGCAGCCCGGTGGTGGGCGCCGTGCGCATGGTGACCCACGGCAGGTCGCGTGAGCGCCCGTCCAGGAAGAGAGCCTCGTCGCGGCCGACCAGATCGATCGATCCCGTCTCCCAGGAGAGCCGGAACGATCCGGCCGGGAACCTGTCCGCGGTCAGGGAACCCGGCAGGGGACGAACCGTGACCCCCGCGTCGTCGCGCTCGAGCACCGGCGGCTCGGGGTCCTGGCCGTCGTCCCCGCCCAGGGCCACATGGGCACAGACCAGCAGGCCAACGGGTGGTCCGCTGACCACCCGGATCACCAGGCCCAGCTCGTGGGACTGGGCGGGCGCGGTGGATGCGACCTCGATCAGGCCGCCATCGTGGGCATACCACCAGCGGCAGGAGTCCGGTCCTGCAGCCCAGGCGCTCGGTTCGTCCAGCAGGTTCCATCCGCTCGGGTCGTTCGCGGACTCCACGAAGACGCGCAGTCCCTGGGCCTGCCGCAGGCTCAGGTAGCTGCGGCGGGTGGACAGCAGGCGATTGCGGCTGGCGTGCCCCTGGGTGACCTGCGAGTGGAACGTGCCGGCCATCCAGGCTGTGCTGGTGAGGCTACCCTCGTCGGGCACCAGGGCCGTTCCGGTCCGCATGAGGTGGCCGTGGGGACGCAGTACCGACGCCTGTTTGGCACCGGTCACGACATGGCTCCCGTCGTCGGCGAAGTAGCTGAGCAGGCTCTGGCCATCCCATTCGGCGTGCCGGCGCCCCCGGCCGGTGAGGCTGACCAGCTGATCGTCATCCAGCGCAGTGCAGCCCAGCGCGGGGGCGGATGAGAAGAGGGACGACGGCGCGGGCCGGGCTGCGGCGGCGGTGCCTTCGGCGGGTGCGGGCCGCTGCGCCTCCGGCTGGTTCCTGACGTCCTCGACGAACGCCGTGTCGCTGCCGGAGGTGGCCGCAGGGTGATCGCTCTGGTATGCCCCGAAGAACCCGGTGGCCACCGTCTCCCCCGCGGCCAGCAGGACCGGTCGGGCCTGTAGGAAGGCAAGCGTGTGCTCGTGCTGAAGGCGCGTGCTGGGGAGGTCGTTGGCGGCGAGCCCGGCTGGCTGGGCCCCGGCATGGTGGGCGCGCCCGACCAGCTGGAGAGCGTCGGTGCCCCAGCCGACGCCTTCGCCGAGGCAGCCGACAACCGCCCAGGCCGCGGTGGGCCCCGGCATGTTCTGGCGCACCGCCAGAACCGTGCCCACCGACGAGGTCTCGACCGCGGTGAGGTCGAGATACTGGCTGACGTAGTACTCGCAGCCCCGGACGGCGTCGTACGACGCCAGCGCAAGGTCCTGGGCGTAGACCAGGTCGATCTCGGTCGGGGCCGACCGGTGGCTCTCGACCGAGACATGCCAGTACCAGGCGGTCAGGGCATCTGCCAGCCGGAAGGTGACGGTGTACTGGAGGGCCTGCCAGGTGCCGGTGATGACCGGCCCGTCGCCGGTCCAGCTGACCCTGCTGGCACTGCCCGGCCCCAGCAGGGCCACCGCCCGGGCGCCCTGGGCACCCCTGATCCGCAGGTACAGGTTGGCCGGTCCGGCTTCGAGCTCGTCGGCCGGGTACAGCAACAGGCTTCGATCTCCCACGTCGAGACGGCTCAGGACCCCGCTCGTCGTGAACTTCGCGCTCATCCCGCAGCGGCTGGCGACGCGGCCACCCGCGGACGGTTCATCGTTGATCGTCCCGGCGCCCGCGAGGACGGTGTTCAGGAGATCACCCCTGCGCCGAACTCTTCGATCCCGATCAGCGGCTTGATGGTGGACTGGATCGCACCCTTGATGAAGTGGCGTCGGATGACGTTGTCGCAGAACACGTTCCCGATCGCGCCGAGCACCATGGCCTGGTCGAGC
>Ga0209798_10002370_pt1 | contig 11104 bp, 10 predicted proteins | sample DOMMetBare3Fresh_FD_187475 | JGI IMG/M metagenome (GOLD analysis project Ga0209798, IMG submission 187475) | Wetland sediment microbial communities from St. Louis River estuary, USA, under dissolved organic matter induced mercury methylation -... | ecosystem: Environmental > Aquatic >...
GAGATCCGCGACTTCGAAACCGCGCAGATCGCCATCCAGGCCTCGCTGACCGGCCACCTGGTGCTGGCCACGGTCCACACCAACGACGCCCCGTCGTCGGTGACGCGGCTGATCGACATGGGCGTCGAGCCGTACCTGCTGAGTTCGTCGCTGCTCGGCGTGCTGGCGCAGCGCCTGGTGCGCAAGCTGTGCAACACGTGCAAGAAGCGCGACGATCGCGGCCGCTACCACCCCGTCGGTTGCGAAGACTGCGGGCGTACCGGCTACAAGGGCCGCACCGGGGTCTACGAGCTGATGACGGCCGACGACAAGGTGCGCGCGCTGATCCACAACCGCGCCGCCGAAAGCCAGCTCTTCGTCGCTGCCGAGAATGCCGGCCTGAAGCCGATGCGCGATGACGGCGAGCGCTTGGTGGTCGAAGGTGTGACTTCTCCTGAAGAGGTTCTTCGCGTCACGCGCGAGTAGTTCTGTGGTGACAACCGCCAAGCCTGTGCCTTCGGTCCTGCGCTGCCCCCATGGCCCCGGAGGGGCCACTGCGTGGCCCTTGGGGCGCAGCCGGGCTTGCGGCAACCCGGCGCCTTGCTGATGCCCGCCTACAAATTCGAAGCCCTCGACGCCGACGGCAAATCCAAGACCGGCCTGGTCGAGGCGGACAACGCCAAGTCGGCGCGTGCGCAGTTGCGGGCCCAGGCCCTGGTGCCGCTCGAAGTCTCTATGGTCGTCCAGGCGGCCAACGATGAAGTCGCCTCGCGCTTCAAGCGCCGTGTCTTCAACGGCACCGGCCTGGCGGTGTGGACGCGGCAGATGGCCGGCCTGGTCGGCTCCGGCCTGCCGCTCGAACGTGCCCTGACCGCATTGATGGAAGACAGCGAGGAGCCGCGCCAGCGCGAGCTGGTGGCGCATCTGCGCAGCGAGGTCAACGCCGGCAACAGCTTTGCCCGTGCGCTGGCGACGGCGCCGCGCGAGTTCGACGATGTCTACCGCGCCGTGGTCGCGGCCGGCGAGCAAAGCGGAGCATTGGGCCCGGTATTGGAACGCATGGCCGACGACCTCGAAGCGCGCCAGGCACTCAAGTCCAAGGTCATCGGCGCGATGCTCTACCCGGCCATCGTCTCGTTGATCGCCATCGTCATCGTCATTGCGCTGCTGACCTATGTCGTGCCGCAAGTCGCCGGTGTCTATGCCGGCAGCAAACGCACCCTGCCCTTCCTGACGGTGGCGATGCTGGCGCTGTCGGCCTTCGTCCGCGAGTGGGGCTGGCTGGTGCTGCTGGTCGGAGCCGCGGGCGGCGCGGCCCTGATGGCCGCTCTGCGCGGCGATGCTTTCCGCGAGCGGTTCGACGCCTTCTGGCTGACGCTGCCGCTGATCGGCCGACTGTCGCGTGGCTACAACGCAGCGCGCTTCGCCGGCACGCTGGCCATGCTGGCCGGTGCCGGCGTGCCGATCCTGAAGGCCCTGCAGGCCGCCGCCGAAACGCAGTCCAACCGCGCCATGCGCGCCGATGCCATGGCCGCACTGGTGCAGGTGCGCGAAGGCGCGCCGCTGGCCAATGCCATGGCGTCGAAGAAACGCTTTCCGGGGCTGCTGGCGATGTTCGCCCGCCTCGGCGAGCAGACCGGCACGCTGCCCAAGATGCTGCAGCGCGCGGCCGATCAGCTCTCCGGCGAGGTCCAGCGCCGCGCGATGGGCATGGCGACAATCCTCGAGCCCCTGCTCATCGGCGCCATGGGCGCGGTGGTGCTGGTGATCATGCTGGCGGTCCTGATGCCGATCATCCAGCTCAATACCTGGGTTCGCTGAGGTCTTTCAGCGCGCCCCCGGCGCAGTCAGAACGCCCAGGTCACACCCACGGCAAGCGCGACCAGCGGCAGCAGGCCCAGCAGCCACAACATCGTCATGCTGCGCGATCGCTGCGGCATCGCTACGGACTTCGGCGCAGGCTCGACAAGATCGGCTACGTCTTCGGGAAAGGCTTCGCTGCGGTAGAACGGCCGCAAGTCGCTGGCGTGGTTGACGGCTTTCATGTTGGTTCTCTGGACGTTGAGCTGTGTCCGAAGTGTGAATGCGCACTGCCAGCCGGGCAGTGACCGGTTGTGTGCTGGCACCGGACCGGGTTTGACGTGTTTCGCGCCACGTCCGTCTGCGCGGGCAGACCTGGCGCGCCAGCGCCACCAGCCAGGGACAGGATGCGACTTGTTGCACACCGACGCGGTCTGGTCAGCCTCGTCCTGCGAATGAATCGGAGACGACTGTCATTTCAGGGCTTGCATCGCGCACGCACTTGATTCAATCTGAGCCGCAGGTTGTTTCGCGAAAGGTCGTCCGCATGACTGACACGAGCCCCGTACCGGCCAGCGCCGCAGGCAAGATCGGCATCGCCCAGATGCGCAGCGTCTACCGCAGCGCCGATGTGCACCAGCGGCTGGCGCGCCTGCCTGCCCAGGAACACGAGCCATTGCGCCATACGTACGAGCGCATGCTGGAGCGCGGGCCCGAGCGCTTCCAGGTCAAGCCCGCCGGCCTGCCGGCCATGGAGCACCTTTACGACGAGTTGCCGAACTTCCGCGCCGTGCTCGACGACCTGAAGCGCCAGCTCGCACTCACGCAGGACAGCGGCGACGGCCTGGAGATCACCCCGATGCTGCTGCTGGGCCCCCCTGGCATCGGCAAGACCCACTTCGCGCGCGAGCTGGCCGCGCTGCTCGGCACCGGCATGGGCTTCGTCTCGATGAGCAGCCTCACCGCCGGCTGGGTGCTCTCCGGCGCATCGAGCCAGTGGAAAGGCGCGCGTCCGGGCAAGGTCTTCGAGACCCTGGTCGATGGGCCCTACGCCAACCCGGTGATGGTGGTCGACGAGATCGACAAGGCCTCGCGCGGCGAGCATGCCTACGACCCGCTCGGCGCGCTGTACAGCCTGCTCGAGCACGACACGGCGGCCGACTTCACCGACGAGTTCGCCGAAGTGGCGATCGACGCCAGCCAGGTCATCTGGATCGCCACCGCCAACGACGACCGCGCCATCCCCGAACCGATCTTGAACCGCGTCAACGTCTATGAAGTGGCAGCGCCCGACCGCGACGCCGCGCGGGCGATCGCGCAGCGCCTGTACACGCGGTTGCGCGACGGCCACCGTTGGGGCGAGCGCTTCCCGGCCGAGCCATCGCCGGCCGTGCTCGATCGCATGAGCGAACTGGCGCCGCGCGAGATGCGGCGCGCCTGGACGGCGGCCTTCGGCAACGCCCGGCTGGCCGGGCGCGATGCCATCGAGCCGGGCGACTTGCCGGGCAGCAACCCGAAGCGCGGACCGCTGGGTTTCGTCAAACACTGAACCGCTTCGCCCGGCAAGCGGCTGTCTATGATGGCCGCATGCCCACGTCCCTCGACGGTCGCCTGGTCGTTGCCATCTCCTCGCGGGCGCTGTTCGATTTCGAAGACGAGAACCGCGTCTTCGAAGCCAGTGACGACCGCGCCTACATGCAGCTGCAGCTCGGCCGGCTGGAACAACCGGCGCGGCCAGGCGCGGCGTTCTCGCTGGTCAACAAGCTGCTCGCCTTCAACGCCGGTGGTGCGAAGCTGGTCGAGGTCGTCATCCTGTCGCGCAACGACCCGGTGTCGGGCATGCGCGTCTTCCGCTCTTGCCAACATTACGGCCTGCCGATCGAGCGCGGTGTGTTCACGCGCGGCCAGAGCCCGTGGCGCTATTTGAAGCCGCTGAACGCCCACCTCTTCCTGTCGACCAACGAGGCCGACGTGCGCAGTGCGCTGGCCGCCGCCGTGCCTGCAGCCCGCGTGATCGCGCACTCGGCGCGGGCGTCCGAGGCCCATCCGAACGAAGTCCGCATCGCTTTCGACGGCGATGCCGTGCTGTTTTCCGACGAATCCGAGCGCGTCTTCCAGCGCGACGGCCTGGCCGCCTTTCAAAGCCACGAGCGCGACCATGCCGGCATGCCGCTGGCGCCGGGCCCGTTCAAGCCGCTGCTCGAAGCGCTGCACCGCCTGCAGCGCGAGCCGGTGGCCGGCATGCGCATCCGCACTGCCCTCGTCACCGCACGCAGCGCGCCGGCGCATGAACGCGCGATCCGCACGCTGATGGACTGGAAGATCGACGTCGATGAAGCCATGTTTCTCGGCGGCTTGCCCAAGGGCGAGTTCCTGCGCGAGTTCGAGCCCGACTTTTTCTTCGATGACCAAACCGGGCACATCGACAACGCGTCGCTGCACGTGCCGGCGGGGCATGTGGCGGCCGGCACGCTCAACGACCGTTGACGGCGGACGTGCCGCCGCTTCACGGACGCAGGCGGCACGATCCACAAAGGCGCTCACGACGCGCCATCAGCCGGGCGAGCGTTTGGCGAGCTCCTTGCTGGCAACCGCACTTGCCGCCGGCGCCGCTTTGACCTTGGCCAGCAGTGGGTCGACTTCACCCGACGCTGACGCGAAGGCCAACACCACTGCTGCGAGGCTGGCCACGCTGCAGACCAGGGCGCAGGCAGCAGCTGCCACGCGTGCCCTCAAAGACAACAATGCGAATTTGAACGATTGCATGATGGGCTTTCGAAAGGATTCTCAAAAATGCTCCCGCCGACTCCGCGACTGAGGAGTTTCAGCAGCCATGCTTCAGATGGACTTACCTGCACGCGTCGGACAAAGCACGAGGCCCGGAACCTTGCGGTGTCCGGGCCTCGTAGAGCCTTGGCTCGAGGGAAGCGAACCGTCTATGACGATTCGCTGCAACCCTCTCCCGGACCATGGTGCAGCGCCACACCGATCTCAATACCTCGTGACATGCCGATGAAGCCGTCGATGAAGACGAGCGAGCGCGTCACGCTGCATTGGCGTGCGTCGATGGGGGTGAAGCGGCAGTTCATGTCGGTACCTCCTCGGCGTTGCGGTGGCATGCAAGGGCATCGTGCCCAATCGGCTCGGCGTCCACGGCGCGAACCTTGGATTACAAGGTAGTCGGGGGACCCGTGATCGTCAACCCCCACGTTGCGAAGCGCACCGGCAGAACTGATGACGCTGCATGCGACACAAGCGCGCGTTCGCGATCGAGGCCGAATCACCGCTCCCCTACCGCAGGCCGCGCGCGCTGCAACGCCGCCAGGTCGAGCACGCGCACACCGCCGTATTCGACGCGGATCCAGCCCTGCGCCTGCAGCCGTGTCAGCGCTTCGTTGACACGCTGCCGCGACAGTCCGACGAGGTAGCCGAGTTCCTGCTGCGTGATGCGCAGCAGCTCGCCGACGCCCGGATACAGCACCGGATGGAACAGTGCGCCGAGGCCGCGGGCGACCTTGGTGTCGGGGTCGCTCATGCGGTCGATCTCGCGCGCGGCAATGAACTGCGACAGGCGCTCGTTCAACTGGTTCATCAGGTAGCGGTTGAACGGAATGCTGCGTTCGAGCAGCCACTCGAAGCTGCCGATCGGCAAGCCCGCCACCGTGCTGCGACGCAACGCCTCGATGTTGTAGCGGTAGCTCTCGCGCTTCAACAGCGTGCCTTCGCCGAACCAGGCGCCCGAGGGCACGCCAGTGAAGGTGATCGGGGCGCCCATTGCGCTGTCGTTGCTCATCTTCAAGAGGCCCTCGACAACACCGAACCACAGTGTCGCCGGGCGGCCGATGCGGCACAGGTACTCGCCGGGCTCGGCGTCGGCCACCTCCATTTCGGCGGCGACGCGAGCGCGTTGTTCGGCATCGAGCAGCGTCCACCACGGCACGCGTTCGAGCTCGGCCCCGGTCGGCCGGCGAACGCGCTGGCGCAGCGAAATCGCGGGAAGTTGACGAGGCGCTGACAAGGGCGGGGCGGGAATGTCCTGCTCGGGATAGCCCTTGGATTGTCGTCAGAACGACAACCGAGCGTCAAACTTCTTCCTAGCATCGCACTCGAAGTGAAGCCTGTCATCACGGAACTGCATTTGCAAACCACCTTCCCCCGCCTGTTGCTCGAGCACACGAAAGCGCGGCCCGACGCGCCGGCGTTGCGCGAGAAGGAGTACGGCATCTGGCAGACGCTGACCTGGAGCCAGCTCGCCGCCTTGGTGAAGCAGCTCGCCAACGGCCTGGCCGCAGCGGGTTTGCAGCGCGGTCAGCACATCGTGGTCATCGGCGAGAACCGGCCGCGCTTGTACGCATCGATGCTTGCGGCGCAAGCGCTCGGCGCGATTCCGGTGCCGCTGTACCAGGACGCCGCTTCGACGGAATTCGTGTTCCCGATCGTCAATGCCGACGTCGCCTTTGCGATCGTCGAAGACCAGGAGCAGGTCGACAAGCTGCTCGAAATCCGGCCGCAGTGCCCGGCGCTGTCGCGGATCTGGTTCGATGACCCACGCGGCCTGCGCAACTACGGCGAGCCGGGGCTGGCCGCACTCGATGCGTTGCTGGCGTCCTCAGCGCCTGACGTGTTCGATGCCGCAGTCGCCAAAGCCGACCCGCACGACGTGGCGGCGATGTTCTTCACGTCGGGCACCACCGGCAACCCGAAGGGTGTCGTACACAGCCATTTCACGCTGCTCGACCGCGCGCAAGCCGGCGCGCGCTTCGACAACCTGACGTCCGCCGAAGAAGTGCTGGCCTACCTGCCGCCGGCGTGGATCGGGCAGAACATCTTTTCCTACGCCCAGTGGCTGGCCTGCGGCTACGTCGTCAACTGCCCGGAGAGCGCGGCGACGGCTTCGATCGACCTGAAGGAGGTCGGCCCGACCTACTACTTCGCGCCGCCGCGCGTCTTCGAGGCGTTGCTGACCTCGGTGACGATCCGCATGGAAGATGCCAGTGCGCTCAAGAAGTGGCTCTACAAGGAGTTCATGGACGTGGCCCAGCGCGTCGGGCCGACGTTGATGGACGGCAAGGCGGTGGGGTTCATGGACCGCGTGCAATACCGGCTCGGCGACCTGTTCATCTACGGACCGCTGCGCAACACGCTCGGCTTCTCGCGCGTGCGCGTCGCCTACACGGCAGGTGAGGCCATCGGCCCCGACCTGTTCACCTTCTACCGCTCGATCGGCATCAACCTGAAGCAGCTCTACGGCAGTACCGAAACCGCGGTCTTCGTCTGCCTGCAGCCCGACCATGAAGTCAAGGCCGACACGGTCGGCGTGCCCATCGAGGGTGTGCAGATCAAGGTCGATGACAACGGCGAACTGCTCGTCAAGAGCAATGGCCTGTTGAAGGGCTACTACAAGAACGAAGCGGCGACGCGCGAGGTGCTCACCGCCGACGGCTGGTACCGCACCGGCGACGCCGGCTATCTCGACGCCACCGGCCACCTGAAGATCATCGACCGCGCCAAGGACGTCGGCCGACTTGCCGATGGTTCGATGTTCGCGCCCAAGTACATCGAGAACAAGTTGAAGTTCTTCCCGTACATCAAGGAAGCGGTGGCCTTCGGCGACAAGCGCGACAAGACCTGCGCCTTCATCAACATCGACTTCGATGCCGTCGGCAACTGGGCCGAGCGGCGCAACCTGCCCTACGCCGGCTATCTCGACCTGGCCGGCAAGCCCGAAGTGCGCGAACTGATCGCCGACTGCGTGAAGAAGGTCAACGCCGACTTGGCGGCTGACGATAAGCTCGCCGGCGGCCAGATCAGCCGCTTCCTCGTGCTGCACAAGGAACTCGACGCCGACGATGGCGAACTGACGCGCACGCGCAAGGTGCGGCGTGGCGCGATCGCCGACAAGTACCAGGTGCTCGTCGATGCGCTGTACGGCGGCAAGAAAGAGCAGTTCATCGAGACGGCGATGAAGTTCGAGGACGGCCGCAGCGGCAGCGTGTCGGCGACCTTGCAGATCGTCGACGTGCCGGTGCTGCCTGCGGTGAAGAGAGCTGCATGAACAAGATGGTCGAGCCCGCTGCGATGACCGCGCCGACCGTCAAGGGCCGCCGCATCGGCGAGGTCATCCTCGAAGTCAAGAACATCAGCCTCGCCTTCGGCGGCGTCAAGGCCCTCACCGACATCAGCTTCAACGTGCGCGAGCACGAGGTGCGCGCCATCATCGGGCCCAACGGCGCCGGCAAGTCGTCGATGCTCAACTGCATCAACGGCGTCTATGTGCCGCAGCAGGGCACGATCAGCTTTCGCGGCAAGACTTTCTCGCACATGAACTCGCGCCAGGTCGCCGAGATGGGCGTGGCGCGCACCTTCCAGAACCTGGCGCTGTTCAAGGGCATGAGCGTGCTCGACAACATCATGACCGGGCGCAACCTGCGCATGAAGACCAACCTCTTCCAGCAGGCGATCCGTTGGGGCGCCGCCGAGCGCGAAGAAAGCGAGCACCGCCTCTTTGTCGAAAAGATCATCGACTTCCTCGAGATCCAGGCTTATCGCAAGACGCCGGTGGGCCGTCTGCCTTATGGCCTGCAAAAGCGCGTCGATCTCGGCCGCGCGTTGGCGATGGAGCCCAAGGTGCTGCTGCTCGACGAGCCGATGGCCGGCATGAACGTCGAAGAGAAGCAGGACATGTGCCGCTTCATCCTCGACGTCAACGACGAGTTCGGGACGACGATCGTCCTGATCGAGCACGACATGGGCGTGGTCATGGACATCAGCGACCGTGTCGTCGTCCTCGACTACGGCAAGAAGATCGGCGACGGCGCGCCGGACGAAGTGCGCGCGAATCCGGACGTGATCTCCGCCTACCTGGGGACTTCGCACTGATGGGTTTCCTCCTCGAAACCATCATCGGCGGCCTGATGACGGGCATGCTGTATTCGCTGGTCGCACTCGGCTTCGTGCTGATCTTCAAGGCCTCGGGCGTCTTCAACTTCGCCCAGGGCGCCATGGTGCTGTTTGCGGCACTGGCGATGGCACGCTTTTCCGAGTGGATTCCCAAGGGCCTGGGCTTCGACAACAAGCTGCTCGCCAACCTGCTGGCCTTTGCCGCGGCGATGGTGGTGATGGTGGCCGTGGCCTGGCTGATCGAGCGCCTGTGCCTGTCGCGCCTGGTCAATCAGGAGGGCATCACGCTGCTGATGGCCACACTGGGCATCACCTATTTTCTCGACGGCTTGGGCCAGACGATCTTCGGCAACGACATCTACAAGATCGACATCGGCCTGCCCAAGGACCCGCTATTCCTGTTCGAGTCGCTGTTCCAGGGGGGCGTGCTGGTCGGCAAGGAAGACCTCTACGCCGCCCTGATCGCCGCCGCGCTGGTGCTGCTGCTGTCGCTGTTTTTCCAGTACACCACCACGGGCCGTGCGCTGCGCGCGGTGGCCGACGACCATCAGGCTGCGCAGTCGATCGGCATTCCGCTCAACCGCATCTGGGTCATCGTCTGGTCAGTCGCCGGCTTCACCGCGCTGGTGGCCGGGATCATCTGGGGCTCCAAGCTCGGCGTGCAGTTCTCGCTGTCGCTGGTGGCCCTGAAGGCGCTGCCGGTCGTCATCCTCGGCGGCCTGACGAGCGTGCCCGGCGCCATCATCGGCGGGCTGATCATCGGCGTCGGCGAAAAGGTTTCGGAGGTCTATCTCGGGCCGCATATCGGCGGCGGCATCGAGATCTGGTTCGGCTATGTGCTGGTGTTGTTCGTTCTTCTCGTGCGGCCCCAGGGCCTGTTCGGCGAGAAGATCATCGACCGCGTTTGAGGACTGGCGATGCTCTACCGGGAAAACGGCCAGTTCAAGACGACGTACCGCGCTGATGAGCAGATCTTCCCGATCGCGCAGGATCGCATCTTCATCGCAGCGCTGCTCGCCTTCGCGTTCCTGGTGGTGCCGCTGACGGCGCCCGAATACCTGTTCCGCGCCATCCTGATTCCGTTCCTGATCCTCTCGCTCGCAGCGCTGGGCCTGAACATCCTGGTCGGCTACTGCGGCCAGATCTCGCTGGGCACCGGCGCCTTCATGGCCGTGGGCGCCTACGCAGCCTACAACTTCCAGGTGCGCATCGAAGGCATGCCGCTGGTGGGTTCGATCCTGCTCGGCGGCCTGTGCTCGACGGCGGTGGGCATCCTGTTCGGCATCCCCAGCCTGCGCATCAAGGGCCTGTATCTCGCTGTGGCCACGCTGGCGGCGCAGTTCTTCGTCGACTGGTCCTTCCTGCGTATCAAGTGGTTCACCAACAACTCGTCGTCGGGCTCGGTCAGCGTCGCCGGGCTCAACGTGTTCGGGCTGCCGATCGAGACACCGGCGCACAAGTACCTGTTCTGTCTGGCCTTCGTAGCCCTGTTCGCGTTGCTCGCGAAGAACCTGGTGCGCAGCCACATCGGCCGCGAGTGGATGGCGATCCGCGACATGGACGTGGCGGCGGCCGTGATCGGCATTCGACCGGTCTACGCCAAGCTCACCGCGTTTGCCGTCTCGAGCTTCATCGTCGGTGTGGCCGGCGCGCTGTGGGGCTTCGTGCACCTGGGCTCGTGGGAGCCGGCAGCCTTCAACATCGACCGCTCGTTCCAGCTCCTGTTCATGGTCATCATCGGCGGCCTGGGCTCGATCATGGGCAGCTTCTTCGGTGCGGCCTTCATCGTCGTGCTGCCGATCGTGCTCGACAACCTGCCCTACTGGTTCGGCATTCCGATCGACACTGCGCTGGCCTCGCACATGACCAACATGATCTTCGGCGCGCTGATCGTGTTCTTCCTGATCGTCGAGCCGCATGGCTTGGCCAAGTTGTGGTCGATCGCCAAGGAAAAGTTGCGGCTGTGGCCGTTCCCGCATTGAAGTTTCACAAGGAGGCAATTGCCATGAAGTTGAGCTTGAAGTCCCTCGCCCTGGCTGCGGCGGTTGCCGCATCGGCACTGACCAGCCCCTCGTTCGCGCAGGACAAGGTCCAGTTCTTTCCCAGTCTGACCGGACGCACGGGCCCTGTAGCGCCCAACGCCACGGCGTTCGCCAACGGCTACGCCGACTACATGAAGCTGGTCAATATCCGGGGCGGCATCAACGGCGTGAAGACCCTCGTCGAGGAGTGCGAAACCGCTTACGCCACCGACAAGGGCGTCGAGTGCTACGAGCGCCTGAAGGGCAAGCATGGTGGCGCCACGGTGTTCCAGCCGCTGTCCACCGGCATCACCTTCGCGCTGACGGAGAAGGTGGCCGCCGACAAGATCCCGCTCATCACCTCCGGTTACGGCCGCAGCGACTCGGCAGACGGCCTGACGTTC
>Ga0209798_10002371_pt1 | contig 11099 bp, 9 predicted proteins | sample DOMMetBare3Fresh_FD_187475 | JGI IMG/M metagenome (GOLD analysis project Ga0209798, IMG submission 187475) | Wetland sediment microbial communities from St. Louis River estuary, USA, under dissolved organic matter induced mercury methylation -... | ecosystem: Environmental > Aquatic > Freshwater...
GCTACCACGTGAGCCAGCAGAACACCTTCACCGGCAAGCTCACCGAGCCCATGCTCGACGCGGTGTTCGTACGGGCCCGCGCTCTGGCGCTCGGGGTGGATCCTCAGCCGAGGAGGGCGAGGAGCTCGCCGCCGGCGTAGAGCACGGCGGTGACACCGAGGAAGCTGGCGACGGTGACGCGCAGACGGCGGTCGGTGGCACGGATGGTGAGGGCGGCGCCGACGCGAGCTCCAGGGACGACGCCTGCGATCAGCGCGATGGCCACCCGTCCGTCGATGTGGCCGAGCAGGGCATGGGTGACCGTGCCCGGCACCGCGAAGGCGCCGACGCACACGAGGGAGGTGGCGATGGCCGCCTTCACCTCCATGCGGGCGAACTGCACGAAGGCCGGCACCATGATCACCCCACCGCCGATCCCGAGCAGCCCCGACAGCAGCCCGGCCACCGCCCCGATCGACGCGTAGCGGGCCGGCGACCCCTCGCCGTGCGGTCGAGCCGGGGCCTCCGGAGCGTCGGTCTCTGCCAACGGCTCATCGGGCCGAAGGGGGCCGGGGGCTCGGCCCATCCGATAGGACGACAAGCCGAGGAGCAAAGCGGTGGCCAGCTGCAGGAGGTGCCCGTCGCCGGGCACGTGCTCAGCCGCCACGCTGCCCACCACGGCAGCGGCCAGCCCCACCGGCACGGTCGCCGCCACGGCCGACCAGCGGATCAGCTCCTCGCGCACGTAGCGCACCGCGCCGCTGGCCGCTCCCGGGATGATCACCGGGAGCGCAGTACCGATGACGATGAGCGGCTCGAGCCCGAGCAGGCGCATCCCCGGCTGAGAGATCACCCCACCCCCGACGCCGAAGAGGCCGGAGAGCACGCCCGTGCCCAGCCCCAACATGACCGTGAGCAGGTCGCGCAGCGGACCGGCGTCCATGGCGCGCCGCGCCTAGGCCTTGGCTGGCTTCGGCGGGTTCTTGGGGAAGTCGATCGCGGTCTCCGGCCACCGTTCGCGGCTCTTGGCTGACAGCTTGTGCATCAGGGCGATGGCGCCGGGGTCATCGTCCCCTGGCCGGGCCTCGATCGACCCGTCGGCGATCATGCGGCTGATGATCTCCCGCCCGAGGTCGGTGCGCACGATCGTGAGGGTCCAGTCGTTGTACTTGCCGATGCCGCCGGTGGAGATGTCGGCGTGCTCAGCCGCGAAGTCGGGGCAGTGGATGCAGCCCTCGCGCGTCCAGGCATGGCACTCCTTGAGGTTGATCTCGTGGTAGCTGCCGTCGTGCATCCAGATCTGGAAGACGCCCTTGATGTTCATCTTCTTCATGTCTTGCTTGGCCAGGCCGTACTTGGTCCAGAACAGCTCCTCGAAGATGGAGTCGTCGAAGCTCTTCGAGCACAGCAGGCCGATGTTGAAGACGATGGGCTTGCCGACCTTGCCGATCTTGCGGCTCCACATCACCGGTGGTACGGACGACTGACAGCTCATGCCCACGAGCGCGAGCTTCGAGAAGCCCCGCTCGAGGGCTTGCGGGAGGGCAAGGGTGTTGGCCGAGTAGGTGTACCGGGAGCCGGCGCCCGCCAGCACCTCGTCCTTGGTGGCGGCCACCCCCGGGACGGCCTTCCAGCTGCTCGTACCCTCCTCGGCTCCCGCCTCGAGGTAGGAGGTGAGGGCGGCGTCGATGTAGCCCTTGTCGAGGGCCCAGATGAGCAGGGCCGACACGAGCCCACCGTCCTGACCCATCTCGTGCACCATCTCGTCGCTCGCCCGGGTGAGGAGGATGTCCTGGTAGATGCCCGAGGGTTCGTCGGGTCGGCGCACCCGGGCGAAGAGGTGCTCGTCGGCTTGCGGCTCCCAGGCCCGGAAGCGGGGGCAGGCCCGGGTGCAGGAGGTGCAGCCCTTCTGCCCGTGGATGCAGTCGTCGAGCCCCAGCTCCTCCTCCAGGTGGAACGGCTTGTAGGCGCCGGGCGCGTGCTCATAGCCGATGACGTCGTGCGGGCAGGCGATCACGCAGCCAGCGCAACCCGTGCAGAGCCCCGATGTGATGACCTCGTCATAGAGCTCCTTCCACTGCAGGGTCCAGCGCTCCTTGTTGCCCGCAGAGAGCGCGTACGGGCCCACGGCGGGCTCCTCGGTGACGGTCATGGTCCGCAGCGTAGGCAACCGGTTCGGCTCAGGGCTCGTTGGCCTCCGCCACGTTGGCGAGCCACCATGGCGCCATGGACCTGACGTACCCGCCCGAAGCCGAGGAGTTCCGCACCGAGATCCGCGGCTGGCTCGAGGACAACCTGCCCGATGGCTGGTTCGAGGACGGCTTCGAGATGTCGTCCGAGGAGCGCACGGCCTTCAACGAGGTGTGGGCGGCGAAGCTCCATGCCGGTGGCTGGATCTGCGCCACCTGGCCCCAGGAGTACGGGGGCAAGGGGCTGTCGCTCATGCAGGGCGTGGTGCTGGCCGAGGAGTTCGCCCGTGCCAAGGCCCCCCTGCGGGCCGACTTCTTCGGGGACACGCTCGTCGGCCCGACCATCCTGCAGTGGGGGAGCGAGGAGCAGAAGAAGGAGTTCCTCCCGCAGATCATGCAGGGCACGGTGCGCTGGTGCCAGGGGTTCAGCGAGCCCGACTCTGGCTCCGACCTCGCGTCGCTCAAGACGAGCGCGGTCCTCGACGGGAACGAGTGGGTGATCAACGGCCAGAAGGTGTGGACCACCCAAGCCCAGTTCGCCGACTACTGCTTCTTGCTGGCCCGCACCGATCCCCACGCAGCCAAGCACGCCGGCATCTCCTACCTGCTCGTGCCGATGCGCCAACCGGGCGTCGAGGTGCGGCCGATCACCCAACCCGACGGAACCGCCGAGTTCAACGAGGTCTTCTTTGCCGACGCGCGGTGTCCGGAAGACAACGTCGTCGGAGGCCTCAACAACGGCTGGGCCGTCACGAACACGACTCTCGGCTTCGAGCGGGGCCAGTCAGCCACCACGGGCTACCGGCGCTTCCTGGAGGAGTGGAACCAGATGGTGGCCGCGGCCACTGCCAACGGGGCGATCGACGACCCGCTCATCCGGCAGCGCCTGGCGGTCTACTTCACCAAGGTCCAGATCATCAGGGTCAACGGGTTGCGCACCCTGACGGCCAGCTACTCGGGTCGGAAGGATCCATCGATCGCGGCGCTCGGCGCGACCAACAAGATGATGTGGTCGGAGATGCACCAGGAGGCCATGGAGCTGGCTCTCGACATCTTCGGCGCCCGGGCCATGCTGGCCGATGTCGGTCCGGCCTCTGGCTCGTGGCCGGCGGCCCTCCGCGGACAGGGCAGAGGGGGGTACAAGGTGAGCCCCATGGTCTCGACGTTCTTCTTCAGCAGGTCGGAGACGATCTGGGGGGGCACGTCGCAGATCCAGCGCAACATCGTCGGTGAACGGGTGCTGGGCCTTCCCAAGGAGCCCAAGCCCGTGCGGGCCGACGCGCCGGCTGGCTCCTGACCCACCTCTAGGGGGTGACTGTCGAAGGCCCGGTGGCCGCCGGTAGCGTGGACGGACCATGCCGGCCGTCGCACATCACCTCCGTTCGCGCCGGCGCACCTGGCCGCAACGCCTCGTGGTGGTCGGCGGCTGCCTCGTCGTGACGCTGAGCGTGAGCGCGGCGGCCACCGCCGCCTACCTCGGGGTGCGCTTCAGCCAGATCGACCGCGTGCCGGACATCGTTCTCGAGGAGCGGGCCAAGGGCGAGCCGGCCAACTTCCTGCTCGTCGGCACCGACAGCCGCGAGGGCCTCGACCCAACCGATCCCGACGCGGGGGGCTTTCTCGGCGACACAGGATGCGACTGCACCGACACGATCATGGTGCTGCGCGTTGACCCAGATGCACACCGCGCGTACCTGATGTCCTTCCCACGCGATCTCTACCTGCCGATCTCCGGCACCGGCGAGACCGCCCGCATCAACACGGCACACGCCCACGGCGTCCAGACCCTGATCGACACGATCCAGGACAACTTCGCCATTCCCATCAACCACTACGTGGAGATCGACTTCGTCGGGTTTCAGAAGCTCGTCGACGCGGTCGGTGGGGTGCCGCTCTGGTTCGACGCACCAGTGCGCGACCGGAACACCGGCCTCGACATCCCGGAGGCGAAGTGCCAGGTTCTCAACGGCGAGCAGGCTCGCAAGTTCGTGCGGTCGCGTCATCTCCAGTACCAGGACGCCGATGGCAAGTGGCAGTCGGATCCCACCGCGGACCTGGGCCGCATCACGCGCCAGCAGGTGTTCGTGCGCCGGGCGGTGGCCAAGGCCGTGGGGGAGGGTCTGACCAACCCGGTGACCCTCAACAGGCTCGTGAGCGCGGGCGTGGCCAACGTGAGCCTCGACGAGGTGCTCGACGCGGGTGATCTCCTGAGCATCGGCCGGGCCTTCGCTGACTTCGATTCCAAAGACCTCATCGGGTACAGCATTCCGAGCGAGACGATGAAGACCGCGGCGGGCGCACTGGTGGAGCTCCCGCTCACGCGTCAGGCCGAGTACTCCCTCAACGTCTTTCGCGGCCTGCCTCCCGGCACGGTCAGCCCCTTGAGCCTCGATGTCACGGTGCTCAACGGCACCGGTAAGGAGGGCCAGGCGGCCGACGCCGCCGGCGCGCTCGCCACCATCGGCTTCAACATCGTCGAGGTAGGCGCCTACGACACGCAGGATGTGGCGCACACCACCGTGTACTACGGCCCGTACGGCTACCTCAGTGCAGCGCGCGTCGCTGCGCACATCACGGGTGGGGCCGTGCTGGAGCTGGTCGACGACCTGGGGTACAACGAGGCGAGGGTGGTCACCGGGGCTGACTTCACGACCATCCACTCCCAGCCGGCGCCCACGGGGTCGCCGGACGACCTCCGTACCAACGCATCGTTGGTGGAGAGCCCCTCGACCGTTCCTGGCGAGCCTTCTACCAGCACCACCACCACCACCACGCTGCCGACCACCACCTCGACGGTCATCGGCTACTCCACGGGCGAACCACCCGAAGGCGTCGACTGCTGAGGGGCGAGCGTCGGATCGGCAGAGACGAGCGGGAGCCACAGTGACAAGCGGGCCCCACGGAGCGGGCTGGGGGCGGCGTCGGCGCCGCCGCCGTGCGCCTTGACGACTGATGCGACGATCGCCAGTCCGAGACCCGCGCCTCCGTCGGAGCCCCGCGCCTCGTCGAGCCTCGAGAAGCGCCCGAACACGTGGGACGCCTGGGCCGGATCGATGCCCGGGCCGTCGTCGTCGACGTGGAGCCAGAGCCGGTCACCGTCGGCGACCACCGATGCCTCGACAGATGCGGTGGCGTGACGACGCGCGTTGACGAGCAGGTTGCGGATCGCACGCGCGATGAGGTCGCGGTCCAACTGGGTCGAGGTATCCGTGCCGCTGACCGACGCCATGGGTGCCACCGTGGCGGCCTCCTCGACCACGAGCTCGAGCAGAGACGCCTCGCCGAGAGCCAGCGGTCGTCCCTCGTCGAGGGTCGACAGCAGCACGAGGTCGTCGATGCGCTCGCCCAGCCGCCGTGAGAGGGCATCGAGCCGAGTCAACAGCTCACCATCGACCCGCTCGGGGTGGCCGCCAACGATCTCGAGCTCACCCTGGAGCGCCATGAGAGGGGTGCGGAGCTCGTGCGCGGCATCCGAGGTGAACTGGCGTTGGGTCTGGCGGCCCCGCTCGATCCGGCTGAGCATCTCGTTCACCGTGCGGGCGAGCCGCTCGATCTCGTCCCCGGTTTCAGCGACAGGTACGCGTGCGCCGGTCATCGAGGCCCCGATCGTCTCCGCCAGCCCGGTGATGGCTCCGACCGGCCGCAGGGCAAGGCCGGTGGCCACTCCCGCCATCAGCGCGCTCGCGATCGCGGCGAGAGGGATGGCGATCCACAGCCCGCGGTACAGCGAGCGGAGGCCGTCGTTGAGGCGAGCCTGGGAGCTGTGGCCGACCAGCGTGACGGTGGTGCCATCGATCTCGGCGGTGCGTTCAACGCGGATCTCCCCTTCAACGGCCGGCGTCGCCGGCGTGCCGGGCAGCTCGACCGACGCCGCAACGCCATCCGCCGTCGACAAGCTGACGGTGCCCTGGCCGGTGCGGACGTTGGCCTCTAGCTGGTCGACCACCTCGTTGACTCGCTCGCGAATGGCGTCGCGTCCACTGTTGGCGATCTGCAGGAACCCGACGGTGCCGAGGAGCGAGAACAGGACGGCGGACACCGCCAGCACCGCGAAGGTGACCCGACCCCGGATCCCGGTGAGCAGAGTGATCATCCGGTGCCGATGCGATAGCCAAGACCCCGCACGTTCTCGATAACGACCGGAGCGAGCTTGTCGCGCAGGCGCCGCAGGTAGATGTCGAGGTTGCTCGCATCGCTCCCCGAGTTTGCGCCCCACACCTCGTCGAACAGTTCGTGACGGCTCACGCATGCGCCGTTGCCGAGGAGCAGGCACCGCAGCAGCTGGTCCTCTCGGCCGGTGAGCACGACGGGCTCGTCTGCCACCGAGCAGGCTCGCGACCCGAGGTCGTACCTCAGCTTCCCGCACGCGATCAGGTTCGAGGAGAGCTCCGCGCTGCGACGAACGAGCACGCGCAGGCGGGCTGCGATGAGCGCAATGCTGGCGGGCTTCGTCAAGAAGTCGTCGGCCCCTGAATCGAGCAGCTCGATCTGGTCGAGCTCCCCCGACTTGGCCGTGAGCACCAGGATCGGCGTCGTTATCCCCTCCGTGCGGATGGCCGAGCACACCGAGTACCCGTTGCGCCCCGGGAGGAGGAGGTCGAGCACGATCGCTGCGTAGCTCCCCTCCAAGGCCGTCCACAGACCAGTGGCGCCGTCGGCGCAGCCATCGACCTCGAACCCTTCCGCGGCGAGACCACGCTCCAGCACGCTGCGTATCGCGTCATCGTCCTCGATCACCAGGACCCGCATGGCGCTCACGGTAGTGAGCGTTGCCGCCGTTCTTGAGCGGGACGTTTCAGTTCGCCTTCAGGTCCGTCCATGATCCGATTCAGTTGGTCGTCCGGATCATGGGGACACCACCCCGATCGGCGGGGTGCCTGCCGAAGGAGCCGTAGATGAAGCATCGAAACGCAATCGTGGGTGGAGCCTCGCTGACCGTCGCCTGCCTAGCCATCGGCGGCGGGGCGTTGACCTCCTCCAGCGCCATGGCCACCACCACCGACCCGGGCAAGGCGTCGGTCACGATGATCAGAGTGGGGACCGACGGCCAGGAACCGATCTCGTGCACCTTGGACAACGTCGACCTCCCCACGGCTGCCGCGCCCGGACCGATGGGCACCACGGGGCCGGCCGGGGCGCCCGCCACCCGGGTTGACGGTGGCAGCGTCGTGGGCTCGGGTACGGTGACGCTGAGCGCCGGGGGTTCCTCCGTCGGATCTGTCGGTGACCCGGGCCCCGAGATCCCGCCGGGCCTCAGGGCCCTCTCCGTGGATGACGTCCAACCCGGGTCGGACGACGAGTGCGCGGCCATGCGGGCCGAGTTCGACGCCTTGCCCTGAGGTGACGAGCGAGAGAGGCGAGGACGCTGTCTGCCCGCGCCGCCGTGGGCGAGACAGCGTCGCGCTGTGGTGCGCGCTGGAAGCGCGGACCTAGCCCGTGAAGTTGGGGATGGCGGCGGCCGCCACCGCTGGTGCCGCGGTGACGGTCACCGTGGCACCAGCGGTGGCGGTGAACGGACCGGCCTGCTGAGCCGCGACTCGCCGCTCGACGATCTGTCCGACGAGGGCGGTCCAGGTGGCGGTGTTCGTCGTGGTGGCGTTGACCACCGCCGACACCGTCTTGCCGAGGGCGACCGTGTTGGCGCTTGCCCCGGGCGGGAGGTCCTGCATCACGTTCGTGAGCAGCGCACCGAGCTTGTCATCGGTGAGGCTGTGGGTGGCGAGGAGCGACTGGGTGTTGTTGGTGACCGTGTAGCAGTAGTACACGGTCGTGCCAGGGACCACGGAGATCGTGGTGGTCGTCGCGCAGGCACCCGGCGTCGTTCCGACCGTCTTCTTCAGCGAGATCGACTCCGGCACGGCGACGACGACCGATCCGTTGGCGATCGTGCATTCCTCGTTGGTCACCACGATGTCGTAGGTGCCCAGGGTCGCGTCCGGTGGCACGGTGAAGCTCAAGGACCAGGGCACATCTTCGAGCACCTCGACGGTCTTCGACAGCGCCAGGCCCGCGACCGACACCGTCAGCGTGTTGTCGATGCAGTCCGTTCCTTGGACCGTGAAGGTGCCCCCGGGTGCCACCTCGGGGGGACTCACCACGAGGGGGCTGCCCCCGGCATCAGCGGGCACCACGCCGATCAGCCCGGCAAGCGCCATGACTGCTCCGACCACCGCGAGACGTCGCGCCCCTGAGCTCATGATCTCCCACCTTCCGGATCTTGCCCGACCGTTCGGTGGGCCGCCCGCATCCTACATCCAGCCAGCGGACCGACCCGCGTTGACCGAGCGGACGATCACATGGCGCCCTCGGCAGGACTCGAACCTGCGCCACCGGCTCCGGAGGCCGGTGCTCTATCCGCTGAGCTACGAGGGCGGGATGCACAAGCAGCAGTGGGAGACATCTGGGACCTGCCGCCTGAAGAGGTGATGCTAGCGGCACCCACTGGGGGACCGCACCGAGGCCGGGTGCGGCCCTCGATCGAGGGTCACGCCCGGAGGCTTCGAGCCGAGCGTCGCTGACCTGACCCGCGCCGCGAGGTCGAAGCGAGCGAACTGCAGTGAGGCCCTGGACAGCAGGGCCGTGACGGCGCATGGTGTCCCTGGCGGCCGCCCGGGGGGCGGGGCCTCGCTGACCCGATCCACCGGGTCGCGGACCACAGCGGAACACAAAGGGGAAGCCAATGCGTCTGTTCACTCGTACCGTCCACTTGTCGGGACCGGCGCTGGAGGTCGCGGCCTACGCGTCCGACATGCGCGCGTTCGTGAGCGACAAGACCGGCGTGGAGATCGGGCTGTGGAACGTGCAGTTCGGCGCGCCGCTGGGCACGATGGTCTACTCGGCCCGAGTCGAAGGGCTCGCCCAGCTGGAGACGATCACCAACACGCTCATGGCCGAGCCGAAGTACCACGAGATGTTGGCCAAGGGCGCTGACTTCGTGGCCGGGCCGGCCGAGGACGCCCTCGCCGAGCCGTTGCACGGTGGCGGCGGGGACGCACCGCCGGTGGGCACGGTCATCACCTCGACGAGGGCCGTGATCGCCGGCAAGTATGCCGAGGCCATCGCCTGGAGCATCGACATGGCGATGCACAGCGAGAAGGTCACTGGCTATCCGGTCGGGTTCTTCATGGAGACGTTTGGGACATTCGGGTCCGTGGCCTGGATCAGCGGCGCCCCCGACGTCGCGGCGCTCGAGGCTGCGAACAGCGCCCTGAACGCCGACCCCGGCTACCTCGAGAAGGTGTCCAGCGCCGGCGAGCTGTTCGTCCCGGCGTCGGGTCAGCGGACGATGGCCACCCGGGTGGCCTGAACAGATCGGGCGGACAGCGGCTGCTCACCACCGGAGGCCGAGGGCTCGAACGAGCCCAATCGGCTTCGGAGGTGAGCGGCCTGCTGCGTAACATGCCCAGATGCCGACCCCGGACGTGCACTTGGCCGAGGGGTTCGCCCCAGGACGAGCGGCGCCCTTGTGATCCGCGACGTCCTCGCCTCGGCACTGCGGGCCGCCCTTCGCGACGTCGGCATCGATCCGCCGGCTGACATCCACCTCGAACGCCCCAGTCGACGTGAGCACGGAGATTGGTCGTCCAACGTGGCCATGGCCACGGCCAAGCCCAGTGGCAGGGTGCCGCGGGACCTGGCCGGCGAGCTGGTGGCGAGCCTCAGTGCCACCCTCCCGGCCCACGTCGAGCGGGTGGAGATCGCCGGGCCTGGCTTCGTCAACTTCCACCTGCACGACACCTGGCTGCACGATGCCCTCCGCGAGGTGATCGTCGCAGGTGAGCAGGGGTACGCGCGCCCCGACATCGGGACCGGCAAGAAGGTGAACCTCGAGTTCGTCTCGGCCAACCCCACCGGGCCGCTCCACGCAGGTCACGGGCGGTGGGCCGCCTTCGGCGACTCGCTGGCCCGCATCCTCCAGCGCAGTGGCTTCGACGTGCACCGCGAGTACTACTTGAACGACCGCGGCGTGCAGATGGGCCTCTTCGGGGCGTCTCTCGCCGCCCGCAAGGAGGGTCGCGCCCTTCCCGAGGACGGCTACGCGGGCGAGTACATCACCGAGTGGGCGGCGGAGATGCCCGACGACGTGGATCCCGCCGAGTGGGGCTACGAACGGGTGAAGCGAGAGCTCAGCGAGAGCCTCGGTCGCATCGGGGTGACGTTCGACACCTGGGCGAGCGAGCAGGCGCTCGGGGATTCGGGTGAGGTCGACGCCGCCCTCGACGATCTGCGGCAGCGCGGGATGACCTACGACCAAGACGGTGCCACGTGGCTCCGCACCACCGACTTCGGCGACGACAAGGACCGCGTCCTCGTGAAGTCCGACGGCGAGCCCACCTACCTGCTCCCCGACATCGCCTACCACCGCAACAAGTACAACCGGGGGTTCGAGCTCCTGATCGACATCTGGGGTTCCGACCACCACGGCTACGTGGCGCGCCTGAAAGCCGGCGTGCAGGCCCTCGGCCACGACCCGAACGAGCTCGAGCTCATCCTCGGCCAGCTCGTGTCACTGGTGCGCCATGGGGAGGAGGTCCGGCTGTCCAAGCGGGCCGGCACGATGGTGCTGCTCGACGACCTGGCGGCCGCCGTCGGCCCTGACGTGGCCAGGTTCACGTTCCTCCTCCAGTCGCTCGATACGAGGCAGACGATCGACCTCGATCTCATCACGTCGCTGTCGAACGAGAACCCGGTGTTCTACGTGCAGTACGCCAACGCCCGGATCCACTCGATTGGCCGCAAGGTGGCCGAGGCCGGGATCACGCGCGTCCCGATCGCGGAGGCAGATCTGTCCCTGCTCGTGCACGAGCGCGAGCTGGATCTGCTGCGCAAGCTCGACGAGCTGCCGGAGGTGGTGGCCATCGCGTGCACCGATCGTGCCCCCCACAAGGTCACCACCTGGGTCCGCGAGCTGGCCGACCGCTTCCACGGCTT
>Ga0209798_10002373_pt1 | contig 11096 bp, 9 predicted proteins | sample DOMMetBare3Fresh_FD_187475 | JGI IMG/M metagenome (GOLD analysis project Ga0209798, IMG submission 187475) | Wetland sediment microbial communities from St. Louis River estuary, USA, under dissolved organic matter induced mercury methylation -... | ecosystem: Environmental > Aquatic > Freshwater...
TCAGCCTCCGCTGAGCGCCTGCACGATGCACAACTCGTCGGTCGGTTTCAGCGGCAGCAGCAGATCGAACACCGCGTCGCCGTTGACGAAGAAGCGAACATGCCGACGCATCTGGTCCTGCTCATTGATCATGCGAAAGCGGATGCCGGGGTACTGACGGTCGAGATCCTTCAGGACTTCGGCCAGAGTGGCCCCGCCCGCTTCGACCCATGCGTGTTGCGTGTACGAGCGCAGCGGCGTCGGAATCAGCACTTTCATCCGGCGATTTTTCTACGCCAACTCGGCCGCTTCGACCGCGTAGATCTCCGGCAGATTTCGCGCGAAGCAGGCCCATTTGGCTCCTCCATCGCGGCTCATCCACAGTTCGCCGCTGGTGGTGCCGAAGTACAGCCCCACGGGATCGCGCGCGTCCACGCTCATCGCCTGGCGCTTGATGGTCCACCACGCCTGCTGTTGCGGCAGGCCGGCATCGAGCCGATGCCAGGTCTTGCCGCCATTGCGCGTCACATAGACGCTCGGCTTGCCGTCGGGGCTGGTGCGCGGCCAGACGGTCTGGCCGTCCATTGGCAATACCCACGCGGTGTTGTCGTCGCGCGGATGCACGACCATCGTGAAGCCGATGTCGCCGACCTTCTTCGGCATCGCGCGGCCAATGCGCACCCATTCGTTGTCCGGCCGATCCAGCCGATAGATGCCGCAGTGGTTCTGCTGGTACAGCCGGTCCGGATTGCTCGGACACATGCGCACGCAGTGCGGATCATGGAACGTGACGACCGAGGCGTCGAATCCCTCGACCACTTGCATACCCTTGATCAGCGGCGCAAACGTCTTGCCACCGTCGAGCGATTCATGCACGCCGCCGCCCGACATGCCGAAGTACAGGTGCTTGGGGTCGCGCGGGTCGATGATGATCGAATGCAGCTTCGGCCCGTCGGGCGTGCCATCCTGCACGGTGCCCATCCACTCGCGGTACGTTGGATCGTCGTTGATGTACGAGAACGGCGCCCACGTGATTCCGCCATCGTCGGAGCGAAACAGACCTTGCGGCGAGGTGCCCGCATACCAGACGTTCGGCTCGTTCGCGTGCGCGGGCGTCAGCCAGAACGTGTGATCGACCGATCGGCCGCTGCCATCCGCCGCCTTCGCAAATGCGGGCGGCTTGGTGGCCTCCTTCCAGGTGCGGCCGAAGTCAGTCGAGCAGAACACGGTCGGGCCCAGATGACCGGTCTTGGCCGCTGCGAGCAGCGTGCGACCGTCGCGCGGATCAAGCACCAGGTGATTGACGATATGGCCGAGAAAATGTGGCCCATCAGCGCGCCAGGTCCGGCGCGCCGCATCGCCGTGGAATAGCCACGCTCCCTTGCGCGTTGCGACGAGAACGAGCGCGCGACGCGCTGGCTTTGTGCGCGCAGCGGCGCGAGCAGATCGTTTTGGATTCTGCGCGGATGCTTTCGTCGTTCTTCGCACCATCAGACTCCTCCGTAATTTTGATCGATTCGTCAGTGCTTCACTTCAAGCTTCGCCCCCCATCAACGGGGCCGAGGCAGATTTCCGCGCAACGCGGGCCTCGTGCCGCCAAAACGACGGGCGCCTGCAAGCACCCGGCTTCGGTCCAGGGCGAAGGGAGATTCAGCATCCATAGGTTTACCTCATGCATCGCTGCAGATTCGCCCTGCCCCCGCCTTCTCCCGCAGATACGGGAGAAGGCGCGCATCTTGTCGGCGCGCGCAGACAGGCCCGCGCGCGCGTTTTTCGTCAGCGCCGCGCGGCACACTTGAGTCTGGCGCCGGCCACCCCATTGCCGCCGGGTTTTTCGAGCAGATCGCCGGGAACGCTCGGCAGCAGGCGGTGGTTTTTCAGCAGCGGCTCGCCGACCAGCGCTTCGACCAGCTTGAGTCCGGCCCCTCCCCCTGGGCGATCGGCTGCGACGACCGGTTAGGCCCCGAAGCGCAATTCCTCGGTAGAAATAGCGCGAACTCCAGGCCCAAAGCTTTCAATGCTCGACAGAGTTGCATTGTGGTGCCGAATGATCTGGGCTGCCGACAGATGTTCCTTGTGCTGCGTTGTGTGCGCGTCCGCGACCAGGATGATGGGGTAGCCAAGCGCCAGCGCTCGACGAGTAGTAGTGTCGACACAGAACTCGGTATGCAGTCCACAGATTACAAGGTCGGTAACGCCATGCTGTTTGAGTAATTGCTCCAACTCCGTGCGATGGAACGAATCGGGGGACGTCTTTCGAATACGTAAGTCGCCAGGATGAATTTGAAGGCCACGTGCAAGCTGCCACGCATCGGTTCCGAATTCAAGATATCCGGACTTCGACTCGTGCTGCACGAAGATCACAACCGCGCCCGCAGCCCGCGCTTTTTCTGAAACCTTGTTGATTCGATCGATCACTTGCTGCGAGTCGAAGGCGTCATGTTCGCCCTCGCAAAGTCCCTGTTGGACATCAATGACGAGTAAGGCGGTCTTCATGCGTGGAAAGTCTGCTTCTCGCTAGCCGTTGGCCTGGGCTGTCTGGCCCGCTGCATCAGCCGCGCAGATGGCAGGCCACCCAGTGGCCTTCACCGGTGCGCTTGAGTTGCGGCATTTCGCTGCTGCACAGCGGACGCTGCGCGATCGGGCAGCGCGTGTGGAAGGGGCAGCCGGAGGGCGGATGGATGGGGCTCGGCACGTCGCCCTGCAGCATGACCCGTTTGCGCTTGACCTGCGGATCGGGGATCGGCACGGCAGACAGCAGCGCCTCCGTGTACGGGTGCAGCGGCTTGGTGTAGAGGTCATGCGCCAGGGCGATCTCGGCGATGCGGCCCAGGTACATCACCGCCACGCGGTCGCTGATGTGCTCCACCACGGAAAGGTCGTGCGCGATGAACAGGTACGTGAGGTTGAACTGCTGCTGCAGGTCTTCGAGCAGGTTGATCACCTGCGCCTGGATCGAGACGTCGAGCGCGGAGACCGCCTCGTCACAGACCACCAGCTTGGGCGAGACGGCGAGTGCGCGGGCGATGCCGATGCGTTGCCGCTGGCCGCCGGAGAACTCGTGCGGGTAACGGCGCATGTGGTCGGCGGATAGCCCGACCGTCTCCAGCAACTGCACGATGCGGTCTTCGAACTCGCGGCGGGTGTTGGCGAGCTTGTGGATGATCAGCGCCTCGCCGATGATGCTGCCCACCGTCATGCGCGGGTTCAGCGACGCATACGGATCCTGGAAGATGATCTGCATGTCGCGCGCCAGGCGGCGATGCGCGGTCTTGTCGAGCGCGGTGACGTTCTCGCCGCCGAACCAGACCTCGCCGGAAGTGGGCTCGATCAGCCGCAGGATGCAGCGGCCCGTGGTCGACTTGCCGCAGCCCGATTCGCCGACCAGGCCGAGCGTTTCGCCGGCGGCCATCTCGAAGCTGACGCCGTTGACGGCGTGCACGCGGGCTACCTCGCGCCGCAGCAGTCCGCCGTGCACGGGGAAGTGCTTCACAAGGTCGATGACGCGCAGCAGTGGCTCGGTCATTGCAGCGACGTCACATCCAGGATGCACGCCACCTTGTGCCCCGGCGCGACCTCGCGCAGCGGTGGCGTGGCGGTGGTGCAGGCCCCCCGCGCGTACTTGCAGCGGGGGGCGAAGCGGCAGCCCTCAGGGGGAGCGATCAGTTTGGGGACCACGCCGCGGATCGTTTCCAGCCGCACCTTGTGTGTGGCGGCGGTATCGATGCGCGGGATCGAGCGGATCAACCCCTGCGTGTACGGGTGGCGCGGGTTGCCGAACAGCTCCCTGACCGGCGCTTCCTCGACCACCTTGCCGGCGTACATCACCACCACGCGCTGCGCGGTCTCGGCCACTACGCCCATCGCGTGGGTGATCAGCATGATCGCCATGCCGAACTTTGCCTTCAGTTCGCCCAGCAGATCGATGATCTGCGCCTGGATGGTCACGTCGAGCGCCGTCGTGGGCTCATCGGCGATCAGCAGCTTGGGGTTGCACGAAAGCGCCATCGCGATCATCACCCGCTGCCGCATGCCGCCGGAGAACTGGTGCGGATAGTCGTGCACGCGTCGCTCGGGCGTGGGGATGTGCACGAGCTTGAGCATCTCCGCCGCGCGTTCCATCGCCGCGCGGCGCGGCAGCTTCTCGTGCAGGCGGATCACCTCGGCGATCTGCTCGCCGACCGTGTACACCGGGTTGAGCGAGGTCATCGGCTCCTGGAAAACGATCGCGATTTCCTTGGCGCGGATGGCGCGCATCTCGTTACTGCTCATCGGTACCAGGTCACGCCCTTGCCAGAGAATCTGCCCGGCGACGATGCGGCCGGGGGGCATCGCGATCAGCTTCAAAACCGTCATCGCGGTGACTGTCTTGCCGCAGCCCGACTCACCGACGACACTCAACGTCTCGCCACGGTTTACGGTGAGATCCACACCATCGACGGCATGCAGCCAGCCGTCGTCGGTGTGGAAGTGCGTCTTCAGCCCGCGGATCTCCAGCAGGCGGACGTTGGTCTGCGCCTGCACTACATCACCTTGCGCGGGTCGAGTGCGTCGCGCAGCCCGTCGCCGACGAAGTTGATGGTCAGCACGGTCAGGAAGATCGCCGCGCCGGGGAACAGCGCCCAGTGCGCGGCGATGTCGAGGTGATCCTTGCTGTCGAACAGGATGCGCCCCCAGGTCGGGATGTCCGGCGGAAACCCGAGCCCGAGGAACGACAGCGTGGATTCGGCAATGATCGCCGCCGCCACGTCGATCGTGCCCGCGACGATCACCGGGCCGAGTGAGTTGGGCAGGATGTGCCGCACCACGGTGCGCAACGGCGAGGCGCCGAGTGCGCGCGCCGCCTCGACGAATTCCTTCTCGCGCAGCGAGAAGAACTGCGCCCGCACGAGGCGGGCCACCGGCATCCAGCGGAAGCAGCCAATCACCGCGACGATGAGGATGAACACGCCGCCCTCGGGGCCGAACACGCTTTTCAGGCTGTCGCGGAACAGATAGATGATCAGCAGAAGCAGCGGCAGTTGCGGCAGCGAGAGGAACAGATCGGTCAGCCACATCAACGCCGAGTCGATGGCTCCGCGCGAGCTGCCCGCGATGGCGCCGATGAGGACCCCGAACACGATCGCCATCGTCATCGCGGCCAGCCCCACCGCCAGCGAGATACGCCCGCCGTAGAGCATGCGGGCGAGCAGGTCCTGTCCGAGATCATCGGTGCCGAGCGGATGCGCGAGCGACGGCCCTTGCAGCTGTGCCGTGAAATCGATTTCGTTGATCGGCACCTTCCACGCCAGCGGGCCAAGGACGACCAGCGCGACCAGGGTCAGCAACACGAACAGGCTCGCATACGCCACCCGGTGGCGCCTGAAACGCCGCCACGCCTCGCGCCAGGGCGAGGTGCCGCGCGCAGGAGCCCTGATGGCTCTATCGGTAGGAGATGCGGGGGTCAAGCCAGCCATAGAGCAGGTCGGCAATCAGGTTGAATGCGATCACGAGGCAGGAGAACACGAAGGTCACCGCCATGATCACCGGCGTGTCGTTGCGCAGGATCGCATCGATCAGCAGCGAACCGATGCCCGGAATGCGGAAGATCTGCTCGGTGACGATGGCACCGCCGAAGACCGCCGGCATCTGCAGGGCCACCAGCGTCACCACCGGGATCAAGGCGTTCCTCACCACGTGCTTGAGCACCACCACGCGCTCGGGCAGCCCCTTGGCGCGCGCGGTGGTCACGTAGTCGAGCCGGATCACGTCAAGCATCGCCGAGCGCACGTAGCGCGTCCAGCTGGCACCCTGGAACAGTCCAAGCACAACGATCGGCATGATCGACTGCCGGATCTGCTCGACCCACCACTGCCAGCCGGTGGTCGAAAGGTCGGCGCGGAACACGAACGGCAGCCAGCCAAGCTTGATCGAGAAGATCAAAATCAACAGGATGCCCGTGAAGAATGTCGGCAGCGAGAAGCCGACCAGAGCCAGCGAACTGGCGAGGCGGTCGAACCAGGAGTAGGGCCGCATCGCCGAGTACACGCCTACCGGCAGCGCGATCGCCAGCGCCAGCAGCTGCGAGGCACCGATCACCGCCAGCGTGACCGGCACCCGCTGCAGGATCAGCGTGTCGACGTCGACGCGGCTGATGAACGAAAAGCCCCAGTCGCCGCGCAGCATTGCCGCGAACCAGTGGAAATAGCGCTGCCAGACCGGATCGTCCAGGCCAAACTTGGCGCGCAAGGCCATGCGCACCTCGGCCGGCACATTGGGGTTCAGCGCCAGTTCGCTGAACGGATCCCCGGGCGCCAGCGCCAGGACGGTGAACAGCACCACGCTGATGCCCAGCAAGCTGGGCACGGCAATCAGCAGCCGCCGCAGGAGGTAGGAACCCACCGCCGGTGTGTTCGAGCGGTCAAGTCAGTGGGCGATCAGGCCTCGCGGTACCAGTTCTGCAATTGCGAGAAGTCCAGGTCCCAGCCGGTGAGTGGCACCATCAGCTTCAGGTTCGATCCGCGCACGCGCGGGCGGCTGATCAGCGGGATGATCACGTTGTCCTTGACCGGCAGGTCGTTCAGCCGGATGAAGAGTGCCGCTCGCTTGACCGGGTCGAGCTCACCTTCCGCCGCCGCGTAGGTCTTGTCGTAGTCCTCGCTCACCCAGCGCGTGATATTGCGGCCCTGCCACTTGTTGGCCTTTGAAGAGACCTCGCGCGACAGGTATTGGTCCATGAAGCGTTCCGGATCAGGCTGCGTCATGGTGGTCGTGTACATCTGCATGTCGCACCAGAACTTGCCGTAGGTGTCCGGGTTGGCCACGTCGGACGAAAAGAACACGCTGGCAGTGACCGACTTCAGTTCGAGATCGATGCCCGCCTTCTGGCACCCTTGCTTGATCACCGCCTGTTCCTTCTGGCGCAGCGAATTGACCGAGGTCTGGTATACGAACTTTAGCTTCTTGCCGTCCTTCTCGCGAACGCCGTCGGCTCCTTTCTTCCAGCCCGCGGCTTCGAGGATCTGGTTGGCCTTGTCGACGTTGAACTCGAACTTCGTGTTGGGCGAGCGGAAGCGCGCCGGATTGTTCAGGAAGTTGCTGGTCGCGATTCCCGTCCGCCCGTAGATGAATTCCTGGATGCCCTTGCGGTCGGCCAGCAGGGACATGGCTTCGCGCACCGCGGGATCGGCGAACGCGAAGTGCTTCGACTTGACGTGGGCGCGCTCGCCTTCAACCTCGTTCCACGGGTCTTTGGTGTTGAGCTGGATGAATTCGATGTCGCCGCTCTGAACGATCTGCGCCCTGCCCTTGCCGCCCGCCTCCAGGCGCTTGAGCACCTCGTCCTCGACCTGCAGGTTCCAGGCGTAGTCGAATTCGCCGGTCTGCAGCACGGCGCGTGCGGCCGAGGTTGCGTCGCCGCCGCCCTTCATCTCGATCGAATCGAAGAAAGGCCGGTTGGGCATGTGGTAGTTGTTGTTGATCTCGCCGCGCACCATGTCGCCCGGTTTGAAGTCGACGAACTTGTAGGGGCCGGTGCCCACCGGCTTGAGGTTGCCGGGCGCGTCGCGCGACTTGGCGCCGATGTACGGCCCGAACACGTGCTTCGGAATAATCATTCCTTCGGCCGCGACAAAGGCGGTTGCCCAGAATGGCGTCGGTTTCGCGAAGGTCACGCGGATGGTGTGCGAATCGACCGTCGTCACCGTGACGTCCTTGTAGACGCCAGTCGTCACCGCCGCCGTGGCCGGCTCCCGCGCATATTCCCAGGTGAAAACGCAGTCATCAGCGGTGAACGGTTGGCCGTCGTGCCAGGTGACTCCTTTTTTCAGCTTCCACGTCACGCTCTTGCCGTCGGGCGACAGGCCGCCGTTCTCGCGCGTGGGGACCTCGGCGGCAAGGATCGGCACGAGGTTGCCTTCGCCGTCCCACACCGCAAGCGACTCGTAGAAGATGCGCGAGCCTTCCTGGTCCTTTGTGCCGTTGGCAAAGTGCGGCTGCAGCAGCGTGGCGCCCTGCCACCACAGCACCTTGAGCGCGCCGCCGCCGCCGCGCTTGGAGGGCTTGTAGGCCGGGGCCGTCTGTGCCTGTGCAACGCCGGCGTGCATCAGCATCATCGAAGCCATCGGCGCGGTCAGCCCCAGGCCGACCATCTGCTGTATGAACGAGCGTCGCGGCAAGCGGCCTTCCCGGACGTCTTCGATCAGGTGGCGCAACTCCTGTTCCCGCATGGCGTGTCTCCTCGTATTGTCGATCGGGCCGGACATTGTGCATCAGGCGGTACGCCGATGCTATTGATCTGCAACCGCCGCGGCGGTTGGGATCGGGACGGTCTGCTCGCGCCGCGACTTCAGATCGGCCGCCGACTCGGACGCGCGAGGTAGAACCACTCGTGCCCGGGCCGCGCCCCTTGGTCCGGGAAGACGATGTAATCGGCCTCGGTTGCGCGCACTTCGGTTCCATCGGCACGCCGCGCGATCAGTTCGCCTTCGGCCAGCGGGTCGAAACTGGTCCAGTCCTTCACGAAGAGATCGCCCTCGGCGTGGCGGTCGACCACGGTGACGAGCGTGAGGCAATCGAAGGGCCTCTGCGGCGGCGCCAGCGGCAGATCAGCAATCCCCAGCAGTGCCAGCGTCTGCCGGATCGCGTGCCGCGCCACCTCGGGGCCGTTGGCGTCCTCGTGCTGGCCGCACTCGAGCGTGACCGCGTAGCCTCCCACCAAGCGCATGTACTCGGTGGTGCCGACTCCGTAGGCCGGATCTTCATTCACTGCGTCAGGCGTCAATCCGAGTCGGCGACGTCTCGCCACGCCGCCGGCGTAGGCCTCCATCCAGCCGTCCACCACGCGCCTGGCGCCGAGGTGAGCGCACAGGCGGGCCTCGTCTTCGGCATGGGCAAAGGGCTCGAGCGCGCCACGGTTGTCGGCGGGACCACGCAACACGAACGGCTCTCCCGGGCTGCGAAAGCTGTGCAGGTCGAGCAACACGTCGTTCTCGGCAAGCAGCGGACACAGCACATTGGCGATGCGGTCCTCATTGTCCTGCGGCGTCTCGGTAGGCAACAGGCGCCGGTTGAGGTTGCGATCGCCGAAACGCTCGCCCTTCGCGTAGGCAAGCGGGTTGCTCACTGGCACGAAGGTCAACGTGCCGCGCACGAGCGGCACCTCACCGCGCTCGATCTCGCCGAGCACGCGCTCGATGCCACGCGTGCCGGCGGTCTCGTTGCCGTGCACCGCCCCGGTGACGATGAGCCGCGGACCGCGCTCAAGCGCAATGAAGCGATGAATGCGCAAGTGCTGCAGGGAAGATTGCGAACTGATCATTGGGCAGACCACGGGGCACACGCGCCCGGGTTTCGGGCGCGAAGGTACGCGTAGCTCGTGTCGCGCGCAAGGAGAACCCGCGCCGCTGCGCCGCGCAGTAGCATCCGCGCATGACTCGCCTCGAAGCTGCCGCCCATCGATCCGCCGAAATCGACGTCGCCGGGCTGCGCAACGCGCTGGCACGGCGCATCGCGCTGCGCACCGAAAGCCAGAACCCCGAGCGCCGGTCCGAACTGCGGCGGTATCTGATCGACGAAATCGCGCCCACGCTTGAGCGAATGGGGTTTGCGACGCAGCTTTGGGACAACGTGATCGCCGGTGGCCCACCGTTTCTCTTTGCCGAGCGCATCGAGGACCCGGAACTCACCACGGTGTTGATGTATGGCCACGGCGACGTCGTGCTGGGTTACGACGCGCAGTGGGAACAAGCGTCGTCACCGTGGGTGCTCGAGGAGCAAGGCAACCGCTGGTATGGCCGCGGCACGGCCGACAACAAAGGGCAGCATTCCATCAACCTCGCCGCGCTCGAGCATCTGCTCAGGACGCGCGGCGCGCTGGGCTGCAACGTCAAGTGGCTGTTCGAGATGGGCGAAGAAGTTGGCTCGCCCGGACTCCGGGCGATCTGCGAGCAGCGCAGGGCGCAACTGGCGGCCGATGTATTCATCGCCAGCGACGGGCCGCGTCTGCGCTCAGACCGGCCGACGCTGTTCCTCGGTTCGCGCGGCTGCATCAACTTCACGCTCGACTGCGCATTACGTGACGGCGCGCATCACTCGGGAAACTGGGGCGGATTGCTGGCCAATCCAGGCACGCTGCTGGCCAACGCGATCGCCTCGATGGTCGATGCACGCGGGCGCATCCTCGTCGGGGCTCTGCGACCCCCGCCGATTCCTGACAGCGTGCGACGAGCGCTTGCGACGATCGAGCCCGGCGAGCCGAATGGACCTTCCATCGATGACGATTGGGGCGAGCCGGGACTGACTGCGGCCGAGCGCGTGTTCGGTTTCAACGCGCTCGAGGTGCTCGCGTTCAAGACTGGCAACCCCGAGCACCCGGTCAATGCGATTCCCCCGCGCGCGACCGCCACCCTCCAACTGCGTTTTGTTGCGGGGTGTGATCACGCTGCGTTCATCCCCGCGATTCGCGAGCACCTCGACGCACACGGTTTCGGGCAGATCACTGTCGTTCAGGACCGTGCCGAGGTCATGGCTGCCACGCGACTGGATCCGGACAACTCGTGGGCGCGCTGGGCGGCGAAGAGCATCGAACGCACCACCGGCATCGCGCCGGCGATCCTGCCCAACCTCGGCGGCTCGCTGCCGAACGATTGCTTCGCTGAGTTGCTGTGTTTGCCGACCTTGTGGGTGCCGCACTCCTATCCCGCCTGCTCTCAGCACGCCCCCGACGAACATCTGCTGGCAGATGTGGCAGAGCAAGGCCTGCGCATCATGGTGGGACTGTTCGAAGATCTGCCGCGGCGGCCGTTGCAGTCGACCTGACTGTCGATCGTATGGAAGCGCGTTGTGTGCCGTTCTCAGCTCATCATGCCGACCATCCATGCGACACCGAAACGATCCGTCAACATGCCGAAGCGCGACGAAATCGAAAATGCGAGGCTCACCTCAAGTCCGGTGCAGGTTCGCCACACGTTTGCCTACGAATTCCCTAGCTTGAGTGGGGGATTCTTGCCGATAGAGCGTTGGCAAAGCCCCTGCCTACCCGATTACAATCCGCACTCGCTTCGAGGAGCGTTGCGACGGGTGCTCAACCCGCCAGGCTCGAAGCGGTCGGCGCCAGCCGACATTGCCAACCGCGCTCG
>Ga0209798_10002374_pt1 | contig 11092 bp, 8 predicted proteins | sample DOMMetBare3Fresh_FD_187475 | JGI IMG/M metagenome (GOLD analysis project Ga0209798, IMG submission 187475) | Wetland sediment microbial communities from St. Louis River estuary, USA, under dissolved organic matter induced mercury methylation -... | ecosystem: Environmental > Aquatic > Freshwater...
TGCGCGGCGAGCGCGGCGTACTCCTCGGGGCGCCCGAGGCGCGGCGGGAACGGAACCGAGGCGCCGAGCGCGTCGCGCGCCTCCTGGGGCAGCCCCGCGAGCAGCGGCGTGTCGAACAGCCCCGGCGCGATCGTGCAGACGCGGATGCCCGCGCTCGCGAGGTCGCGCGCGGCGGGCAGCGTCATGCCGACGACGCCGCCCTTCGATGCGCTGTAGGCGAGCTGGCCGATCTGGCCGTCGTACGCCGCGATCGACGCGGTGTTGATGCAGATGCCGCGCTCGCCCTCGGCGCTCGCCTCGTTGCCGAGCATCGCCGCGGCGGCGAGGCGCAGCACGTTGAAGGTGCCGATCAGGTTCACCCCGATCACGACCTCGAACGGCTGACGCGTATGCGGGCCACGCTTGCCCGCGACCTTCTCGGCCCAGCCGATCCCGGCGCAGCACACGGAGATGCGCAGCCCGCCGGGAACGCTCGCCGCAGCTGCGACGGCGGCCTCGACCTGCGCGTCCTCGAGCACGTTCGCGGCGGCGAAGGTCGCCCGCTCGCCGAGCTCGGAGGCCAGCGCCGCCCCGCGCTCCTCGTTGAGGTCGGCGATCGTGACGTGCGCGCCGGCGGCGTGCAGGCGCCGGACGACCGCCGCGCCGAGGCCGGACGCGCCACCGGCGACGAGCGCCGAGCTGCCACCGATGTCCATCGCCTGATCCTACGCGGCGTCGGGTGCCGCGGGCCGCGCGAGCGTGAGCGCGAAGCGCTGCAGCGGATCCGTGTACCAGCCGTCGAGCGCGAGCCCGGCGGCGGCGTAGTCGCGCTCGACGCGCGCCCGCGTGAACTTCGCGCTGACCTCGGTCCGGAGCTCCTCGCCGGCGGCGAACGGCACGTCGAGCTCGAGCGCCTCGAGGCGGGCCGTGAATGCCCAGCGCGCGCGCAGGCGCATCTCGATCCACTCGTTGCGCGTGTCCCACAGCGCGACGTGGTCGAAGGCCTCGAGGTCGAAGTCCCCGCCGAGCTCCCGATTGAGGACCTCGAGCATGTTCTTGTTGAACGCCGCGGTCACGCCCGCGGCGTCGTCGTAGGCCGCAACGAGCACGCGCGGGTCCTTCACCAGGTCGACGCCGATCAGGAGGCGATCGTCCGGGCCCAGCAGCGCGGCCAGCTTGCGCAGGAAGCCGCGCCGAGCGCCCGGCGTGAAGTTGCCGATCGTCCCGCCGAGGAACGCGACGACCCGGGGGCCGGACGCGGCCGGCACGCCGCCAAGATGCCGCTCGAAGTCGCCCACGACGCCGTGCAGCGAAAGGCCCGGGTACTCGCCCGCGAGCGCGTCCACGAGCGCGAGCACGGCGTCCTCTGAGACGTCGAACGGCACGTAGCGGGCCGACCCGTTGGCGCGCGTCACGAGCGCGTCGAGCAGCAGGCGCGTCTTCGTGGCCGATCCCGCACCGAGCTCGACGAGCTCGGTCGCGCCCGCATGGTCGATCAGATCCGCGGACCGGGCCTCGAGGATCGCGCGCTCGGCGCGGGTCGGGTAGTACTCGGGGAGCTCGCAGATCGCGTCGAACAGCTCGCTGCCGCGGGCGTCGTAGAGGTGCTTGGGCGGCAGCTCCTTGAGCGGACGGGTGAGGCCGTCGAGCACGTCGTCAGCGAGCGTGCGCGGCGCCCCCTCGGCGAGGAACGACTCCACCCGGACATCCGGCGTATCGGCGATCGCGATCGAATCCATGTGGGGGTCAGCTCCTCGAGTCGCGGGTTCGGATGGTCATGCGCCGTCTCGTGCGATGCGGACGCCCGCGAAGATCTGGCGCCGCTGCGGGTAGTCCCAGTTGCGGAAGGTCGGTACGGCGACGCGCGCCGCCGTCGCCCAGGAGCACCCGCGCAGGACGCGGTAGTCGGGGCCGAAGAAGACCTCGGAGTACTCGCGGTAGGGATGGGCGACGAACCCCTGGTAGCCGTCGAAGCGGCTTGCGGTCCATTCCCACGTGTCGCCGATCATGCCGAGGCAGCCGCTCGGGGCCGCGCCCGCGGGGTACGCGCCGACGGGCGCCGGCGCGTAGGCGCGCTGTCCGACGTTGGCGCGCTTGCCGTCGGTCGGCTCCGAGCCCCAGGGCTGGCTGCGCGCCCGCCCCGTCTCCTGGTCCCAGGTCGCCGCCTTCTCCCACTCCGCCTCGGTCGGGAGGCGGGCGTCGTGCGCCCTGGCGAAGGCGTCGGCCTCGAACCAGGAGACGTGGACGACGGGTCGGTCCGGGTCCAGTGGCGCGTGACCGCCGATGCGCCACTCGCGGCCGTCCGCCGTCCAGCCCGCGGGGCGTTCGATGTCGTACTCCTCCTTCCAGGACCAGCCCTCGTCCGACCACCACTCGCGGCGGATGTAGCCGCCGCCCTCCACGAAGCGCAGCCAGGTCGCGTTGGTGACCGGCGTGCGGCCGATGTGGAAGCCCGGCAGCTCGACCGCGTGGCGCGGTCGCTCGTTGTCGTAGGCGAAGCCCTCGGGCGGCGCGCCGATCGTGCACGGGCCGGCCGGCACCTCGACGAGCTCGAGCCCGGAGTGCCCGGTGGGCGCCGGCGGGGTCGGCACGCGCCCGGGCGGCGCGTAGTCCTCGAGCCGGGCCAGCTCGAGCGTCTGCAGCATGGTCTCGTTGTGCTGGCCCTCGTGGCGCAGGACCAGCTCGATCAGCGTCCCGTCGCCGGGGTCGCGCGCGAGCGTCGCGAGCGTGCGCTCGCGGACGGCCTCGAGGTAGGCCAGGGCCTCGGCGCGACGCAGATAGGGCAGGTCCCCGCGCTGCGCCCGCGGCGTCTCGAACGCGTCGTAGACCTCGGCGAGGTCTGGCCGCAGCAGGGGCTCGCCGCCGAGCCGGTGGGCGATCCACAGGTCCTCGTAGGCGGCGATGTGGCCGAGGTCCCAGACGAGCGGGCTCATCAGCGGCGAGTGCACGCGCTCGAGGTCGTGGTCGGAGAGCCGGGCGACGAGCTCGAGCGTGGTCTGCCGTGCGACGGCGAGCGCCGCGCGGAGCTCGGTCGTATCGATCGGCACGGAGGCGGTGCGCGCGCTCACGGGGACACCGTAGCGCCTGCGGGCGCTCGGCTCGCGCTCCTCCCGGCTCCTGGCGGGTGCGCGCTCGATGCGACGCGATGGTCGGGGGATCGGCGGAGCGTCCCCGGCTCAGTCGGCGCCCGGCGGTGCGGCCGCTGCGTCCACGATCAGCTCGGCGCGCGGGCCGGCGACGAGGCTCGCCGGCGTCGCGCGGTCGGGCCCCGCGAGCACGCGGGCGACCGCCGCGGCCTTGGCCGCGCCGACGGCCAGCACGGCCGTCTGGCGGGCGGCCCCCAGCACGTCCAGCGTCAGCGTCACGCGCTCCGGCGGCGGCTTGGGCGCGCCGTGCACGGCGGCGCAGAGCGTGCCCTCCGGGGCGTCGACGGCCGGGTCGCCGGGGAACAGCGAGGCCGTGTGGCCGTCCTCGCCGAGCCCGAGCAGCGCGAGGTCGAGCACCGGGATGTCGCGCTCGCCGGCGGGAACGCACGCCCGCAGCTCGGCCGCATACGCGGCCGCCGCACGTTCGACTCCCGTCTCGGCGGCGATCCGGTGCACGTTGGCGGCCGGGATCGCGACGCGGTCGAGCAGCGCCGCGCGGACCATCGCGTAGTTGCTCTCGGGGTCCTCCGGAGCGACGGCGCGCTCGTCGCCGAACCACAGCTCGACGTCACGCCAGTCGGCCACGGTGCCGGCCAGCAGCTCGTAGGCGCGCTGCGGCGTCGAGCCGCCGGCGAGCGCGATGTGCACGCGGCGGCGCTCCGCGCGCCCGGTGTCGATCGTGCACGCGAGGAGTCGCGCGGCGGCCGCGGCGGCGTCCTCCGGGGTGCGCGTGACGATCACCCGCATCAGGCGCTCGGCAGGTCGGCGAGCGCGCCGAGCGCCACCGCGTAGCCCTGGCTGCGGTCCGCGCCGAGCGTGAGCGCGTCGACGAGCACCTCGGTGCCGCGCCCGGCCGCGGTGCCGCGGGCGAGCGCGATCGACTCGCGCCCGGCGCGGAACACGGCGGCCGTCACGCCGCCCACGCCGTGAACGCCGGCGGCCGGGGCGGCGATCGAGATGCGCGCATCGCCGCCGGCGGGCCGGCGGGCCGCGAACGCCAGCGCCCCCGGATCGTGCTCGTCGGCGGTCAACGTCCATCCGAGGCGCGCCGCGACCCAGCCCGCGAGCAGCAGCGCGCCGGCCCGCGAGCGACCGCTGGCGTCGAGCTCGAGCGCATCGATGCGGGGGAGGAGTGCCCGCTGCGGCGGGGGCTCGAACGCCGCCGCGACCCGCGCGCGCCACCAACCGAGCCGGGCCCACGCGAGATCGTGGACCGGCGCGGCCGTCGCGAGCGCGCGCGCACGGGCGAGCGCCGCCGGCGCGCGGCCGTGGGCGCTGTCGATGACGATCCGGGTCGCGATCCGCGTCAGCGCCGCGTCCGCCGGCCCCGGGTCGGCGCCCGGCAGCCACGCGACCGTCGGCAGGTCGCGGACGAGCAGCGAGGCGAGCAGCGAGTCGGCGTGCTCGAGCCGCGCCCGGCTGACCGTCAGCGTCACCCGCTCCGCGCAGGCGGTCGCGGCGCGCGGCCCGCCCGGGACCGCGCAGGTCAGCGCCAGCTCCGCGCCGATCCGGTCGCTCGCGTGCTCGGCCAGCACGATCGTCCGCGCCGGGGCCGCGCCGTCCAGCCCGTCGAGCGCCTCGAGCACCGCGGCCGGCGCCTCGTCCCGCAGCGGCGCGACGACGAGGTTCAGGGTGCGCGCCATGGCATGGTCGCGGCCGTCGTGCGCGTGCTCCCGCGCGAGCTCGCGCAGCGCGGCGGCGACGTCGTCGACGCGCTCGGCGTCGATCCGCGTCGCGGCGGGCGCGGAGCTCACAGGGGCCGCCACGCGCGCCCCTCGCGCGCGAGCAGCGCGGCGGCCGTGGGCGGGCCGTCCGAGCCGGCCGGGTAGGTCTCGGGCTCCGCGTCGCTCGTCGCCCATGCCGCGAGCACCGGATCGGCGATGCGCCACGCGGACTCGACCTCGTCGGCGCGCGTGAACAGCGTGGCGTTGCCGAGCAGCGCGTCGTGCAGCAGGCGCTCGTACGCCTCGGGGGACTCGCGCAGGAACGCCGTCCCGTACTGGAACTCCATCTCCACGGGCCGGACGCTGAGCGTCGGTCCGGGGAGCTTCGCGACGATCTTCAGCGTCGCGCCCTCGTTGGGCTGGATCGACACGATCAGCTCGTTGGGGGTCACGTCGCCCGCCTCCGCGCCGGCGAAGGGCAGGTGCGGCACGGGCCGGAAGCGCAGCGCGATCTCGGCCTCCTGCGCCCGCAGGCGCTTGCCGGTGCGCAGGTAGAACGGCGTCCCGGCCCAGCGCCAGTTGTCGACCTCGAGGCGCAGCGCCACGAAGGTCTCCGTGCGCGAGTCCGCCGCGACGCCGTCCTCGTCGCGGTAGCCGGGCACCCGCTTGCCGTCGACCCAGCCGGCGCCGTACTGGCCGCGCACGACGCTCGAGGCGATCGCCTCGGCGCCGAGCGGCTTGACGGCCCGCAGCGCCTTGACCTTCTCGTCGCGGATCAGGTCCGCGGTGAAGCTGACGGGCGGCTCCATCGCCACGAGCGCGAGCACCTGCAGCATGTGGTTCTGGACGATGTCGCGCAGCGCCCCGGCGTGGTCGTAGTACCCCGCGCGGTGCCCGATCCCGAGCTCCTCGGCGACGGTGATCTGCACGTGGTCGATGTAGCGCCGGTTCCACAGCGGCTCGAAGATCCCGTTCGCGAAGCGCAGCACGAGCAGGTTCTGGACGGTCTCCTTGCCGAGGTAGTGGTCGATCCGGAAGATCTGCTGCTCGCCGAACGCGGACTGCAGCGACCGGTTGAGCCCGATCGCCGACGCGAGGTCGTGGCCGAAGGGCTTCTCGGTGATCAGGCGCGTCGGCGGGTCGGCGCGCCGTCCGAGGCCCGCCGCGTGCAGGCCCTTCGCGATGCGGCCGAAGAACGGCGGCGCCGTGGCGAGGTAGAACAGCCGCCGCGTGGGCCCGCCGCCGGCGCGGTCGAGGGCGTCGAGGCGCTTGGCCAGCTCCGCGTAGAGCCGCTCGTCGCCGAAGTCGCCGGCCAGGTAGTCGAGGCTGTCGCGCAGCGCGCTCCAGGCGTGGGCGTCGAGCCCGCTGCGCGAGAACTCGCGCAGCGCGGCCTCGGCGTGCGCGCGAAACGCGTCGACGTCGCCGTCGAGCGCGACGCCGAGCAGGCGAAAGCGCTCCGGGAGCTGGCCGCCGAGCGCGAGGTTGTAGACCGCCGGCAGCAGCTTCCGGCTCGCCAGGTCGCCGGTCGCGCCGAAGATGACGAGCGTCGAGGGCTCGGGGAGGTGCTGGGGGACGTCCTGCGCGAACGGGTTCGGGGCGAGCTCGGCCGCGCTCATTCCGTGTGGACCCGATGACCGCCGAACTCGTTGCGCAGCGCCGCGATCACCTTGGCGGCGAACGACTCGTCCTGCCGCGAGGCGAAGCGGGTCATCAGCGAGAGCGTGAGCACGGGCGCGGGGACGTCCCGCGCGATCGCCTCGAGCACGGTCCAGCGGCCCTCGCCGGAGTCCTCGACGTAGCCCTTGATGTGCTCGAGCGCGTTGCCCTCCGCGGCGAACGCGCGCTCGGCCAGCTCGAGCAGCCACGAGCGCACCACCGAGCCCTGGTTCCAGAGGTGCGAGATCGCGTGGAGGTCGAGCTCGTACTCGGACGCGGCGAGGATCTCGAAGCCCTCGCCGTAGGCCTGCAGCATCCCGTACTCGATCCCGTTGTGGATCATCTTCACGTAGTGCCCCGAGCCTGCCGGCCCGACGTGCAGCCACCCGTCGGGCGGCGCGAGCGTGTCGAGCGCCGGGCGCAGCGCCTCGATCGCCGTCGCCTCGCCGCCGGCCATCATGCAGTAGCCGACGGTGAGCCCCCAGATCCCGCCGGAGACGCCGACGTCGGCGAACTGCAGCCCGTGCTCGGCGAGCCGCGCGCCGCGGCGGACGGAGTCGTGGAAGTTGGAGTTGCCGCCGTCGACGATCAGGTCGCCGCTCCCGCACAGCGACACCAGCTGCGCGAGCGTCTGCTCGACGGGATCGCCGGAGGGCACCATGATCCAGATGCGCCGCGGGGCCTCGAGCAGCTCGACGAGCTCAGCGAGCGAGCCCGCGCCGCGCGCGCCCTCCTGCTCGGCCGCGGCGACCGCCTCGGCGTTCGGGTCGAACGCGACGACGTCGTGCCCGCCGCCGCGCAGCCGCTTGACCATGTTGCCGCCCATGCGGCCGAGTCCGACGAATCCGATCTGCATCTGTCCTCCGGTCGGTCGTGCGTGGTCGTGGTCTCGTCAGCGGACGGCGTCGGCGACGGCGTCGGCGAGCTGCCGCAGGCCCGCGACGACGTCGCCCGCGACGTGCACGCGCAGCGCGGGCAGCCCGCGCCCGCGCAGCGCCTGCAGGTCGCCGGTCGCCTGGGCGGTGACGAGCGCGGCGAAGTCGTAGCCGGTGCCCGGCACCTCGACGCCGGCGGCCCCGTCGCTCGTGATCTCGAGGAAGCGACCGGTCTGGGGCCCACCCTTGTGGAGCTGCCCGGTCGAGTGCAGGTAGCGCGGGCCATAGCCCGCCGTCGTCGCGCAGCGGCGCGCGTCGCGGAGCGCGGCGCGCAGCGCCGCGAGCGCGCTGTCGGCACCCGCCGACGGGGGCACGTAGGCCAGGATCGGCACGTACGCGGGCGGGGCTGCCGCGCCCAGCAGCGTCGCCAGCGCGGCGCGGACGTCGACCGCGCCGGGAGCGCCGTAGACCGCCAGCTGTCCTGCGACCGCGTCGGGCTCCTCGGGCGCGAAGCCGCCGTCGCGCACGTACGCGTCGATCGTCTGCACGGTCAGGTCCTTGGCCTCCTGCACGTTGGGCTGATCGAACGGGTTGATCCCGAGCACGGCGCCGGCGACGGCGATCGCGAACTCCCAGCCGAAGAAGGCGCCGGCCACGTCGGTCGGCTCGCCGAACGGCACGGTGAGCACGGGGTGGCCGGCGGCGCCGAGGGCCTCGAGCCGGGCGTCGGCCGCCGCGTCCGGCGCGATGCTCGAGCGCAGGTGCACGAAGACCCGGTCCGGCCCGTAGGCCCCGGGATCCCCGAGCGGCTCGTCGGCGATCGGGACGATGCCCGTCCCGCGCTTGCCGGTGCTCTCCGCGACGAGCTGCTCGAGCCACAGGCCGAGACTCGCGAGCGGGTCGTCGATCACGAACGTCAGCTTGTCGCGCCCTGCGCGCGCCAACGAGCCGAGCGCGAGGCCGAGCCACAGCGGCGGGCTCTCCTCGACCGGCAGCTCGGGCGCCGCGGCCGCGGCGCCGGCCAGCGCGCGCTCGAGCAGCGCGCGCAGGTCGACGCCGAGCAGCGCCGCCGGCACGAGGCCGAAGGCCGACAGCGCCGAGTAGCGGCCGCCGATCTCCGGGTCGCCGTGGAACGTCCGGCGCCAGCCCTCGCGCGCGGCGAGGTCGGCGAGCGCCGTGGCGGGATCGGTGATCGCGACGAACTGCCGCGGGTCGGACACCCGGGCCTGGAAGTACGCGGTGAAGGACTTCGGCTCGAGCGTGCCGCCGGACTTCGACGACACGACGAACAGCGTCCGCTCGAGCGGGAGCGCGGCCGCGAGGCCGGCGACGGCGTCCGGGTGGGTCGAGTCGAGCACGTGCAGCTCGAGGTACCCGGGCGCCGTGCCGAACGTGCGCCGCAGCACCTCCGGCGCGAGGCTCGAGCCACCCATGCCGAGCAGCGCGCAGTGCGTGAAGCCGGCGCCGCGCACCTCGTCCGCGAACGCCTCGAGCTCGTCGACCTGCGCCAGCATGCGCTCGGCGATCGTCAGCCAGCCGAGGCGGTCGGCGAGCTCGTCGGGCGCGGGGGCCCAGAGCGTGTGGTCGCGCTCCCACACGCGGCGTGCGACGGCCTCGCGCGCCGCCCAGGCGACGCGCTCGGCGATCGCCGCGGCGTCGGCGTCGCCGAGTCGCGCGTCGATGCCGGTCGTCGGTCCGGCCGTCATGCGCCGAGCGACTGGCGGCGCTGCTCGATGCCCGCGAGCAGCTTGTCCATCGCGGTCGCGAACGACGCGACGCCCTCTTCGAGCAGCGTGTCCGTCACGTCCGTCAGCGAGATCCCGGCTGCCGCGAGCTCGTCGATCGTGCGGCGCGCCTCGGGCCCCGTGCCGCTCAGGCGGTCGGTCGCGGCGCCGTGGTCCTGGTAGGCGCGCAGCGTCGCCAGCGGCATCGTGTTGACGACGTTGGGCCCTGCGAGTTCGGTCACGTACTTGGTGTCCGAGTAGCGCGCGTCCTTCGTGCCGGTCGAGGCCCACAGGAGCCGCTGCGGCCGGGCGCCCGCGGCGGCCAGCGCCGCCCAGCGATCGCCCGCGTAGAGCTCCGCGCAGCGCGTATAGGCGAGCTGCGCATTCGCGACCGCCGCTCGACCGGCCAGCTCGTCGTGCCCGAGCTCCGCGAGGTGGCGGTCGACCGCGGTGTCGATGCGCGAGACGAAGAAGCTCGCGACCGACGCGATCCGGTCGAGCGGCTCGCCGCGCGCGGCGCGCCGCTCGAGACCCGTCATGAAGGCGTCGACGACCGCCTCGTAGGCATCGACGGCGAACAGCAGCGTGATGTTGACGTTCACGCCGGCGTCGATCGCGCCGGTGACGGCCGGGAGCCCCTCGGCGGTGCCGGGGATCTTGATCATCGCGTTGGGCCGCCCGACCCGTGCCCACAGGTCACGGGCCGCCGCGAGCGTGCCGTCCGTGTCGCGCGCCAGTGCCGGGGCCACCTCGAGCGAGACGTACCCGTCGCCGCCGGCCGTGGCCTCGTACACGCCGGCCAGCACGTCGGCGGCGCCCTGGACGTCCTCGATCGCGAGCGCCTCGTAGGTGTCCGGCACGCTCGCGCCCTCGCCTGCGAGCTCGCCCAGGCGACGGTCGTAGTCCGGGCTGCCGAGGATGGCCTGCTCGAAGATCGACGGGTTCGAGGTCACGCCGACCACGCTGTCCTCGCTGACGAGGCGCCCGAGCTCGCCGGTCTCGATCATGCCGCGCCGGATCGAGTCGAGCCAGGCGCTCGTGCCGAGCGCCCTGAGCGCGGCGAGGGGGGTCGTCGTTGCGGCCGTGGCGGGTCCGGTCATCGGGTCACTCCTGAGGTCGAGGGAGGCTGGGCGCTCAGCGCGGACCGTACTCCTCCCGGCGAGCTGGTTGACGCCTTGTTCCACGGGCACGGGGTTCAGAATCGACCAGCCGGCGGGCGCGGGCGAACCGGCGCGGCCCGCCAGCTGCCAGCTGCCAGCTGCCAGCCAGGCGACAGGTTCTACCCGTCCTGGCGCACGCGGTAGCGCAGGAAGAGCTCGGCTCCCTCGGCGAGGATCCAGGCGAGCTCGAGCTCCGCCGGCGCCGGCAGCGCGTCGCCGCCGACGATCCGCGGGCCGCTCCCGCCCACGAGCTTCGGCGCCAGCGACAGGAACAGCTCGTCGAGCGCGGCCTCCGCGAGCAGGCCCGCGAGCAGCGTGGGGCCGCCTTCGCACAGCACCGAGCGGATCCCGTGCTCGGCGCGCAGGCGCCCCAGCACGCGCGCCGGCGTGAGCGCCTCGGGCGGCGCGAGCACGACCTCCAGCTGGGCGGCGCAGCTCTCCGTCGGCGCCACCGCGGTGAAGAGCGCGATCCGCGCCTCCGGCTCGGCGAACAGGGGCGCGTCGAAGGCCACGTTGCCGCTGCGGCTGATCAGGCAGCAGAGCGGCTCCGGCGCGAGGCCGGCGCGCTCGCGCAGCGCGCGCAGCTCGGGGTCGCGCGCGAGCCGGCCGTAGCGCTCCTGCGCCACCGTCCGCGTGCCGACCAGGACGGCGTCGACCTGGGCGCGCAGCAGGTGGAACAGCGCGCGATCGGCCGGGCCGCCCAGACCCCCGGAGCGCCCGGTGAGCGTCGCGTGCCCGTCGAGCGACGTGATCATGTTCGCCGCGACGTGGGGGCGATCGGGCGGCGCGAGCTCGTGCGGGCGCAGCGCGCCGATCAGCTCGGCGGCGCTGACCTCGCCCGGCTCGGGGTGCAGGCGGACCAGGCGCGCGTCGAGCGGAGCGCTCACG
>Ga0209798_10002375_pt1 | contig 11089 bp, 11 predicted proteins | sample DOMMetBare3Fresh_FD_187475 | JGI IMG/M metagenome (GOLD analysis project Ga0209798, IMG submission 187475) | Wetland sediment microbial communities from St. Louis River estuary, USA, under dissolved organic matter induced mercury methylation -... | ecosystem: Environmental > Aquatic >...
CGTACTCGGCGACGGGGCGGCGGCGCACCTCCACGACGAGGTCACGACGCTGCAGCTCCGACAGCGCGTCGCTGATCGGTCGGCCGTCCAGCAGCTGGTCGATCAGCGGACGCGTGAAGGTTCGGCCGAGTACGGACGCGACGGCGACCACCTCCCGCGTCCCCGGCTCCAGCCGGTCGAGCCGGGCCTGCAGCGTCTCCCGGACCGCCCACGGGATCGCCGTCGTGGCCAGGTCGCCGGCCAGGCTGTAGCCGTCGTCGGCGCGGCGCAGCAGACCGCGTTCGAGCAGGTCGCGCAGCCCCTGCTCGAGGAACAGCGGGTTCCCGCCGGCGCGCCGGCACAGCAGGTCGTCGACCTCCGCCGGGACGCTGCTGCCCGCCAAGGACGCCATCAGCTGGCGGGACTCCTCCCGGCCGAGCCCGCGCAGCTCCACCTCGCGGTACCGGTGCGGCACGCGCTGGCGGGCCAGCTCGCCGAGCCGCCACGCGCCGTGGTCCCGCTCGCTGCGGTAGCCCAGGACGAGCCCGAGCCCGTCCTCGTCGACGGCCACCAGCAGGTGGGCGACCAGCTCCAGGGTCGCCTCGTCCGCCCAGTGCAGGTCGTCGAGGACGACGGCGACCGGACGCAGCTCGGCCAGCGCGGCCAGGAGGGCGCGGACGGCGTCGACGGTCCGGGCGCGCACGCCGTCGCTGGACAGCTCCCGTTGCTCGGCCGCGGCCTCACGCTCCAGCGGCACCCCGGCGACGGCAGCCAGGAAGGGGTAGCTGTCGGCGGCGGCGTCCCCCATGGCCCGGTTGACCGCGGCTCGCAGCTCGAGACGAACCTGCGCCTCCGGGGCGTCCGAGGCCAGCCCCAGCCAGTCGCGGAGCATCGACCGGATCGGCCAGTAGGGGAAGCTCTCGGCGTAGGAGACCGCGGCCCCCTCGATCACCCGCACCCGGTCCCCGGCCGCCGCCACGGCTTCGGCGATCAGCCGGGACTTGCCGATGCCCGGCTCCCCGGTGACCACGACGACGGCCCCGCGACCCTCGGCGACCCCTTCGATCGCCTCGACGACGGTGGCCCGCTCGGCCGCCCGCCCGACGTACGGCGCCGTCGGCTTCACCGTGTCCGTGCGCTCGGCACCGACCAGGAAGGCGAGGACCGGCTCGTCCCGGCCCTTGATCTCCAGGTCGCCGATCGGCTCGCAGGCGAACTGCGACTCGATCTCTCCGGCGGTCACCGGGCCGACGACGACCCGACCAGCCGGGGCGAACACCTGCAGCCGGGCGGCGACGTTCACGGTGTCGCCGAGGGCGTTGTAGAGCACGTCGGGAGGCTGGTCGCCGGCGGGCAGCGCGACCGGCCCGGTGTTGACCGCCGCCCGGACCGCCAGCGTCACCTGGTAGGCAGCGGCGACCTCGTCCGACACCGCCCGCAGCTCCTCGATCAGACCGAGGGCTGCCCGTACCGCGCGCTCGGCGTCGTCACCGTGGGAGAGCGGAGCCCCGAAGACCGCGAGCACGCCGTCGCCGGTGTGCTGGGCCACCGTGCCGCCGTAGCGGGCCACGTGTTCGTCGGTGATCCGGGCCACCTCGTCGAACAGCACCTTGGTGCGTTCGGCGCCCAGCCGTTCGGCGATGCCGGTGGAGTCGACCAGGTCGGTGACCAGGACCGAGACGACCCGGCGTTCCCCGGCTCCGCGCATGGGTCTGTTCTACACGTCGCGTAGGCGTCGTAGGAGCCCTAGGCGTCTGAGCTGCTCGCCAGAACGCCCCTGAGCCCGTCGGGCAGCTCGTGGGCGCCGTCCAGCTCGGCGAGCAGGTCGTGCTCCAGGAACGGGACCGCGACGCCGCGGCGGCTGAGCGCCGCCTGCAGAGCGCCGACGAACAGACCGGGACCTGGACGTCGGCTGGCCGCGACCACCCGGTCGTTCATCGACGCGACCGTCAGTTGACGCAGCGGGCACCCGGCCACGGTGTCGAGGGCCTTGTCGAGGGCGAGGGTGCAGCCGACCCCGCACGAGGGCGAGGCTCGGACGCCGACCACGCCCACGACCCGCATGCCGGCGTTCTGGTAGTCGGCGATCTCCCGGGCCACGCGACGGGCCAGCGGAGCGAAGGTCGCGCGCGACCACATGGTCAACCCCATGGCCGCGGCGAGCCGGGTCGAGCGGTACCTCGCCCAGCCCTCACCTCGGCCGTAGCCGAGGAGCATGAGCGGTTTGAGAACCCCGCCCCAGGCCTGCTGCTCGGGGCAGGGCATCTGAACCAGGCCCACCCCCTGGTCGAGTATCGCCAGGACGACTTCGTCGATCGCGCCGGACCGGGTCGCCCCTCCGAGGTAGCGGACGTTCTCGTTCAGCAGGCAGTGCGACACGAAGACCACCCGACCACCCCGGGCGTCCCGCAGCTGGTGACGGAACTGCCGAACCCGGTCGCGCCTCGCAGGGTCGTGGGAGTGCGTCCGACGCATGCCCCCACGCTCCCAACCGGCGGCGTCTGAACGCAGAGGCCATGGGCCTCAATCCCGTCCCAAACCGGGCGGAAGTCCCATTGCGCCGGCGCGGCGGCGCCGCAAGCATGGCATGAGGAGCCTCGTCCTCGTGTCTGTGATCGGGCTCAGCGTCAACTCAGGCTCAGCGTCAACTCACCTTGGAGGCTCGAATGACGGTGCAGCCGGTGTCGGCCGCGTATCCCGCACGCCTCGCGATCGACTACCAGGAGCAGCACAACCGGGTGACGACCCTCTTCCGGGTCTTCCTCGTCATCCCGATCGCGGTCGTCTACTCCGTCCTCACGGCCGGCGCCACCGAGACGGTCTACGAGCAGGGCCGCGAGGTCGCGCAGACGTCCAGCGGTGGCATCGTGGCCGGGCTGTTCGTCGGGACCATGTTGATGATCGTCTTCCGCCAGCGGTACCCGCGCTGGTGGTTCGACTTCGCCCGGGAGCTGGCCCGGTTCGGCGCCCGGATCGGCGCCTACGTCGCGCTGCTCGCCGACGAGTATCCCTCGACGGTCGAGGAGCAGAGCGTCCACCTCGAGCTCGACTACCCCGAGGTCGAACGCGACCTGAACCGGTGGCTGCCGCTGGTGAAGTGGCTGCTCGCGATCCCGCACTACCTCGTGCTCGCCGTGCTGTCCGTCGCCGCCTTCTTCGCCGTCGTCGCCGCGTGGTTCTCGATCCTGTTCACCGGGCGCTACCCGCGTGGCCTCTTCGACTTCGTGGTCGGCGTCGGACGTTGGTGGCTGCGCGTCCAGGCCTACGCGTTCCTGCTGCTCACCGACCGGTACCCCCCCTTCTCGCTGGCCTGATCCGTCGTCTTCGCCCTGGTCAGCGGACCGGCACGTGGGCCAGCGCCGCCGCCGGCTTCGCCATGGCCGGCAGTGACACGCCGACGCCGTAGGTGAGGAAGACGCCGACCGGCTCGAGCTCGAGCAGGCAGCCGTTGCGACGCTCCTGGGGCAGCCTGGCCGCGAGCTTCTTCGACACCGACTCGATGCTCACCGACCCGGCGGGATGCACCGTGGCCCGGGCATGGAACGAGATGGTGGCCGGTGGAATGGGCGCAACCAAGGACAACGCGCCTCCGCGCCGGATCGGCACGGTGACGGCGACCTCGTCCCCGGCCGAGATCTGCCGGGCCTTCCAGCTGTCCGCGGCGGTGACCACGTACAGGCGGTGGTCCGCTGCGGCGAACATGACCCCGCTCGCGCGGGGCTTGCCCGTCGGCGTCACGTAGCTGATGACCGCGAACGACGACTTCTCGAGCACGTTCCAGACCCGTTCGGTGGTGAGCCCGGGTGCTGATCCCACGGCGGGCCTCCTTTCGGTGCGGTTCCTGGCGGTTCAATGCGCGGCGGGGAGCCTGGCCCGTGCCCGGGCCAGGGCCTGCAACTCGTCCTCGAAGGCGGCGGCGAACACCTCGATGTCTGGGCAGGCCTGTCGATCGGCGACCGCCAGGACGCTGAACTGGCCCGCGTACGATAACGCGCCGACTCCGAGGGACACCCTGCCGATGAGGGGCAGGACCGGGAAGATCTCGAGCACCCGCGCTCCGGCCAGGTAGAGCGGCACGGGTGGGCCGGGCAGGTTGGCGCTGGTCACGTTGACCGGCTGGTGCTCCAGCACCCTGAGCAGGACTCGTCGCGCCGTCCGGCTGTGGAACACCGCCCCGAGGGACGGACGACGTCTACCCTTGCGCTGCGTCGTCTCGGCCGCGATCTGCCGGAGCCGTCGACCCGGATCCGACCCGCCGAGCGGGAGCGGGACGACCATCTGCCCGATCAGGTTGCCACGCGCGCTGGTGCGCTGGTGCGCGGCGCGCAAGGTGACCGGGACGTAGATGGGCACGACGAGACCCTCGACGGGCTCTCCACGGCCGCCCAGCAGCCCCCGCAGGCCGCCGGCAGTGGCCGCCAGGAGGACGTCGTTCACCGTGGCGTCGTGCCGGTGGGCGATCTCCCTGACCACGTCCAGGTTGCTGCGGACGAGCGCGAGCGCGCGGTCGGGACCCACGACCCGGTTCAGGCTGGTCGCTGGGACCCCGTCCTGCGCGACGATCTCGCGGATGGCCGGCCACGACGCGGCCCCGCGTCGCAGCGCCGCTCCGGGTCGGGCGATCGTCGACCACGCGTGGCCGAGCTGGTCCGCGTGCTGCCGGAGGTTGTCGGAGAGCAGCTCCCGAGAACGCGGCGGCGGTGCAGGGGACCAGGGCGGCGCCGACGACGGCTCCACGTCGTCAGCGGCGTCGAGGAACACACCGAACGTGGCCATGCCCGCGATGCCGTCGGCGATCACATGGTGCATCTTCACGACCATGCCGATCCGCCGGTTCGGCAGACCGGTGAGGAACCACACGCCCCACAGCGGCCGTGACCGGTCGAGTCGGTGCCGGCGCAGTCGTTCGGTCGCGCGCAGCAGGTCGCCCTCGTCGCCGGGGGCCGCCACGGCCTCGACGTGCACGTGGTCGGCGAGGTCGAACGAGGGAGCATCCACCCACAGCGGCGCACCCAGCCCTCGCCGGGGTGTGCAGAGCAGCTGTCGGAACCGAGGGACGAGGTGCAGCCGCGCCCCGATCGCCGCCCGAGCTCTCTCGATCGCGAAGCGGCCACCCGGCTCGAGCAGGGGGCCGCCATCGAGCACGGCCAGGGCACCGATCTCCTGCGGCCAGATCTCGTCCGGCCACAGCAGGACCCGATCCTCCGCCGTCAGCCGTTCCACGGGATCACCCCTGCGCTCGACACCCACGGTGCCGACCCACAACGGCTGCGCACAAGGGTCGTTGGTTCGTCCGCAAGACGTGTCGGTCGCCTCTGCCCCCCGATGCCGTCGCGGAGCAGCATCGATGACAGGTCCGTTGCGGCTGTCTGGGGTCGGGGTCGACCTCCGTCGCTGCAGGGAGGAGGAGTCATGCCCGACACCGACGAGTTCGACCTCAAGGGCAGGGTCGACGAGATCCTCAACCGTTGGCCCGCCGTCGGTCTGGCGGTGGGGGTGGTCCGCAACGGAGGCCTCGCGTGCTTCGAGGGACGCGGCGTCGCCGACATCGCGTCGAACACTCCGATCACCGAGGACACCGGCTTCCGGATCGCCTCGATCACCAAGACCATGACGGCGATCGCCGTCCTGCAGCTGTGGGAGCAAGGGCTGGTCGACCTCGATGCGCCCGCCAACGACTACCTGCGGGCCTACCGGCTGGTCCCCGCGAACCCCGCCTGGCGGCATGCCACGATTCGCCACCTGCTGACCCATACCGCGGGGATCGGCGAGGTGGTGCCCACCTCCGGCCTGCTGCGGCCGGACTTCGGCGAGAGCGTCAAGGTGGGGCACCGGATCCCGTCGCTCGCCGAGTACTACCGCGGGGGCCTGCGCGTCGACGCCGAGCCCGGCACCAGGTTCAGGTACGGCAACCACTCGCCGGCGACGCTCGGGCAGATCGTCGAGGACGTGAGCGGGCAGCCTCTCGACCGGTACCTGCGCGACCAGGTCTTCCTGCCCCTCGGCATGACCGACACCGACCTCGTCCGGTCCGACGCGGTGATGGCGAGGCTGGCGACCGGCTACTCGCTGCGTGCCCGCGGTGCTCGGCCGGTCGCGAGGCGCGACTTCGTCACCGCAGGTGCAGCCTCCGCATACTCCACGCCCAGAGACATGGCCCGCTACGTCGCGGCGCTCCTGGGCGGCGGCGCCAACGAGCACGGCTCGGTCCTCAAGCCGCCGACGGTGGAGGCGATGTTCGCGCCCCAGTACCAGTCCGATCCCCGGCTGCCCGGTGTCGGGCTGGCGTTCTTCCGGGTCAGCGCCGGCGGACACCGCGCCGTCGAGCACCAAGGGATCGTGCCCGGCTTCGACTCGCAGATCCTGATGGCCCCGGACGACGGCGTCGGCGTGATCGCCTTCACCAACGGGACCCGCAACGGGATGCTGTGGATCCCCACCGAGGTGTCCCTGCTGGTCACCAGCCTCCTCGGTGTTCCGGACGACGCGATCCGCGCCGACGTCCCCCAGCGGCCCGAGATCTGGTCTGACCTCTGCGGCTGGTACTACCTGCCCGGCCGACTCAGCGACGCCCGGATGAGGGGCATGGTGGGTGCCGGCGTGGAGGTCTTCGTCCGCGGTGGCCGGCTGTTCCTGCGAGGGCTGACGCCTGTCCCGGCCATCTACCGGGGATACCGGCTGCACCCCGACGACGAGCAGGATCCCTACGCGTTCAGGATCGACTTGTCCGAGTTCGGACTCGGCACCCTCCGGGTCGTCTTCGGCCGCGATCCCGAGCGGGGGACGATGGCTGTCCACCTCGACGTGATGCCGGTGTCGGCCTTCAAGCGACCGGCTGCCGCGAACCCCCGGCTGTGGGCCCAGGGTGCGGTTGCCGTCGGGGCGACGTCGCTCCTCGGACGCAGGCGCTTCCGGAGTCGCCGTGAGCGACCTGCCGCGTGACGAGGCCGGCGACCGGTTCGGCCTGAGGGTCCTGGTCTGCGCGCCTGGTGGGAGTCGAGACACCCGCGAGCTCGTCGGTCGTGCGATCGCGGAACACATCGACCTGGTGGTGGTGCCCGTGGAGCGACTCCCCGAGGGGTTCTTCCAACTCAGCACCGGCGTGGCCGGCGAGGTCATCCAGCAGTTCGTCAACTACCGCGTGCGACTGGCCGTCGTCGGCGACATCTCAGGCCACGTGGAGAGGAGTTCGGCCCTGCGCGACTTCGTTCAGGAGTCCAGCCAGGGTCGCCACGTCTGGTTCCTGACCGACCTCGCCGAGCTCGACGAGGAACTGGAACGCGTGAGCGGTCACGAACCTGACGTCTGACACCGTTCCCGCGGTCCCCGGGGCCCGTCAGCAGCTCACACCGGTCGCGGCAACCGCGGCGCGTGGGGCGCGTGGCTCGCCGTGCTGCGCCAGGCGTCTCGAAGCCGGATGGTGGGGCCGGTCCGCAGGATCGCGTGCGAGTACACCCGTCCGGCGAACACGACGAGCCCCGCGATCGCGGCCAGCGTGAGAACGACGGCGAGGGCGGGCTCCCACCACGCCACTGCATCCATCGCGATACGGCCCGGCATGGCTAGCGGTGCGGTGAGCGGGACGAGTGAGAGCAACTGGGACCAGCCGCCGGCGGGGTCCCCGCTCACGACGATGAACGAGGCCCAATAGCCGACGATCAGCACGTAGGTGACCGGTCCGGCGGCGCTCTGCGCGTCTTCGGATCGTGACGCGAGCGAGCCGAGTGCCCCGTAGCCCATGGCGTAGAGCACGTAGCCGAGCACGAACCACACGACCATCCAGGCGAGCACGACGCCGCTCACGGCCGGGATGTCCACGGAGTCGACGGCGGCCGTGGCGGCGAGGGCGGTCAGCGCGGTCACGGCGAACTGGGCGAACCCCAGCAGGCCGATACCGGCGACCTTGCCGGCGAGCAGGGCGCGGGCCGGCATGCGGGCCAGGAGCACCTCGACCACTCGGCTGGCCTTCTCCTCGACGACGCCGCTGAGCACGAGGTTCCCGTAGACGGCGATCGCCATGAGCAGCAGCGCAGTCATCAGGATGGCCGCCGTCCCGTCGTCAGGGCCGCGTCCCTCGGTCAAGCCGATCTCCGCCTTCTCCACCGGCACCGGAGCCATCAACCGCTGCAGCTGACCCGAGCCGATGCCCGCGGACGCTGCCCGTTCGCGGACGGCGACCACCTGGATGGCGCCGGTCACGATCGCCTGCAGCTGCTCGTCCGCCCTGCCCTGCCACTCCAGTCGTCTGGAGTCGACGACGAGCAGGTCGACCTGGTCCTGCCGAACCGCCTCGTGTCCGGCGGAAACCCCGTCGTAGCGGTGCACCCGCACCGTCGTCCCGACCCCCTCACCCTGGTCGCGGATGGCCTGCGGCAGGTCAGTCGTCGAGGTGCCGACCAGCCCGACGTCCTTGGGGCCGCCCGAGGTGTCGATCATCGAAGGCACGACGACCAAGGCGACGACGACCACGAGCGTGACGATCAGCCCCGCTCGGAAGCCGGCGGAGCGGCTGCGTTGACGCATCTCCCGGACTGCGACCAGCCAGCCCTGCCGCCAGGCGTTCATGCCGCCACCGCCTGACGGAAGAGCTCCGACAGCGTCGGGGGCTGGTAGGCGAACGAGACGAGGTCGTCGGTGCACCGAGCTGCGGCGACCAGTGCGGCGAGGTCGGTACTGCGGTCGACCCGCAGCCGGGCCCGGCCTGTTCGCGCCTCGACCACCTCCACCGTCGGCAGCCGAGACCACTCCGGCGCAGGTCCTCGGTAGCGGACGTCGACGAACCGCTGCGGCACCGCTGCCCGCAGGGCCACCAGATCCCCGGCCAGTACGACCCTGCCGTGGTCGATGATCACGACGTCCTCGCACAGGTCGTCCACCAGGTCGAGCTGGTGGCTGGAGAACAGCACGGTCGCACCCGCCCCGGCGAGTTCGGCGAGCAGTCCGGACATCGCGCCCATCGCGATCGGGTCGAGGCCGGAGAACGGCTCGTCGAGCACGATCAGGTCGGGCTCGTTGACCAACGCTGCGATCAGCTGGACCCGCTGCTGGTTGCCGTGCGACAAGGTGTCCAGGTGGTCAGCAGCCCGGTCGGCCACGCCGAGCCGCTCGAGCCACCGGTCGGTGATCCGGGCCACATCCGTGCTCGTCCGCCCACACAGTCGACCGAGGTACATCAGCTGCTCGCGCACCCGCATGCGCGGGTACAGGCCGCGCTCCTCGGGCATGTACCCGAACCGTGCTCTGGCTTCCCGGGTGATGGGGGCGCCGCGCCAGCGCACGCTGCCGGCGTCCAGCTCCACGAGCCCGAACACCGCGCGCATCGCCGTCGTCTTCCCTGCCCCGTTCGGTCCCAGGAAGCCGGTGAGCCGACCTGGCCGGACCTCAAACCCGCACGCGTCGAGGGCCACGACCGGACCGAATCGCTTCGTCGCCGACTCGAACTCGAGCATGGCCCACCTCTACGGACAGTGTGCTCGGCCCGTTCTCTCCGGGTCAGAGCCCAAGAGCCCCGCTTCGTGGGCCGTTGGCCCGTCGGAGATCGGCCGGATCCCGCTGCGCACGCATGCTGACGACTGGTGCTCGGCGGCGCTCGCCCACCGGGTCCGGGTCCTCGGCCACTCACGAGAGCCCGTCGGGCATCCCATCCTGGCGTCATGAGGTTCGACCAGGTGCTGCGCGGAGGCGACGCCCGATCCCTCGGCCGAGTGCCCGAGGTCGTCGATGAGGTTCTTCGGTCGAGGGACCGCCTGACCGGGCTGTTCGACTGCCTCGTCGAGAACGACGACGTCGTCCGGATGCGGGCCGGGGACGCCCTGGAGAAGGTGGCCCGACAGCGACCGGACTGGATGCTGCCCTTCGTCGAACGGCTGCTCGACGAGGTCGCAGCGATCGCTCAGCCGTCGGTGCAATGGCATCTCGCCCAGATCCTCGCCGAGGTGCCGCTCGACGACAGCCAACGCCGCCGCGCCATCCAGGTACTGAGGCACAACCTGGAGTCGTCGACCGACTGGATCGTGCTCACCACGACCATGCAGGCCCTGACCACCCTCGCCGCCGCCGACGAGCACGTACAGCGGTGGCTGGTACCCGCCCTGAAACGCCGGCTCGACGACCCACGACCAGCCGTGGCCAAGCGGTCCGCCAAGCTCCTGGCGCGCCTCGGTGATCGGCCGATCCTGGGATCGTGGTCGGCACGCCGGAGCGGGTGACGGGCAGACATGGAGGTGACTGCGCCGAGCGGTCGATTGCTCAACGGGACCTTTCGACGGTGACGCGTGCCTCGTCGGTCCGGCCTCCAGCGGGAGCCCGGACCTCGGTGGAATCCGGCCGTGGGTCTTCGTGATGGTCTACGCGTCGTTCGCCGGACAGGGAGGTGCGCTCGCCGTTGCCTTCGCGTGTCATGTCCGGGACCGGTGGGGGTGGCTGCTGCGCGAGCGCACCGGCGAGATCCTCGCAAGGGCGCCAACCCGGGCGCGATGGTGGCCGGAGGAGCACCTCGCGAGCATCGCGCAGGCCGTCGCGGTGATGGCGGTCGCGGTGGCCCTCGTCTGCGGGTACTGGGCGGCCGGCGGCTCGTTCGGGGTCTCCGACGCGCAGCCGGACAAACCGTGGGCGCTGCACGTCTCAGGGGTCGTCGGGCTGTCATCGCCGTGGCCGGGCTGCTTGGCCTGGCCGGGCGATGGGGGAGTCAGTCGCCGTTCTGGGTACCGGTGGCGCTGACCTGGGTCGGTGCCGGGGCCGTGGCCGCCTCCGACGGGCTCAAGCTCGTGCGGGTCCCATGCTTGGACCGGACGCCGCAGAGGCGGGTTGGAGCGTGACCGACACCGTCCTGGTCGTGAAGGTGGCGATCGGCGTGTTGGCCGGTGGCGTGCTTGCCCTCGTGGTCGTGGCCGCCGCCGATCCCAAGGACCGACCAGTCGCGGCGGTGACGCCGGACCCTGCGCGGTCGACGTGGAGCGGGTGACGGGAATCGAACCCGCATAGCCAGCTTGGAAGGCTGGTGCTCTGCCACTGAGCTACACCCGCGTCCGGGCCCGGGAGGGTGTCCCAAGGGCCCGGTCCCTCTAGACTACGGTCGGCACCGCGGGGCGTAGCGTAGTGGCCAACGCGC
>Ga0209798_10002376_pt1 | contig 11089 bp, 9 predicted proteins | sample DOMMetBare3Fresh_FD_187475 | JGI IMG/M metagenome (GOLD analysis project Ga0209798, IMG submission 187475) | Wetland sediment microbial communities from St. Louis River estuary, USA, under dissolved organic matter induced mercury methylation -... | ecosystem: Environmental > Aquatic > Freshwater...
CACGAGAAAGCGAGGCGCCGACTCGTGGTCGAGCGCGGTCGGATGGAACTGAACGAACTCCATGTCCTCGATGTCGGCGCCCGCGCGCCAGGCCGCCGCAACGCCGTCGCCCGTGGCGACGAGCGGGTTGGTCGTCACGCGATAGCACTGTCCGGCGCCGCCGGTCGCGAGAACGACGGCCGGCGCGAGGTGCGCCTCGAGTTCGCCTGTCTTGGTGTCCATCAGCAGAGCACCGACACAACGGTCGTCGTCGGTAAGCAAATCGACGAGGAACCGGTGCTCCAGCACGGGAATCCGACCGCGCGACTGCAGCGCCTCAGTGAGAGCGCGCTGTATCGCCGCACCGGTCTTGTCGCCCGAGTGCAGGACTCTTGGCAGCGAATGCCCGCCCTCCCGGGCGAGCGCGACGCCGCCGTCTTCGTCGAGATCGAACCGCACACCGAATCCCTGGAGCGAATCGAGCGCCTCGGGCGCCTCGCTCACCACGGCGCGTACCACGGCCTCGTCACAGAGTCCCTGACCGACCACGAGCGTGTCGGCATAGTGCAACTCCACCGAGTCCGCCTCGCCCACCGCGCCCGCGATCCCGCCCTGCGCGTACCAGGTGTTCGTCTCGGTGAGTCGGCCCTTCGTAACCAGCGTGACCGATCGATCCCGAGATGCGTGCAGTGCCGCGGTCAGGCCCGCGATGCCACTGCCGATGACGAGCACATCGCTCAAGCGCACCGGGAGCTGCTCGGTGTCGAAGTCCAGCAGGTAGCGACGCGAGAGCGCGTGGGCGCGGGAGTCTCCGTCAGCCAATGGCGACCATCCGCTCGACGGCAGCACGGGCACGCTCGGCGATCTCCTCGGGGACCTCGACTGCGAACTGGCCGTACGCGAGCGCGTCGCGGACCTTCGCGAGTGTGGTGAGCTTCATGTTCGGGCAGAGCATCCTCGGCGAAAGCTCGTGAAACACTTTGCCGGGCGCCGCTTTCTCCAGCCCGTGGATGAGCCCGGCCTCGGTGATGACGATGAACTCGGGTGAGGGGTCCTCGGCGGCGAAAGCCAGCATCTGCGACGTCGACAGCACCGCGTCGCCCAGGTCCACGACGTCGGGGCGGCACTCGGGGTGCACGATGACCTTGGCTCCGGGATGGGCCTGTCTCGCCGCGCTGACCTGCTCGGCGGTGACTTCGTCGTGGGTCGGACACCAGCCGTCCCACAGCAAGACCTCGACGCCCGGCAACGAGCGTGCGACCCACGAACCGAGGTTGCGGTCCGGCGCGAACAGGATCTTCTCGGCACCCAGCGCCCGCACGACGGCGACGGCGTTAGCGCTCGTGACGCAGACGTCGCTTTCGGCCTTCACCTCCGCCGAGGAGTTCACATACGTCACCACTGGTACGCCCGGATGCTCGCTCTTCCACGCGCGCAACCCCTCGCCCGTGACCATGTCGGCCATCGGGCAACCCGCGCGGGGCTCTGGCAGCAACACGGTCTTCTCGGGCGCGAGGATCTTCGCGGTCTCGGCCATGAAGTGGACGCCCGCGAACACGATCGTCGATGCGCCCGTGGCCGCAGCCTGCCGAGAAAGCCCGAGCGAATCACCCGTGAAGTCGGCGACGTCCTGGATTTCGGCGCGCTGATAGTTGTGCGCGATTACGACGGCATCCGCCTCGCGCGCCAACTCTCGAATCTCGGCAGACAGCGCGGCGCGGTCGGTCACGTAGCAGGCTCCTCTTCGTCGACAGCGATTGGTGGCGGGGTGAGCGAGCAGTTGTCGATGAGCCGCGTGGTGCCCACGCGACCCGCGATGATTGCGCGCGCGTCGCGATCCACCCGAGCGAGTGGCTCGAGGGTCGCGGGATCGACGATGGCGGCGTAGTCGAGCGAGACCGAGCCCTGCGCCCGCGCATCGACGGCTTGTCGCATCGCCGCCTCCAAGGCGGTGACCTCCCGTTCGCCCCACGCGAGCGCCTGGGCGGCGGCGTCGAGCGCCTCGGGAATCGCGCGAGCCAAAGCCCTCTCCTCGGCAGAGAGGTACGCGTTGCGACTGGAGAGTGCGAGCCCGTCGTACTCCCGGACCGTCGGACAGCCGATGATCCCGACTCCGAGGTCGAGGTCCTCGGTGAGCTTCTGCACGATCTTGAGCTGCTGGTAGTCCTTCTCGCCGAAGAACGCGAGGTCGGGCCTCACTATTCCCAACAGCTTCGCGACCACCGTCGCCACGCCGGCGAAGTGACCGGGCCGCACCGCGCCCTCCCAGCGAGCCGCAAGCGGTCCCGGCTCGACCGTCACCTGCGGGTCTTCGCCGTACATCACCGACGCGCTGGGCGTGAACGCGATCTCGACGCCCTCGGCGCCAAGCAACTCGAGGTCGGCCTCGACGCGGCGCGGGTAGGCCGCGAAGTCCTCGTTCGGGCCGAACTGCGTCGGGTTCACGAACACCGACGCCACGACCACGTCTGTGCGAGCGCACGCCGCACGCACGAGCGAGAGGTGCCCCTCGTGAAGCGCGCCCATCGTCGGCACGAAGCCCACGCGCTTGTTCTCGCGACGGGCCTCGGCCACCGCCGAGCGAATCTCCGCCTTGCTGAAGACGCGTTCGATCACTCGTCGTCCTCCTCGGCAAAGAGCCTGCGGTCGGCCATGATGAACTCCGCCTCGGTGATCAAGGAGGCCTCCATGTGGACGCTCTGCTCCTCACCGGGGAATGTCTTGGACCGGACATCATCGGTGTACGAACTCACAGCAGTGCGAATCGCGTCGGCAAGGTTGGCGTAGCGCTTCGCGTGGCGCGGCACGAACTCCCCGATGCCGAGGAGGTCGTGGAAGACTTGCACCTGCCCGTCGCATCCGGGGCCGGCTCCGATGCCGATCGTGGGGATGGCGAGCATCTCGCTCGCTCGCGCGGACAGCTCCGCCGGGATGCACTCCAGCACGACGGAGAACGCGCCAGCGTCCTGCAGCGCCATGCAGTCCTCAAGCAGCCTGGCCGCGGCGGCGGCATCCTTGGCCTGGGTGCGATAGCCGCCAAGCGTGTTGATCGACTGTGGTGTCAGGCCGACGTGACCCATCACGGGCACGCCGGCTTCAACGAGCTCCTCGACCGCGATGAGCGTGCTTGCTCCCGCGCCTTCGAGCTTGACCGCTTGGGCGCCCCCCTCGGCGAGCAGGCGGCCTGCGTTGACCATCGCGAGTTCAACCGAGGGCTGGTAGCTCATGAAGGGCATGTCGGCGATGACGAGGCACCGGGAGCACGCTCGCGACACGGCCGCGGTGTGCCTGAGGGTGTCCTCCATCGTGACGGGCAGCGTGGAGGAATAGCCGAGCATCGTCATGCCGAGCGAGTCGCCCACCAGAATCGCGTCAACGCCGGCCTCCTCGACCAGACGCGCCGAATGGTAGTCATAGGCAGTGAGCACACATATGGGGCGACCGGCCTCTTTGAGGGCGCGAAACGCGGTCGCGGTGACCCGGGGTACGGGTGAGCCTGCAGGCTGAACGCTCATGGCATCTCCTTTACGGTTCGCCGTCGCAGCCCGGCTGTGCCAAGGTCCACGCGGCCCTCCGGCGAGGGAGTGCGAGTATACCACTGGACAACGCGCTGACCTGCGAGGTGTCGGCGGAGACTACTCCTCGGGCTCGAGGCCCGCGGGGTAGACCGGCGGCGCCGCCTCGACCAGGTCCAGAAGCGCCTTGGCGCTCTGCGCGTACTCCTCGGGAACCATGATCTTGAACGACATCTGCATGCCGAACGGGTCCATGTCCGTGCCCGGCTCGTACGGTGAGTACGCGAATGGGATCTCCTCGGCTTCGAGTACTTCCGCTTTGAGACGCAGTCCCACGTCGAATCCCGCGACCGCGTCTTGCGCCCACTGGCCCTCGGCCACGACGACCCACTCCACGTCCTCGATGGGCATGTTGTGTTCGGCGCCGGCGTCGGGAATCGGCCCGTAGTCGCGAAGCACGCTGCCGACGTTCGCCTCTGAGCGCCTGAGCATCGTGCCATCCGGCAACTCGGTCCTCGGCGCTATCTCGAGCAGCGGTGTCACCACGAAGTCCCGCTCCAAGATGCCGGGATGGGGCAACGTCAGCTCCGGCGAAGACCATTCCTCGTCGCCGAAGAGCAGCAGATCGAGATCGATGATGCGCGGGCCCTTGTCGGAGACGCGCACGCGTCCCATGTCGACCTCGAGGTCGAGCAGGAACGCAAGCAGCGAGTCAGGCTGCAATCCGGTGCTCACCTCGACCACGGCATTGAGGAAGTGCGGCTGCTCCTCGTCGTAGGCCGCCACCGACTCGTACGCGTGCGAAACCTCCTCGACGTGGGTCTCGGGGATGTGCGCGATGCCGTCGACCGCCCTCGACAAGTTGCCGAGCCGGTCGCCCATGTTGCTGCCCAAGCCGATGTACGCGGTTGTCATGGCCGTTCCTTCCGTGGAAGAGGATCCTCCAAGGAAGTATTTCCCCCGCCGAGGAACCGCCTGACAAGGACGGTCTCAGCCCTGGTCGATGGCCCCCCAGACCGCAAGCGCCTGCACGGTCGCGGCAACGTCATGCACGCGCACGACCGACGCGCCACGCGCGACGCACTGCAGCGCGGCTGCAATGGACCCGCCCAGCCGCTCGCGTGGTTCGGGTTCACCCGATATGTCGCCGATGAAGCGCTTACGCGACACGCCGACCAGAACCGGGAAACCGTACTCGGCCAGTTCGGGCAGGGCGCGGAGCAACGCCAGGTTGTGCTCCAGTGTCTTGCCGAATCCAATACCCGGATCGAGTGCGATACGCTCTGGCGCCACACCGGCAGCTTGCAGAACCGCCGCCTGCGCGAGCAGGAACCCGCCAACCTCTCGCACGACGTTGTCGTAGCGCGGCGCGACCTGCATCGACGATGGGTCACCCAGCATGTGCATCACGACGAGTCCCGCATCGCAGCTCGCCGCGAGCTCCACCATCGCGTCGTCGCGAAAGCCAGAGACGTCGTTGATGATCGAGGCGCCGACCCCGATGCACGCCGCCGCTACCTGCGCGCGTCGCGTGTCGATCGACAGCGGGACGCCCTCACACGCGAGCCTCGTGACGACCGGACGGACGCGCGCCAGCTCCTCGGCCTCCGCGAGCTCTATCGACCCTGGTCGCGTCGATTCCCCGCCGATGTCGACGATCGCGGCCCCCTCGGCGATCATGCGCTCGCCCCAAGCCACGGCGTTGGCGGGATCCTCGTGGAGTCCCCCGTCCGAGAACGAGTCGGGAGTGGCGTTGAGTACGCCCATGACCAGCGGCTGATCGAGCTCGAAGTCGTAGGCGCCGCAGCGCCATATTCGAGTCATTCCGCTCACCGCTATCTACCGACGAGCCCTCTGCGTGATGAGGCTCATCGCCTCCGCACGGGTGGCGGCCTTGTTCTTGAAGATGCCACGGACGGCGGAGGTGACCGTCTCGGAGCCGGGCTTCTTCACGCCACGCATCGACATGCAAAGGTGCTCCGCCTCGATGACCACGATGACGCCAGCGGGATCGAGGTACTCGACGATCGTATCGGCGATCTGGGAGGTCATGCGCTCTTGGACCTGTGGGCGCTTGGCGAAGATGTCCACCACCCGAGCCAGCTTCGAGAGCCCGCAGATACGCCCATCCGGACCCGGAATATAGGCGACGTGGGCGCGGCCCATGAACGGCACCAGATGATGCTCGCATACCGAGTACAACGGGATGTCACGAACGAGCACCATCTCCTGATGGCCCTCGTTGAAGGTCACGCAGAAGTGCTCGGCCGGATCCTGAGCGAGCCCGGCAAAGATCTCCTCGTACATCTCCGCGACTCGTCGCGGCGTGTCCACGAGGCCCTCGCGGCCCGAGTCCTCGCCGATGCCCTCAAGAATGAGGCGGACTCCTTGCTGGATCTTGTCGCTGTCCATGATGGCTCCCGAAGCCATGCGCGACGCACGGGTGCGGACGCGCGGGTATGCGTTTGGATGGATGCGCATTCTAGCGTACCCGAACGGCGCACCGCAGCGGCCGTCGGCTCGGCGAAAGGCCCCTAGAGCCCGCCGAATGCACGCATGATCGACAGAATCGCGGGGCCGCCCATGACGATCAGCGTCGCCGGCAGGATGCACAGAATGAGCGGGAATACCATCTTCGCGGGCGCCTTCTGCGCCATCTCCTCGGCACGCTGGCGACGCTTCACGCGCAACTCGTGCGACTGGGCACGCAGCACCTTGGAGATCGCCACGCCGAAGACGTCGGCCTGCACCATAGCCATGATGAACGCGTTGAGCTCCGGGACGTCGTTCCGGTCGGAGAGCCTTCGCAGGGCTTCTCGGCGAGTGAGACCCGCCTGACCGTCTCTGAGCATGCGCCCGAACTCCTCGCCCAGCGGGCCGGGTGCGCGTCTGACGATCTTGGCGACCGCAGCGTCAAAACCGAGACCCGCCTCAACTGAGATGAGCAGCATGTCCAGCATGTCAGGCAGGTCCCGACGAATCTGCTCCTGCCGGCCGGTGGCGCGCATCGAGATCCAGACATGAGGCAGCAAGAACGCCGCGGCGCCGCCGGCCAAAGCCGCGAGCAGGGCGTTCCAGATCGACTGACCTCCCGCTATCCTGCCGAACCCCATGAGCGCCGCCATGACGATTGCCAGAAACGCTTGGAGGGTGAAGAGGCGACCGGCATCGATTCCGCGCGGCGAACCCGCCAGGAGCAGCTTGCGCTGCAGCATGCGCATGTACGACGCCGGAGCGAGTGACTTTATCGCGCGAGGCACCCAGGCTAGCGCCGGCTTGACGATTCGGTCGCTGAAGGGCGCGAGCGTCGGTTCGGCGACGAGTGCCTGCGCCGACTCGTACGACGACAGCTGATCGAGTCGAGCCTGAACGCGCCGCTCCTCGGAGAAGGCGAGCGACAACATGCTGTAGGCGAAGAAGCCCACTGCCAGTCCCACCAAGACGGCGGCGATCGTCATCGTCTACACCTCCACCTTCGAGACTTTGAAGATCCAAATACCGCCGATGATGAGTAGCACCACAGCCATGGCCAGCAGTGCGAGCCCGTACACCGAGTTGGTGAGGACCGAAGCGTACTTCGGTGCAATGACGCTGAGTCCACCAAACATCAGGAACGGCAGCAGAACCAAGATGATCGCCGAGAAGCGCCCCTCGGCCGTAAGCGCCGAGACCTCGCGCCGCAACTCGGCCCGTTCGCGAATCGCACCCGCCGCGATATCGAGCACCTCGGCGAGGTTGCCACCGACCTCACGCTGAATGCCGATCGCCGAGACGACCCAGGTAAAGTCGGTGCTCTGCAGCCTCTCAGCCATGCGGTTGAGCGATTCCTCGAGAGACAGGCCGAGTCTGGTCTCGGACTGCACGCGCTTGAACTCCGACGCTGCGGGCTCGCGCGTCTCCTCCACGATCAGATCGAGTGCCTGCTGGATGCCCCAACCCGAACGAAGCGAACCCGCGATGAGCGAGATGATGTCGGGGAGGTCGGCCTCGAAGCGTGCCGTCCTCCGCTTTGCCGCGTTGTCCAGGTACCAGAAGGGCGCGGCAGTCGCCAAGATGACCGCTATGAAGGCAAGTAGCGTCGAACCTGTGGCGAGGCGTAGCAGCGCGCCGGTGATGATGACCGCCACAAGATGCAGGTACATGAACTCGTTCGGTCGAATGGCGAAGCCCGCGCGCCGAAGCCTGACGGTCAGATCAGCGGTGACCCCTCGCTCTCCGGCGACCTGGGCGATTGCAGCTTGCAGGCGATTGCGAATGCCACCCGCGTCCGCGTCATTCTCGCTCGACGCGCGGTCGTCTCTCGTAGCCCGCAGCTGATCGTAGTACTCAAGCTGGTCGATCGCCGTTCCCTCACGCCGCAGCAGCAGGGCCGCGCCCGTCACCGCCAGTCCGATCGCGAGTCCGGCAGCGAGTGCGATGCTCCAACCGGCAAACCTGTACATGGGACTCAGACGCAGAACCTTCCACGCCTGCCCCTTGGTCGACTCGAACGTGGGATTGTCCGCAGTCGCCACGGCCTTGCCGGTCGTGCCGTTGCCACGAGCGCTGACCGCAATCTCGAGGTCGGGTGCGGGAGGATCAGCACTGCGATAGGACACGAGCCAGGTCGTCTGAATCTCCTCGGCGATCGTCTTGAAGATCTCGCTCAGCTTCGCCGTCTCGCCGGTGGACAGCATAGAGCCGCGCGTACCCTTCGCGAGCGCTTTGACCGCTCGCGGATTGTAGTCGGGCGAACTCAGCGCAACCGCGTAGACGGGCGCCTCGGCGCCGGCGATCTTGTCGACAGCGTCATCCAGCGAAGCCGAGCTCACCGTGTCCCCGCCATCGGAGAGCAGCACCACGTAGCGCTGCCCCGCCGAGGACGCCGAGAACTGCGAGGCGGCACGCGTCAGTGAGTCGTACAGGGCCGTATCTCCGCCTGCCGTCAGCGAGCCGATCGCCAGCTCAAGCGCGGCGCGATCCGACGTGAACTCCTGGACCACCCGGGGCTTCGCGCCGATCGCGACGATTGCGACACGGTCGTCGAAGCCCAACGCCGAAACGAATTCTCGCGCGGCGGCCTGCGCATGCTCCAGCGGCTTGCCCCTCATGCTGCCGCTCGTGTCCAAGACGAGTACGACGTCGATCGAGCCCGCGCCCGTGCCGTCCTCGGGCTCCGCCGAGGTGACCGTTCGAACGACGCCGTTCTCGACCAAGCGGAACTTCGGCGTAGTGCCGCCGTCGACCATCTGCGGCGGCAGCGCCAGCCGCAACTCGACATCCGGGAACGACGACGTATTGACCGACTGCACGACCAGGTCGACCGCGTAGGCCTGCGACCCCACGAAGAGGCAGACAGCGAAGACGAGTGCTCCCGTGAGTGTCTTGAGAGCGGTTCGCATGTTTCGCTACCTCCCGTGGATTCCGTCGAGGGAGAAGATCTCCGCGGGCAACTTGATTCCGTAGTGTGAGAGCTTCTCAGTGAACTTCGGTCGTATGCCGGTGGCCTTCAGAGAACCGAGGAACCGTCCGTTCTCGTCGCGCCCGGCGGAGTAGTCGAAGCTGAAGATGTCCTGCATGACGATGGTGTCACCCTCGAGGCCGTCGACCTCGGTCACTTCGACGACCCGGCGTGTGCCGTCCTGAAGACGTGCAAGATGTATGACCACGTCGAGCGCAGCGGCGACCTGCTCGCGAATCGCTCGGACCGGAAGGTCGAAGCCGGCCATGAGCACCATTGTCTCGATTCTCGACATCGCGTCTCGCGGCGAGTTCGCGTGCACAGTTGACAAGGACCCTTCGTGACCGGTGTTCATAGCCTGCAGCATGTCGAGCGCCTCTGCCCCGCGGACCTCGCCGACGACGATGCGGTCGGGACGCATACGCAATGAGTTGCGAACGAGATCGCGGATGGTGATCTGGCCTTTGCCCTCGATGTTGGCCGGACGCGCCTCAAGACGCAGGACATGGCTCTGGTGCAGCCGGAGCTCCGCTGCGTCTTCGATGGTGATGATGCGCTCGTCCGACGGGATGTACTGCGACACCACGTTCAGCAGCGTCGTCTTGCCGGTGCCCGTGCCTCCGCTGATGAGGATGTTGAGCTTGCCTTCGACGCATGCCTGCACGAGCTGTACGAGCATCGGCGAGAGGGTGCCGAACGAGATCAGGTCGTCGACCGTGAACGGATCGCGCGAGAACTTGCGGATCGTGAGCATCGGCCCGTTCAACGCAAGCGGGGAAATGATCGCGTTTACGCGCGAACCGTCGGGAAGCCGTGCATCGACCATGGGCGAGGACTCGTCCACCCGGCGGCCGACTTGGCCGACGATCTTGTCGATGATGCGAACCAGGTGTGCCTCGTCCAAGAACCGGGCGTTGGTCTTGTGGATCTTGCCGAACCGCTCGATGTAGATCGTGTGGTCGTTGTTCACCATTACCTCGGTGACCTCGTCATCTTCGAGGTACTCCTGGATCGGACCGTAGCCGAGGATGTTGTCGACGACGTCCCTTTCAACCTCCTCGCGGTCGGCTGCGGTGAGCGGCGTCGACTCGGAGCTCAGGTGCTTGCGAACGCGCTCGACGATGCGCTGGCGCAGCTCGGTATCGTCGGGCGGAGCGTCGGCGATCTCGGCGCCCAGATCCTCGATCACGAGGTAGTGGAGGCTGCGCTTGACGGCGTCCTTCCCGGTCGCCAGGCCCGACTTCGGCGCAATCGTTGCATCGGCCCAGTCGGAGGACGCCGAGCCTTCGCGCTGTGTAGTGGCCATCATGAAACCCCGTTCGCCGAGATGGTGCGAGTGAGTCCCACAAGCGCCTTGGCAACAGCTGAGCGCGGCGCTTCCATCACGATCGGCGTGCCCATGTTCACAGAGCGCGGCACCGCCCTATCGCTGGGGACACGATTGGACACCTTGTATCCCAGAGCCTTTTCCACGTCCTTCTCGTCAATCAGGACCTTGCTGTCAGCCCTGTTGAGCACGACGCTCACCGTTCCGTTGAGCCTGCCGAGCTGCTTGAGCCGGCTCAGCATCACGGCGGTGTTCTTGATACTCGGGACGTCCATGCCGGTGATAGCGAGGATCCGATCGCTTGCGTCCACCGCCGCCAGGGTCGTTTCGTCCCAAGCCGAGGGAGTATCGATAACGACGATGTCCGCCATGTCGCGAAGGATCTCAAGCACCTTGGCAACCCGGGCGGCCGTGACCACGTCGCTGTCTTCGGGGCGCGCGGGGGCGAGCAGCACCCGAGCACCGGACTTGTGGTCGGTGAGCAACGCACTCAGCATGGGCGCGTCCAGCCGGTCGGATGCGATCGCGGCGTCGCGAATCGTGTGGACGGGCTCGAGGGCGAGCATGATTCCCGTGTCACCTGAGTGCAGGTCGAGATCGACGAGCACGACCTTTACGCCCTGTTCAGAAAGGCCCGCGGCGACGTTGGTAGCGACAACAGACTTGCCGACGCCACCTTTCGTGCCCATCACCGAAACGACCCGACCCCGAGACTCCGGAGCGGCCACTTCCGCGGCTTCCAGAATCCGGGATGCCGCATCGTGCGCCGCATCAGCGATCGCCTGTACGACTTCAGCCCACGTCTGGTCCCCGGCACACAGCATGTCG